>JADMIO010854426.1_pt1 | contig 49797 bp, 45 predicted proteins | sample 8958161 | NCBI WGS metagenome assembly JADMIO01 (sample SAMN16585339, study PRJNA669376) | soil metagenome | isolation source: Crop rotation soil | place: USA: Cullars Rotation, Alabama | collected 2011
AGGTTACCCGCCATTGGAGGCCGATGTGCACTCGATTGGCAAACTTCCGTCAAGTCCACTCGGATTATAAGCGGTTCGAAACAGCTAACTTTTAATGTCCGTACGGAAATAATTCAGTTGACGCGCTCGCTCCGCACAACATTACGCCGCTATGGAAAGCCTTAAGTCTGCGGATTCATCTCCCCGCCCCGCTCGCTCAACTGTCAAAAACATCGGCATTCGAGGCGGGGGTCGAGATCATCTGATGCGAGGCGACCTGCCCCAATACACCCTGCAGCAGTCAAAACTCTGTGTACAGTTTAAAGGTGCCTGATCATGTGCGAACACACTAGCAAGCTAGAAGTGCGCTTTCCTGCAACGGCCGCCCTTGCGAACCGCGCGTTTGGAAAGTGACATCGCTTCTCGTGGAAGCTGCAAGCTGCCAGCACGCTACGACTGGCAACCCTTTTTCCGCGCGCCATTCCCTCAATTGGGACACCGAAATGCTATTGGCCCTAGGAGGTATTTTGAGTAGGCCGACGCCTTATTGACTATCTCTTTTTCGTAGGGTTTTCTGAAGCGTGAGCTTCCACGAGACAAATTCTGCCGGTCTCAGGCGGCGCATAGCCACTGGGGAACGGGTGATAGCGCGCCAGCGAGCACTAATTAAGCGCCTGAAGGAAAAGGAGCTTGCGGTCGATGGTGCGGATAGGCTGCTCCGCATTATGCTCGACACGCAACAGGTACTGCTTGATCGCGCCGCCAGGCTTCAGAGGCAAGCACTCCGCGATAAAAACAATTTGGGTCGCTAAGATCGCGCTGCGTAAGACTAATTTGTCTTTAGCAATGAGCCGTTCGCTTTGCGCGACGATCCCCCGCGCGAGCGCGATCCGGGAATCACAGCTTGCCCGACGACGCCAAGCCTTCGGATGTCGGTTAGTATGGACTCCTGCATCTCGTCCGCTCCGCCGATGTCGAATGCTTCCAGCTTAGCCGCGATGCCGTGGTGGCTTCGCGCAGGCGTCTCCATGATTCGTTTTTCCACAAGCCACGTGCATTGATGGGCGGCCTCAACTGCTGCCGTGATCTCGTCGCGCCGCTGCTTAATGCTAGTTAGAAATGCCTGCTCCTCATCTGCTCTTTCCCGATGGAGCGCGCTTAGCTTTCGGAACTTCTCTAGGAGGACACCCAATTCTGCATCGTGATCGGCAGGCATAGGTTTAACTCCGCCAGTTGAAATATAATACAGACCACAACTTAATGGAGTCTCTAAATAAAACAAATTAAAACTGTAGAACTGATGAATGAATGACGAAGGTGAGGTGTCAGCCTTTGTACTGCCGGGTGGCACAGGCTCCACTGTCCCGCTGTGCTTCAAGAATTCAGGCTCCCCCAGACGCCTCCACAGGGAGTACCGGCATTGCGTGCTGAGCCCGCGCCTTGGTCCTCAAATGAAGCCTATGCGCCACTTTATGAGTCCGGCAGGAGTCTGAGAAGCCTGTCCAGAGGATACACGCCGCTTCGCCTCCAACCGGCGGCGCTTCTCGATAACTAGGTGTTGCTGCAATTCTTCCCACGCTGGAGGGCGAGAACCCGGGCGACTCTTCGGGGCGATGAACGGGATGCTGAGTCCGACTCAGAACGCATCAAGCACGGGCCAGGCGGCGCACTCTAGCGCGAGTCCGACTTTGCGGGCCGCTGAATCAACGTGTGCGGACGATAATCGCGGTTACATTGTCAGAACTTCCACACTCAATGGCTTCGCGTACCACCGCCTCCGCCAGATCGTCGCACGCTGAACGAAGAAGAGCTTGAAGTCTTCGCTCGTCGAGAGCATCTGAAAGACCGTCCGTACACAACAAAAAAACGTCTCCAGCTTGTATTGAGCCGCTAACAGCATCAAGATCCAAAGTAGGATCGATGCCCACGCCGCGAGTGACGATATTTCTGTCCGGATGGGTTCGAGCTTCGTGGCGCGAAAGAAGACCTGATGCAACCATTCGATTGACTTCGCTATGGTCATTAGTCACTTGCGACAACGCGCCGTCACGCAGCCTGTATATGCGGCAATCGCCAGCCCAGTAGCAGGTGTAATGGCCGGCCGCGATCGTCAGAGCAGCAACTGTGGCTCCGATTGTGCCGGACGCTTGACCTTCCGTATATAGCGTTTCGTTGGCACGCTGCATTGCCTTCCTTATCTCATCAGTATCCGCCACAATTGCGGCCATGGAGTCCACGACGAGCTGAGCCGCCCGCGCGCCATCCCGATGACCGCCCATGCCGTCCACCACGACCCACAGTCCTACATTGTCGAGGGCTAGAAACCGGTCTTCATTGGTCGCGCGAACTCGGCCTGCGTCGCTATAGGCGACGCTCACCATACTGCGGTCTTCCGCATGGTGTTGCGGTCGCGCGAATAGCGAACGCATTCTCCTAGGGAAACGAAACAGAGGCATCATCGTTTCCGTGCGTCTCATACAGCTTCAGCGTCTTCTCATATCCGGCTGCGAACGCGCGGCGCATCGGCAAGTAATCATTCGCAATCTCTTTGGTGAGGGCGGCGTGGGCAGCCTCAAATATCCGCCAGCGGCGAAATACCAATCCGAACAAGCCCAGGTCTGCCCCGGCCTGCTTCGACAAATGCTGGGGAGCAAGGCGCTCGACCGCCGCCGCCACTGCCGCGGCGCAGGAGCCTTCCAAAGCTTGAAGGTGTCGACGAAGCTCAGTCGCTGCGGATTTAATCGCTTCTGGACCGCTAAGGAATCCGACTTCGCCGCCGCGCAAGAGGTCAATTGCGACCCTGTGCGGAGAGGCCCATCGCAAAGGGTTGTTTTCGCCAGCAGAGACTGTCGTTTGGTCGAGCGCAAGGCTTTGCTTGAGCCGATTGCGCTCGCCTGTGAGATCGCAAAGGCTGCGGACAGCCTCCATGTACATTGCGCCCGCTCGCCTCATGATTGCCGACGGTTCTTCCACGGCAAGGATCGAAGGGTCGATGCCGGCGCCTTCTAAGAAAGCATCAAGCAATTCCGAGGGTCCGGCGCTGCCTCCCTCTGTCCGATGTAGGTCTTCTTGCCGTCGCACCAGGATACTGTAATTGCCGAACACAAATCCTTCGCCGTCGCCGATAAGAACCTTTTGGCCGGCCGTCAAAGCTGTGTCGTTCGGCGTCAATGTGACGCCGTTTTTCCCAAGCGCCCTAAGGAGAACATGATTTCCTACAGGCGTCAGTTCAACATGGCGGCGCGAAACCTCAGCGTCCGCATCGGGCAGCGCCCAGTCTGCCGACTCATCGCGGCCCAAAACAATACCGCGGCTTCCGAGTGGGCGGACTTCGACGTCGGCATTGGATCTGAGCAGATGCAAATTGAACACTACGCCACCTCCTTAGCCTTAAATGCCGGCGCGACGATCGTCGCATCGAGATCCACTGGATCGCCTTCAGGCGAATCGAGTTGATCATCCAACTCGCGACCTTGCTGTAAGCGAGCAGCAAGCTCGTTGAACTTGTCAAAGAGGTCGCCAAATTCGTCTCGCCTCGAGTGAGAGATCCGATAGTCGAAATTGTCCGCACACAAATCAGCGATAGCTTGGCGAACAGTGCGCATAGGCGCGATCAGGCGGTAGGAAAGGAGGATGGTTGATGCCAAAGCAGCACCGAAGATCAGAAGCGTCAGAATGATAAGGTTTACGCCGTTTCCTCCAACTGCGGCATCGAAAGCGCTGCGGTTTAGGGCGAGCTGAACCGTGCCAAAACGTCTGCCGCCATAGGTAATCGGCTGCTCAAATGAAAAGGTCCTTTCGGCAATTTTCTTCTCCACGCTCTCCGCGCGTGCATTTGGATTGTAAGTTCTATTAGCTTCCTCATTCGTAGTAGATGCTCGAATGACGCCTCCGCCGTCGATCACGCGTAACTCTGCGATGTTCGGATCCGCGGCTGCAAACGCGATGAATGCCTGAAGCGGTAGCCAATCCTGCTTCTCCGGCGGCAGGCCGGCGTTGTCCACAACACTCAAAGCCGCGTTCTTCGCCACGAAGGAGACGATCGACTCGCCAGACGTTGTCATCAACATTGTCATTGTCCGCGTCTGCCGCTCCTGAATAGCGGAAACGCTCAAAGCAAGCACAGCTCCAAGGACGAGCGCCGACTGAACGATAAGCTGCGCAGCGTAGCTCCAGCGACGAGGAGCTGCATCAGCCGCGGCAAGAGCGCGCTCCTCGCGGCGAAGTGCAGCCGCAATCTCGATGCCGGCGCCGTAGCGATTCTCTGGCGATTTCGCCATGAGCCGATTGACGATGTGAACAAGACCTTTAGGGCATTCGGATAAGCATCTGCTCAGCGAGACAGGGTTTTCCTGCGTGATTTTGATTGCGATTGTCGCGAGGCTGTTGCCGTCGAATGCCGGCGTCCCTGTGATCATTTCATAGAGCACAACGCCTAGAGAAAAGAAATCGCTACGCTGGTCTACTCTATGGCCGAGCGCCTGCTCGGGACTCATGTAGCGTGGAGTGCCAAGCAGCTGCCCCGCATGCGTTCTTAGCGCCTCGATCTCGGCACGCAGCTGGTCGGCCTCAGCGCGGCGCGCTATACCGAAATCAAGTAGCTTAATCGTCGCCCCGTCGTCGGCAACCCAAATATTCGCGGGCTTAATGTCGCGATGCACGATGTTGCGCTCATGCGCGTAATGAAGCGCATCGGCCACCTGCCGGCCGTATGAGATTGCGGAGTTGAGTGGCAAGCTTCCGTGAGTCTCCAAAATCTCGCTTAGCGGGCGCCCTTTAAGCAATTCCATGGCGATATAAGGGAACCCGTCCACCTGCCCGACGTCGAAAATGGTGACGATGCCCGGGTGTGAGAGCGCGCCGGCCGCCTTCGCTTCGCAAAGAAAGCGCGTCACAATTTCTTTGTTTTCGTGGAATTCCCTGCGGAGGACCTTGATCGCCAAGGGACGATCAATTTCCGGGTCATGAGCGCGATAGACCTTCGCCATCGCGCCTTCGCCAATAAGACCTTCCAACTTGTAGCGGCCAACTGCCGAAATCACGCGGAAGACTCCCTAGGGCGCATGGCGGGCAATGTCTCACAGTCGAAGGCACGCTAAACCGACGCCGTTAAGGAAGTGTTTGTTAACTATCTATTGGGCCGCAACTCGACCGTCCGCAAAATGCGTTCGGCGCGCGCCAGATCGTCCAAAATCGCCGGGTCGCCGGGAATGCGTTTTTCTGCATCTCGCAAAAGACTGACTGCGCTCTGAGCATCGCCTGCATTGAGCTTTGTAAGCGCGAGCAGGCGCAATTTCTCGGTTTCCTCCCGATCCTTCGCGGAGATCATAGCGGGCGGTGGCCAAACTATGTCTGATTTGCCGCTCGTAATCGTGACGCTAGCGTCCTTAGCGCGAGGAACTTCGATAACGGCGCCCGCTCTCATTTCTTTGGGCGATTTAAAACCGTTGTGGCGCGCAAGCGCATAAAACAAGAGGCTATCATTAGCGAATCGCGACGCGAGTTCCGACATCGTGTCTCCCCGCTCGACCGTGTAGTCTTGGAAGTCACGCCCCAACAGTGTTTCAGGCGCTGTGTCGATCTGCGCAAGCAGCCGCTTCGCCGTTGCCGACTTGGGATGTGCCGCCAAATAATCGACTAGCATTGCTCGCGCCATTGTCTCTTTGCCCACATTGAGCAACGCCATCGCGCGATCGACACTTGAACCGTCTTCCGCTTGCTGATTGCCAAGAGCATCAAGGTCCAGCGCGCCGGAGTTATCATGAGACGCGCACCCCGCCAGGCATGCCAACACACAGGCCGCGAGAAGCCTGCCTGCATTACATTTCTTTCCGGACGCAGCCTTCCTCATGCGGATCTCTTTCTGAACGTCGGCGCCACAGGTAGCGGAGCCAACTTATTCATCCATTCGGCGCTGCAGACATAATCGAGGAATAGGTTCGCAGGCAGAGGCTTCGAGAAGAAGTATCCTTGGAAAAGAGGGCATCCCAGCGAACGAAGGTATTCGACTTCGGCGCGCTTTTCGACGCCTTCTGCGAGAAGGTCGATTTTGAGTCCTCGCGCAAGCGCCACGAGGCTTTGACAGATAGCTTGGCTATCAGCAGTCGAGCCGACGTCAGAAACGAACTGTCGATCGATTTTTAGCTTTTGAAAGCGCAATTGCTTCAAGTAACTCAGGCTGGAATATCCCGTGCCAAAATCGTCGATCGCTATTCCCACACCGAGCTCGGCCATTGCAGAGAAGAATTCCTTTGTGCGCTCCAAATCGCGTGTAGCCGCACTTTCTGTCAGCTCCAATTCAAGGGCCTGTGGTTCGAGGCCGTAACGGTGCAGCATCCCGTGAATTGCCCGTTCGATCATGGGGTTGGAGAGCTGCTTATGCGAGACGTTCACGGCGACTCGTAGCTCCGCAAAACCGCTCCTGCGCCAGTTAGCAACTTGCTTGCACGCCTGATTAAGAACCCAATTACCGATTTCATCAGCGAGCCCAATGCGCTCCATTACAGGAATGAACCTGTCGGGCGGCACTTTTCCCAACTCACGCGAAGCCCAGCGCAATAAAGCTTCCGCGCCCACCAAGGCGTTTGCTTCTGCATCAATCACTGGCTGAAAGACTAATTCAAGTTCGTTGCGCTCGATCGCACGACGAAGATGCTGCCCCAAGGTGAAGTCGTTCGAAAAATCGCGTGACAGCGGCTCGCGAAGCAGCCGGAACGTTCCACACTTTGCTTCGAACGACAGCGGCGTGATGCGCGCTCGAATGATCAACGCGTTGGCGTCCGCGGCGTCATCTGGCAAAATCGCGCCACTCAAGTGGACCTCCGGAATTAGCGCGCCGTCCGTCGTGCGAAGGTCGGCCTCCAATGCATATTTGATCGCCTTCAGCTCACTGCTGACCTGCTTGGCAGCATCAGGAAACCAGATGGCGAAGCAATTGTGTTCACATTGAGCGATGAATCTTTTTTTAGCGACGATCGAACGAAGCCTATTGCGAAATAGGTCCAAGAATCGTTCGGCGGCATATGCGTCGAAGCGGGCTACGCGGTCGTAATCGGCCCACTTCACCGTGGCTAGGACACCACAGTCGGTTCCATTCGCAATATCGGAATCTATTATGGCTCGCAGATCCTCAAGGGAATTCCATTTGTCGCTCTTGGCGAAAGCGGGTCCTTCGGCGCGCCCCCATGTGGGGGAGGTATCCTGCTCTCTTGAAGGAGTGCTATTTTGCTCTAGACGACGCGAGAGCTGCAGTCCGACGCAAGCACCTGTGGCCATGGCCGCCGCAAGTGCAATCACGGTCGTGGGGGTGTGCCCGGCCTGATACCAGGCCAGCAAAGCAATACAAAGCAGACATGCTATGAGGACCGCAGCTAGCCTCGCCGTGCGAATCCAATTTCGAGCGATCAAACCCTTCGAGGAAATACCGGCCTCCGGGCGACTGACGCAGGATGACTTCGAAGAGTCTTAGCTTAAGAAACTTATCAGGCGGCTAAAGCTTGGACGGATATCGCTCGTTAACGCTGTCGGGACGAGCGTGGATAATAAGTTCTGTCGATAGCCGATAACTTTCGAGGGGCGCCGCGAAAACGACTTGTGACGCTGGTTTTATCAAAGGTAATTTTACGAACAAAGCGAAGTACTTACCGCTCGACGCATCACTTTTTTAAGGCGCACGCGGTAAACTTACCTTGCGGAATCTCGACAAAGGGGACGTTAGCCGAGACAGGACATCGTTATGCTTGCATTTACCCAATCGCGGGCAGGCAACATTGCCTTGATGTTCGCGCTTGTTCTGCCGCTCCTTCTGGGGGCTGCAGGCGGCGCCATCGACTACGCACATTTCCATCTGAAGCGGCAAGCATTGCAGCAGGTCGCCGACAAGGCAGCGCTCGCGGGCGCGCGCCAATACGTGATCGCCGACGCCGAGGGTAAAGTCCCGTCGAACGTCGCGCGCCATGTGGCACAAGATGGTATTGCCAAAGCAGACGCAATGGGCGCGCAGGAAGATGTCTCCGCAGATCTTGAACAGGCGACCGTCACCGTCGACATTACCTATACGTTCCAGCCGAGCTTTCTTGTTGGGATGTTCAAGAGTCCGCTCGGCTTTAAGGTGACCGCCACAGCCCAGGCGCGAGGCTCCGCAAATGTCTGCGTGATTGCTCTGGAGCCGGGCGGGGATCACGTCATCCATCTCGATGACGATGCCTCGCTTTCAGGCAATCAGTGTGCGGTCTATGCAAATTCGACTGCGCCGAAGGCCCTCGCGTCGAAAAAGAACGCGATGATTACCGCCGCACAGACTTGCTCTGCTGGGGGCTATGAAGGGGGCGCCAACAATTTCAACCCATCCCCCACAACCGACTGCCCGCCTCGGGAGGACCCGCTCGCGACGCGGACGATCCCTGAAACGCCGGGTGGCTGCGACCACACGGATCGCAAAGTCGAAAGCAGCACTACGTTGGCTCCGGGCGTTTACTGCAAGAGCCTCAAGATCGAAAAGAATGCCACCGTCACGCTTCAGTCCGGGATTTATTTTATCAAGGACGGTATGTTCGAAATCAAAGACAATGCGACTGTCGCCGGCGTCGGTGTCGGCCTCGTATTCGTCGGTGACAATCCCGAACTGCACATCGTGGACGATGCCCGGGTCGAACTTCAGGCGCCCCTCTCCGGCGACATGGCGGGCGTCCTTCTCTGGCTCGACCCTGCGGCAACCGGGCCGCGCAAATTCCTCATCAAGAGCCCGAATGTCTCAAAGCTGGTCGGCACGATCTATCTGCCGAAGGGGGAGTTCGTCGGTGAGATCGACGCCGGCGGCGAGATCGCCGATGCCTCTGCCTACACGGCGATCATCGCGGACAAGATCACCTTGAAGAAGAACTCAAATCTCGTCCTGAACTCCAACTACAAAGCGACAAATGTGCCTGTACCGGAGGGGATAAAAGCTTCCGAAGGCGAGGTTTTCTTGAGGGACTAGCATGTAGTCGAATTCGTTAGGGCGGGGTGCGAGGGCGGCCGCCTGTCGCGCCCCATGAGGCAGTCTTCGTATTTTAGGCCTCCCAGCACATGTACGCGGCGCAAAGCGTTAGCGCTGCTCCAGACCGGCTCTTCGCTTGTCGCCGAGTTTCGCCTGTTCTTTTGCCTTCGCCATGTACGCGTCCGCGATTGCATCATCGCCCGCCCCTTTCGCCGCGCGGGACGCGCCGATTAGCGCGTTGAGCCGGTTGGGGGACCGCTTCAGCACTCTTTCGTACTGCTTCAACCCTTCCGCATAACGCTCCGCGCCCAGCAGAAGATCGGCGTAGAGTTCGCGCGCCGGAAGTACTTCGCCCGGCGTCACCGGGTGTTTGTCAACGGCGTCTTCACGGTCGGCCGCCGCGGAGACAACACGAAGCTTCGCTGATCCTTTTGATCATCTTGCTGAACCTCCCGTTAGTAGGCGGAAGCGGCTGGCCGCACCGCTCATCGGCGAGAACGTCGCACCTTACAACGCAACGACGTATTCCGGCAGTCGTCGGCGCGCCGGGATCGAAATGCGCTTCGTTGGACGCGCGCCGAGGCAGCGAGTTAATTGAGCCGAACGCTGGATTGTCGCCGCGAGGCTATTTGCGCACTTCTTGCCACACACTCGCCGCAGGTGTGCGTGCAACGGCCAGTTGCTGGCTAATGATAAGGCTTTAATCGCCGGACGGTGTTAGGCAGTCGTCGTTCTGCGAGGGGCGCCATGCCGTCCAACGAAGACTCACCTCTAGAGGCTGCTGCGCGCCATGTTGCGACGGGCGCGAGGATCATCGGTCATCAGCAAGAAATCGTCCGACTACTGCAATCCAGCGGCCGCGATGCCGAGAGCGCGGAGGCAGTGTTAAGAGCGATGCTGGAGACGCAGAAGATTATCGAGATGGACCTAGAGCGCATCAAGAGCGACGCCGTCATGCCAAAAACGGGGCACTGATTTCAAAACTGTCCTCTAACCCTAGCCCCTGGCGGTTGTGTTTGGATGATACCCCAGCGATTATTATGATCGCCGACGCTTTGTAACTTGTAGCGCGGGGCTGTGGCGCCTACCGTCCATACGGGGCGGATGGCAGGGCAGGGGTCGGGCATACCATTCATCTCAAAGGCCGGGCGCGACCTCTCTCCCCCAATGGCGCGTCCGGCCTTTCTCATTGAGCGACTAATGTCTGCCGCGCGAATTGCGCCTGCATGTCGCATTGAGCGAACTCAACTCGCACCTAAGATTGTTCGCGTTTGGCGTATGCACCCGTGCGTGCGGTGCCATGCATCGTCAAGTTGTCAACGTCGAGGAATACCTCCGGCTCATCGGCGAGAAGCTGAAAGAGCACCCGCTTTATTGGGAAGGGATGAGCGTACGGGCCGTGCCGCACCCGAACGCGCCCGGCGGATTCCAAATCCAATTTCTTGAGGACGACGCCCCCGCAGTGGCGATCTGCGCCTTCGCGTGGGCGCAGATGAAAGTCGATTTGAACTACCGTCTCGAAGGGGCGATGTCCGACACAAGCTAAAGCCGACGCGCCGCTAAACGGGCAAAGGGCGCGTCCGGCCTCTCTTCGAGCCTGCTGTCGGTAATCCCGCCCCTCCCTCTAGGATCCCCTGCTTAGTCCGGTGATTCAAGTTGGCCTTTAGGGTACGGCTCGAAGGGACGCCGCCAATCGCGGGATGATCCGCGAACTCACGCCTTGGGCTGCCGGTTTGGCAGACTTCCGAGGCGACGGTTTAAATTGCGCAGGTTATTAGATCTTCACCAAAATAAGAAGGAAGTCGCGCGGGCGCCGGAGGGGCGCTACAGCGCCCGCGCTTATTCCCCCTATGGCAAAGCACTCCCGTCGGCAGGATGAGCGCGCCGGGATTGCTGCCCGCAACGGAGGAAAGCGGTGATCGCTGGCAAGGTTCCGGCGAGACCGAAAAATCGCCGACTAACATGGCGCTGCGGCCTTCTGCGGACTCTTCTTATTTTGGCCGCCTCAACTCCTCCGCATGCGGTGGCTCGGCGAACACTGCCGCGAGCCGGAAACGCGCGCTGATGGCCGCACCCATCAGCCGCAATGGAAAAGGCGCTGGCGGCGAACTTCTAAAGTCAATAAACGCCGCGCATGGAGGTCGCGGCGAACTCTGTTAAGGATCGACTGTTTTATTACTTAAGAAGATAATTAAAGGGACAGCCCCCAATGAATGATCGCAAGAGAAAGCATGAAGATTCGGGAGACCAATTGACTACTTTGATCCGCCGCGTTGAAGGGCTTAACGCCAAAGAACAGGAAGTAAGAGGGCTGCTCGAACGCCAGCAGGCGAAACTCGCGCAGACTGTCGAGGCGATGGATCGGTATTTGGGCGACGTGCTGAAGGCGGTTCGCAAGATGGAGGCGGCGAAGGCTGAGAGTGACCGCGCGCAAGCCTGGCGCGATATCGGGACCGCCGCCGAATACGCCCGCCAAGGACTGCCCAAGGTGAAGTAGCCGCGAAGGGTCGCCAGCTTCCACTCCGCATAATCATGGGGCGGTGCGTTCGCGCGCCCTAACTGGTTCTCAACGAAAGTTTGGTGTCGCGGGACGACTGGCATCGCTGCGCTCGCGTCAACGGGGCGAGTGCAACCAAATCGACAAGGCTTTGAGGGCGACGATGATAACGAGAACCGTCGCCCAATATCTCACCGCACTCCACTTATCCGTTCGCTCGCTGGATTCTCTCTTCCCACAACGCGGCTCTGACATGAGCTGAGCAAACATCATGCGGCAGAATTGGTCTCCCAGAAACACGAACGGCCCCAGGGTAAGGGGCCGCTCGCTGCATTTGGAGCCTGCGCATGTCCGACACGCAAGCCCCTAAAATTCTGCAATTTCCCGCGCGAAAGTCAAAGCCGCGCAATACTTTTAACTTGCAGCCTCTGTGTGTCGAAAATACGCTCTCTACCGGGACGAATGGCGGTCTGGGGATTGGGCGCCCCATTCAACCTCAAAGGCCGGGTTGCGTAGCTCTAGCCCCCTTCAGGTTGCGCGCCTGGCCTTTCCATTTGCGGCCTTAACATTTGATCGGGCCGAGCTTACCCAAAACCATACACTTTCCGCCGTGATCAGGCAGCGCCTTTTTGTGGTGTTCCGGGCGCAAATCAAAACCATGAACTCACGGACGAAACCGGATGCTTCCTCCGCCAATCCCCGTGTTGGGTTGGGCGACCGGGCGCTCGCAGAGCTACGCGTGGCGATGGCGCAGCGACGCGTGAAAGATGGCGAGAAGATTATCGCGCGCCAGCGCGCCTTGCTCGAACGGATCAAAACGATTGGCGGCTCTACATTTGGAGCCGAATCCCTCCTGTTCACGATGGTCTCCACGCAAGTTCAAATGCGTAAGCAGCTAGAACTTCTCACAAGAGATGCCGAGAACACACGGAGACGGTTACGATACTAGCGGCGCGCTGCGACGCAGTAATGCAAGCAATCCAGAGAGCTTTCGGCACAAACGCAGAGGTCTTCTCACAACATCGCATCGGCTGGCAGGGCGGAACACGTCCGCATGAAGCCTATTGGCATCCCAAACTGGGGATTTGGGGCGTGCTCGAACCAACGACAAATGACACGAAAAACCCCGGTCGCTCTGGAACTGTTTGGGATTCAGGACCCGCAGCGACACTCCACGTTGACAATCACCGTCGAAATCAATCCGCCGCATGAGGGCATCAACCGGAGCGTTGCCGGTGTGTTTCTCCGCGATCGGCGCATTCCACATCGCGCACACCGAAAAGGTCGGCGGCGGCAGACCGGGCATCGGCAAAGACGCCTTCCGTGCTCACCTCTCTTCTGGTGACTGGCAGGAGATCGAACCGGGGCGCGACGCCCTTGTCTTCGGCCCCCTTGACCGCGCCAATTGCGAAAACAGATCGGCGATTTTGTGCACGCTGCCGCGCGCATCAAGGAGCTAATTCTTGCACCGGCCTAATCCGGACGAGAAGATAATTTGAATTTGACACACTTCATCTCGGATGATGTCTATGACGCCGCGCTACCGCAGTAATTTGCTTCGTCCGCCGAGCATCTCAATAATCTGCACAAGCCCCTCCATTGCTTTCATCTCTTCTCAGGGTCCCGGTGAAGTTCGTACGCATAGACCCATTTCTCGTACATCATTTCCATCGTATCGAGACCCGTTGGGCGGCCCTTGTAATCGAACTCAATGTTGCCCTGCCCGCGCCCGAACTGCATCGGCGCTAGCTCGCCGCGAAACCGCGCTTTCATATCCTTGAAGTGCTGCTGCAGGCCCGGATCGCTTACTTTGCTCGATACGATCTTCAGGCAGCGCAAGAAATCAAACGGCTTCTTCTCCTTGCCCGTCGATAGCGTCAGCGGCCGCCCCTTGGACTCGATCCCTTCACTCGAACATTTCGGACAAATCACCGCCCGGGGCTTCTCCCAGAGGCTCGGTCCAGTAGAAGTGCCGGGCGTGAAGGTATCAGTTTTAGGAACTGGCGAAGCGACCTGACGCCCACCCGATGACCAATCCGCCGAGAAGGCCGATACCCAAGATTGGCGCGTAGTTCTTGGTGATGATCGCGTCGGGCAAGCTAATAAGCACGCCGACAATCGCGCCTACCGCCCATGACGGGACCGGCATGGTGACGAGCGGAATTAGGAACCCGATTGCGAACCGGCTGAAGAAGGCAGCGAGCAACGCTGTCTTCTCTGGGAACTCCATAGGCATCATCATCGCCACATTGACCGCGCCAAAGACAACGCCAGCGATCAGGCCGAAGATCACAGTGTTCATGGGGATACCCCTTGCTGACGTTCTGGGTACCGAGGAAGGGAAGAGATTAGAGAAAGGCCGAACGCGCCGATTGGGGGAGAGAGAGGACGCGCCCGGCCTTTGAGTGAATGGGATACCCTAACGCAGCAAGCCATCCGCCCCGCCTGAACAGTATTTTCCACAGGGACAGGTTGCAAGTTACAAAGTATCGCGCCGGTCTAAGAGACCTCGCCTCAGAAGCTCGCGCATTGCCGCTGCCCGACTAGGGAAGCGATTGGCAAACGACCAATCCTCAATCGAGCGGACTTCTTCTGTGGTCAGCACGACTTGGAGCCGGTATGGGCGCCGGGGTCGGTCAGCGGCTTCGGATCGATTCATGGGAAGGACCATAACGCACTTGCCCGACCCAGCCGCTACGAACGCGTAAGGAACCTACTCATTCCGTGCCAACTGTGGCGACCGCTCGCCGTCCCAAAGTCTGTCGATAGCCGCCCGGCAGGCTCTCTCGGCAGAGGTCTCACCGCCGACGGTCACGCCGGCAACCTGCTTGCCGTTGCAGGTGCAATTCCAGCCCCACATGTCATCGCCTAGTCGGCTGAGGCGATAGGTAAAGCCACGGTACTCTCTGACGGCCATAGGATCCCCACTCGGGAACGGCACGAGACAGGAACAGGCAAATGCTATGCGCCGTTCAACACCCAAACAAATGTTCATCTGGTGAGTGTCGGAAAGGCCGGGCGCGTCCGAAGGGGGGCGCGCCCGGCCCCAGAGGAATGGAGCAGCCCCTACATTGTCCCCCACGCCATTCTCCCTGCCGGGAGATAACAGCGTATAGTTTAGGCTGGTTTCCTGACTTTCTTGGGTTGCCTTCTTCTTCGGCTTTGGCGGTTCTTCCCGATGCTGCGGCGGCGCGTCAGCGATCCGCTTTAGCTTGCGGTCGAAAAACGGCGTTACCTTCGTCAGCGCCGACCTCGCGCGCCAAGTCTGCGAACGTTCCGGCGCTATCGCGGCGCTTGAAAGCCACATCGCGGCGGGCCGTCAGCACATTCAGACCGCGCGCCAGTTCATAGACTTAGTCTTGCGGTCTTCCCGGCCGTTCGTTAGCGGAGACAAGCCCGACCGCCGCCGCAAGTAAAGCGCGGGCTCGGACTCGCCGCGATGGTTGCAGTCGCGCTCCAACCGCGCAGTCTGTTCCTCTTCCTCGATCTGGACCTCACAGCACTGGATCTTGGCCATGGGCATCGGCACGACTGCCCCTTCGGCCGGGAAATCGGCGCGGATCGGGACATCGCTCGTTCTTCTGATGCTGGCCTCGGCGATCCTGCTGCCGCTGTTCGAGGTCGAAGCCAACTGGCAGATGCCGGACGCGATCTGGTACGGTGACCGCCTTTTCGGTGCGCTGGCCGCGAGCCTGCGCAATTCGACGCTGATTCCGGCGTTGATCGCACTCGGCTTCGCCACCGGGTTCACGCACTACCTGCTGGACCGGGCGGTCTACCGCTTCTCCGATCCGAAGGTGCGTGCGGCTGCGGCGGCGCTCGTCTCACCACGCTAATCCATGGCGCAGCGCCTCGGAGATTGGTGCGGGTAGAGAAACTAGTATTCGGTAGGGACAGGAGCGATTTTCGGGCCATGCATTGAGTAAGACATTGAGGCTTTCATCGTCCGGCGACGTGCTCAAGGCACGCGCGCGCCCTGCGCCACATCCGCTCTATCCCTATTCCGTTGAAAAACTCTGACGGTAGTGCAGCGGAAGGCGTTCGATAATTTCGAACCACGCCCTTTTACGACGCGCGGCAACTTAGGCTGCGGCTAGTCTGGCCATCTTTCGTAGATTTTGAGCGGTGGCGGCGAGGAGGAATTCGTCATTCGCGCCGCGTGGACCTCGTAATCGCAAGCGGTCGAGTTTGAGGATCCGCTTTAGATGGGCGAAGGCCATCTCGACCTTCTTTCGCTGCCGGCGAGACACGGCGTATTCCTCTGTTTCAGAAATGCGCCGGGCTACGTCGCGCGCTTCTTCGTGCACGCTGCGGAGGATCTTACGCAGTGGAAGGTTCGGGCAGCAGCGCGGCTTCAACGGACAGACGTCGCAATCGGATTTGCGAGAGCGGTAGCGCAACAGGCCGTCGGGAGGGGGCTTCGCCTTTGCAGCACGGCCCGCAGTTCGAAACTGCCGAAGGTCCTTGCCAGAAGGACAAACGTAGCAGTCCTGTTCAGCCTTATAGGTGAAGTCCGCGCGCGAAAATGTTCCGTCCTTCCGGTCACTCTTATCGAAGACTGGAATGTGCGGCTCGATGGAGCGGTCATCAACAAGCCATCGAAGCGTTTCAGCCGAACCATAAGCAGTGTCCGCGATGAGCTTGCGCGGTCTTAGATCGTGGCGCTCGCGCGTGCGATCGACCATTCGTTTGGCCGCTTCTACTTCGGCTTGGCGGATAGGGCCAGAGCCCTCGACATCGACGATAACGGCGTGGTCGACGTCAATGAGATAGTTGACGGAGTAGGCATAAAAAGCCTGCCCACGATGCGCGCCAGTCCAGCGCGCCGCGGGATCTGATGGCGACAGAAACTTGGGCGTGACGATCGTCGCCCCGCCGAAAGCGGCGTCATCGAGCGTCTCCAGATACTCTTCGATGGCGCGGCTTGTCTTGTCGGATGGAAGCCCTTCGACGCCCGCGCCGCCTTGAGCCCGATTGGCGTCGGCGCTGATAAGGCTCGCATCGACAGCAAAGCCGTCGCCGCCAACAAGCCCCGCCGCCATGCAGCGCTGCAGCACCAACTCGAACACATGGCGCAATAGGCTGCTTGCGCGGAAGCGGCCGTGCCGGTTCTTCGAAAATGTTGAATGATCGGGCACGGCCCCATTGAGACCGAGGCGGCAGAACCACCGATATGCCAGATTTAGATGGACCTCTTCGCACAAGCGTCGTTCTGACCTTATGCCAAAGCAATATCCCACGATAAGCATTCGGATGATCAGCTCCGGATCGACCGATGGCCGGCCGGTAGCGCTGTAAAATGGCGCCAAGTGAGTGCGGACCTCGGAGAGGTCGACAAGCGCTTCAATGCGGCGAAGGAGATGGTCTCCAGGAACGTGCTGCTCCAACGAGAACCCGTAGAAGAGCGACTCCTGCATTGTTTGACGTGGACCCAGCATCGCTGCCCTCCATCCGCAGTGAGATGGAATCAGCGTTTGCCCTCACCGCCAATCATCGCGAGTTTTTCAACACAATCTCCCCAAAGCAGACCTTGCACCCGCCGAGAACCGGCCGCGATCTCGGCTGACAAATGACTGGACTTCATCCTTGTAAAGAGCGTTGCTGTTGACGCCTCAGGTCTCCTTGCGCCAGCCCGACCGCGCATCGCGCCCGGGCTTGTCGCAGTGCAACAGGCACGGAGGGCAGGATGACCAAGACCAAAACCGCGGCGCGGCCCGCTAAGAGTCGAAGCACCAGCGGGAAAGTCGATGGCCGCAGCAAGCGGGCGACGAAGAAGGATCTCGTCCTTTCGCTGCTCCGCCGCAAGAACGGCGCGAGCATCGACGAAATCGCCACTGCAACCGAATGGCAACTCCATTCAGTGCGCGGATACCTCTCCGGAATTGTCGGCAAGAAGCTCGGGCTGAAAGTCGCGTCCACGAAAAACGCCGCGGGCATTCGTCGCTATGCGATCAAAAACTGATCCGGGGGCGGACGCGCCAATCGCAGAGCTCGGCGCGATCGGCAAGCTTGATCGCACCGCGGTCGCTAAGCGGTGGACGGCGCTGACGGATGCGCCTCCGCCGAAGCGATCGACGGCGAAGCTGCTATCTCTCGCCCTCGCCTATGAGCTGCAGCTTCGTTCTTCCCCCGAACTCCAGGCGCCCGAGAGAGCTATTGCCAAACTGATGGCGAGACCGAAGAAAAATGGCGATTGCACCCCTGCGCGTTCTCGCACTGTGCGCAAGCTTTCAGTCGGAGCCCGCCTGCTGCGTGAATGGCGCGGCCGCACGCTGACGATCGACGTCGTTGATGGCGGATATCTATTTGAAGGCGTTATTTATCGATCGTTGTCGGCGATTGCTCGTCAGGCAACCGGCGTCGCGCGCAATGGCCCTGCCTTCTTCGGACTGCGACAAGGCGAGGCCTTATGAGCCGAGTTGCAAAGCGCTGTGCGATCTACACGCGGAAGTCGACGGAGGACGGTCTCGACCAGGAGTTCAACTCTCTCGACGCCCAACGGGAAGCTTGTGAGGCGTTCATTGCCTCGCAGCGCGCCGAAGGTTGGAAGGCCCTATCTAATCGATATGACGATGGAGGCGTCTCGGGCGGGACCTTGGACCGTGATGCCATCCAGCGGCTTCTCGATGAAGTCGATCAGGGACGGATCGATATTGTCGTTGTCTACAAGATCGATCGTCTCACGCGGTCCCTCGCCGACTTCGCCAAGATCGTCGAACGCTTCGACGCCAAAGGCGTCTCCTTCGTATCGGTAACGCAGCAGTTCAACACGTCGACCTCGATGGGAAGGCTCACCCTGAACGTGCTCCTCTCGTTTGCGCAGTTCGAGCGAGAAGTGACCGCCGAGCGCATCAGGGACAAGATCGCGGCGTCAAAACAGAAGGGTCTCTGGATGGGAGGCCTCGTCCCTCTCGGCTATAACGCCGTCGACAGAAAGCTCGTCATCAATGAGCGAGAAGCCGAGACCGTCAAAAGTATCTTCAGCGCGTTCGCTGAGGGGGCGTGCGTAAAGGCTATTGCTTCCGACCTCGACGCCAAAGGAATCAGAAGCAAGCAACGCTCAAATGGCTGCGGCGGCAAAGCGTTCAGCCGCGGAGCGCTCTACAAAATCCTGTCCAACCCGATTTACAGAGGCGAGGTCGCGCACCGAAAGAAGCGTTATCCGGGCGCTCATCAGGGCATCATCAGCCCTGAACTTTGGGAGAAAGCAGCGACGCGACTTGAGGCGGGCAAGCGTCGCGAGACTGGCAAGGCAAGCCATCCCTCGCCGCTCGCTGGAAGGATCATTGCGGACCGCGAGCCGCTGACACCGACCCACGCCACCAATCATGGTCGCCGTTATCGCTATTACGTTAGCCGCTCGCTTACAGAGAAGGGGGCAGACGACAAAGCCGGCTGGCGCCTCCCCGCAAGCGAAGTCGAAACTATCGTCGTCACTCTCATTCGCCAATGGCTATCGGAACTCGCAGTGACTTCGAGCAATTCCGTCGCCGATTCAATTGACGATGTTCGCCGCCGTCAGAAGGCGCTGGAAGCCCTCTCCACGGAATCCACCGCTGCAAGCGTGCACTCGATTCTCAGTACGTGGAGATGCGCGATCAAGGAAGTTGCGATCCACGCGACGTCGGTTCGACTAACGATTGATGCGCAGGCGCCTCCCGTCAGTCACCTTTCAATCGAGTATGACAGCATGAGCGTCGGAGGCGGCAATGGCGGTGACATCGTCATCGAAAGAGCGATCCGCCTCGCTCGGCGCGGTGTTGGCCGCAAACTGATCCTCGACGACACGCGCGTCGAACCAGATCAGACGATGATTGATCTCGTCGTCATGGCGCGATGCTGGCGCGCGGAGATCTTCGAGAACGGCGCCGCGCTGAAAGATCTCGCCGCCCGCGACGGGATTGACCAAGGCGACGCCAGCCGTTTCCTTCCGCTCGCGTTCCTCGCGCCCGACCTAACGCTGGCCATTCTCGAAGGGCGGCAACCGGTCTCTCTTTCCACTGAACGGCTGAAGAGACTCGGCGCGCTCCCGCTTGCCTGGAGCAGTCAGCGGATCTTGCTCGGCTCGTAAGGGCGAGCCCACTCGATTTCCCAACTTTTATCGGATGCACAAGCCCCACTCGCTTGGTGGCGAAAATGGCAAACAGAGACGAAAACCCCAAATCGCGCCCGAAAGTCTGGGATAAGGCATCGATGCGCGTCTCTGTATGCCTCGAAAGGGCCTAAACCGCCCGGAACTCCGGGACTGTTCGCCGATGGGGAAATGGTGGCCAAAAAGACGGGGCTAGTTGGTGGGCCCGGAGGGACTCGAACCCCCAACCTAGCGGTTATGAGCCGCCAGCTCTGACCATTGAGCTACAGGCCCGCAGAGAAATCCTGCAGTATTCTGTCGTCTAGCAGATGCTCACATCTCTTTGAAGCGAGCGCTCCGGGCCGTTTCGCACGAATTTCGAACGTGGAACGGCCTTGATTTCGCCCGCGTTTGCGGATGGTTTCGAAGCGCCACCAATGAGGGAAGCATGAAAAACCTACTTGTTCCTGCCGTTGCTGCAATCGCTGTCGCCGCGTGCAGCGCGGCCCCGCAAGCGTCCGCCGAACTGGCGCATCCGCCGCGCGTCATTACCGTCACCGGCAATGGCGAAGCTGTCGGCGCGCCGGATCTCGCGATCCTTTCGATCGGCGTCGAAACTGAAGGCGCGACAGCTGCTGACGCGCTGCAAAAAAATGCTGCGCAAATGAATGCGACGATGGCCAAACTAAAGAAGAGCGGCGTCGCTGAAAAAGATATTCAAACGCAAAATCTCAACGTCAGCCCGCGCTACAATTACGAAGAGCAGAACAGGGGAGCGCCGCCGAAAATCACAGGCTACGTCGCCTCTAACACCGTCAGCGTAAAGCTGCGCGATCTTGCCAAGGCTGGCAGCGTCATCGACGGCGCCGTCGCTGACGGAGCGAACAATCTGAGTTCGTTGAGCTTCGGGTTCGCTGATCCCGACAAGCTGATGAATGAGGCGCGGAAGGACGCGATCGCCGACGCTAAAGCGCGCGCGCAGCTCTACGCCACCGCCGCCGGCGTCAATCTTGGGCCTCTTCTGCAGATTCAGGACGGGTACACAGCGACGCCGCCGATGCCTTACGCCTATGATCGCGTGGAAGCGCAGGCTGCAAAAGCGACACCCATTGCGGCTGGCGAATCGACAGTCTCCGCGAACGTGACGCTCGTTTACGAGATTAAGTAAGCGTCAGCCTAGCGCCCAAATAGTTCGCTGAAATAGTCGCCGGGGTTCCACTCCGGCGGCTGGTCGGCGTCGGCGATCGCGCGCGCAATCCTGTAGTTGAGCTGGGCGAAACGCGCCGCCTGGTCATAATCGATCGGCAGCGACAGCTGGTCGGACGGCTGATGGTAGTGATTTCTGAGAAAGTCTTCGAATACCGCTTCGCCGCCATTAGCGTAACCAAGCACGACGCAGACCGACGGCACGCCTTGCTGGACGAAACGATAATGGTCCGAACGAGTGAACCTGCCCTCCTCCGGAATTGGATCGGGCGACAGCTTGACATCCATTTCCGCCGCGGCCTTGGCGACGATCGGACCAAGGGTCGAATGCTCTGCGCCGAAGGCGATGATGTCAGTAAACGGAAAAAGCGTCATCGGCATGTCTAAATTGACGTTCGCAACCATGCGCCCGCCGTCGAGGGGTGGATAGTGCGCAAAATAGTCTGATCCAACGATGCCCTTTTCTTCTCCAGTCAACGCGACGATGTAGATCGAACGGCGGGGCGGCCTTTCTTTTGTGAAGGCGCGCGCGACATCGAGAAATGTGGCGACGCCGAGCGCATTATCGACCGCGCCATTATTGACGATGTCGTCGTCCTTATCCTTCCGCTGCTTCAGACCAAGGTGATCGAGATGCGCGGTGAGAATTACGGCTTCGTTCTTGAGAACGGGATCGCTTCCCTCGATAAATCCGACGACATTGGGGCTTGTCCTCTGTTCGAAAATGGACGCGCCTTTGAGGCGCACCTTTCCTGGAAGGGCGAAGCCGGCGACTTTCCCAGCGGCTTCGTCGTTCAATAATTCGGCATAGGATTTCTTTGCCCCGGCGAAGAGTCTTACCGCGCCTGAGGCGCTCATCGCCGCCGATGGACGCGGCTCAAGAACCTCTCCTGCAATCGTTCCATCTGGTCCCACCCAAGCCATCGCCGGAGAAAGCGGCGCCGCGATGAGCCGGCGCCAAGGCGTACGCGCTTCGTTGGCCAAGGTTCGAAGCGAGATGAAACCAACGGCGCCATGCGCTGCAGCCGCGATGCGTTTTTGCTCAGAGGATCCGACATAGGCGCGCGTTTCGCTGTCGAACAACGCCGGCGCGCCGTTAAACACGATGACAATCTTGCCGCTGACATCGAGACCTTTGTAGTCGTCATAACCGGACTTTTCGTCGACCGCACCGTATCCAGCGAAGACGGCGGGCGCCGTTACGTCGAACCCAGGCCGATCGATCGAACGCCCTATAAGATAGTCCTCAAGATCGACGAGGACCGTGATCTCGCCGGAAGGCAAGATCACTTCCATGCGCGAAGCTTCCATGTCGCGCCGCGCTGAATGGAGCTTTACATTCTGGAACCAGCTGCCGTTCGCGCCGGGCTTCAGGCCAAGCTTCTTGAAGCGCGCGGCGACGTAATGTGCAGAGTCGAGAAAGCCTTGGCTTCCAGCCTCGCGCCCTTCGCGCTTGTCGTCGGCGAGATAGAGGAGGTCCGCGTGGATGCGCTCCGCGGCGGAGGCGGAGCTATTCGCTTTGGCGAGCGCCCCCTTCGCTTCCTTGTCGAGATGAAGCGAATCCTTCGCCCAGGCGACCGAAACAAGCGCCGCAAACGCCAGCCCAAGCCCAAGCTTCTTCACCGGTTTCCCTCCCGCTTCTTTACGTGCATCTCGGCGAATCCCGGACGGAGCGTCAACCAAGCGCCCGGTCCCTGCGGTTATGGAGGGCAAATCAAGGAGTTGCGAGGCGTCACCAACGGTGTCTCCGATTCGCACGGCATGTAGCTTTCTCGCCGCGTCCCTAAGGAAAGCGTCGCGATCCCAAGGATTTGTATTTCCTCGGGTATTTGCAGGAGTTGGCTCAGGGTTAACGGACGTGTAAAGTGCGCGGCAGTGGGGATTCCGTATGCATAGACCGAAGACTTTGCTGTCATCGATCGGCGCCGTGGGGGCGCTTTTCGCTCTGGCTGATGCGAGCGCCCAGCCTTATGGGCCGAATGGCTATGGCGCGGATCCCGACGGGGACTCCAACCCAGCCGTCAACACGCAGCTGATCGTCCGCATTGGCGACGCCGCGGAAGCATCGCTCGACCCGCCCTTCAAGATCGTGACCTTTGAAGCGCCGCCGGGTCATCATGGCGACAAGATCAGAATGCAGTACGCTGACAATTACGGCGTCTGGTTCAGCAATGGACTGTCGCGTCAGATCTGCGAAGGCCAGCGCTATTTCCGTTACGACTCGCAGTGCACCTACCGGCGCGCGCCGAGCGGCAAATACGCGGCTGTTTATGATGACCAGTGGGGCCGTCCCCTGATCGTTCGCTACAACCAACCGGTTTGCGCAGCGGCGTTCGCGCTTTATCCTACCGGCGGCGAAGAAGGCGAGCGCTTCAAGATCACGCTGCAGCCCTATGCGACCGACGACACGAAATTGGCGCCGGTCGATTACTACTTTGACTGGACGCAGGACACGTTCCGCTGGCGGCTGATGGCGGAAGCGTTCTTCTCTTCGCCCGAAGTCAATCGCGTTGACGTCAACATCGAGAGCAGAACGCATAAGGAAAAGGTCGTGCGCTTTCTCGTCGATGACGTCGCGTTCCGCACGGATGATTGCGCACAATCGCTCGCCGATATTGCGGCGGAAGCTAGCGCAAGCGCCGAGTAGGCTTCGAGGCCTTCCAATTGAATGGCGCGCTTTAGAGCGCGCCATTTTCATTTCTGCGCGAGGTCGAAATGCAGGAAATTCTCTACGAGGTCGTGATCACCATCGCATCCGAACGGCGCGACGAGTATCTGGCCTGGCTGCGCGCGCACATGAAAGAAATGCTCACCTTCGACGGGTTTCTCTCAGCGGCGCTCCATGCGGACACCGAAAATGACTGCGTGCTCACCTGCCTCTACCGGCTGCGCGACCGGGCGGCGATGGACGCCTACATCGCCGGGCCTGCCGCGGCCATGCGAGCCGACGGCCTCAAACGCTTCGGCGCAAGCATGTCCGCGCATCGTCGCATCCTGAAGCGTCTCGAACTCTGAATTACTTGCGGGCCCAGCCTGCCCGCCCCACATGACGCGTCCAAGGAACCAAGGAGAGCGCCATGATCGTCACCACCACGCCAACCGTCGAAGGCCGCGCCGTCCGTGAATACAAAGGCGTCGTCGCCGGCGAAGCGATCCTCGGCGCGAACGTGTTCATGGATCTCTTCGCGGGTATTCGCGACGTCGTCGGCGGACGCTCCGGCTCTTACGAAGGAGCGCTTCGCAAAGCTCGCCAGATCGCTCTCGACGAACTTGCGAATGAGGCCTCGAAGCTCGGCGCAGAAGCTGTCGTCGGCGTCGACCTCGACTACGAGGTCATCGGCGAGAAGGGCTCGATGCTCATGGTGACGGCGTCGGGCACCGCGGTTTCGCTGAAGTAATCCGCCTGCACCCACCGCGATGTTCCAGAATCGTTCTCCTTCCGCTAGACTCTCTGGGTGACTGGTAAACCCTCGATTTCTGAACGCGCGACCGCAGGTCTGACGGAGGCGCCGCGCAACTTCGGCGACGCGCCGTACCTCACCGACCTTAACGCTGAGCAGCGCGAAGCCGTGCTCGCGACGGAAGGTCCGGTGCTGATGCTTGCCGGCGCCGGCACCGGCAAGACGCGCGCGCTGACGACCCGTCTCGCCCACCTTCTCTTCACCGGCAAGGCACGGCCCTGGCAGATCCTCGCCGTCACCTTTACCAACAAGGCTGCGCGCGAAATGAAGGAGCGCATCGGCGCGCTCATCGGCTCGTCAGTCGAGGGGATGCAGTGGCTCGGCACTTTCCACTCGATCGGGGCGCAGATCCTGCGCCGGCACGCTGAAGCCGTTGGCCTCAAATCGTCCTTCACTATTCTTGACGCCGACGATCAGGTTCGCCTCGCAAAGCAGGTGATCGAGGCGGCGAACCTCGACGAGAAACGGTGGTCCGGCCGCGCGCTCGCCGCGATGATCGACAGCTGGAAGAACCGGGGTCTCACACCCTCGAAGGTTCCACAAAACGAAGCTTGGCATTTCGCCGAAGGCCGAGCGATCAAACTCTACGCGGCGTATCAAGACCGCCTGAAGACTCTGAATGCTGCCGACTTTGGCGACCTCCTCGTTCACAACCTCACAATCTTCGGCGAACATCCCGGCATTCTCTCGGAATACCAGGAACGCTTTCGCTACATGCTGGTCGACGAGTATCAGGACACCAATGTCGCACAGTATCTTTGGCTTCGCCTTCTTGCGCAAAAGCACAAGAACATCTGCTGCGTCGGCGACGATGATCAGTCGATCTATGGCTGGCGCGGCGCCGAAGTCGAAAACATTCTGAAGTTCGAGAAGGATTTTCCCGGCGCGAAAGTAATCCGGCTCGAGCGCAATTACCGGTCGACACCGTCGATCCTCGCTGCAGCTTCGGGACTTATCTCCGCAAACAAGGCCCGCCTCGGAAAAACCTTGTGGACCGACCGAAACGAAGGCGAGCAAGTAAAAGTGCGCGGCGTCTGGGACGGCGAGGAAGAAGCGCGTCTCATCGGCGACGACATAGAGGCGGAGCAGCAAAAGAAGCGGTCGCTCTCCGACATGGCCGTGCTCGTGCGCGCCTCGTTCCAGATGCGCGCCTTCGAAGAGCGCTTCAACACGCTCGGGCTTCCCTACAAAGTGATCGGCGGCCCGCGGTTCTACGAGCGCGAGGAAACCCGCGACGCCCTCGCCTACCTCCGCCTCATCCGAAGCGCCGACGACGACCTTTCGTTTGACCGCATCATCAACAAGCCGCGGCGCGGTCTCGGCGAAAAAGCCTTGCAGACATTGCACCAGCTCGCTCGCGCGCGGGAGATCCCGCTGATGACGGCGGCGCGGCTCGCGCTCGAATCTGACGATCTCACCGGCGCTGCAAAGAAAGCAGTCGGCGCCTTCATCGACGCAATCGACCGCTGGTCGCGCGACGCGAAAGACATGCCGCCGGCTGACATCGTCGAGCTCGTGCTCGAAGAGTCCGGCTACATCGATATGTGGAAGAATTCGAAATCAGCGCAAGCTGACGGCAAGCTCGAGAACCTCAAGGAACTCGTGCAGGCAGCGTCCGAGTTCGAAACGCTCGGCGCCTGGCTCGACCACGTTGCCCTCGTTTCGGAACTCAATGAGGGGTCGGTCGACGGCCAAGTCTGGCTGATGACGCTTCACGCCGCGAAGGGGCTCGAGTTTCCCGTGGTGTTCCTGCCCGGCTGGGAGGAAGGGATTTTCCCGTCGCAGCGTTCGCTCGATGAAAAAGGCGCCGCTGCCCTCGAGGAAGAGCGGCGCCTCGCCTATGTCGGCATTACGCGCGCCGAAGAAAGCTGCCGCATCTCCTTCGCTGCAAACCGGCAAGTGTTCGGCCGCTGGCAGGCGGCGATCCCATCGCGCTTCATCGACGAGCTTCCGGAACAAGCGGTCGAAGTTGTCTCGCAGCCCGGCCTCTACGGCGCGGCCGCCTCGCAATTCGCGGCGCACTCTCGCTTCGAAGGAACGAAGCTCAAGGAAGACGCCTATTACGACAACCCGGGTTGGCGGCGCGCTCGCGCAGCGTCATCGCGTCCGACACCATCGCCGCCTTTGATCGAAGGACGCGCCAGCACGCTTTCGGTCTCAGCGCCGGGCAGCTCAAAATTCTCCGTTGGCGAGCGCGTATTTCATCAGAAATACGGCTACGGAAAAGTCGTCGCTGCAGAAGGCCAGAAGCTCACAGTCGATTTCGAGCATTCCGGCCCGAAGAAGGTGATCGACACCTTCCTCGACGCTGCCTAGTCGCCACGTTCACACTCGATAAAGATCGATCGTGCGCTTCACGTCGCCAACATTCGCGGTGAAGCCTTCTTCCTGCTCATCGCCCATCACAAGGCCGTAGCGAATGCCGAGCTGATCGCACCAGCGCTTGTGTCCGGTAACGAACCGGCGCGGCGGCGTAATGGCAAGAAGGCCAGCGCCCTCTCGAAGGAATAGCGCCGCATGACCGAGCTGGCTGCCCTCCGGGCCGACGACGATATCTGCGCTGCCCAACGTTTCCGCAAACGTCGCGACATCGGATTTCAGCGGATCAATGATGGTGAAGCCGTCTTTGGCGAGGGCGGCTGCAACATCTTCTTCGTTGAGGAAGTGTCGCGCGCCGTTGTCCCGCAGGCCGCGCTTCAGGAATACGAGGCGCGGGCCCGTGCGCTTTGACGCTTTTGCTGCGCGCTCGCGCAGTTTTCTAAGACGCTCCGTCTTGTGGGCAGAAAAGTCCTCGTCATCGAAAATAACGAGGCGCTTGAATCGTGCGGACGTAACAGTCTGCGATGAGAGGCTGAGAATTCGCCGATACGCATCGCAATGCACCCAATCCGATGGCGGGCGCAGCGTGATCGGCGCACTGAACTCAGCCGCAAGAAGTTCGAGCGAAGAATCATCTCTCAGCCAGTGGCCGAAATAAAGAAGGCCGAGATAGCTTCCGGAAAGCGCGCCTTCGCGGAAGTCGGCCACCGGCGACAAGTCAGCCGGCAACCCTCGCTCGTAAGGAACGACCCTGCGTTCGCCCGCACCGCAAAGGATTGATCCGTAGACAAGAGCGGCGTTTGAAAGCTGGTAGGCGACAACCGCCTCACGCATCACCTTGCCGCCGGAAACGCGAATGCGCTCGACATCCCAGCTTGTGTTGGGGCAAGTCTGGCGCGCTTTCTCCGCCTGCCCCGGCAGACATATCGACGGCGCCGTCATCACCGTTTCGGCGGGCGCGACTGTCCACTTTTTGTCGGCGGCCTCCGCCAAGGTTTTCAGCAGACGCAAGCGCCGGCGCGCGCGAAACGCGACGTACCGCATGCTCAGGTCGGCTTCACCCAGACTCCTCAGCACTCTCTCCCGCGCAAACTCGACAGGTCTTGAGGACTCGCGCCCCGCTTGTCCGACCCCGACCTCCCCGCGTATAGCGGTCCTCATCGGCATAGCCGCGCCTCTCCCGAAACCGACTATTACAACAAGGCCTTAAACTGATCCTGTGCCCACTTACAAAATCGTATGGACAGGCCCAAAGGCGGCCCTCGAAGAGGCGAGCACCCTCCTTACCGAGACGTTTTGGCCTCCGGCAGGCGCGACGAGCCTGACCGGCGAAGGCGATGGCGCCTGGCGGCTCGACGCCTACTTTGAAGAGCGCCCCGATTTGGAGCAGATCGAGAAGGCTCTCGCGCCGCTCAAGGTCGGCGCGGGGGAGTTCGAGGAACTGCCGGACATCGACTGGGTCGCGCACGCCCTCGCGGGCCTCGGGATCGTTCGCGCCGGACGCTTCGTTCTCTATGGCGTGCATGACGCGGACAAGGTGGCAAAGGACGACGCCATCATTCCGATCCGGATCGACGCCAATCAGGCATTCGGAACCGGACATCACCCTACGACCGCAGGCTGCCTCACCCTTCTCGACCGGCTCGCCGGCATGGCGCCGCGCAAGATCCTCGACCTCGGCACGGGCTCAGCCGTCCTCGCCATAGCCGCAGCAAAGGTATGGAACCGCAACGTCATTGCGACTGACATCGATGCGAAGTCGGTCGAGATCGCGCGCGAGAATGTCGGCCTCAACGGCGCCAATGACAAAGTCCGGGTCGAACTTGCCGACGGCTTCTCTCATCCCGCGATCAAAGATACGGCGCCGTTCGATTTTGTGTTTGCGAATATCCTTGCGGGCCCTCTTGTCGAGTTCGCACCCACAATGGCCCGCCACGTCGATGTCGGGGGGCGCGTCATGCTCGCGGGGCTTATGTCGGAGCAGGAAGCGGCAGTGACAGAGGCCTACGAGAAAGCCGGGTTCCGCCGCCTCAATCGGCTCGACCAGCCCACCTGGCCGGTGCTGCTGTTCGTCCGGATCTGAGGCCTTGAGCGGCGCCCTCGCGGCGGCCATATTCTCCGCAACATCCTTAGAGGCGCGCACCCATGTTTCAGACTTATGAGCCGGTCTCCGATCGCAGCTTCTCGAAGAAGCACTTGCCGCCGCTGCGCGCGGAAATGAAGAAGCGCAATCTCGATGCCTTCATCGTTCCGCATGATGACGAATATCAGAACGAGTACATTCCCGCTTATGCAGAACGGCTGATGTGGGTTTCCGGTTTCTCGGGCTCTGCGGGCGCCGCGATCGTGCTTCAGGACAGCGCCGTCATTTTTATCGACGGACGCTATACGCTGCAGGTTCGCCAGCAGGTTGATGACGCGTTCTATTCCTACGAGGACATTACCGAGATTTCTCCAGACCAATGGCTTGCGAAGAACGCTAAGAAAGGCGCTCGCGTCGGCTACGATCCCATGTTGCATACGCCTACAGGTCTCACCCGGCTTGAGACCGCCGCGAAGAAGGTTGGCTTTACGCTCGTCCCCGTCGACGGAAACCCCATCGACGTCGCCTGGACGGACCAGCCTGAATTCCCGAAAGCGGCAGTGAAGGCGCATGGGCTCGAATTCGCCGGCAAAGCGTCCGCAGACAAACGCCGTGAAATTGCCGCCGTAGTGAAAGACGCTGGCGCCGACGCTGTGCTCGTCACGGCCCCGCCATCGATCGCCTGGCTCTTCAATGTGCGCGGGGGCGACGTATCGCGGACGCCGCTGCCGCTCGGCCGCGCCATCCTGAAGAAGGACGGAACCGCAACACTCTTTGTCGCTCCAGAGAAAGTCGGCAACGAACTCTCCGGTCATCTCGGCTCCGATGTCGACATTCGTGCAGAGTCCGACGTCGCCGACGCGCTAACGAAGCTTGGAAAGGCAGGGCTCTCGGTCGCAGTCGATCCGACGCTGACGCCGGTGAAATACGTTCAGGACCTCAAAGAGGCCGGCGCGAAAATCATTGATCTCACTGACCCATGCGCCCTTCCCCGCGCCTGCAAGAACGAAGCGGAGATCGTCGGCACTCGTGCCGCGCATGTGCGCGATGGCGCGGCGGTCACGCGCTTCCTTCATTGGGTTGCGACGGAAGCGCAAAGCGGCGGCGTTGATGAAATCACGGCGGCGAAGAAGCTCGAGGAACTCAGAAGCGAACGCGGCGATCTGGTCGATATCAGTTTTGATTCAATCTCGGGCGCGGGGCCGAATGGCGCCGTGGTCCATTACAAGGTGAACACGGAAACAAACCGCCAGATTGAGAAAGACTCGCTCTTCCTCATTGATTCCGGCGCCCAATATCGCGACGGCACGACTGACATCACGCGCACTGTCGCGATCGGCAAGCCGACCGCCGAGATGCGCGACCGCTTCACGCGCGTCCTCAAGGGCCATATCGCGCTTGCAACCGCACGCTTTCCGACGGGAACGACAGGCCATCAGCTCGACGCGCTTGCGCGAAAGCCGCTGTGGGACGCGGGCCTCGACTACGATCACGGCACCGGCCACGGCGTCGGCAGCTTCCTTGGCGTGCACGAAGGCCCCCAGCGCATCGCGAAAGCAGTGAACAGTCAGGCGCTGAAACCTGGCATGATCCTTTCGAATGAACCCGGCTTCTACAAAACCGGCGAGTTCGGAATCCGGATCGAGAATCTGATCGTCGTGACACCAAGCGAACCGGTCAAAGGCGGCGAGCGCGAAATGATGGGCTTCGAGACAATTACGCTGTCGCCGATCGATCTCAATCTCGTTGAGCCTTCGCTGCTCAGCGACGCCGAGCGCACCTGGCTCAACAACTACCACGCGCGCGTGCGTAAGACGTTGACGCCGCTCGTTCCGAAAGACGTTGCGACGTGGCTCGAGCAGGCGACGCGCGCGATCTAGCGATCATCCGCCGATCAACTGCAGCCACTCCTGCTCGGTCAGCACTTTGACGCCAAGCTCCTCGGCGGTTTTCAACTTTGACCCAGCGCCGGGACCCGCAACAACGTAGTCGGTCTTTGCCGAAACTGAACCAGCAACCTTGGCGCCAAGCGTCAGCGCGCGCGCTTTCGCCTCGTCTCGCGTGAAGAGTTCGAGCGTTCCTGTGAAAACGACGGTCTTGCCGACGACTTTCGAATCCTTCGCGGCGGGCGCCGCGGCGTCTTCGACCGTTACTTCTTTCAGAAGACGGTTGAGGGCAGTGCGGTTGTGCGCTTCCGCAAAGAAATCGATGACTCCCTGCGCGACGAGTTCGCCGACCCCTTCTATTTCAAGCATGCCGGAATAGGCGGCGCTGTTCTCATCAACCGCTTTTTCGGCGGCGGCGCGGAACGCTTCGAACGAACCATACGCAATTGCGAAGAGCCGCGCATTCGTCTCGCCGATGTGGCGGATGCCGAGCGCGTTGATGAACCGCTGCAGCGATATCTTTCGGCGCGCGTTGATCGCCGCGAACAGATTATCGACCGACTTCTGGTTGGTTGGCGGTTTTTCGTTGCCCGACTTGTCGAGCTTTCGCGAGCCATCCTCATCGAGATCGTAGCGATAAAGATCGACCTTTCCCGCTTTCTGACGCTTCTCCAGCGTGAAGATGTCGGCCGGCTCCTTGATCCAGCCGCGGTCGTGAAATTCGACGATCTGCTTCTCGCCGAGCCCCTCGATGTCGAAACAAAGCCTCGAAACGAAGTGCCTCAACCTTTCGACGACTTGCGCGGCGCAGACGAGACCGCCGGTGCAACGGCGATCAACCTCGCCGTCCTCCCGCACCGCATGACTGTTGCAAACGGGGCAGCGATCCGGAAACTTGTACTCCTTCGCGCCCTTGGGGCGCTTATCGAGCACGACCTCGACAACTTGCGGGATGACATCGCCGGCGCGCTGGATAACAACCGTGTCACCAACACGCGCATCCTTGCGTTTGATCTCGTCTTCATTGTGAAGCGTTGCATTGGCGACAACGACGCCGCCAACGGTTACGGGTTTCAGACGCGCAACCGGCGTCAGCTTTCCCGTGCGGCCGACCTGAATGTCGATCGCTTCGAGGACAGTCATCGCGCGCTCGGCGGCGAATTTGTGCGCAATCGCCCAGCGCGGCGCGCGCGACACGAAACCGAGACGCTCCTGATAATCGAGGCGGTCGACCTTGTAGACGACGCCGTCGATGTCATAGGGCAGCGATGGCCGCTCCTCCTCGATCTTCCTGTAATGCGCGAGAAGCTCATCCGCGCCTTCGCACCGTGTCACGAGATTCGAAAGCGGAAAGCCCCACTTCTTCAAGCGCAGCAGCGCCTTGTGCTGCGTGTCGGCAATCGGCTCTGAGGTTTCGCCCCAGCCATAGGCAAGGAAGCGCAAGGGCCGCGACGCGGTGATCGCTGCATCGAGCTGGCGGAGCGATCCCGCCGCGGCGTTGCGCGGATTGGCGAAGGGCTCCTCGCCCGCTTCTTCGAGACGTGCGTTCAGAGCTGCAAAATCGTCGTGCGACATGTAAACTTCGCCGCGAACGTCGAGAGCATCAGGCGCGTTCTTGAGACGCTTCGGAATGTCGGCGATCGTCAGGACATTCGCAGTGACGTTTTCTCCCTCGAAGCCGTCGCCTCGGGTCGCGCCGATGACGAGCACGCCTTTCTCATAGCGAAGATTCATCGAAGCGCCGTCGATCTTCGGCTCCGCTGTAAATGCAATGTCGCCATCGACTTTCAGGAAGCGTCCAACGCGTGCAGCGAAGTCGCGCACATCCTCTTCATCGAAGGCATTGTCGATCGAGAGCATCGGCACAGCATGCCGGGCCTTCTCGAACTTCGTTGACGGCGGCGCTCCGACACGATCCGAAGGGCTGTCCTTGCGTTTCAGTTTCGGGAAACGACGCTCTATCAATGCGTTGCGGCGCCGGAGCGCATCGTATTCGGCATCCGTGATGAACGGCGCGTCCTTGTTGTAATAGGCTTCATCGGCGCGCGCGATTTCGGCAGCGAGCCGCTCAAGCTCTGCTGCAGCCTGATCGGCTGTGAGACCCTTCACAGGAACGAGTTCAGCGCCGGCGCGCTTCGCGGCCATGTCAGCCCGCCTTGCGCTGGCGTTTCTTCGCGGAGGCGGCCTCATCCGCGGCGCCAAGCAGCTGACGCGCCGCCGCGCGGGCTTCGTCGGTCACTCGGGCGCCGGAGAGCATGCGAGCAATCTCCTCGACTCGCGTTCCGGCATCGAGAACTTCAACGCGAGTCGTCGTCTCTTTCGCGCCTTGGCGCTTCTCAACGCGCCAATGCGTCGTTGCGCGCGCGGCGACTTGCGGGCTATGCGTGACGACCAGCACCTGCGCATCGCGAGCGAGGCGCGCAAGCCGCTCGCCGACCGCATCGGCGACGGCGCCGCCGACGCCCGCATCGACCTCATCAAAAATGATGACGGTGCGGTTTTCTTTCGCCGCAAGCGCGGCCTTCATCGCCAACACAAAGCGCGAAAGCTCGCCGCCCGAGGCAATCGACTTCAGCGGACCTGCTGGCGCACCGGGATTGGTCGCCACCATGAACTCAACCTCGTCGAGCCCTTCAGACGCGGGCCGCTCAGCATTCGTTGCGACCTCAGTCATGAACGCTGCTTTGCCAAGCTTCAGCGGCGCAAGCTCCAAGGCGACCGCACTATCAAGGGACTTCGCCGCCGCTGCACGCTTCTGCGAAAGCTGCCCGGCGGCTTGCCTGTATGCGCGTTCACCGTCTGCGGCGCGTTTTTCAAACGCAGCGAAGCCTGCTTCGCCGGCATCGAGAGGATCGAGCGCCGCACGCGCCTTCTCGAGGAATGAGGGCAGCGCATCGACGGCGACAGCGTGCTTTCTCGCCGCGGCGCGAAGCGCAAACAGGCGCTCTTCGACTTTCTCGAGTTCAGCAGGGTCGGCGCCAAGTTTGGCGACAGCCTCTTCGACGGCGGCTCGCGCCTCCATGAATTCAGACAACGCGCGGTCGATGCGTTCCACGGCAACCGCCAGCGGGACCGCATCGCCAAGGCCGCTGCTGGCGCGCGAAAGCTTGCGCGACGCGGCGGACAGCTTGCCGTCAAGGCCATCATCCGAAAGGAGTGCCGCCGCGGCGGCGAGGTCTTCAGAATATTTTTCGGCGGCGGACAGCTGGGTTCTCCGCTCAGCGAGTAACGCTTCTTCGCCGCCCCGCGGATCCAGCGCGCTCAATTCTTTGACTATGTGACGAAGATAGTCCGCCTCCGCAAGGGCTTTCGCTCGGCCCGCCTTTTTCTCATCGAGCGCCGTCGCCGCCTCGCGCCAGTCACGCCAGAGTCTTGCAACATTTTCCGTCGCACGAGACAGTCCGCCAAACTCATCGAGCATCCCGCGATGCGTCGAGGCGGTCAGAAAGCCGCGGCCATCGTGCTGGCCGTGAATCTCGATCAGCGTTTCGCCGACTTCTTTGAGGAGCGCGACGCTGACGGGCTGGTCATTGATGAAGGCGCGACTCTTTCCGTCACGGGATTGCACGCGGCGGAGGATGATTTCGCCTTCTCCTGCCGAAAGGCCGTTCGCTTCGAGCAATTTCCAAACGGGATGATCGGCGCCCGCTTCGAAGGACGCTGACACGACACCTTGCGCGGCGCCCTGACGGATCGCGCCGCGCTCCGCGCGCCCGCCGGCGGCGAGGCCGAGCGCATCAAGAAGGATCGACTTGCCGGCGCCAGTCTCTCCCGTAAGGGCGGTCAGCCCTCGCCCAAGCGGCAGCGAGAGCTGGTCGATCAGAATAAAGTCCTGGATGTGGAGGGTGATCAGCATAAGAGCGTCCGGCGTTGGCAGGACGCTAGCAGGATTCTCGGCGTCGAAGAAAACGGCCTTATTGCTGCGGATCGACGTCCGGAGCGGGCCCAGGCCCTGCGTCAATCGCCGGCGCGAGATCGAGCGTCGGCGCTAGGGCGCGCTGGTCCTCAGGCTTCTTTTCCGCCGTCGCCGGCGCAACGGGCTTTGCCCGAGCCACCGGCAACCCGGCTTTATCGATGAGGCCGCGCTTTTCAAAGAGGCGGTAGGTGTCTTCGTACCATTTGCTGCCCGGATAGTTGTACCCGAGCACCGCGGCAGCGCTGCGCGCCTCGTCAACGATCCCTAGCTGCAAATACGCTTCAACGAGGCGATGCAGCGCTTCCGGAACGTGATCCGTCGTCTGGTAGTGATCCACCACATATTTGAAGCGGTTGATCGCCGCGATGTGCTTGTTCTCTTTGAGGTAGTACCGGCCGATATACATTTCCTTGCCGGCAAGGTGATCGTAGGTGAGGTCAAGCTTCAGCCGCGCGTCGCGCGCATACTCGGTCCCCGGGTACCGCTTCAAAACATCGCTCAGCGAAGTGACGGCATTGTCCGTCTTCTCCTGATCGCGGCCGACATCGCTGATCTGCTCATAGAAGCACATCGCCTTCAGGTAATAGGCGTAGGGAGCATCTTTGTTGCCGGGGTGAAGCGTGATGAACTGATCGAGCGCTTCGATCGCCTCGTCATAGTCGTTCTTCTGATAGCGGGCGAACGCCTTCATCAGCATCGCTCGGCGGGCCCACGAAGAATACGGATGCTGGCGCTCTACTTCCTCGAAAAGCTCAACGGCTTCGTCGTAGCGTTTGCGTTCAAGCATCTTCGCCGCGTCCGCGTAGAGCGTCTCAACAGGCTTTTCGACATAGGCGAATTTCTTCTTCTCCTTGTCAGAGGAGCAGGCCGCCACGAGCGCGACGCAAGCGATGAGAAGAATTTTGAACGCCAAACCCGAAAAACGCTGCATGCTCTCGCCGCTCGCCTTTGTCCACCACGCCCTACGGTCTTTTAGATAGCTCGTTATGGCCGGTCAAACGACGGCTAAGCGGCTCTGGAGGCCGCGGCGCGCTTATTTGGCGCAGGCGTAACTCTATGCAGTAAGGCGGGCTTCTTCGCGCGCAATCACGCGCCGCTCGACCGAAGCAAGGTCCGAGGCGATCTTCTTCGCAAAACGCGTATTGAGATCGTGGCCAGGCTTGTGGGCCCGGATCAGGCCGTAGATCGGGGCGCCAAGAAGGCTCAAATCTCCGATGAGATCCAAGGCCTTGTGGAGAACATACTCCTGCGGGTCGCGAAGACCCGAAGGGTTGAGGACCTTGCCGCCATCGACGACGATCGAGTTCTCAAGCGATCCGCCTCGCCCAAACCCTGCGGCCTGCATCGGCTCGACGTCCCTGAGCATGCAGAAGGTGCGCGCCGAGGCGAGGCGGGCAATCGGAGCTTCGCCCTCATCGAGCGAAAACGCGATTGTCTGCCGGCCGATCGCTTCATCCGCGAAGTCGATCGAAACCTCGATGAGCCGGCTCTCGGAGGGACTCATCTCGATGAACCGTTCTCCATCCTCAACTCTGACATTGGCGCGCGCTTCAATCGCTTCCCGCGCCGCCGCCAGCGGACGCACGCCAGCCTGCTCGATCAGGTGAATGATCGGCGCCGTCGATCCGTCGAATGCGGGAATCTCCGGGCCGTAAACTTCGACGAGCGCATTATCGACGCCGCAGAGAACGAACCCTGCAAGGAGGTGCTCGACGGTCATCACCGAAGCGCCTGAACTGTTCTGAAGGCGAACGCCGAGCTTGGCATCCACGACGGATTGAGGCCGGGCCGCGATCGTTGTTTCGTTCGCCGGGCGCCGCACGCCGCGTTCGCCCTTAAGATCCATTCGACGGAAGAGAATGCCCGCCCCGGCAGGCGCCGGTCTTAGAACGATGCGTGTCTCAACGCCCGCATGCAAAGCCATCCCGGACGCAGAGGCGGCCTTTGCGATCGTCGTCTGTTCCTGAACGCGCATTTGCGGACAACACCGGACGTAGGCGTGCAATTCCACTGGAAAGTCTGGCCCGCACCTTCGCGACCGCAAAATAAAGCTTTATTACGCTATGTTGCGAGTAAGCATGAAGTGACCCGGGCCCGCGGAGTTCGCAGGCGCCGGGCCTTGCTCAACTCTCAAATCCTAAGATCCAGTCTTCTTTTTGCGCAAAAATGACGGGATCTCGAGCTCGGCATCGGCGTCATCGTCAAAGAGGTCACCGCGCACGGGCTGGGCCGGCCGAGACGCTTCGGGCGGGCGAACCGGTACGGTGGCGCCGGTCGGACGCGCACTGATTGTCTTTATAATATCGAGAGCCGTCTCGATCGAATGTTTCCCAATCGCCTGCGCTTCCCGGAAGGGGTTGCGGGCCGCCCGCGACTGCTCAGCCTGGCGAAGCACCGGGTGATCTTTCACCGGCGCAGAGGCGGTCAGCGGCGGAAGCGGCGCAGAACGCCGCGGCGCGGCTGTTCCCTCAGGCGAGCCTTCGATCAGCATGCGACGGATCCGCTCGTGCACATCGCCGACCGGGTTTGCGGCAGAAGCCGTAGCGGCGGGTTGCGCCGGCTGTGGCGCGGGCGTCGAGATGATCGGCGTACGGATCGGCGATGGCGCCGGGTTCGCCGCGACGATCGGGATCGACGTCGTGACCGTGGTGGTCGTTCCCGGCTGCATTTCACGCCACGGCTTCGAAACGGCCACGGTCGTCTGGCGCTGCTCAGGCTGGGCGTTTTCTTTGAGTGCGGCATCGATGCCGGTTGCGACAACCGACACTCTGACGCGGCCGGCAAGGTCCTGGTTGAAGGTCGAGCCGACGATGATGTTCGCATCGGGATCGACTTCGGCGCGAATGCGGTTCGCCGCTTCGTCGACTTCGAAGAGCGTCATGTCCATTGAGCCGGTGATGTTGATGAGAACGCCTTTCGCGCCCTTCATCGAGACTTCGTCGAGCAGCGGATTCGAGATCGCGGCTTCGGCGGCCTGGATGGCGCGCTTGTCTCCCTCCGCCTCGCCCGTACCCATCATCGCCTTGCCCATCTCGCTCATGACGGTTCTGACGTCATTGAAGTCGAGGTTGATGAGGCCCGGCATGACCATAAGGTCCGTAATCCCGCGGACGCCGGAATGGAGAACCTGGTCCGCCATAGCGAACGCTTCATGGAAGGTCGTGCGCTCATTGGCGATCGAGAAAAGGTTCTGGTTGGGAATGATGAGGAGCGTGTCGACATGCTCCTGCAGCCGCTCGATGCCGGCCATGGCGATCCGCATGCGGCGCGCGCCCTCGAAGTGGAAGGGTTTCGTGACGACGCCGACAGTGAGGATGTCCCGCTCTTTCGCGGCGCGCGCGATCACAGGAGCGGCGCCGGTGCCCGTGCCGCCGCCCATGCCCGCGGTGACGAAGAGCATGTGCGCGGCGCCGAGATGCTCAAGGATCTCGTCAAGCGACTCTTCGGCGGCGGCCCTGCCGATATCAGGGAGCGATCCCGCCCCTAACCCTTGCGTCGTCTTAACGCCGAGCTGAATGCGCTTCTTCGCCCTTGAAAGGCCGAGCGCCTGGGCGTCGGTGTTCGCCACCACGAATTCGACGCCCTCAAGCGAGCTGTCGATCATGTTGTTGACCGCATTGCCGCCCGCACCGCCAACGCCAATCACGCAAATACGCGGCTTCAGTTCTGTCAACTCGGGCACGCTCAGATTCAAGGGCATGGTGACTCCGCTTCCCCGCTAAAATCCGTGGTGGTTAAAGATTCGTTCAGAACCGTTACCAATTGGTTAACGCGGCGTTAATTCTTGCAACCAATCAGCGGCCTGACGAACTCTGCGCGACTGATCTCGCTGTTCGCGAATCCTGTCGACCGAAAAAGCGACTGTCGCGTCATTCGAACGGCGCTAACTAGTCTTCTGCTTGGCGCATATGCACGAGCACCGAAGGGGAGGACGAGATGAACGCTGTCACAGGAAAGACTCCGAGAAGCATCCGGCAGATCCGGATCCCGTTCGCGGGTTTGGCGCTCGGCATCGTCGCCCTGCTCGTCTTTTCGGGCTCCTGGTACACGGTAGATGCCGGCGAACGCGCGGTCGTGCTGCGGCTTGGCGCGCTCAAGAGCGTCACTGGTCCGGGCCTTCATTTCAAGGCTCCGTTTGTCGAAGACGTTCGCAAGATCGATGTCCGCGTCTCGCGCATAGAATGGACGGGCGACAATGCGATGGAGTCCTATTCAAAGGACCAGCAGCCCGCACATTTGCAGCTGACGATCTCGTTCCGCGTGCTCGCCGACAACGCATCGATCGCAACCCTCTATTCGCAATATGGCGGCGTCGAAAACTTTCAGAACGCGGTGCTCGTGCCGCGCACAATGGAGGGCGTCAAAACTGTGTTCGGCCAGTTCAACGCGGTGACCGTCATTCAGGAGCGCGCGAAGTTCAATCAGGAGGTCGAATCCGCCGTGCGCACACTGATCAAGGGACCAGTGTCAATCGAGGGCGTTCAGATCCAGGACATCGCCTTCAGCGAGGCCTATGAACAGTCAGTCGAAGCGCGCATGCAGGCGCAAGTTGAGGTGGAGCGCTTCCAGCAGAACAAATCGCGCGAACAACTTCAGGCCGACATCAGGGTCATTCAGGCGAAGGCTGACGCGCAGGCGGTCCAGCTGAAAGGCGAAGCGGAAGCAGCGGCAATCCGGGCGCGCGCTGACGCCTTGCGTGACAATCCGCAGCTTGTGCAGCTGACGGCCGCTGAAAAATGGAATGGCGTGCTGCCGACGACGATGGTGCCTAGCACGAGCGTTCCCTTTGTACAGTTGCCCGGAAACAGGCAGCCTTAGTAGCCTAAGGAACTGCCCTAGAAATTCTCACGCAGCCACTGACCGACGCCGGCGAGTACGCTTCCGCCACCGCCGGCTGCCCGCATCGGCGGTTCGCTCAGCGACCTCGCCTCATTGCGCTTTACCGTTCGGCTCGCAGCGAGCTGAATAAGGCCAGCGCATGTCGCAAATTGCGGACTCGTTGCAGCATCTGGCGCTCCGGAGAGAAATGTCGGCCTGCCAAGCCGCGCTTTCATTGAAAGCACGCGCTCCGCGGTTTCGCGTGCGCCCACGAGAAGGCTGCCGCCTCCGGTGAGGATGACACGCCTCACGCCGTGACGAGTGCGCGCCTCCGCCTGCATCCTGTCGCGAACCAGCTCGAGAATTTCCTCGATCCGCGGCGTGATGACTGCCGAGAGTTCCGAACGCGAAACACGAACGACGTCGCTTTCGTCGCCAAGCTGCGGAAAGTCGACAAGTTTGTGTTCGTCATCGGAGGCGACAAGCGCCGCGCCGTAGAGAGTTTTGATGCGCTCCGCCTCGCGAACAGGCGCCCCGAATAGTTGCGCGATATCTCTCGTGACGTGCTCCCCGCCGAGCGCAACACCGCCACAGGCGACGAGCGAGCCGCGTTCGAAGATCGCGTAATCGCTTGTGCGAGCGCCAATATCTATGAGAAGCGCGCCAAGTTCGCGCTCGTCTTCGACGAGCACCGCCTCAGCTGCGGCGAGCGGCGCGGCGACGAGATCGTCAAGCTTCAGGCCGCAGCGCTCGACCAGCGCTTCGATGTTCGAGACGTGGCTGTCGCGCGCGCTGACGCCGAGCATCTCTGCGGTGAGCGAGGCGCCGGCGAGGCCGCAAGGATCATCCCCGGCATCTTCGCCATCCACCGAATAGCCGATCGGCAGCGCGTGGACCGCAACGTGGCCGTCAGCAGCAGCCGCAGCGGCTCCTTGCCGAAGGCAGTCGACAAGATCTTCTTCCGTCACCCTTCCGCCTTCGACGTCGAGATCGACGCCAAGGCGGCGGCAATGCAGCATGCGTCCGGGGATCGAAACACTAACGCCGCGAATGCGCTCGCCCGCCATGCGTTCCGCCGCGTCGACGGCGGCGCGCACCGCGCTTTCGGCGGCGGCGAGCTTGCCGTCGCCCTTATCGCAAGCGGCGCCATGGCGCCCGACGCCGATGATCTCCGGAGTCTTGCGCCGGCCGACGCCCGGCGCGCGATGCGCAATCAGGCAAACTGCTTTCGAGGCGCCGATGTCGACGGCCGCGATAAGTTCGCTGTCCTTGGAGAAACGCGCTGGACGATGAACCGCCATCTTACCTTTACAGCGGCGAGAGACGTTTCCCCCGCCTTTATTCCGTATACCGTTGTTATTCCGCCGGTTGTTCCGCCGGCTCGCCGCGCTTGCGGATTACCATGCGTTCAGCGTCGCGAAGGTCGATATATTCGAGCGGCTGGTCAAGCGTTCCGTGGGCTTCCTGCAGGATCGCAAGCGCGCCGATTGCATCGGCGAAACCCGAATCCGGGAGCTTCACATCGATGCCGTTCCTGAGACGCATGTTCCAGCGGCGCTCGCCGACTCTGATGAGCGCGGATGTCATTTCCTTAATCTTAGGATGAGCATCGAGCGCCTTCAGGATCCCAGCAGCGGCGTCAGGGGCGCCGGCGCCCACAATCAGTGGCAGCGAGGAATATTCATAGGCGCCGATCTCGCGGATCACGGCGCCGTCCGCATCGACGAGATGCAAGTCGCCGGACATCTGCCAGACTGCAGCGGGAGTCCGCTCGCGGATCGAAACGTTGATCGTGTTCGGATAGAGACGGCTCACCGCCGCCGAGCGCACCCAGCCGAGTTCTTCAACGCGGGCGCGGGCCGCGTCCAGGTCAACAGCCAGGACTGAACTTCCAATCAAGGGCCCGAGCGCATCCATAATGTCAGCGGAGTCGGTTTTGTCGCGGCCCTTCAAAGTGATGCGCCGGACATCGAACCCAGCCTTCACCACGCCGGCGCTGAAAGCGCGGTTCGCGTTCTCTGCGAGAACGCCAAAATAGCCGCCCGCCCAGAAGACCGCCGCGCCAACCGCCGCAATCACCATGACGCCGGCGACTCCAGCAAGCGCGTAGTTATGGCCAAGCGCGCCGAGGCGCTCGACCAGCGACGGACCTTTTGACGCTCGCGTGACGCGCTTTGCTGGCGCCTTCTTCTTCACCTTTGACATGACGCATCCTCGATGAGCCAGGCACAGAGGTCATGAAAGGAGATGCCGCAATACGCCGCCTGCTCCGGCGCGAGAGACGTTCCCGTCATGCCGGGCTGCGTGTTGATCTCAAGAAAGAAGACCTTCTCCCCCTTCGCGCTTTCGTCATAGCGGAAGTCAGAGCGCGAAACGCCGCGGCAGCCAAGCGACTGATGCGCCTTCAGCGCCAATGAGAGACAGCGCTCGGTGATCGATGGCGGCAGGTCCGCGGGAAGAACATGCTGCGATCCGCCGGCGGCGTATTTCGCCTCATAGTCGTAGAAGGTGAGGTCCGTCGTGATCTCGGTTACACACAGCGGCCGGTCGCCCATCACAGCAACCGTAAGCTCGCGGCCGGGGATGAATTTCTCGACAAGCACGTCGTCGCCGAGCGACCACTTCTTGCTGGTCAGCTCCTCGGGCGGACGATTGTCGCCTTTGCGCACGATGTAGACGCCGACGGATGAGCCCTGCGCGTTCGGTTTTACGACGTAAGGCGGCTCCATGAAGTGGCCGCCCGCCGCTTCCTGCCGTTTCGCGATGCGCCCTTCGGGCGACGGCACGCCCGCGCCTTTCAGCACAAGCTTCGTGCGCTGCTTGTCCATCGCAAGCGCCGAGGCGAGAACGCCTGAGTGCGTATAGGGAATGCCCAGCACTTCGAGAACGCCTTGTACGCAGCCGTCTTCACCCCACTGACCGTGGAGCGCATTGAAGACCGCGTCGGGGCGGATTTCCTTCAGCTGATCGGCGAGATTCTTCCCTGCGTCGATCTCGATTGCGTCGTAGCCCTTCTCACGCAGCGCCTTTGCGCATTGCGCGCCGGAGTTCAGCGAAACCTCGCGTTCGGGAGACCAGCCGCCTTTGAGGACTGCAATACGCTTATACTTCACGCCTTCTCTCCAATCCGCTTGATCTCCCAGCGGAGATCGACGCCGCTCGCGCGCTTCACATCCTCGCGGAGGCCCTCGACCAGCGTTTCAATATCCGTCGCTGTCGCCTTGCCGCGATTGATCATGAAATTGCAATGCATTTCGGAGCACTGAGCGTCGCCAACGACGCGGCCGCGGCCGCCGACCTTATCGATGAGCTGCCAGGCCTTTAGGCCGCCGGACTTCGCCGGATCTGGATTGGCGAAGGTCGAGCCGCCGGTTTTCTCGCGGATCGGCTGGCTCTTCTCGCGGCGCTCCATGATCGACTTCATCCGCGCCTCGATTGCGGCGGGGTCGTCCTTGCGGCCTTCGTACAGCGCTTCGGTGAAGATCAGCCCCTCCCCGGCGCCATTGGCGCGGTAGGAGAACTTCATGTCTTTGTTCTTGAGGACGCGCTTCGCGCCTGAGCGGTCATAGGCGACCGCCTCGACGAGAATGTCCTTCGTTTCCTGTTCGTAGGCGCCGGCGTTCATCGCGAGCGCGCCGCCGATCGTACCGGGAACGCCGCGATAGAATTCGAGGCCAGCGACTCCCGCGCGCGCCGCCGTCTTCGCAACCTGCGCGTCGAGCGCAGCCGCGCCTGCTTTCACGCGAACGCCTTCAATCTCGATATGCGCGAAGGGCGCGCCGAGGCGGATGACGACTCCGGGCACTCCGCCATCGCGCACGAGGAGGTTCGAACCGACGCCGACCGGATAAACTGGAATCGATGTAGGCGTGTTCTTCAGGAAGTCAGCGAGGTCCGCTTCGTCCGCGGGCGTGTAAAGAATGTCCGCCGGCCCGCCGACGCGAAACCAGGTGATCGCCGACATGTCGGCGCGCTCGACATAGCGGCCGCGCACAGGAGGAAGATCGGCGGAGGTGATCGACTTCGTCATCTCACCCTTTGAGCTTCGCGAGCGCATCCGCAAGGCCGCCAGCGTGCTTTGTAATGTCTCCAGCGCCGAGGCAGACGACATAGTCGCCAGGCTCGGCAATTTCGGAGATCACGCGCGGCAGATCGTCGAACGATTTCAGAGCGCGCACATCGCGGTGTCCGTGCGCGACGGCGCCGGCGACAAGCGCGTCGCGGTTGATGCCGTCGATCGGCGTTTCGCCGGCAGTGTAAATGTCGGTGAAGAAGGCGACGTCCGCTTCGTTGAGGCACGCGCAGAAGCCATCGAAGAGATCGCGAACGCGCGTGAAGCGGTGCGGCTGCACGACAGCGATCACCTTCCCGCGCGTCACATTGCGCGCGGCGCGCAGGACTGCAGCGATCTCGACCGGGTGGTGCCCGTAATCGTCGATGATGGTGACGCCCTTCCACTCGCCGACTTTCGTGAAGCGGCGTTTGACGCCGGAGAATTTCGCAAAGCCGCCCTTGATCGCCTCGTCCTTGATGCCAAGGCGGTGCGCGACGGACGCGGCAGCAAGTGAATTCAGAACATTGTGCGCGCCGGGCATCGGCAGGCGCACATCGTTGATGCGCCGCGTTTCGGCGCCGCGCTCGCGGAAGACAATGTCGTAGCGCGCCGTACCCGCTTCGAAGGTCATGTTCTCAGCGCGCACATCCGCCTGCGGGTTGAGGCCGTAGGTAATAAGGCGGCGGTCCGTGACGCGTCCGACCAGCGCCTGCACTTCAGGGTGATCGAGGCAGACAACGCCGAAGCCGTAGAACGGCGTGTTCTCAATGAAATCATCGAACGCTTCGCGCAGTTTTTCGAAGCCGCCCCAATGGTCGAGATGCTCGGGGTCGATGTTCGTCACGACGGCGACCGTGGTCGGCAAGCGGAGGAAAGCGCCGTCGGACTCATCCGCCTCGACGACCATCCAGTCGCCTTCCCCGATGCGTGCATTGGTGCCATAGGCGTTGATGACGCCGCCATTGATGACGGTCGGATCGAGCCCTGCCTCGTCGAGAAGCGCCGCCATCATCGTCGTCGTTGTCGTTTTCCCATGCGTGCCGGCGACCGAGATTGTCCACTTCAACCGCATCAGCTCGGCGAGCATGTCGGCGCGCCTGACGATCGGTATGTGCTTCGCCCGCGCTGCGAGGATTTCCGGATTGTCGCGCTTGATCGCTGTCGAGACGATGACGGCGTCGGCGCCTTCGATGTTCGCGGCCTTGTGGCCGATGCGGATATCGATCCCCTTGTCACGAAGGCGCTGCACATTCGCGCCGTCGGAGACATCCGAGCCGCGCACTTCGTAGCCGAGATTGTGCATCACTTCGGCGATGCCTGACATGCCGATGCCGCCAATGCCGACGAAGTGTACGACGCCGACATCGAAGGGCAGGCGGATCTTGATCTTACGCGACTCTTTCATGCGGCCTTCCTCTGGCGCTCGCGGGCGATTTCCTCGACGAGATCGGCGAGCGATTTCGCTGCGCCCTGCCTCACACGCCCTTTCGTTGCAGCCGCCATTTTGGCAAGGCGTGCGGGTTCGGCAAGAAGGGGCGCGAGCGCCGCTTTCAATGCCTCTTCATTGAAGCCCTTTTCCGGCAGCACAATGGCGCCGCCTTGATCGGCAAGCACGCGCGCATTGCCGGTCTGGTGGTCGTCCATGGCGATCGCCAGCGGCACGAGGATCGATGGCCTGCCGATGGTCGCGATTTCAGTGACCGTCGAAGCGCCGGCGCGCGCAATCACGAGATGCGCCTTTGCGATGCGCGCCGGCAGATCCGTGAAGAACGGCGCAACCTCGGCGGCGACGCCGGCGTCTTTATATAGGGCGGAGACTTTCTCCGCTTCGCTGTCGCGCGCCTGATGAACGACACGCAGGCGCTTACGGATTTCCTCCGAAAGAGAGGCGATCACAGCCGGCGGAACGGTCGAGAAAAGCGATGCGCCTTGGCTGCCGCCAAAGATGACGACATTGATGAAGCCGTCGCGCGCCGGCGCCGTATAAGGCGATCCCGCAAGCGCCTGCGCGGCGTCGCGCAGCGGATTGCCGATTTCAACAAGCTTCGCCTTGGCGGGAGACCTGCCGAGTGCCGGGAAGGCGTGCGCGGTGAAAACGGCATTGGCCGCAAGCATGCGGTTAGCGCGCCCGAGCACGGCGTTCTGTTCATGCACGCCGTAAGGAATCTTGAGGAGCGATGCCGCCGTCATCGCCGGCAGCGACGGATAACCACCGAAGCCGACTGCCGCGGCGACATCCCGCTTCCTGAATTCATTGAGCGCCGTCATCAGTCCGCCGGCAAGCGAAATCGCCGCGAGGCCTTTTGCGATCGGCCCGCCGACATTGGGGCTCGCCGCGGAAATCTCGAAGCGCTCGTCGGCGGGAAACTTCTCTGCGTAGCGGGCGCCACGCGCGTCGGTGACGAGCAGGACGCGGTGACCGCGGCGCTTCAATTCCTGCGCGAGCGCTTCGGCGGGAAACATGTGTCCGCCAGTGCCGCCCGCCGCGAGCGCGATCAGGCTCATGGCATGATCTCCTTGCGGCGCTGCGCGCCGCCCTGCGCGCGCGTCAGCGCGAGGATCAGACCAAGTGTCAATCCTGTCGCGAGGAGCGACGAGCCGCCATAGGAAATCATCGGCAAGGTCATGCCCTTCGCCGGCAAAGCGCGAAGGCTGACGCCCATATTGATGAAGCTCTGAAGCCCGATCATCGCGCCGAGACCGCACACCGCGCACTGTGCGAAGACGCTTTTCAGTCCCGCCGCCCTCACGAAGATGCGCGCCGTCAGCGCTGCGAAGAGCGCAATGATGATAGCGCCAAGAATAAAGCCGCCCTCTTCGCCCGCTACGGCAAAGATAAAGTCGGTGTGCGCGTCCGGAAGCTGCAGCTTCACCGTCGCGCCCTCGCCGCCGCGGCCGAAGAAGCCGCCATTCGCTATCGCCTCGACCGACTTCGACACCTGATAGGTCTCGGCTGTGTCGGGGTTCAGAAATCCGTCGATGCGCCGGGCAAGGTGCGGAGAGATAAAGTAGCCGGCGACCAGCGCGCCGACGCCTGCAATGCCGAGGCCTGCAATCGCGGCAATGTTGATGCCGACAATGAAGAACATTGTCATCCACACCGCCGTGATAAGCGCAGCCTGTCCGTAGTCAGGCTGCATGACGAGCAGGATCATCATCAGAAAATAAAGGCTGAGCGCGATCAACCGTCCCGGAAATCTTGGATCGCGCGCGCCTTCCGCCAGCATCCACGCCGCCATGATGACGAAGCCTGGCTTTGCAAGCTCCGAAGGTTGAATGCCGAAGGAGCCGATCCCGAACCAGCGCTTTGCGCCATTGATGTCCGGAGCAAGGAAGAGAGCAAGCACCATCATGACCAGCGCTGCGCCGAAAGCGACCGCGCCGATGCGGCGCGCTTGCAACGGAGTCATCAATGAAACGCCAACCATAATGATGATCGCAGGAACAAGAAAGAAGAGCTGCCTAACCGGAAAGTGGAAGCTGTCGGTGATGTGGAGGCGCGCCGCTGCGGGCGGCCCCGCTGCAAGCACGAGAACAAAGCCAACCATCGCGATGACGGCGATGAGCGCGAGGCTGACGCGATCAATCGTCCACCACCACCGCGCGAGCGGCGAATTGTCGAGACGGGAAAGCGCCTTCACGCAGCCTCTCCCGCGGCGCTCTGCAGTTTCTGCACAAGCCGCCGGAAGGTCTCGCCGCGCTCTTCGAAGTTCTTGAACTGGTCGTAGGAAGCGCAAGCGGGCGACAGCAGTACAATCGAGGCTAGCTTGTTGTTCTGCGAAGCATCGCGCGCCGCGCGCGCAACGGCGCGCTCAAGCTCGCCGCACTGGATACAGGGAACGGCGCCGGCAAGCTGTTCTGCAAAGGCTTGCGACGCCTCGCCAATGAGATAGGCGCAGCGCACACGGCCCATCAACGGGCGCAACGACTCGATGCCACCTTCCTTGGGTTTGCCGCCGGCGATCCAGAAAATCTCGTCGTAAGACTTGAGCGCCTTCGAGGCTGCATCCGCATTCGTCGCCTTTGAGTCGTTGACGAAAATTGTCGAGCCAATGCGGCCGACGATCTGCATGCGATGCGGCAGCCCTTCGAAGCGCTCCATCGACTTTACAGAGACCGCGGGCGAAAGGCCCGCGCTCATCGCTGCGGCGAGAGCAGCGGCCGCGTTCTGCCAATTATGCGCGCCGCGCAGCGAGGCGATGTAGCGGATATCGCCCGCCTCGCCCGTCTTGCCGTCGAGATTGTAGAAGAGCTTGCCCGCAAGCGAGAACACGCCGCGGCCAAGCGCCCCTTCCGCGGAGATCTGGATGATTTTCGCTTTCCCTTCCGCAGATAGCGATGCGCACATTCCCTGCGACGGCGCATCGTCGACGCCGACGATCGCTGTGTCGTTTGCAGTCTGATTGAGGAATACTCGCTGCTTCGCCGCGATGTAGCCCGCCATGTCGCCGTGCCGGTCGAGATGATCCGGCGAAATGTTCAGCATGATCGCAATGTCGGCTTTGAGCGACTTCGTCAGATCGAGCTGGAACGACGAGAGTTCGAGCACATAAACATTCGCCGGCGTCATGTCGGCGAGAGCGAGCGCGGGTTTGCCGATGTTCCCGCCGACCTGCGCCGCGAGCCCCGCTTCCTTCAGCACATGGCCGATGAGCGCGGTCGTCGTCGATTTGCCGTTGGAACCGGTGATCGCGATGACGCGAGGGCGCGCATTCTCGGCGAAGGAGTTCACAGCGCGCGCAAAAAGCTCGATGTCGCCGATGACCTCGACGTTCTCTTCATGCGCCTTGCGCACGATCGGGTGCGGCTTCGGATGCGTGTAAGGAATGCCTGGAGAAAGCACGAGCGCCGCAAGTTCTTTCCACGGCCACTCTTTGGGATGTTCAGCGCGGTACGTCGTCGATGCCGTCTTGTCGCGGGCGCTCGCGCTTTCATCCCAGGTGAAGACTTCTGCGCCGGACGCAACAAGCGACTCAGCGACGGAGATGCCGGTGGCGCCCAGTCCGAAGACCGCGAACTTCTTCTTCTGAACGCCCGGTATCGTAATCATCGCGCGGACGATCCTATCTGAGCTTCAGCGTCGCAAGGCCGACAAGCGCCAGGATAACAGCAACGATCCAGAAGCGGATGACGATCGTCGACTCTTTCCAGCCAAGTTGTTCGAAATGATGGTGGATCGGCGCCATCCTGAAGACGCGCTTGCCTGTGAGCTTGAACGAGGCGATCTGGATCATCACCGAGAGGCCTTCCAGCACAAAGAGCCCGCCGACAATCGCCAGCACGATCTCGTGCTTCACGGCGACCGCGATCGAACCGATGGCCCCGCCAAGCGCGAGCGAGCCCGTATCGCCCATGAAAATCATCGCCGGCGGCGCATTGAACCACAGGAAGCCAAGTCCCGCGCCAATGATGGCGCCGCAAATCACGGTGAGCTCGCCAACGCCCGGAACGAATGGCACGGCGAGGTAGCTCGAATAAATTGCGTTGCCGACGAGATAGGCGATCATCGCATAGGTCGCAGCGGCGATCATGACCGGCACGGTCGCAAGGCCGTCGAGACCGTCGGTGAGGTTCACGGTGTTGGACGCGCCGACAATGACGAAGGCGGCGAAGGGAACAATGAACCAGCCGATCGGAATGCCGATGACGCCCGCTCCGAAGAGGTCCGAAAAGACTTTCAGCGGCACAAACGGAACGCCGACGGAGAACTCAAGCTGCGGAGAAGCCTCTGGCGCCGCCCCAAGCGTCTCGACGCAGAGCCAGCCGGCGAGGAGCGCCACCGCGAACTGCACGGCGAGCTTCAAGCTCCCGAGCACGCCGCTCGCGGTCTGCTTCGTCACTTTGAGATAGTCGTCGATGAAGCCGAGGACGCCGAAGGCGAGCGTCACGCCGAGCACGATCCACACATATATATTGTCGAGCCGCGCCCAGAGGAGCGTGGCCACCGTCAGCGAGATAAGGATCAAGACGCCGCCCATGGTCGGCGTGCCGGCCTTACTAATAATGTGGCCCTGCGGCCCGTCTTGGCGGATCGGCTGCCCTCGGCCCTGCTTCCTGCGCATCCAGCGGATGAGCTTCGGCCCAAAGTAAAAAGAGATGAGCAGCGCGGTCATGATCGCGCCGCCGGTGCGGAACGTCAGATACTTGAAGACGTTGAAGAGCTGGAACTGGTCCGAAAACTCTGTGAGCAGATAGAGCATTGAAGCCCGAACCCTTTATTCACCGCCCGCTTTGGCGCGGGGCGGCGCATTTTTTGTTGCATCGAGCGCGCGCACGATTTCGCTCACCTTAGACGCGTTCGAACCTTTGACCATGACGATATCGCCATCGCGCAATTCCCCGATGACAACCGGGGTTAGGGACTTGGCGTCCGGTGCGCTCTTGCCGCGCATCGCTGGGGGCGCCTTCTCCCACAAATGTTTCATCAAGTCGCCAGCGACATAAAGCCTGTCGACCTTCGCCGCGGTGAGCGGCTCGGCGAGACCCGCATGAAGCGCCGGCCCCTGAGGCCCGAGTTCGCGCATCTCGCC
>JADMIO011875014.1_pt1 | contig 49795 bp, 42 predicted proteins | sample 8958161 | NCBI WGS metagenome assembly JADMIO01 (sample SAMN16585339, study PRJNA669376) | soil metagenome | isolation source: Crop rotation soil | place: USA: Cullars Rotation, Alabama | collected 2011
CGCGACAACTTGTCCACGTGGAATTCTAAGCTTAGGATCCCAATGTGCTGGAAAGTATGGCAAGCTGAGCAGCCGGCGGAATTAGTGAGTGCCATCGCATAGCGACCTGCATGGCGCTGGCGCTCGACGCGGGCAGCCGTGACATCCATTGGTATGTGATCGACGATCGGGCGCTGTCACGAGCGATAATGTTGCGCGCCTGTTCTTACCCCCACCCGATTCAGCCGTGCGGGAGCAGCGCCGAAGAGCTCTATGAGCTGCTGACATTACAGCGTCCATTTCACGGCGCTGATGTCACGGCGTTGCAAAGGGCAGTCTGCGAGCAGCCCCCGCCGCAGCCCCGCACGCTCGTCGATGGATTGCCCGCCGATCTGGAGGCGATCTGCCTGAAGTGCCTGCAGAAATCCCAGGACCGCCGCTACCAGTCGGCTGCGGAATTCGCAGATGATCTGAGGCGCTGGCTGAGATCAGAACCGACGCGCGCACGCCCGGCTCGCACTCTCCGCCGCGTCGCGCTGTGGAGCCGGCGAAATCCAGGCTGGGCCGTGGCGATCGCGTTGTGTACGGCGGCGGTCGCCGCGCTCTGGTCCCTGCAGGCCGCGCACGCGAAGGCAGAGCTTACAAAAGCGGCAGCTGTTCGCGAATTAGAGCTTCGGGAATCCGCACTGCAAGAGTCCACGATACTCCGTTTTGTTCCCCGGCGTGCTGGCTGGTCGGGCAAGGCGCGGAACCTTCTCCTGAGCGCGGCGCAGTCCGAGCGCAATAGCCGGTTGCGAGATGCAGCGGCTGCCTGTCTGGCCGGTGCTGACGCCCAGATGTCGAAGGTCTGGAAATTTGCCAGTTCGTCGGTGACGTTCAGCCAGGATGGAAAGCGACTGCTGATCGGCGGGGGAATCGAGGGCAACACGCGAATCTGGGACTCTGAGCTGGACACGACGCTGGTGTCGCAGCAGGCAGGTTTTGGCCCCGTCACGTTCGGAGCCGATGGCAATGGACTGCAGTGGACCGCCGAATCACCGTGGAGCTTCGTGTTGTGGAATGTGTCCAGGCATGAGCAAGTCTGCCGCGTCCGGGCGCCTCTGCCTGCGGGCACTGAGATACCGACCGACGTGGAGCAGATTGGCCAAATGTTCTCCCGCGTGAGCCTGGCCATGAGTCGGGACGCGAGCCTGCTGGCCACGTCGGTCCCTTACCCAGACGACAAGGGCGGGTGGATCAATCCTCGGGGCGGCACATTCGTGTGGAACAATCGCGGCGAGCTGCTGCGCACCATTGACGCGCCTGGCAGTGCGCTGTGTTTCTCGAAGGAGAACTCGCTGCTCGCAGTCGGTGGCTATAGCGGAATCATCCGCGTCATCGACCTGCAAGGGCAGCAGCCCGACATTACTCTGCGGAATGGTGTGAAGAAGATTCATGCTCTAGACTTCATCATTGACCCACTTCAGCATGAAGACGGCCTTCATTGGCTCCTGGCCGCGGGGGACGCCGCGAGCGGCCTGCGGATTTGGGACCTCGCGGAACGATCCGCCAAGTCGATCTGTCGCGGGAGCGCTTATGACGTTTATGCGGTGCAGTTCAGTCCGGATGGAATGACGCTGGCCTCCGGGGGGCGCGAAGGCGCGCGACTCTGGGACTGCCAGTCAGGCGAGCTCCTCCTGCATGTCAATGGGGTCGCCGACTATATTACAGGCTTGGCGTTCTCCGCTGACGGGACACAACTGGCGGTGTCAGCACAGGGTCCGGCGGACTCGAACGAACTGACCACGAGCATCTGGTCGGTGCAGCATGGCCGCGGCATCAACCTGCTGCACGGAATGTTGAGCCAGGTGGTTCACACCTCCCTGTCGCCCGACGGGCGAATTCTGGCTGCCTTGGGGCAGAACTGGCAAATCGGGGTGTACGACACGAGTCCTCCGCGGCTGAGGTACATCCTGCAGGGACCGGTGGGTTTCACAGCGGACAATGCAGCACTGGCCATCAGCGCCGACAACAGGAGCTTAGCCGCGTCGGCGGGTTCTGAAGCCAGATTATGGGACCTGGACACGGGGCACCTCGTCGCGCGGCACATGCTGCCGCCGGCGCTTGTGGATCAACTGGCGTTCACGCCTGACGGAAAGTTGCTGTCATTCCGATGCGAATGTCAGGACGGCCGCACAGCGCCCATAAGCAACCCGCAGACCCATCCCCGCGTGCTGAGGCTGCGAAATCTGCTCGCGCAAGATCCGCTCGAACCGCTCGCTGAAACCCCGCGGTTCAACTGGCACGTCTTTTGCGCTGTCGCTCATCCGGAGGGAGAGTTCTTCATTGCCGAAGGACTGCATGTCGGCCCGGACTCGAAAAGTCAGGAGATCATCATGTTTGACGGCACAACGGGAGTGGAACTCTGGAAGCACGTCCCCGCTGTACCGAACACTTCGCCGTCGCTGACGCTCGACCCGACCGGGGGCACGCTCAGCGACTTCGACGAGTCGCAAATGGGCGCCGCGGAGTGGCAATTGCCATCCGGCCGAATTTTGCTGCAGAGGTCGCCCAGAGCCCGTGCTCTTGCCCCATTTGGCGAATCCGCCGTAATTGACGCGCCGGGGAGAGCTGACGATCCCGCGGCTACAGGCCCTGGTTTCGCCCTCTGGCGCCGTGATCACAAAGAGCCGGCGGCCGTGCTCGGGATCGATTTCCTGGTCCACGAGCTGTCGCCGACTTTCAGTCGTGATGGGAGCATTCTGGCATTCGGCACCCGCAACGGACAGGTGGTTGCATGCGACATCCGCGAGATTGAACGCATCCTCACCGAGTTCCAAGAGGTTCCCGAATGAATCCTGGTCGCCGCTCGTCGCGAAATTTCCCCCGGATGTGGGTGGTGTCGGGAGTTGTGTGCCTCCTCCACGGATGCAATCACTCCCCCGAGCTGTCGCTCCCGGCCGATGAGGACGCGTTCGTCAGCTACTACCAAGCGGTGTATGCTTTCGCGTCCGGATTGAGCAAGCTGAAATCGCCAGCCGACTTCGAGCGGCAGCGGCCGCAAATCGATCGAGTCGCCGAACAACTGAGAACCTATCGGGAGCAGATGATGGCGTTGTCCGAATCCGATCGGCGCCGACTCACTCAACAAAACACAGATCTTATTCAGAAAACGAACATTGCCTGTAAGGCTCTGCAGTAATCGCATGCGACGACTCCCGAGATAATCGGCAATCAATGGGAAGCGTATTGGGAATTCGTGCAACTCGGAGAATAGGCAGATCCATGAAGCAGTAATTTCCCGGACCTCATGTCGGAAGTACCGGACCGGTGGCGGTACCGGTTTGACCTCCGAATGCCACCTGCGGCATGCCGTCAAACCACGCTGACCAGTGCGCATGTAGGCGCTCGACGATGATACGATCCGGGTTCATGATCTGGCCCTGAGCGCTGCAAACACGTCGCCGAGGAAGTGCTCGGTCCAGCGCTCGACGCCTGGTGACGTCGACTCCCGGTTTCCAGCGACGTTGACAACGGTCACGTCCTGCAGCACCGCCACGCATTCGGCGACGCTGACTGACGCCGGATCGAACACCACGAGCGGTTTCACAAGTTCACCGCAGAGCGAGATCGTCAATTCTGTCCCGGGCGAAAGGACGATTCCGGCCAGGATCAGCGTCGCATCGGAGTCCTCGATATTGCGGCGGGTTCGCTCGGGATACGAACCAGTCGTGCACGCACGCATGCCGTACAGGGCTGCGTATTCGGGGTGCGATCCATCTTCGGCCAGCCAGCCAGGTGGCATCCATCCGCCGGTCGCAACTCCTGCCGCCTTTGCGGCCCGCAGCGCGCCTCGATCAACTCCCGTCTGTCCACCCGAGATCACTTTCAATAGACCAGGCACTCCCGCACGCTCCTGAACAGTCACCCGCGCATCTCTCCGAACCGCTGAACGGCACCAGCATTAACTGCTCCAGTCGCTTCATGCACCGAAGCGTGACCTGCGTCGGAGTCGATCAGCGGCCGTTCCGGGTGCGCATCCAGGTCAGAGAGACGATGCAGCGTGTGAGGAGAGAAAGCGGTTCACATTCTCAGGCGGATAGCCTGACAATTCTTCCGACTTTGGCGAGCATCTCGCATGCCATGTTTTGCATAGCGACGCCCGCTGTCCTTAGATAGTCAGCCAGCCCGTCCCTCCGCTGGCTCGGGAAATGCCCTATACTTCTCGTCGAGCAACCGGCACCAACTCTCCCGGTGCGAGGGTTGCAACGACTCCCATTGCGGGCCGACGTCCGCCGCGCTTTGTGATGCACAGTGCGGCGGACTGTTTCATTCCGCTGATGCATTTTAGTGCAAAGGGGTCAAATGCTCTGCGAGGTCAGGTTATCGCCGACCCGCATTCGCCAGCGATCAGGATCATCCTCGAAATCCAGCCGCAGAACGCGACCACACATGCCAGCACTCGGTCGCAGCCGGCGGTACCTCGCACTGGTGTGCCGCGTGAGCTGAGTATTGCCGTCAAACCGGGCCAGCGAGGTGCAGGGATGAACCGACGCCGAAAAGCCATCTTGCCTGCGAAGCTGCTGCTCAAAAAAGCCGATGACCTGCATGGCCTGAGCGTCGCCGAGTTGCAGCGTGCTGCAGAGCAGTACGACCGAATTGACGTGCTGACCGAGCGACGCAGAGAAATCCAAAGGCGACTGTGGGAGCTGATGGGCGATACGGGGTCCCTGCACTCTGAGTAGAGTGCCGCCGCTCGGTTTGAATCCTGGCGCTCGCCGTCTTGGATCCCGAATGGCGATGACGCTTGATGAGGTCAGCGGGACGATTGCAGCCGCACCTAACGCGTCAACACGCCGCGTGCCGACAGCATCAGTGCACTCGGCACGGGACTGTGGAACGACACGATGGTGGGGCAAACGGGGCTGATCAAAAGCAACCGATCAACGGCGAGATTTATACGGTGAATGGGGCGACGTCTCTCCAGAAGCGGGACCCGTCCAACGGCAGCGTCACCTGGACGGCATCGGCGATCACTGGGAGCTGGAGCAGCATCGCGTTCGGCAGCAACTTCGTCATCGTCGCCGATGCCGGCGAGGATCGCGCTGTACACGTTCTTCTGCGACCCCATGCCGGGGAAGCAGTGCTATCTGGCGGCCGGGGACTGGAAGCAGGCCAGCGTGGTGTTCCGGCACTGCAAGGGATGATCCTGCAGCAGCCGACCTGAAATGTGGTGGGGCGGATCAACTTCGACCTTGGGCTGATTTAGCCAGTGTTCGGCAGTTCCAAGCTGGGTACACAGCAGCTCTAACTTGTGCAGCGGCAGAAGATCGGAATGTGCGCTGCGGACGAGTTCGGCAATGGTCCGTCGGAGCTGAAAGCACTCTGGAGACCGACAGCTCATCGAGTTCGTCCCGTGATCCACGTTTGTACTGCCCCGAATCGACCGTCACCCGAACGATCGCGGTCAAGCTGGCCTATTCGGATTCCGCCGCCTGGCGCCGTATACACATAGGCCTACGACGCCGCTGCCGAGCAGTGCCATGCTCGACGGTTCGGGAACTTCCGACACGCGAAGATTGGGCGATCCAATTCCAGAGTCAAAGATAACCGCCATCCCTTGAGACTCGGGGTAGCGCCGTCCGCCAAGAAGACGCCTTTCAGAACGGCGGTATCTGAAAACAGCGCGTGTGCGATACCGTTATTGGTCGACGTGCCTACGTCGAGGCGGACGGAAAACTCCGCGGCATTGTTGCGGAGGGGAATGCGATAGTACAGCTCCGTGAAGGCACCACTCGAATTGCGGAAGTCAACGCTGGAAGCGGTCACGTCCGGACTCATGCGTACGTCATAGATCGAGGATTCAGATCCCTTAGGGATTGCATTCCTCACCGCGAACAATGCCGGAGTCCTGCGTGTTCACCGCCAATCGCACTTCTGCTTCCGCCCATGGAAAGTCTTCAACGGTTTGACCACGAATCGACACGTCTATGTGACCTCCGAGGCCGATATATAGGTAGACGTAAGGAAGCGGAGTGGGAGTTACAATCGTCATCTTGTCCCACCAACTGGCAGATGCCAACGAAACTGCCCCCGCCCCAAGGAGCGGCGATGAATCGCTTTCGGCCGATGCGCCGAGATAAAATGAAACCCAATCAGGGGCAATATCGACAGGATAAGGGAAACCAGCGACGTGCGCCTGTGCTATTTGAGGTCGTCCATCCATGAGCCCCTGAGATGTGGCACTTGCGGCCATCTCACGGGACTTGTCGTCGGTGTGGCCGGCATTAACCGACGCGATGGCTCTCGCCCGAAGAGGGCCAGCTTCCGCAGTGCCCCCGAAAGCACTGACTGCGAGAAGCACCAACCCAAAGGGAACCGATTTCATTTCGTAGCTTTCAGCGTAATTGTCGGTAAACTGACCGCTCTACCGAATAACCTCGTCCTGTGCGCGCGGACACGCCGCACGGGAGGAGTGCGTCACGGCCGGTGAGAGCTTGCTTGGCGGTAAGAGTCGCCGCCGGGTCACGTATCCGCATAGGCCCAGCAGGCCCGTCCCTAAAAGCGCCAGACTCGACGGCTCGGGAACTTCTTGGGGGGCAAGATTCGGGGATGGCATGCCGGAGTCAAACACGAGTGAATAGCCGTGACTTTCCGGCGTGGTGCCATCAGCAAACGTTACTGACGCTAGCTTTAGGGTATGCGCCGCCAGAACTGCGGCTGAACCGCTCCGGACCTCAAGATTCCAGCCGAGGCCGTATTTAACCCGATACTGAGAGTCGGCATCGGGTCTGACAGATATAGCGAATTCCGAGTCCGTAAAGATGTCACCTGAACTCCCGTCACCTGTACTTCCATAACGCCTGACCGCAAAATCGCCCGAGTACAAACGCAGATCTGCATAGGCGCTGTTAACGAAATGGCCCTGCTGGACTGATATAATTCCATCAAATTGGAGGTTAAAATGCAGCGCAGGATCCGGAAGAGCAGAGGGCATCCCGACGTCTGTCTACACGAGGCCCGCGCTGTCCTCCCAGGAAACTATTCCTCTCGTGCTTGTCAATGAATACGGATTGTATGAAATGCGCGTCAAGTCGTTGAATGCTTCCGCAGTTGCAATCAAACCAATTCTGCCGGCCTCCACGCCAGCCAGAACGCTCGCCTGTAAGAGAGTAGTAAAATACGCGCCCTCTGGCGTAAGTCCTCCTGAGTACGTGTCAAAGTATCTACCGAACCCACCCCCATGGCCCGCGTCGAAGGTGAACGTCTTTTCAACCAAGTCAGGAGTGTACCGGAAAGCAGAGTCGTACCCGGTACCGTAGAAGTAAGCGTATCCTGATCCCCCAATTGGACCTGCATACACGAAGGGAGTGGCCAGGATTGCCATGGCAATGACGGTTTGGAGCAACAATAGCATCCGGAGCACCGCCGTTTGTCGAAGAGCTGGTTTGCGGTGGACACCTATCTGCGAGACTGGGCTCGTGATTCCAGCGAAGACCATCTAGCCTCCAGTGTCTTGTGGCAGCCTGTCCACCGTGAAATGAAACAACCAAGTCCTGCGCGCGGACACGCCGCACGGGAGGGGTGCGTCCCGGCCGGTGGGAGCTTGCTTGGCGGTAAGGCTGACCGCCCGGTATTGTTCGACATCCTGCTACGTCTCTCCGGCTGATCCACATCGCCGCCGGGTCACGTATCCGCACAGGCCCAGCAGGCCGGTGCCCAGGAGTGCGATGGATGACGGCTCCGGCACTGCCGCAACGTTGGCATCCTGGATGCTGATATCGTCGAGCCACGCTGTCGGATCGCCTTCATTGACGAGTCGGATGTTGACCGATGAGACCCCGACCGGCACATACAGCCGCCTGGAATATGTGGCAAAGCTGTTGCGGCCAGGGCCGGAAGCCGGAGCAAAGATCGTGTCAACAACATCGTCGCCGATCAACAACTGCAGCTTTCCATCCGCCAGGAAGTCATAGTTAAAGGCGACGGACAATTGCCCCTGGGTCGAAACCGATTTACCTACGGCGATTCCCGAGCCAATGGGATCACTGAGTCGAAGAGCGTAGTTCACCGCATCAAACGGCAGAATCTCTGCTTGGGCGCCCGAATTCGATTGTGTCACTGTATATCCGAGGCTGCTCAGCGTTGTTCCTGCCGAAAACAAATCCGTGCCGCTGCTCGGAGGCGTTCCAGGCGTCAGGAGAAATGCGTGCTGTTCACCATTGTGGAACCCGACACCTGTGATTTGGCCGTTGTTGTTGATGTCCAAAGCTCGTAAGAGTGTCCAGCCTGAACCCGGCGCGATCTGCGAGTTCAGGTCGATGACCGAACCAGCCGAGTAGAGAAAGGCATGAAAGCCGGAACTGGACGTTGCCGAATATCCCACCACCTGGTCCGAATCATTGATGCCGAAACCGTAGCTATCGGCTCCGCCCAATGTTCCCAGGTCTTGCAGGTGCCCGTTTGAGAAGAGAAATGCATGTGGGACTAATGCATTGGTCTGCGAATTCCCGGTGACATGGCCCAGATTGTTGATGGCGCTTCCGGCACTCGTTAGCCCGCCCAGCGTCCCGATTTGGTGCATCGTTCCGTCTGAATAGAGAAACGCATGCAGTCCGGAGGTCCCCGTTACCTGGTCCAGGTTATTGATTCCGCGAGCGGAGCTGCTGGGGCCGCCCAGTGTCCCCAAATCCACGAGGGACCCGCTTCCGTTGTACAGAAAAGCATGCCGCTGCCCGCCCGCAGTTTCCGCTTCTCCGGCCACATGTCCGGCGTCGTTGACTCCGTTCCCCGAACTATATGATCCGCCAAACGTTCCGAGATCCTGATTTGACCCCCCCGACGACAGGAAGGCGTGGATACTCCCATCGCTCGTTGTCGCCGAACCCGTCACTTGACCCAGATTGTTGATCCCATTGCCGGAGCTGGTCGGTCCGCCCAACGTGCCGAGGTCATGCATCACTCCACCGGAGTACAGGAACGCGTGCATCTGCCCACTGGTTGTGAGCGCCAGTCCTGTCACTGCCCCCAAGTCGTTTACACCCGTCCCAAAGCTTTGAGTTCCGAAAGTCGTGGTGCCCCCGAGGGTGCCCAGGTCGGTCACGATGTACCCGGCATAGCAGCGTTCCGCGAGCTGGAGATGAGTGAGCAAAGAGGCGACCAGAATGCCGGTATTCAGATGTGCCCGCATTAGCCAAGCTCCCTTCTGCAGTCGACGACAAGCGATGTCAACATTCTCGGTACGGACACTTCTTAGCAGCGCGCACCCTGACCGATCAGGAACTCTCGGCATCCCCGCGAGAGCCCAAGCGGCGGCGACGTCGCCTCAAAACGATCGTCCACTCGAAGCGTGACCTGCCCTAAGGCGGCTTGTCACAACTCGTCAGGGCTGTTCCTCTAAAAGCCCTAGGCAACATCACCACCAGGATCCGCCGCTGGTTTTTCAGGATTTCCCGATTTCGCTGAATACAGCGGGTCAGGGTACATCGCTCCTCGCGTCAATCTCGACGCAACTCGTTCATTGCGGCTGCTCTGTGGTTCTCGGTAGAGTCGTGGTCCTCTCCGGGAGTGCGCAGGGTGGCGCAGTGGGCATCTCTGATTTCCAGAATTCTTGATTTTTCGTGGCGGATTTGCGTGGAGACGTTGCCATGAAGGAGTGGGACGGTGCTGCGCCAGAGGACATCGGGCGATTCGACGAATCCCTCCTGGCGGCGCGGGCCGGACTCCAGGACCAGATCGGCGTCCTCCTGGAGCAGTGCCGCCCCGCACTGCTTGCCATCGCCGAGGCGGAGTTGCCGACTGAGCTGCGCGGGAAAATCGGGGCGTCGGACATTGTTCAGGAATCGCTCACCTGCGCCATCATCGATTTCGCGGAGTTCCGCGGAACCAGCCATGAGGAACTCGCCGCCTGGCTGCGCCGCATCCTGCTGAACCGTCTCAGCAATGTCCGCAAGGCGTATCACACTGGAAAACGTTCAGTGCGCCGGGAGTTGCCAGGAGCGTCCGACCTTCCGGACGAGCTCCAGCTCTCGCCCAGTCAAGAGTTGTCCCGAACGGAGGACGCCGAGGCGCTCACTGCCGCCGTCTCCCGATTACCGGAGGACTACCGGCAAATCATCCAGCTGCGTCATCGGGAGCGAAAATCATTCGCGGAGATCGGCCAAATGCTCGAGCGTTCCGAAGATGCCGTGGGCAAGCTCTGGGCGCGAGCGCTGCAGAGTCTGTCGCGGGAGTTGAACCGAGGCTGACCAACCGACAGAGAAGAGTTGCGTATTGCAGATCCCGTATTTGCATCTGCAATTCGCTCTGGCGATACGCGTTCTTATCTATGCCGGACGTTCCTTTCACCCCCGAACGCGATGACCCGGATCTGGACCCCAAGATCATCGCCGCGCTGCAGCGGTATGACGAGCGTCTGATCGCCGCCGGAACAGCCGACATGTCCGTCATTGAGACTGTCGAGAACATGCCGCCGGCAGCCGAGGCCATCCTGGACTGTCTACAATTGCTGGAGCGCGTCTGGCCGCGTGCGCCCGAGCCTGAGCGCCATGTGTCGGAGAAGCCATTACAGCTGGGCCGCTTTGAGCTCGGCAAGATGCTGGGGCAAGGAGGTTTCGGTATTGTCTACCTCGCGCACGATCCGCTGCTCAATCGCCCGGTCGCGGTCAAGCTGCCACGGTTGCATGCGCTGGCGCATCCCGGGCTGCGAGAGCGATTTCATCGCGAAGCTCGCGCCGCCGCAGGACTCGACCATCCCCACATTGTGCCGGTGTACGAGGCAGGGGAAGCGGACGGCGTCTGCTACATCGTGTCCGCCTATTGCCCTGGTCCGAGCCTGGCCGAGTGGCTGAAAGCGTCCGGCACGCGCGGAATTCCTCCTCGCAAAGCGGCCCAGCTCATTCTCGACCTGGCTGACGCCGTCGCATACAGCCACGGGCGGAGCGTGCTGCATCGTGACATCAAGCCAGGCAATGTGTTGCTGGTCCCGGCACGGGCCGACGTGCAACTCAGCACCGGCGGAGTTCGCGCGACGCCGACGTCTGACCCGGGAGTTCATTTCATTCCGCGGCTCAGCGACTTCGGACTGGCGAAGCTCATGGACGATGCTGGCTCAGCGCTGGGGGCTGATGAAACCTCCGCCAGCGTGACAATGGGAACACCGGCTTACATGGCGCCCGAGCAGATCGCTGGAGACGACCGCCGCAACCATCCGGCCGTGGACGTGTACGCGCTAGGAGCCGTGTTTTATGAGCTGTTGGTGGGCCGACCGCCGTTTCAGGGCGCCAAAGTCGTCGATGTCCTCGAGCAGGTCCGCTGGATCGATCCGCAGCCTCTCCGACAACTCAGGCGTGAAGTGCCGCGCGATCTGGAGACAATCTGCCTGAAGTGTCTGGAGAAATCACCGGACCGGCGCTACGGGTCGGCAGCTGATTTGCGCGATGACCTGCGGCGCTACTTGAAGGGGGAGCCGATCATTGCGCGTCCTCCCGGCGCTCTCGGTCTCACGCTGAAATGGGTCGGTCGCCATCCGACGGCAGCGGCGCTCTGCGCGACAATCGCGCTCGCGCTAGTTGCAATCGCGGCGCTACGGACACGACATGCGGGAAGTCTCGAAGCGACCAATCAGCAATTGCAAACTTCGCTGGCAGAGTCGAGGCGTCTCGAAGCCGAGGCCGTCGCGATGGCCAGCAAGCTTCGCACCCATTCGTACCACCTCTCGCTCGAAGGCGCCCAGCAGGCGTTAAGCAATAACGACGGCACGATGGCGCGGGCCATATTAGCGGAAGCGATCCCGACCGTTAAATCCGGTGCTGATGATCGCGGGGCCGAATGGGACTACCTTTGGGCACAAGCCAAGGGCCCCGACCCACTCCGGGTGTTTACGCATGGCGGTCGTCCGCTGCATAGCGCCGCCATCTCACCGGACGGCCGAGTTGGCGTGACGGGAGATGAACAGGGCGCGATCAAAGTCTGGGATCTCAGCACCGGCGAAGAAGTGGCCGCGCTGGAGGCCCAGGATGCCGAACTCCAAGCGGACGAGGGCCGCGTGGCCGCCCTGGAATTCTCGAATGACGGTGCGTATCTCGCAATGGGCGGCAGCTTCAAACAGGTTCGTATCTGGCGGACTGATACGTGGCAACTAGAGAAGGAGTTCGTCGCTCACGACGACACGGTCCAGACGCTGGATTTCTCCGGTGGTGACGATCAACTCGTCACAGGCGGGCGCGATGCCAAGATCAAGATCTGGGGCTGGCGAACGGGTGTGCTTCGAGCTGAAACGAAGCTTTCTGGTGATGGCGATGTGGTTGTGTTCCGCGCACGATTCGCTCCAGACGGCCAAGGCGTCGTCGCAGCTACGACGGACGGGCGGATCCTCAGGTGGGAGCTGCGGGGCAGCGATGAACCGTCGATGGTTATTCAGACTCCGGATCACGAACGCTTGATCGGATCAGAATTCTGCGACGATGGGAACCTGCTGGTTGGAGCCGGATATGGCGCCACAATACTGACTACGTCGACCGGTTCCCCAGTCGTGACGGTTCGGGCCCCTGACGTCACCTACAGTTGCGCATTGAGCAGCGATGGCACCAGAGCTGTGCAGGGGTCAGGTCATGGCCACGTGACATTTATCGAAGTCGGTAAGGGGATGGAATCGCTCCAGATACGGCGGTGGTTTGGACACACCGACCAGGTCGCGGGCGCGGCCATTTCGCGAGATGGCCGCCGTGCTTTGACGACCAGCCACGATGGGACAGCCAAACTCTGGAATCTGGAGGCGATCCCGAAAGTCGGCCACACCCTGATCTATTCTCACAAGGGTGAAGGCCAGAACCATATTCGCCCGGTCGCCTCGCCAAATGGTCGCTGGCTGGCGAGTGTGGCAATCGTCGAAGCGGGAAACTCGCTTTATCTGGATGACCTAAGTCAGCAGGCCGAGCGTCGCATCCTCCATGTCAATTTCAGCAATATGGGCGTGCCGCAGTTCACTGCGGATGGTGGCCGGATATTCATTCGCGAGGCGAGGTCGCTGGCCTCGTGGGACGTCGCGACTGGTGGCGGTCCCTTATATGAACCAGTGCCGGAGATTTGCGATTCGTGTCTGCTTGCCGATGGGACGCACGTCATGCTCGCGCATGGCAGGGAACCGAATTTCCAGATCGGCATCTGGGATCTGCAGTCACATCGAATGGATCGTAATCTCGTCGGCGGGATCCCCTTCGTTCATGGCACAGCGTTGATGGCGGACCGTCGTACGCTGGTCGTGGCGAGCGAATCATCATTTCCCCGGCTGATCGATTTAGCGTCGGGGAAAGAAACACTGTTAGAATCTACGTTCGCACACAAGTACAATTATGCGGTTCCGCATCCCTTCCAACACCGCGTCGTGTTAATCGGCGAGGGCCACAAACCAATCTGGTTTGACGTCGAGTCGGGCGACCGCAGATCGATCCCGATCGAAACCGACGGGGTGTTCCAAGCCGTGGCGATTGCGAACGATGGCAGGCTAATGGCGGCCAAATTGCATCCGGGATCCGAGCTCGATGCGGCTTGGAATCGGGTCGGACTCGTAGACGTTGCCGCCAATCACGAGTTGTATTCGCTGTTCACGGCGAGATTGGAACCAACCGGAGTCACCTGGCTGCCGGACAGCCGCTCACTGGCCGCCACGCTCAGGCCACGGCTGGATTCAGATCCGTACTTGATCATCTGGCAGCTCAGCGATACGACTCGGCCGACTCAGAGATCTGCCCTAGCCAGTTATGACGTTGTGGGCCTTCCCAGTCAGCCTCACCCTCGCTCAGATTGGCCCCGCGAGCGCACAGAATTCGAATCCGGCGGAGAAGAAGAGCCGGTCGCAGATTGACCGGCATGTTACGGATATCGTATCGCTTCAGCACAGGCATTTCACGCCACAGAGACCGATTGAGCGTGACGCCGCGCTTGGACTACGCCGCCCGTCGGTAGTGCTTCAGCAGCCCGCCGAGCCGTGTGCGGCACACGGTCTGGGCCTCACCCAGACCGCTGGTTGACCGCATCGGCGCGGTCGCGGGCACATTCCCTAGTCCCTGATGCGACCGCTCGGTGTGGTAGTGCTCGACGTACTCCCGCGCGAGGTAGTCGACGTGACGTTCGCCGCACGAAATTTTCGCACACGCCGGCAAACTGCCCGGATCAATTGCCGGAACCGATTCTAAGTTCGAAGCCATTCTTCACACTTCAGAAGTCACATTCCTTGCTGCATGTGACTTGGCGAAGTAAGGCCCGTGTCGCCGTGAAAGAGTTCGACGAGTGGTAGCGTGGCATTTGTTCACGTGAGCACGCTGAGCTCTTGCCAAAATCGACCGTTCGATGCGTCGTGGACCCGCTTGGCCCGCATCAATGCGTCACTGATATGAGGACAGATATTCTCGTGACCGATGTGCTGATCGAACTCGGCATCGCGCATAAATCGGGCGGGCTGCGGCCTCGCGCCGCAGAGAATGAGGTTCCGACCGGTGCCCTGCACTTTGTTCGCGAAATCTTCCAAAGCGAGCAGCCCCGTGGCGTCGATCGCGGTCATATTCCGCAGCCTGAGGATCACGACCGGCATCAGGTCGTCAATCCGCTCGGTCGCCGCTGCCAGCTTCTCAGCTGCCCCGAACAGAAACGGACCGTGTATGCGGACGACGCTGACGTAATCTGGAATATGTTTGCCCTGCAAGACGTGGAGCCGCCCATCCTCGACATACTCCCTTGTCACCAGTGCGACGCTCGTAGTCGTCGCCACCTTGCGGATGCACAGGAGAGCCGCCAGGACGATCCCGACCTGCACGGCCACCGTAAGATCGGCGAAGACAGTGAGGGCGAAGGTAATGAACCACACACTCCTGGTCGCCCAGGACATCTTCAGCAGCTTCGGGATTTCCCGCCACTCGCCCATGTTGTACGCCACCACCATTAGGATCGCTGAGAGGACTGCGAGCGGGACGTGGCGCGCGAGCGGGGCTGCGAACAGGAGCACCGCCAAAAGCGTCAGGGCATGAATCATTCCGGCGACCGGCGTCTTTGCTCCTGATCTGATGTTCGTGGCGGTGCGGGCGATCGCACCGGTCGCAGGCAGGCCGCCAAACAGCGGCGAAAGGATATTCGCGATCCCCTGGGCCACGAGTTCAACGTTCGGATCGTGCTGATCACCGCTCATGCGATCAGCGACCACGGCCGACATCAGCGACTCGATCGCCCCCAGCAGGGCCACGGACAGGGCGGGAGACAGCAGAGGCCAGATCAGATCGGGGTGGAAGTCGGGAACTGTGATCACGGGCAGGCCGCTGGGAATGCCTCCGAATCGTGTCCCGATCGTATGAACCGGGATGCCAAAGACTGTGACAACGACCGTTCCCAGCAGCAGCGCCGCGATCGAGCCAGGGACCTTCTTGAGATACTTCAAACACACGACGACGACAGCCAGCGCCCCTACGGCTAGCAGGGTGGAACGAGGTGAGATGCTCTCGAAGTGCCCGGCGATGTCTTTCATCCGTCCCACGAAGTCACCGGGGACATTGGCGATTGCCAGACCGAAGAAATCCTTGATCTGGGTGCTTGCAATAAGGACTGCGATCCCGTTGGTGAAACCGACCACGACGGGACGCGGAATAAATCTGACCGCTGTTCCGAATCCGGTCAGTCCCAAGAACACCAGCAGGATTCCCGCCATCATGGTGCAGAGGAACAGGCCGTTCAGCCCGTGGTGAGCGACGATACCCGACACAATCACCACGAATGCGCCAGTCGGACCTCCGATCTGCGTCTTCGAGCCGCCGAGGGCCGAAATCAGGAAGCCAGCAACGACTGCGCAGTACAGTCCCGCCTCCGGCTTCAGGCCGGACGCGATGGCAAAGGCCATGGCCAGCGGCAGCGCGACGAGGCCGACCGTGACACCGGCAATCAAGTCTGAAACGAAGACGTGAACGTCGTACTGCTGGATCGCCTCCAGCAGCCTTGGCCTACTGCTCGACTGCATCACCTGGCCTGCCTGGCTGAATGTTCTCTCTCGACCTGCTGCCCAATAACTCTCCTGCGAAAACTGGTCAATGGCGAAAACTTGGTAAACCGAAGGAGGCGCCGCGACAGGCCCCTCAGGCGACAAATGGCCATGCCGCCGAGACCATGACAGAATTCACTTTTCCGCCGGGTGACCTCACGCATCGAGCCCCAATCTGTGCCGATGGCTAGGTGTCATGCCGCCCGCTGGTAGTGCTTCAGCAGCCCGCCGAGCCGCTGCCGGCACACGATCTCTGCCGGCACGTCATGTCGCGGCTCACGCCGTCCTGACGCAATCGGCACATTGCCCAGCCCCTGATGCGGCCGCTCGCTGTGGTAGTGCTCCAAGTACTCCTTCACCAGGTAGTCGAAGTGCCGTTCCCCGCAAACGATGAAATGGTCGGTGCACTCCTGCTGCAGCGACTGGATGAACCGCTCCACGCATGCCTGCAGATTCGGCGAGCGGTAATGGTTCATCTGGACCGTGACACCCGCCGCCTTCAGCGTTTCATCGAACCCCGGTGTGTAGATGACGTCCCGGTCACGGGTGACAAGTACCTGCGCCGCCTGCTCAGGGCCGAGGTGCTTCGAAAACGCCTCCGCCTGGGTCCGTATCCACGCGGCGTTCGGCTTCAGGCACGCCGGACTGACGAAAACCTTCCGCGTGGCCACGTGCAGGAACACCAGAACGTAGCATTGACGGAGTCCTTTGCGCGTCCAGATCAGCCTGGAGAAGAAGTCGGCCTGCCCCAGCGTTTCCGCGTGCATCCGCAGGAACTCTTCCCAGGTTCCCGGTCCCGACTTCGGTACTGGCTCCAGCTTGTGCTCCTTCAGGATCCGCTTCACGGTGGATCGTCAGGGCGGGATGATTTCCAGCTTCTTGAGCTCCCCCATCACGCGGGTGTAGCCCCAGCCGGTCTCGGAGGCGATCTTCACGGTCAGCGGCCGGATCGCCTCCTCGGTCCTCGGTCGGCCGATCTTTCTGGGAACGTGGTCCGTCCTGGCTCTCCGAGCCCACCCCAGGTACGTGTCGTAGTGGACGATGGTGATCAGCTGCCTGACGCTGAGTCCAATCGCCTGGCCAAGCTTCAGCAGTCGTTCCCGCTCGTGGGGCTTGGCGACCACGCACGGCACTCTGCTGCGGAGAATCTCGTTCTCCGTTTTCGGGAACTCGATCTGCCGGATCAGCTGGTTCCTCGAGCAGCGGGCCAGCAGAAAGAGCAGCGGGTGAAAACGTGCCCCATGACGGTACGATCTCGGCCGATTTGAGGATGCAGAGCAGAGTGGACGAGTTTTGATACACCGCTGGACCGGCGGTTTCACGACTGCGCGGGGGACATTCCGGTTCGGACACGGAGATTGCGAAGCGAAACTCCCCCGGCCTTTGCAGCGCGTAACGCGCCTCGATCAAGGCCCGTCTGTTCGCGAGAGATGACTTTCACTTCCGCATGCACTCCCGCACGCTGGCGAACCACTCACCCCGCCAATCTCCGAACCGCTGCACGGCGATAATCTTGAACGTCTCGCGCAGCTTGCGGTGCACCAGCACGTCCACGGCCTTCGCTTTGGATCAGCCTGCAGTGCGGATGGGCTTAGTGCAGGTGCAGCCCCTCGTCCTGCTCGTCGGGCCAGACGACGATGAACGTGCCGGTAGCGGCTCGGGGTCGGTCGAGCGACTCGATGTAGAAGTACAGTGCCACGCCGGCCTCCCTGCTTGAGTTATGCGGTGCGTTCGGTTCTAGTGACGGCTCCCGGTCTCAGCGGAGACACGTCCGCATGACAATCGCCATTCGGTCACAGCGAACTCCACCAGGCGACCCAGCTTCGGCCGGCATTGCTCCGCAGAACGCTGGCCGGAATGGAGGCTACTACCCTTCCTGAGTGACGTCGCCCGCGTCGCTCAAAGTGCGAACATCAGGACGCTCGGGACTCGTTCGGGGTCGGCGAGCCGCAGCAGCTGGTAACCGATGCCCGCCTCCCCGAGGAACAAGCCCGGAAGGTGCGCTTCACCAGGTAACTCTTCGAGCAGATGCCAACGTCCATCGCGTTCGGCACGGCGAATGAGCCGATCCGCAAGAGTCAGTGCAGTCTCTGACCAATCGGCGTTCATATTCCGACGACCAGCCTCCCACAGGAGTTCAATTCGGCCGAAGTTCCCGCAGCAGATGTGATCGAATCCGCAAAAGTCAGACCTGTACGTTCCTTCAACGGCGCAGGTCAGGTCACGGGTAAGCAGGAGATTGTCATTGTCTAACCCGTTGCAGGATGAGAGCGCGAGCCGCGCCAGACCGATACCAGGGGCACCATAGCACCAGCTCGTGAGGAGTTGGTCATCGCCGGGACCGCAGTCCTCGGTGGCGACACAAGCCCAGTTCTGCGCAGAGGCGCGGTATTGCGCCGCTTCGAATTCGAGCGCGTCCTCCGCGAGCCGATTCATCCAAACATCTGCAGTTTGCGCCGACAGCCGCCGCAAGGCGAGAGCAATGCCCGAGGCTCCGTGCGAGAAGCCGGTCCGGAGTTTGTTCGCCACGGTCCTCCATGCGCGTCCGCCATCATTGGCTTCCACGGACGATTCCAGCAGTCGTTCACCTGCGCGACGGGCGACTGGAATCCAGCGGTGGTCGCCAGTCGCTTCCGCAAGCGTGAGCAGCGCAAGAATCGCCCCGGCCGAACCGCCCATTACGTCGTAACTTCGGTCGTTCTCCAACATCTCTGCATCGATGAGGCGCGCGGCCTGGACGGCCGCATCCAGCAGCGATTCCTCATCAACAAGCTTTGCGGCAAGCGTCAGTCCGTACACCAGTGATGCCAGACCGTTGCCTGCGCCGAGCCCGATGTTTCGGCGAAGTCTGCGGGCGGCGACAGGGACGGCAAGCTGTCTGGTCACGGACGAGAATGACGCCATTGCCAACTCGCGATGCTCAACTCGCCTGCCGACTCGCGCGGCTGCAGCCAGGAACACGCCGACGCCGGTCAATCCGTCATATAAGCCTTGTTGCAATGGTTGTACGCACGTCCGCTGTCCGGCCGAGAGATACGCGGGAGCGAGCCAGTTGGCAGTCCCATCATTTCCTAGCACCGCATTTTCGACGAGCCTGTCGGCAATTCTAAGGGCGGCTTCGAGAAACCTTTGGGAAGACTTCTCCGGAGAACGTGGCTCGGGGATGCGGGGATGGGACAGCCTTCGAAATCGCGTCATGTCATCGATGAACCGCGATGTCCGGGCATATAGAGAGATGCGGATGAGTGCACACTGCTCGTCGATCTGTGATTGGTCGAGATGCAGCACATGCGCGACAACACGAGAGAACCCGGGCATCGCGAAAGCGCTTTGCATGCACCCGGTTGACAGCACTAAATCCACGTCGTCCGGACTAATTTCAAAACGAGGAACATCCAGTCGCTCCAAAGCACGTCGTTCTTCATCCAGAATCGCCCAGAACGCGCGGAGCCGAGTGTCCCCCAGCAGTGGGCGGCTCAGCGTATCGAGATGTATGAATCGGTCGGCGGCGTCGGCGAGGAACCGGGGATGCAGCGACTGCTGCAGGATGCGGGCATAGACCTTCGTATTGCGAAAGATGTAGCGGGTGCGGACGCGGCGGAACGCAGCAAGGGGGCCGTCCGGTGCGACGATCTGCTCCCGATGCTCGATCAAAAACTGAGAAACCTCCTGGAATCCGGAGAGGATTTCCGCTTCGAACTCCTCAGGCGGAATGGGTTGTCCTTCGCATCTGGGAACATTGGTGCCTGAATCAGGCTGAACGAGAGCTTCGACGAATTCGATGCCATCGGTGTTGGCGTGTTCCCACTGCGAGATCTTGAGAGGTGTTTGCTGGAGGCCGGCCGAGATCCCGCCCACATCCTGAGTCTGCCCTTCCGGTGTCGTTTCAAAGGCGGGCAGCAGGCCTGTTCCCAGCACGCCGCTCGTGAGGATGTCTTGCGAGCGAAGGATCGCGTCGCTGTCGGAATCTTGCAGATCGGGTGTGACCCTCGGATAAAATAGCGTTTCAACATCGACGAGCACTGGGTGCTCTCCAGACGCGATCAGGTTTTCGTAGTGGCAGTCGGTGCCCTGAAGCGCATGCACCAGTCCAATCAGCATGCCGAGTCGTTTGTAATAGAGTCTGACACCTTTACGTGACGAGCACTCGGCTGCGTCGCAGAACTCGACATAGCCGTAGCCCTGGCGTGGCAAGGTGCGCAACGTCTTCCAATGGGATGCCCCGCTTTGCACATTGATCCACTGCAAGAGGCCGAACCAGGCAGATTCCACCTCGACTGAATGCGGCTTGTAGACGGCCCGCTCTCCGGAGGCGAACAACAGCCCTACGACCGAGCGACCGCCATGATGCAGATCGGACAGGAATGGGGATGCATCCACCAGCGGACCGGGATCACGGCCAAAGAAAAGCTGGTCCGTGAGCGCCTGCTTGTCCAATCGCAAACGTTTCAGGAGTTCATCGATCCGCTCGATCCAAACGCTTGTCTGCTCCGCGAGGAGGCGCGCCAAAACCGGATACTTGCCAAAGAACTCCAGCAGGCCGCCGGAATACATCTCGGCGACGAAGCCGAGATACAGGCGGCGCCCCGGGGGGGTCGGTTCCGAACCGGATGAATGCTCGGAGCGATAGCGACCGAATTCTCCCGCCAATGGGAGGGCCGCCAGAGAACTCAGATGTGTGAGAAAATGATTCTCGAGCGACGCCTGCGCCGAAACAGTCAGCTGATCGCCGAGGGAAGCGATCGGGATTGCCAGGCCTTCTCGCGCGATCGCCAGAAATGGCAGAAGCAGTTCTTCGAAAGGGATTGCCGGCGCAGTCTGCTCAACGGGCGTTGCATCGTGAGCTTCGGCCTGCGCGCGCATTCGCTCCGCGCGGGCCCCCGCCAGATTGAGGGCTCGTTCGAGTGTGGCCATCCAAGCGGGGAACGGTGCTCTGCCGGCCCATCGCGGCTCGGCTAGAAGGCGCTCGGCATGCTTTCGGCTCCAGCCCTCCGCGCCGAGGCGTCGGTCGAAGAGCTCGCGCTCATCGGAGGCCGCCCCCTTTTGCCAGCGGGACATCCGTTCGGCCGATTCGGCGCCGACTTCTCCGAGAATAAACGCCTGGCTATGTCGTTCGTGGGGCGGACTGGCGTGTTCCAGAATCCGCTGAAGTTCCGAAGCCGGGACGACAACATCCGGGGGAGGCGTTGCATCAGGTTCGCCGGCCAAGTCGGAGTTCATGAGGCTGTCTCCTGCCGACTCAAAGGGCCGTGCCGAAGGAGCACGAGTTCCGTGGCCCAATTGTAATGCCAGCGCGATGAAACGCCTCGCGTGTGACCACGAAGCGTTCATACGCGGCGGAAATCGACGGCCTTCGAAATCGCTGAATGAACGGTTTCCGGAGAAAGCCGTCGGGAGGCCAAAACGACATTTCGTGGATGTTGTCCACGGTGTGAAACCGTCGCAGCTTCATGCATTACAGAGGCCGAAGTAGCGGCAGCGGGTCGATCAACTGATTGATCTTGAGGCTGGCCGGGTCGAACATCTTTGCCATACAAGGGGAGCTGCAACAGCCACACCCCGACATGACGTTGGTGTTACTGGCCCCGCCCGAGGCAAGCTCCAGTTCCGCGTCGCTTATCTCCTGAAACACACCGGATTCGAGCACCAGCCGCTCAAGGACGTCAATCGTCTTCTTCGAGTTGGCGTTCACGAGTCTGTCCTTCGTAAAGGGACCTACGATCGATTGCGGCGATCAACACAATCACCGAACGTCGCATTGCACCCTCAGCGAAGTGATGGAACTTCTGTTACGGATTTTCCGGAAGAGTTTTCCGATCTGTAAGCAAACCAGCGGATTGAGTGGCCTTCGTGACTCCGAGCTGAGTGGATGTGCGGCTGAGAGCGCGACAGCGGTCACCCAGGAACCCCGAACGTTGTGACATGTCGAGGGCGCCATTGTGCGAGGGTTGAGCCCCCCTCCCGGTGCCGCGCATGGCATTTCAGGTCGGCTTCGAGAGTCACCGAGGGACCAATCGGCGCCTTCGCCAAGCTCACTTCGGCCACGCGGCAATACCTGTCAACATTGATCCAGACGTTCACTGGCCCCGGTGAAACTCGACGCTCTTGGCCGTCGCAAGGCACAACACCGCTCTGCGGCGGGCTTTTTTCTTGTGGCTGTAACAAACCCGCACGGACTCCGCTTTGAATCCTGCCTGAAGGAAATCACTCCAAAACTTGCCTGACTGGAGCAGCCCGATGTTTCGCAAGTTCCACTGCATCAAGCAGAACGACGGCAGCGACTGCGGCGCAGCGGCCCTGGCGACCATCGCCCTCCACCATGGAGTGAAATTCGGACTCGAGAACCTCCGCGACCTCGCCGGTACCGACAAGGTCGGCACCAACCTGCTCGGTCTCATCAACGCCTCTGAACGGATGGGCTTCAATGCCAAGGCCGTCAGCGGACCCTACGAAGCCCTCGTCAACGTGCCGTTCCCCGCCGTCGCACACACCAAGACACCGGACGGCTTCGGCCACTTTGTCGTCCTCCACAAAGCCACCCGCGACAGTGTCACCCTCGCGGACCCGGCACGAGGCATCGTCCATTTAACTCGTGCCGAGTTTCAACAGACCTGGACCGGCTATTTGCTGCTCCTCTCACCCAGCGAAACCTTCTTGGTGACCGCGCGGCAGTCGGCCGGCAGCCCCACGACCGCCGCCCGGCGGTTCTTCCGGCTGCTTGCCGTACACCGCGGCATCCTCCTCGAAGCCCTCGTGTGCGCCGTCTTGATGACGCTGCTCGGCGTGTCAACCTCGTATTTCGTCCAGCACCTCGTCGATTCCGTCCTTGTGCGCGGTGAAACCCGCCTTCTCAATGCCCTCGGCATCGGCATGGCGTCGATTCTCGTCTTTCGCCTGCTGTTCGGCGTCCTCCGCCATTATCTCCTCGCGTACGTCGGCCGAAAAATCGACCTCGGTCTGATCGCCGGCTACACAAGGCACATCCTGTCGCTTCCCATGAACTTCTTTGAAACACGGCAGGTCGGCGAAATCCTCTCCCGCGCCAACGATGCGGCTAAAGTCCGCGCTGCGATCAGCGGCGCCGCATTGACGGCCGCTGTGGACGGTGTCGTTGTGGTGTTCACCGCCGTCGTGCTGGGTTTCTATGACCTGCAGCTCGCGTGCCTGGCAGCAATGTTCGGCCCGGTCTGGTTCCTCATCGTGTTCCTGCATCACCCGGCAGCCAAACGGCTGTCGCGCCAGGCCATGGAAGCCAACGCCAAGTTGTCGGCCCACCTGGTCGAGGACATTTCCGGCGTGGAAACGATCAAGTCCTTCGGCGCCGAGCGATTGCGAATGGAAGCTGGCGAGTCAAAGCTGGTGCAGCTCGTCCAGTACGGGTTCTCGATGCAAATGCTCGGCACGAGCCTGGGCGCTCTCGGCGAGCTGCTGACCGGCACGGCCGGCCTGGCCATCCTCTGGTACGGAGGACACCGCGTGACCGCCGGCGCCTTGACGATCGGTGAGCTGATGTTCTTCTACACACTGCTCGGCTACCTCCTGAGTCCGCTGGAGCGCCTCGCGACCGTCAACATCCAGTTCCAGGAGGCCTTCGTCGCCGTGGACCGTCTGTTCCAGGTCCTCGACATTCAGCCCGAAACCGTTGACGACCGCAAAGCCAAGTTTTCCGGCCTGAAACAGTGCATTGAACTGCGGGACGTGAACTTCCGCTACGGCTGCCGCCGCAACGTGCTCAACAATCTCAACCTGCGGATTCCGGCCGGTGCGACCGTCGCAATCGTCGGCGAAAGCGGCTGCGGCAAATCCACGCTGCTGAAACTGCTGATGCGGTTCCATGACCCGAAAGAAGGCCGGATCGTCGCAGACGGCATTGATCTGCGGGATTTCAATCTGGCCAGCCTGCGGGAGCAGATCGGAATCGTATCGCAGGAGCCGTTTATCATTAATGGCACGCTGCGCGACAACATCGCCCTTGGTGCTCCCGATGCGGAAATGAATGACGTGATCGCGGCGGCCAATGCCGCCGGCCTCGAGGGCTTCATCAACCAGTTACCCGACCGGTACGAGACGATGCTCGGCGAACGCGGAGCAAACCTGTCCGGCGGAGAACGGCAGCGGCTGGCGATCGCCCGTGCGATCCTCAAGCAGCCGGCCCTGCTCATCTTCGACGAAGCGACCAGCCACCTCGATACTCGTACGGAACGGGCCATCCAGGAGAGCCTGCGCAGCGTGTTCGCTGACCGTACGGTGCTTATGGTCGCGCACCGGCTCTCCACCGTCCGCGACGCCGACTTGATTTGCGTCATGCACGGGGGCCAGGTCGTGGAGCAGGGAAGCCATCACGAGCTGCTCGCCCAGGGTGGCCGTTATGCTCAGCTGTGGCGGTCCCAGGGTGCCGAGAGCACTGTGACCACCGACTCCCGCCGCCTCCCGCGAGCCAGCAGCCACGAAACCCACCTCGCGGCGGTCTGAGACAGCCCGAACGCAGTCCACGCTCCAGCAGCTCGGCTGCTCCCCAGCAACCGGGCTGCTTCACCTCTCAGAGCCGAAACCCGGAATCGGTCTGTGATGACAGCGTCACTTCGATCCTCTGCTCACATGCCCGTTTTTATGTAACAGCCGACTCCGTCACACGCTGAAGATCTCGGCCGTCCCTGAACCCTCCTGACCGGAGTCTCTTATGTCCCGCCTTGCAATTGCCGACCTCGCCGATTGCTCCGAGTTCCGCCAGGCTCTGGCCGCCAGGCCGCCGCGAATCGTCCACGGCGCAGCACTGCTGCTCACATGCGTGCTCCTTTTTGCTCTCGGCTGGTCCGCCCTGACGAAGGCGAATCTCGTTGTCCTCGCCCAGGGCCGCGTCCGCCCCCAGGCGATTCCCACCCGGATCTTCTCTCCCAGCGGAAGCACGTGCGACGGTCGAGTCACCGAGGCCCCCTTCGACGAAGGCGCCACGATCCACAAGGGAGACGTTCTCGTCCGGCTCGACACGTCGCACATTGACAACTCAATTGCCAAGACGACGTGGACAATCGCTGCCGCCGAACAGGAACTCGCCAACCTCACGCCGCAGCGCGAACTGCTGGCCAGCCAGTGCCGAACGGCCAAAGAGAAGGCCCGCCAGGAGCTGCGCCAGGCTGAGGAAACGGTGCGGCTGGCCACCGGCAAGCGCGCTTCGGACATCCGCCAGGCGCAGGCCGATCTGTCAGCCGCCGAAGCCAACTACAACCGCATCGGCCGACTGGTCGAACACAAAGCCGCCACGCAGGAGCAACTGTCCGACACGACGGCCAAGCTGCATCAAGCTCAGGAGCAAGTGGTAAAAGCCGAATTACCGGTGAACGAATCGCCGGTCGCCGTCGCGCGCGAGGCCGTGGAACTGGTCGCGAAGGACTTCGCCGTCCGCACGGCCGATTTGGAGACCCGCATCGCCGCCAAGGAAGGAGAGATCGAAGCCGGCCGCAGGGACCTCGCCAACCTGGCGCTTGAACATGACCATTGCGAGCTGCGCTCGCCGATCGACGGGGTGATCATCGCCGGCCGGATCCGTGTCGGCGACGTGCTCGAACCGGGTAAGCCTGTCATGGAGATCGCACCGCAGGCAACGTACTGTTTCGAGGCCAGCGTGCCGGGAGCGGACATCGGCCAGCTCAAGGTCGGCATGCCGGTCCGCATCCGGTTCGACGCCTACGACTACCAGAAGTACGGCGCGCTGAACGGCACCGTCACATATCTGTCTCCTGATTCGCAGAAGATCGAACAGTCCCTGCAAACCGACGGATCAAGAGCCGCCCGAAGTGCGCCGGTGGCGTTCGTCGTACGGATTGCGATGAGCGCCGACCGCGTCGGCCACGGCGACCTGCACTGCCCGATCAAGCTCGGCCTGGGGGGCACTGCCGAGATCATCACCGATCACGAATCGCTGCTGAAGATTCTGGTCAAGCGGATCCGCAACACGATCAGCCTGACATAATTGTTCTGCCACCGGCTTCGGTTCAGGACCTGCGCGAACGATTCTGCCGGGCCGCGGCTGCCTCGAAGCTGCCGGAGCCGATTTGCGAGCTCCCGAAAAGGTACAGGTGACTACGATTAAGTGTGTTTGACCGCGGATCCGAGACGGAAGGTGGGTTTCCGGAATGGACCCCCGAGACGGACGAAACGAACCAGAGCGCCCCGCGCCCGAACGTCGGTCCACCTCGACGTCGCAGATCCTTTGGCCCACTACGGATTCGCGTCCGCACAATGAAGCACGCCGGGAGCTCTCGCTCTCGGCGTTCCGCGTTAACCAGTGATCATCGCCAATTCCGCCTCGGCTTCCACTTGTGTGAGCTTCAGCCGTTCATTGAACGAACTCTCGCGTTCTCTGGTTCACAGTACCTGGTGGTTAACAGGGCCACTAGACAGCACCGAAGGTCCCGTTCGCGTACCTGTCATCTGAAACACACCGCGTTGTTTTGCGCTGAGATCGTGGCACGCTGATTGGCGAAGGTCGTGCGCAAAGACCAGGAGTTGTTAAATGGCCAATTGCTCCTACACATTTCGCCGGCACCTGTTCGACACCGAAACGACCTACGTTCTAACGAATGATGCGATTCTGATTCAGCCGCGTGGTGGTGCTGAATCGACTCTCCTGTTGAACGATGTCCACTCGCTCCAGCTGCGGGATGAGGGTGCGTACCGCGGCGTACACGTGTATTCGTGCGTCTTGCAGACAAAGCAGCGAAAGCTGGTGCTTCGCAGTGCGGACTACGTGAAGTTCGGCGAAGTCGAGCCCCGGCCCACGGAGTACGCGGAGTTTGTACGAGCGCTGCTGGAGAAACTGCAGAGCTGCGCCCAGTACATCCGGTTCGATAAGGGGAGTCATGGCGTCCGGCTGACAGCAGTTTCAGTGCTCGTCTTCAGCACCCTCTGCATCGCGGGATTGGCTGTGGCGTCATGTTTCAGTTCCGGGATGAGCATCCCGCGGCTGCTCACGTATTCGATTGCCTTGATCGCAGCGGCACCCGGAATGCTGGCCGTCATCCGGCTGGGCCGCCCGCGCTCCTTCAATCCGGCCCACGTTCCCGCAGAATACCTGCCGTGAAATGAAATCCGCGATGCACTCCAATCCGAATGCATTGCCAGAGCTCGCATCGCACGAGCGAACCCTGGCCGCGTGAATGCACACCAGCAATGCGACAACCCAGCAGCAGCCAACGGACCCCTCCCCTGAGGAGATCGCAGCCATGACGGCAGGAATCCGACGCGGCTGGACAGAAGCCGAGCACCGCCGGCGCCACGGGGGGACATTTCGGTTCGGACCCCTTGGCAAACCCTCTTCGAACCAGAGAGTGGCCGCAGACTGCCTCTCCTCTCTATCTGTGCGCGGGCTGTTAACCTGCGCTGCGCGTATTCACGAAAGTAGTTCGGAGCCTCGAAGCCACCTTTCGAGACTCGGAATCCGCGAGTCCTTGCCAGCGCTCGATTACAAACGAGGCGGTGCGCGCGCACTGTCACGAAAAGGATTTGGCACGGGGAGAGGCGCGCGGATGTCATGGTATCGGTGGCAGGATCACCAATCCTTCCACGCCGAGCTCGAGCCGGAACAGGCCGCCGCCTCCGGATTCATCCGTCAGACCGCCAGTGACGAAGAGTTGATCGCGATTTGGGCCGCCGAAAGCGACATTGCTTGCGGTCAGATTGCCTGCGGGATAACGGCGGATCAGTTTGCCGTTCGGATCGAGGACTTGCACCTGTTTCATGCCATAGTGAGCGACATACAAGTTTCCGGAGGCATCGAGGCAGATGCCGTCCGGTTCGTTATCTACCTGGTCGCCTTCCCTGTTCGGCAATTCGGCGAAGACCCGCTGTTTTCCAAGGTTCCCGGGCGAAACAACGGTGCACTCCAGGATGCGATTCGTGTAACTTTCCGCGACATAGAGGCGTTTGCCGTCGGCGGAAAGGGCGATTCCGTTCGGGCCCGCGAATTCTCCGTCGCAACGGTGGGTCACACCGGTTCCATCCACGTAATGGACCGTGTGCAAACGCCAGTTGTCCCCCAAGCCGCCAGGATTCGTGAAATAGAAGCCGCCGGTCGCCAGATCCAGCGTGAGATCATTGGGGCTGTTGATCGGTTGGCCCTCAAATGTATCGGCCGCATTGCTCAGGTATGTGCCGTCGGCGGACAGCAGTAACACGGCGTGCCGTTTGGCGTCGCAGACCAGATGCGTGCCATCGGCGCGAATCTTGTGTCCCGCAGGTTCGCCGGTTGTCGCCCAGACTTTCGAACTCTGAATCGCCCCCTGCTCAGTCATCGTGAACTGCGTGATACGGTCGCCGTGTGAGACGTATCCCCGCCCATCGCCGTCGAAGACGATGCCTTCCGTAAAGGCATGCAATTCGAGCAGCTTCAACGCAGAGACGCTCTCTGGGGGAGGCAATTCTGCGCCCGAAACTGCCAGCGAGAACAGTGACAACAGGCAGCACGGCCAGGGGCCTGATGGGCGACGGCTTTTCATCCGGCCAGCATATTTCAGTTAATGGGAAGTGGGGTGCAGTGCCTCGAGCTGCTGAATCCATTCTCGAAGCAACTCAACGGCACGCTCATCGATGAGCGAGGATGCGAGCGGAGGCATCTGGCCTCTCCCTCGGCGGGACATCCGCAGATAAAGCATCGACCGCTCTGGATCGCCGGGGACGACGAGTTTCGCGTCCGCGATGTCGAATCGACCGTGCTTGGGATTCGCATTGACAATCTGCAAGTCGTCGAAGTTCCGCCAATACGACACATCAAACGCCGCATTGCCGCCCCCTCCACTGCGGTCCATTTCTTCCAGTGCGTGGCAAACGGCACAATTGACATGCAGGTACGCGCGCGCACGCGCTTCCAAAGGATGTGCCTCGTCGTAAGGATCAGGCAGCTTCGGCAGTTCATCGGGAGACTTGGACAATGCCGTCTTGAAGATCCCGAGTTGCGATAACGTGTCCAATTGATTCCGGATCTTGCCGCGATATTCGTGATCGCGATTCATCTGCGGTGACTTGACGCCCAAGACGTATTCCGGCACTCGCGCGTGACACAGGTTGCACTCGGCGCGGCTGGGATAATGCCAGTTTTGGCTCCGCATACCACCCGGCGACTCGGCATCGGCCACTACGAATGTGACGTCCTTGCCCGCCTTCTCGACCAGATAGGCCTCGTTCTGCTCCGAGTTCCATTCAAAGCTGTAGCCCACCCACTCGTGCTGCTGCAACGTGAACAGCCGCGTTTCGACTCGACGCAAAGAAGCGGCGTTTCCTGCTTCCGATTCAAGCCCGAACGTCTTTACGAGGACTGTCCCTTCCGGAAACGTCCAGGCGTTTCTTTCCCGCTCTGTAGTTTGAGGCAGTTCGATCTGGCTGTCGCCCGGCAGCGCGATGAACCGCTCCTTATGCGCCCCGTCGGACCAGAGTTGAGCATTGACTCCGTAGGGAATCAGGGCCGGATGAACCCGATGGTCTTTGACGGACGTGAACAGACCCGTTTCGCTGAGCTTCGTGGGGAACTTCTGCGGAGGAGTGGTGTCCGGTGGAATCGCCTCCAGTTTGTGAATGCTGTTCTCGCTGTAGGCAATGACAAATAACTCGCCGTGCAGTCCTTCGGCGAACCCGGTGATCGCGAAGGGCGCATCAACCAGTTCCCGATGCCATACGACCCGTTGGCCATCGACTTTCACGCCCCAAATCTTGCCGGTGGAGTAATCACCATAGATGTAGGCGCCCTGCAACTCAGGCAACTCCGAACCGTAATACACGATGCCGCCGGTCAGCGACCGCGCCTCATGGTGTGCATGTTCTACGGTCGGCGGCAAGATTGGTCCGGGTCCCGCCTTGCGTTCGAGATTGAACGGAAAGCTTCCTTCCTGGATGCTCCACCCGTAGTTCCCGCCGCGCTGGACGAGATACACCTGTTCCCAGCGCTCCTCCCCGTTCTGCGCGACCCAGAGACCGCCGGTTCTCGAGTCAAGCGTCAATCGCCACGGATTGCGAAAGCCGAACGCCCAGATCTCCGGACGGGCGTCGGCAATATCCTTGAACGGATTATCCTCCGGGATGGAATACATTCGACCGGCATCAGGATTGTCGACGTCGATGCGGACCACGACCGCGAGCAAGTCGTCGATTCCCTGCCCCGTTTCCAGCGTGTCGTAGCCGACGGTCCCGTCGCCGGTGGAGCAATACAGCAGGCCGTCAGGGCCGAAGCCGATGCCGCCCCCGTCGTGGCCGTTTGATTCCCATTCGAGGATCACGACCTCATCGGCGGGATCCAATACATGAGGCGGTGCGCGGTCGAGCGTGTGTCGAACGATGCGGTTGTGCCGATGATCCTGTTCCGAAAATGGACCATTGGTCATCAGGTACAGGTACCCGTTTTCGGAGAACCTCGGATGAAAACAGAAGCTGTACAGCGTCCGGTCGGTCACGATCAGCGGTTCTGCGGTGGTGACATCAGGCTGATCGACGAACCGCTTCAAGCTGCCAGGACGTCTGCTCCATACCAGTTCCGTAATCAGATAGCTGTTCGTCCCCGGTTCGGCAGCGAGGAAGAGCGGCTCATGCAGTTCCAACTGTTCGAAAACTCGCCTGGTCCGATACGGAGCTGGCGGATCGGGAGAGCCAACGACATGAGAATCATTCCACAGCACGCGATCGCCGGGAGTGAGCGGTTCCGCACCCCGCGCCGGAAGCATGGGAGCGAATACTGCAGCAATGACGATCGCTCGCAGGACCGGGGTATCGCTATGTTGGAACACGATTCAACTCCTCGGGGGCCAATGTCCAACCGTCCCGATACTGATAATGCAGCAATGCATCAGCCTCCGGATGATTGATAAATCGCCCGTTGACTCGATCCCAATGCAGCAACTTCCCTCCCAGACGAATGCAGATCGCGCCCAGCAAGACCGTTTCGGTGAGCGGACCGGCAAAGTCAAAATGCGATCCTGTCGGCGTACCTTCCCGGCAGCCCTTGACCCACTCGGCATAGTGGCCGATGGACCGCGGCAGCGTGGCCGCCGGTGGCTCAAACTCGCGGGCCCGGCTCTCCGGCAACAGCAGCGGCGGACTCCCCGCATCTCCGTTGACGAGGATGTGCCCGTGCTGACCTGCGAACAGAATCCCGCCGGCGCGTGACAACGCTAGCGTCTTTGGCATCCCCTCGGGCTCAGGCGGCATCAAGCCGCCGTCGTACCAATGGACTTCCAGAGCGGGCCGGTCGCCGTTTCGTTCGAATTGAAAATGCACGATGCACGCGTTTGGGACGGAAGCCTCATGCAGCGGAGTCGAGCTGCCCTGGATCGTCGAGGGCGCATCGAGCCGCAACGCATCGAACACGGGAGCCAGATTGTGAATACCCATGTCGCCTAGTGGTCCATTTCCGTAGTCCCACCAGCCGCGCCATCGGAACGGCCCGTAATCCGGGTGATAGGCGCGCTCGGGAGCGGGTCCGAGCCATAAGGTCCAGTCCAGTTGCTCTGGAACCGGGGGGGAATCGGTCGGAAGCTCGACCCCCTGCGGCCACCAGAGCGGCAGCTTCCCCGAATGAGTCGGCCGGTCCGACCAGACGTGCACGGAGTGCACGGCGCCGATGGCATCGGCCGCCAGCCATTCCTTGATCAGCCGGTTGCTCTCCGAGGCCATGCCCTGGTTTCCCATCTGCGTTGCGACCCCCGTCTTCCGGGCGGCCTCGGTGACCGCACGCGCTTCATGGATCGTCCTGGTCAGCGGCTTTTCACAGTACACATGCTTCTGGAGTGACAAGGCCATCATGGTAATGACCGCATGCGTATGATCCGGCGTGGCGACGAGCACGCCGTCAAACTCATCGGCTGCGTTGAACATCCTGCGAAAGTCGCGAAACGTTGCGGCCGATGGGAACAGCTTCGCGGCAGCTGCGAGGTGCGCCGCGTCGACATCGCAGAGTGCGACAATCTCCACGTCTCTCAGCTTTGTCAGTTCGGAGATGTCCGATTTTCCCTGCCCACCGACGCCCACGCACGCGAGCCGCAATTGACCGGGCGTGCGCACCTGTTGGGCCGCCTTGCGTGCGGCTGCCGAACGCAAGTTGGCCAGCGCCATCATCGAACCCAGCAAGGTCTCGCGACGGGTAAACTTGACTGCAACGCGTGCCGAATGGAACAAGCCGGTCATAATTTCGTGCCGAGAGCCCGAATGGAGCAGTTCGCTATGGATCAGCAGCCGGAACTACCTGGCTCCGCATCCGCGTCCCAGGAATGACGCCCAGCGACTGTGAAAGGGGCGAAGTATCGGCAACAGACCGCGAGGGCCCCCAAAGACCTCTCATCGTCGGGAGCTAAATGCCAATGCGGTGCGGTGGCGTTCCTCCGCGAACAACGGGTCAGCCAAGGAGGGGCTGCTGGCGTGCCTACTATAGAGGCGTGGATGGAAACTGCCGCATCTGCATGATGTCCCAAATCCCGCATGCGGCTGTGATTATTTTTTCTTTCGGGACTGAGCGGCCGCTCTCCGCTTCTCTTCTGCTTCCGCCCGCTTCTGGGTAGCGATTCCTTGTGGTGCGCTGTCTGGCGACACGGAGCGCGGGGCCTTCCACCCCTTCTCCGCCGCGATCTTTCGATAACGCTCCATTCGCTCCGCTTCTTCCTCACCCATCTTCGCCAGCATCTCTTCGTCGATGACAGTCACTGGAACATTGTCGTTCGTGTACCCCCCGCACCCCAGCGACACCAGCGGGCACGCCCACAGGGTTTGCACCAGAATCACTCTTCGCCAAATCATCGCCTGCTCCTGTGTATTCCTGCTCAGTGCCGCACGACGCGGCTGCAGAATCCACTGAATGCACGATGCTGGAGCATCGGTCATTGCAAAGCTCCCGGGCCCGCTGGGGATGCGACGAACCCGGGAGAATCATCGGCGTGTCGCGTCCGTTGACGACGCTCGGCCAGGGAACAACCGATCTAGAATTCCCCTGTGACCGTGCCGTCGCTGATGTTGCCGAGCTTGATATACGTGCTCCAGTCGATGTTCTTTGACAGGGCGCGAACCGAGCCGTCGGCAAATGCGAAATGCACCACCTTTCCACCATGCTCGCTGGAAAAGCAACCGGACATGAAGTCCTTGGCGGTGGTGTCGCCGTAGCACGCTTCGCCGCGCGACGAGTTGAGTTTGAAGTAGCAGTGGTAGCCGCCGACATCGGCCCCAATGAACGTCGGCGACGGATAATTGGGATACCACCAGTCCTCACCCTGGACCATTCCGGCGAGGCCGTTGGTGCCCCCCTGGCCCCACGCCGGCACGGTGTACGGGAAGTAGTAGCTCGAAAAGAACACGCGCTCACCGACCATGAGGCAGTTGCTAGTCCCGTCCGTGATGTCGCGGATTGCGGCCGCATTGTTTGGACCGAACATTCCTTTCGAAGTGATCAACTCGCCATTGGGAAGTCGCGTCTTCAGCGGGCCCGTGCCGGGTGCCGGCGAATCCAGAGAAGAGTCACCAGGGTACTGCTGGTGGGCCGCGTACATCCAGGATGTGCTCACCAGGTACGAGGTCGGCGCTGCCTGATGCCTCCATTCCTCGGTCCAGTTGGGAGTCGGGTTCTCCTGCGTCACCTTGGTGACATTGGAGGCACTTGGGCAGAGGAACACCTCGACGATGTTCTGACCGAGCGCGATGTTTTTCGACATCGCCGGACTGGGTGGCAAGGGGGTGCTGGCATAGGCGTCATTCGACGGCGCAGACAGGTCAAACTGGTTGTAGATCGGCGCCTGGTCGATGTAGGGCAGGATCATTGTGAACGCGGTGTGGTTCCGAATCGGACTCGTCCAGGTGCCGTTAATGCACAGCGGCGGAAACCGGTTGGCGACATCGACGTAATTGTGCATCGCCAGGCCGATCTGGTGCAGGTTGTTCCTGCACTGCGTGCGCCTGGCCGCCTCGCGAGCCTGCTGCACGGCCGGCAGCAACAGAGCAATTAGCACTGCGATGATCGCAATAACAACGAGTAACTCGATCAGGGTGAATCCGCGACGATGGACTCGCATGACGCGCTCCTAAGAAGGTTGGCAGATGACCGCTCCATGAAAGTGATGAGTCAGCTGTTTAATGCCCGACTGGCTCGCAGACGCACAAGAGAAATGGGTCACAGGATGTCGCCCGATTTGAGGCCGACATTGCAGAGGTCGGGTTCGCCCGTGAAGGAAGAGATCGATGTGCCGTCGCTTGAATGCCGAACCTGTCAGCGTGAACAACTCGCTTGACGCGACGAGGATTTCTTGTAGCCTCTGCTTGTCGGATTGTCAACAATCGAACAATCTCGGTTGATCCAACAGCGCGAATTCATTCCTTCAAGGCCAGAATGCCGATTCCCCCTTCGCAGAATTTGCACGCCGACAGACCCGTTCGCAGCGTGCGCGAACAAATCACGGACATGATCCGCGAGGACCTGTTGTGTGGGCGGGTCTCCACCGGCACCCGACTGTCGGAAATCAAACTGGCGAAACGCTTCGGCGTCAGTCGGGGAATGATTCGCGAGTCACTGGCACACCTCACAAACGAAGGTCTGCTCGTTGCCAAGCCGAACTGCGGGGTCTCTGTGGCGCCCGCTCCCAGTGACGGCATTCGCGACTTCATTGTCCCGATTCGTCGCGCTGCGGAGACTTACGCCCTCAAGCTCATTTTTGAAAAGCTCAACGAGCGCGACTTCAAAGCCTTGGAGGAGATTCTGATTCGCATGGACCTCGCCTGTCGGAATCGGGACGAGGATGCGATCGTACTATGTGACATTGCATTTCATCGGTACATCATCGATCGCGCCGGTGACCCGGATCTGCTTGCGATCTGGAAAACGATCTTGATCCGGGTTCGCGGTCACTTTCGCGAGGAAGTACACGGATACTCCGGCAACGACGTTGAGGACCATCAACGGCTGCTCGATGCCTACCGGGCAGGAGACAAGGCTGCTGCAATCAAGGCCTTAGAAGAGCATATCTGGTAAATGGGGGCAGTTCCTCCCGCAATTCGCATGGTCCGCTGATGTGGCGGGGATGGGCCGGCGGCTCAATGAGCCACAGCATCACCGAGCTTGTACGTCTCGTGATAACGAACTACAGGACGTGCATGGAGCACGCACACAACTTGGGGCACCAGTGCCAAAGAGTGCGACATCGTCATTCCTTCGACCGAGCGCTGTTTCACCGCTGTCAGATTTTTCGGTCACATCGCCCAAATCACGACGCGTCAGCAATCTTGCGTCGGCAAGAGGGACATTCGCCATCAATGCCCCTCGCCAGACCGGTGAATGTGGTTGGCTGCGGCATCGTCATGATGGCTTTGAACGCCGGCGGATCCCGGTGTGCGTAGTGGCGATACGTCACCCCGCCAATCGAATGCGCCAGGATCTCGATCGCTGACTCAGGGAGACGGGCGTCGTAGTAGGTGGCGCACGTCTTTCGGAGATCCTTGAGCAGCCACGGTCGCTCCTTCCCGGTTTCGACGTCGATCTTGGGACGGATGCCGGGCCCGTGCTCAGAGCTGCAGGAACCGCTGGTTGGGACGTGCACTGCCACCCACAAGCACGGGCTCATTCGGCTGGGGATCTGCCGGCATGACGCTCATCGGCCAGAGTACCTTAGGACAAAGCTTTGAGCAGAGCTGCGGCGTCCACCAGATCCGGCGTGGCGAGGCCCTCTGTGAACGCCCCGTAGACGGCGGCAAGTGCGTCACGGGCGTCTTTCGTGCTTCCTTGTTGCCGCCAGAGCCGTGCGAGACTCATCGTGGCTCGTAGTTCCCACGCTCGACTCCGCTGCGCGCAGGCGGTATGAATGGCGCGCCGGAACCAGTCCTCTGCCGCGGCGGACTGTTCGAGCGCCTCTGCCAAGAGTAGTTCGCCTTGCAGTCGCTGCAGTTCGGCCTCGTGACAACGGTCATCGTTCTTTTCGGCAACGGCCAACCCTTCATCGAGCGCGTGGTGCGCATCATCGAACCGTCCCAGTTGCGTATACACGTCGCCGAGGAATCCCAGGTACGCGGGAACGCGAATTTCGGCGCCTGTGGCTCGAAATTCCTGAAATCCTTGGACGAGCACCGGTAGCGCGTCCTCCCGCCGACCCAACAGGAACATTCCCGCACCCTTGTGCAGCGTCCCCAAGGCCTGCCACAGCTGAAATCCGTGTTCGTTTCCAATCGCGATCTCTTCCTCTGCCGCCGACAGCACCCGGCTTCCGTTGCGGCCGCAGAGGCCCAGAAATGCCGTGAAGTCCACGGCATGCCCGAGGCTGAAGGCGTGGCCGATTGATCGAGCCAGGTCACGCGACTCGCAGTCGATCCGGGCAGCCTCTTCGGGCAATCCCAAATGCCACAGGTCGAGAGCGAGATAGTTACGCTGCGTCACGCTTGCATTATGGCCCGAATAGCCGGTCCAGAATTTCGTGCGTTCGCGGTCCTCGTACTTGGCTAGAGCTCGCTCGTGACAGATGCGGGAGCTGTCGAACCGGCCCCGATAGAAAAGCGTGGTGCCCTCCATGAACAATGCTTCCAACAGGAGGCCGGGATCGTTCAGTCTGTTCGCCAGCTGCATTCCATCCAGTGCGAGTTCGACTGCTTCCGGCAAGTTTCCTTGCACGAGACGCCATTCCCACATTCCCAGCATGATCCCGAAGAGCTGTTGCACGTCGCCGCCCTGTTCGCACAGCTCACGGGCGCGCGACAAAACCGGACCAACTTCAGGCGCGGCATAACCTTGCACCGCGATCAAGGCGGGGCCGAGAGTTGTGACAAACTGAAGTTCCTGAAGGTCCCGCGAGGGAGTTTCCGTCAGTGTGCTGAGCAGTGTCAGGCCCTGCCTAAGATGGCCAACGGCCTCAACGTCGGCCGACTGTTGTCGTGACCGCATCCCCGCCTGCAGCCAGAAGCCGACGGCCTTCTCAGGCGACCCCGCCTCAGTGAAATGGTGCGCGAGCAACTCCGGTCGAGACTCGGCAGTCTGCGGAAACTGTGTTTCCAGGACTTCCGCGATCCGTCGATGGAAACCCTGCCGCTTGTCTTTGACCAGGGAGTTGTAGAGCGAGTCTTCAAGCAGCGCATGCTTGAAGAGGTAACTGCACTTTGGAGGCCGTCCTTTCCGGAACAGGATTTCGGACCGCGCCAACTTGTCGAGCTCGGACTCAAGAGTCGCTTCGTCAATGGAGGCCACGGCGGCCAGCAACTCGTGGCTGAACTCGCGCCCCAACGTGGCGGCGAACTGGGCCAGCTCGTGCGCACCCTCCATCCGATCCAGCCGTGCGCTGATCAGGTCCTGCAAAGTGGCGGGGATCTCGCGCGACAGCAGGCTCGAAGACGGAGAGTCACCTGACGCGCCTGCCAGCATCGCGCCGGATTCCTGAATCATCTTCGTGAACTCTTCGACGAATAGCGGCACTCCACCGGTCCGGTCGTAAATCTGGGCAATCAACGCTTCGGGTAGGACACCGCCTGCTCGCTTCTGAATCAGTTCCGCGGCTTGTCGGCGCGTTAACCGATTGAGCGATAGACTCGTGTGGTGGCCAGCCGTAGGCCAGGGCGCTTTGAATTCGGGGCGGCAGGTGAGCACCGTCAGAATCCGATGGTCCTGACACTCAGCGAAAAGTTTGCCCAAGAACTCCAGGGTGGAGGCGTCCACCCAGTGTAAATCCTCCACGACGAACAGCACCGGCCGCTGTGCGGCGCGCGTGTGCAGCCAGTCCAACATGGCTCGAAATGTCTCTTCCCGCTGTCGAATGGGAGACAACGACAAGGGGGGAAACTGGTCGGGGGTCGGAAGCGAAAGGAGCGATGCCCACAGCGGCACCGTCTCCGGATGGGCTAGCCCCAACTGCTCCAAGTGGCGGAGCAGCCGGTCGAAGCGGGCCTGCCGCGGCTCCTCCCGGTCGATTGCGAGGGCGCGCTCGTAGAAGTCGATGGCGGGGTAGAACCGTGTGTTCTGGAATTGAGGTGAGCAGCGCCATTCGATGACGGGTGTGTCGAGCTCCCCCTCGACCGTCTCTCCGAGGACATGCTCTTTGAGCGTGTAGACCAGGCGCGATTTGCCGAGTCCCGGCTCGCCGCTGAGCAGAACGACCTGTCCCAGCCCCTCCTGCGCTTGTTCCCAGCGTTCCTTCAGCAGGCTGACTTCGAGATCGCGACCAGAGAGAGGACTGAGCCCGGTCCCCGCCGCTGTCTCGACGACGCTACGCGACTCACTGATTCGCTGAATATGGAAGAGTTCGACGGGCCGCGCCACGCCCTTGATTCTACGCTCGCCAAGATTCGCACAATGGAATCGGCCATGAATGAGTCGCTGGGTGTCCTCGGTGCAGATCACATGGCCCGGCGCGGCGGAATCTACCAGGCGGAGTGCGACATTTCGTGCCTCCCCCACCAATGAGACTGTGTCGTCCTTCGTTTCGACGACAGCCTGCCCGGTGTGGATCGCAACCCACGCGTTCAATTCCACCCGGTAGGCGCCCCGGAACTGGTCGGCGAGCGTCGGCATGGCGTCGAAGAATGCCAGGCCGGTTCGAGCGGCGCGCTCCGCCGCGTCCTCGTACGCCACCGGGTATCCGAAGGACGCCAGCAGTCCCTGCTCGTTGCATTGCACGACCGAACCGTCGAGACGCGACACCACATGTTCACAGTGATGCCGAAACGCCCGCAAGATCTTTGCCTGGTCCTCGGCATCGAGTGCCAGATACGTCTCATCCTCGAACATTGCGGAGCCGCAGACCAGAACGGTCACTTGGCGACGTTCGGCTGCGCGCAAGCGGTATCGCGTCGAGGGGGACGTCGCAGGCCGGTACTGTGTCGATCCCGACGGAAACTCCGCGGACGTGTCGGTCGTCGGCTGTTGAATCGAATATACATGCGAGGACGCCGACGCAGACTGGATCACCCGCCGCAGATCTTCGGCGAAGTCTGCCGCCGTGACGTATCGGTCCTGCATCTTCTTGGCCATCGCCTTCAGGCAGATCCGTTCCAACTCTGGCGGAATATCCTGCGCGAGCTGGCGCAGGGGCTGGGGCTCGTCATCGCGAACCTGCCTCAACAGTTCCACGGTGTCGGTGCTCCGGAAGGGCATGCGCTGGCAAAGCATTTCATACAGCACCACCCCGAGGCTGTAGATGTCCGTGCGGCCGTCGATGCGGTGCGCCGTTCCGCTGATCTGCTCCGGAGCCATATAGGCCGGAGTGCCTGCGACAAGACCCAGTTCGTGCCCGCCTGCCGACGAGTCATCAAGCGCCAATCCGAAATCGACCAGTACGGGAGCACGATTCGAGGTGAGAATGATGTTGGCGGGCTTGACGTCGCGGTGCACCGTCAGATTGGCATGTGCGTGCGCCAGTGCGTCGCAAATGGCGGCCACGATGACTGCCGATTCCTGCCAGCTCGGACGGATCTTTGCCAGCGATGCCGCCAGCTCCTCACCGTCGAGATAGTTCGAGACGATGAACATCTGCCCTTCGTGCGTGCCAACGTCGTGGACGGTCACAATGCCCGGATGATTCAGGCGGGCGAGCTTGCGCGCCTCATGCAGCAGTCGATCGGTCGCCGACTGCAGGACGTCAGGACCTAATCGCAGAACCTTGATCGCAACTGGACGGTCCAGTTGATCGTCATGGCCCAGATACACCGTGCCGAAGCTGCCCTCGCCCAAGGTGCGTCGGACTTCGTATCGGCCGAAGGCTGTAGGCGACGGTGACGCTACTCCTAGTTGCCCGGGCGATGAGACGCCTGCGATGAATGTCTGCTGCGATGCCTCACTGGTTTCAGTCGAAGCCATGGTTGACCCGGACACGGATGTTGACTGCGTGACCACGGGTGTCGCGGGATCGGGCGAGGTAGGATTCATCGAAGGGCAACCAAGCAGGCTCCTCCGGGGAGCGCGACTGCACGAGGTGTCGAGCGATGGGTTGCGAGCTGCCCATGCTCATCAGCGGGACGATTTCCAGAGGTCCCTCGTGAATCCCATCGCGTTGAGCCACTATACCTCAGCTCAACCTGCAGGAGCCACAATCGCCCTAAAGTATTGAGACTGGCCGCGACGAAGGCGGCAGACCGGTCCGTGCTCGGCTGGCTCTGACAGCTGCACGCCGAGGTCTTGTTCCGGAGTTTGGAAGATCGAGTTCGACAATGCGGTTGCTCAACGCAGCCGATGGGGTTCACCTTCGGCGACAATCTCCGAAGGTGCAGCGTCTTCAACCCAGGGGGCGCGCAAATAGATCGGCGAGAACGTGAACCGAGGAACTACGTCGCTCCAGGCTAATCTGCGGCCTACATGCTGCGTCTGGCAACCCGGGCCGGTACTGACATTGGTTAGAGCTGCGTAAAGGCCAAGCCGCGTCGGTCGCATCGACCGGAGTTGCGGGTGGGGAGCGCGGCGGAACCCTGCCCCTTTCTGCCCACGACTGGCCCACGTCGCGGCCGGTGCGGAGACGGCGGAGGGTCCGGCCGACCAACGAGAGAACGCCCCGACGTGGCGAACGTGGGGCGTCAGTGCGGCGTAACGCAGCGCTACTTGCGGGCGGTGAACTGCCCTCGGTCGGTCTCCACGAAGGGCGCCTCAGCGTCGATGTGTGAGGTGAGTTGCGATGCCACGAATGCGCTCCCGCCAACAGTATCGGAACCCTCAGTACTCGGATGCAGCAATGACAGCATGACCCGGCCGTTAACAGGTTTGTAGGCACGCCGCATATTGCGACGTAGGCAGCAAGTGGAGCCGATGCGCGCATCCAAGTCACTCGCTGGTGTCAGCACCCGTCTCGCCATTGAAAACGGGGGCTGAAGCCGCAGAGCCGGCTATCAGCACGTTCCGGATTTCGATTCGTGTGCCGTCGGATTCCGAGTCGTACGCGATGGGGCTCTTTAACGACGGATGCTCGTCGCGGGAGATTACACCGTCTACCAGCACATGATTGCTCTGCTCGATGGTGATCAGATGCTCGGCTTTCGGGACGCGTTCCAACCAGAAACCGCGAAGAATCGCACCATCGCAGTCGGAAACCGATACCGGATTCCATTTCTCGCCGCTGCCAAAGATGCGAACATTGGTTGCAGTGAGGCGATCAATGTGCCTGATGTGCAACGGTTGCTCGTTGTCGATTGCTGTGATGTTCTGCAAAGAGATGTCACGATGTCCGAAGTCGTGCACGTTGAACCGCACGGCATGCCGGCAGCGGATCGCCGTGACATTGTCGATCAGCACATTGACATTGATTTGCTTGGGGCCGTTGTGATCCTGAATGTCGACAGCATACGCAGAGTCCTCGGCGTAGATGTTGCGGACCGTGATGTCCGACGTGCCATCACTGACTTCCACTGCCCCGCGCAGCTTGCTGCGATAGCCACGGATGTTCTCGACGACGATGTTGCGAACGGCCGCCGTGCCATCACCCCCGCTGATGGACACCACGTCGCGAACGACGCCATCTCCCACCAGGTCCCTGACGAGTCCCCCCACAACGTCGCGTGGGCTCTCCTTGCGAGGTTCGATCGTCAGGCCATTCTTGGCGACATTGTCGAAGCGGCCACTTCCGACACGCAGATTGCCGGCATTGAAGACCAGGAGGCTGGCCCGCTCCGACTGGTCAACAGTGTCAGCATTTCCGCGCAGTGCGAAGTCGGTGATCGTTACCCCCTCGGCTTCGACAACCATCAGCGGCGAATTACTCAAGCCGTCGGGCAGGCGCGCGGCCAGCCCCTGAATGGTGATCGCCTGCTTCACGCGGATCGGCTTGGAGACGACCAATTCTCGGTTGAGGTCGCAGATGATCGTGGTATGAGGCGCGGCCTGGTCGATGCGGGCCTGCAGTTCGTCGGCCGTCCGGGGCGCGGACGCGGGCAGTGGAGCGATCGCCGTCCGGTCCGATGACTGCTGGGCCCGAGCGAGACTGGCTAGCGAAAGCCATGCAGCGCCTGCTGCGATGAAAAGCCGTTGGCGCGCGGCTCCAATTGACGTCATTGAGTTGCCTTCTGCGTGCTGATTGGTCGCGGGACACGAGAGGTCGTAAAACGGTGCGGTGACCTACGGACTTGGAAAATCTGATCTTTGCGATGCCGCGACGTCAGTTCGGCGGCTGGATGACTTTGCCTCCGGACTTCAGATCGACGTTCGCCAAATTGTCCTTGTCGGGTTCGACGTTGAACGTCAGCTTCGTACGATAGTTATACTCCGCAGGGATTGTTTCCTTGTTGACCTTGTATTTGTTCTCGGCCAGCTGTTCTTCGCTCCAGGTCGAAATCCGTACAGAATGCGGGCCGATCAGAGCGCCGGGGGTCTCGTGCGTGTACCACAGGCGGTAGTTACCGTCGTCGTCCGTCTTGGCCGCCGAAGGGCGCCCATTTGCCGGGATAAATTCGACCGTGGCCAGCGGCAATGGCTTGCCGTCGAGTGTCACCCGACCTCCAACATCCGCGATGTTCTGGTCGCCACCACAGCCGCTCACTGCAAGGAGTGCCAACACTCCGAATAGCCAGCCTGTCTTCGCAGCCATTTCTGCCCTGATGTGTTGCCGTTGAAAATCCAAAAACACGAATGCGTTCCGCATCGCTCAGAAATCTCACACCACCAGTCCATCGGCGATGGAGAACAGGCGCTGATACAGCCCGTATCCGACACCGCCGTTGTTCCGGTCATACGGATTGTTGGCATCCCACTGCAGCCGGGTGTTCTGGATATTTTCGCTGACAAACCGCACTGAGCCGTCACGGAGTAGAAAAAACGCGCCGCCGACGTGCAGGCTGTGGAACGATCCCTTGATGTGCTTCGCTGATTCAATCGCGGGATTCGGGCTCAGCGGGATTTCGCCGTAGGAGACGGCTGAACGGGCATAGTCGTCTGCCGTATTCCAGCCGCCACTGCCGCCGTTCGGAGCCACGCGGCCATACAGCGCGCCCACATCAGTCAATTTCTACGTAACTTCGCCACCGAAGATCGTTGTCGAGAGGCCGTCCGCGATGTCCTTGAAACGATGGCCGAAGCTCTCCAGGAACACACCGTTGCGCCGCTGCAGATTCGAATTCGGATCGCCCGAACCCGAGTACCCGGCAACTGCCAGCTTGTAGCTGCTGACTGCCTGCTGGGGCACGTAGCCTTTGTCACCCGGCGCACCACGGTCGAAGTTCGATGGAGCAGTGTCGGTGGGGCAGCGGGCCCATGGCAACGCAGTGGCTGCAACTCCGGCATTGTTGGCCGCCTGCGGAAAGTCAGTGTTCGCGAGCGGATAGCTGAAGTCGAACTGATTGTAGACATTCGCGCCGTCGATGAACGGCAGGATGAAGGTGGACCAGCTGTAGCCGGTCCCTCGGCTGTATTGTCCCGGCAGGCGGTAATCTGCCGTCTGGATCGCCATCGGCAGAGTGCGGTGCGTTTCCTCGTAGTTGTGCAGTGCGAGACCAATCTGCTTGAGGTTGTTACGGCATTGCGTACGACGTGCCGCCTCACGCGCCTGCTGGACAGCCGGCAGGAGCAAAGCGATCAGGACTGCAATGATGGCGATGACGACGAGCAGCTCGATTAAGGTGAAGCCACGTCGGACAGCGACGATACTTCGAGTCATTCAACACTCCCGATTACAAATGACAATGTGGTTTGTGGCGAAACAGAAGACAAGACGTTGAAACTTCACCTTCAACGCTGGTTCGATCCTTCGAACTCATTTCGACAATCACGACACTTGCAACCAGAATGCCGCGCGGGATGAAACTCGCTATCGCCGCAAATCCACGAGCGAAATGGTGAATCGTCACAGATGGGGCATGGGGGCATGCAGCCTCCATCGCATGTCACGGCTGAGCGGTGATATTTTCTTTGTGCGATGAAGTTTCACGGCAATGGTGCGAATCGCATCTCGTGTGTCGACATTGATGCCGTGCCTTTCCGCACAGCCACTGCGATCAAAGACTCCAGCTCCTGCTCTGGGCGTATGGCATCGCGTCATTTCGGTGCCGGCCGGGCTACGATCTGGACGACGTGCCGGAGCAAGACCGTCGGGTCGGCGTTCACCTTCACAATGACATCACGGAGGTCACTGCTGACTTTTGGGCAGCGGCCACGGTGGGCCGATGAGCGGACCTGCCGCTCAGTCTGACCTACCTCCAGAAACCGCCGCTGGCGTTGATGTTGTGGGCAGCGATTCCTTGCTCGACGTCCGAGAGCCAAAGCGTAAGCGGCGCCAACACACGTAGGCTGCTGCCGCTGCCAACTTCATCGTGGCAAATCGCTGCTGTGATAACTCGGTAGTGAGTGTTTGATGCTGTTTCGGTCCGCAGCTCAACTCGTACCATTGTGCCGGCGGATTGCACCCGCACCACCTCAGCCATCAGACCGGGGTAATCCATTCTTCTTGGTGCCGATCGTCAGGTCGTGCGGACGAAGGGGACGTCACCTTTGAGATCAAGAGAGATCCGCACGTCTCGCACGGGCAATGTTTATGCGCTGGCCGAGGATGATTCAGCGAACGCCTGCAAGCGGGACCTCGCCCTGCGCGTGTGAGCTGGCGGGGCGTGGCGCGCGTGACGTTGCCGGCTTCCGAGGCGCCACGAGCAATGCCAAGGTGATCGGTGGCCCTGCTGGCTATGCACCAGATATGTGACGTGCGTCTCGCTTCCCCTGCAAGCCAGCAGCCATGCTGGCGCGATTGCAAATATCACGGGCACGCCCGGCGCAGCGCCCCTCTGAGCGGGGCAATTCCGTCGTCTGAAACTGGACTCGCCTTTTCCTGAGCAACTGTGATTCGCCGCAAACCGGGCGGCACTCGTCGCTTGAACGAGCCGTTCGTCGTACCCGCCGCCAGCGGCTTGTCGCAGGGCATGCAAGTTGCACTCGAGTGAAATGCGTGCCTAATCCACGACCTCCTCAAGGAAGGGGACAACGGACATGCTAATGCTCAAGCTCATTCCGATTCCGGTCGCGACAACTCCGGTCCAAGGCAAGTCGTGCGCCATGCGCTGCTTTCGCGCTCAGCGCCGCAATGAGGTGATTCGGCACAAGCTGACGACCGATCGCTGTTGCCGCCCGACAACACGCGGCGAGACATCGCACTAAGAGCGCTTCGTGGCGTTGAAGCGCTCGCGCGACTTCCGCCAAACTGCTTCTGCAGAGCCGCGTCACTGATTCGCAGCGCTGCATTTGCGCTCGAACTCGGCATCGGCGTAACTCTCCTGTGCTACGGCATGTGCTGAGATCGCTGACTCGTACTGCCTGGGAAGAAGCGAAACGAACGCTTCGGCAGCGAGTCATCGAGTCGTGGAGATTGCGCTGCCTGCAATAGGCGCGTTTGCGCCCGGCCTCAGGCCCTGCAACGCGAGGACGTATGCCAGCATAAACTCAGAGGCGCGCTGCATTCAGAATGCCTTTTGCCAGAGTTTGTGCGCTACCCCCGGCGACGTTCAAAGCTGAATCAAAGTCCCCGCGCATGATTTTGAGCGCGTAGCGCTCTTCCTCGATTTCCGGCTACGGTCGACTGCAGTTCCCGGTGCGCATCAACGGCGCGGACGAATTCCGACCGAAGGTTCGGCGTTTTCGTGAGCACGCCTTCGAGGTCCTCCTGCGAAAGCGTGAGCAAAACACAGGGGGTAGTTGTCCGGATCGTTACGTCCGACGGCCGGTCCGACACCAGGTCGTTCTCTCCGAAGAACTCTCCGTCTGTGAGCAGAGCAAGCCGCAGATCGCTGCCATGCACCCCCTTGCTGAGCACCTCGACCTGGCCCTGCGCAATGATGAAGAACTTATTCCCGCCTTCGCCCTCGCCGATGAGCTTGTTGCCCAGCGACACGTCTTCGGTCCGGAATCGCTCCGACATGCGCGTCAGAATCGTATCCGGCAGCTGCGAAAACAGCGGAATGCTCCGCAGAGCATCGGGCGTGAACTTCGCCACTCCCGATGCGACATCAATCTCAATACGCTGTGCCTTCGTCAATTCGACCTTCGTACGGTTGACCCGATAGGTACCACCGTCGACCTGCACCCACGGCAGCAGGCTCAGCAGCCAGCGCGGGGTGATCGACATCATCTTGGGCGATGTCTTAGTCGTCGTCGCCAGATTGCGGGCGACGGCGGTCGTCACGCTCCGCTGCAGGAGATTGTCGGACATACTTCGGTCCCTGAAGGAAAGGAGTGGTTTCGATTGAGTGCTGGTCGAGCGACTTGCGTTGATCCACCGAATGGCAAGCTGTCATCTCGCGTGGTGTGCGGAGACAGCGCGAGACATAGCGCCGGCAGGCTGCCACCGGAACCCCTGCGCAGAGAGCGCATCTACGTGCAATCAGGTACGGTGACGCGCGTTCGAAGTTGCTCAGACAGGAAGGAAGGACTGGGCTGCGGCCATTACCGCACGGCGATTGTTGCCTTCCCGACGCATTGCTCCAGCTCGTCGCACGACTTCCGGTTCGTACGGTCAGTCACGCTCGCCAACAGATGTGACTCGCCTGGTGCTGGCAACCCCTAGGCACGATTGGCGCGGCTGTCAGCACTTGATGGTCGTCGGAACCGTCAGCCGCAGTCACTCTGCCGGGTCCGTCCAATCGGCCGGAGGAATCTCGCCGCCGTTTGCGGTAATCGCTGAACGGATGGCTGACTCGCTCGTTGACTTGCGGATAATCCGCACCGAGCCATCGGCCAGGGCCACGAGAAAACCTCCCTCATAGTGGTCGCCAAGACTGGGCAGCGGCTGGTCAGCGACGTATGCCAGTTCCTCCGGCTTGGACCAGGGAACACGCGCGTTCGCCTCCACGACCATAATCGTATTCATCGTGCCGTCCATGATCGCTGCAACGCTGGCGCGGTGGCCAAAGGCATAAACGGGCTGTTCGCCCGGTCGCTGCGGCCACACCTGGAAGCTCGGAGTACGCCCCCGATTCAGTTCATCATCGAACCACGGAGGTTTCGACCCGCTGAAGAACAGTGCGTCCGGGCCGTCGAAGACGAGGTAGGAAGTCACGAAACCATTGGGTGGAAACCGTTCACCGGGTGGTGCGTAGACCTGCGGCATTTGAGCCAGGAGAGCCTTATTCGTCGGACTGTCCCACGCTTCGTCGAGGTGGAACTGTTGGTACAGCTGTGCATAACCCAGGAAAGGCAACAGGGGCACGCGCCAGCTGTAAAGTGGCTCACCGTCGTAATTGAAAACTGCGGCCGGCGGGAAGCTGCCCATCTCATCGTGGTACTTGTGCAATGCCAGCACGATCGCGTGCAGGTTACTCATGCTCTGCTGCTGAGACCGCGCATTTCGCAGCGTCGGCAGCACTGCTCCCAGCATGACGGCCGGGAGCAGGACGAGCGTTGCGGCGAGATTGACAAGAACCCCGGCGAGCGCCACGCGTTTGCCTCGCCATCGCATTGGTTCACGATGGACTTGCATCCACGCACGGCAGCCGAGGCACACGCCAATGACAGAGAGGAGCACCTGGGCAGTATTGACGTAAGCGGCGGGAACTCGCGTGAGCAGAGCAGCCTGTGTCGCTGGAATGGCCAGCAATACAGACGCCGCGCATGCGAGTCCGCCAAGTGCCAGACTCACGACGGCCTGTTTGCTCGGTCGCAGCACCGGTTTGCCGTCAGGTCCAGAAGTCATGGGCTCCGCACTCTGATATGGGCTTGGCCGTCCAGATACTCAATCGATCCGGGCGGTTGTGTTCTAAGCTGCTCGAACTGCCGACGTACACTGTACCCCAAGTGCCGGCGCCCGCCGGCCATCGCCGTTCGTCAATGCCCGATTGCGAACTCCACCAGCCGGTCGACTGCTTCTGCCGTGGTCCTCCGCGGAAGTCCAACTGGGGCTCGGCATCGAACCTCGCCGACCAGTGATCGTGTAAATGCTCGACATCGATGGGTCGCGAGTGAGGCTTTGCACCTCAATTGCGGTCAACATATCTGCGAGGACATACTTGCTCCATCGCTGCGATGCTGGGTGAGTTCGGCTCCCAATTTACCGCGACGTTGACACCGCCAACGTTGCGCCTGAGGTCTAGGTGTTCTGAGTCATCTCAGGAGAGATCCTGCTGCCGTGTGTCAGGCGCACTAAGGTGGCACTGCGCTCGATGGCGGCGTAGTCGCCTCTGCTCGCGGCGAAATTAGAGCGTTCGCCTCGTTTAAGAACGCCTGAGATTCCGCTTGCGACTTCCAAGGATCATTCGCCAGCGTTTCGCGAAGTTCATCCAGACGCCGCGTGGCTTCGTCAGCGCGCCCGAGGTGGTGAAGTGTCATCGACAGAAACGCAATATCCGCCGGAAGAAATCCGCCGAACGCGGTCCGGTTGAGTTCTGCCGATTGCGTCAATGTCACGAGCGCCTCGGAATACTTTCCATTCCGGTACTGCGCAACGCCCAGCGTGTTCTGAAACAACCCATTTGTGGAAAGCTCGACAGCCCTTTCTGCCGCCCGAAGGCCCAATGCGTACTGCTCGGCATTTTGGAGCGGCTTCGATACCACTGACCAGCTCAGATCATTGAGGCGAGAAGGGCTTTCGGAATACTGCCTCGCCAGCTCCAAGGCGCGGTGAAGGACAGGATCGCTCACTTGTTTGTCATCTTCCAATATCGCAATGACATCATGTTTCAACCACTGCCTGTCAATGAGCGCAGCGACAAGATTGCCTGCAGCAGTTTCCAGACGTAATTCGTTGGTGAGTGGACGTGCATCCCAAAGCACCAGCCGCTGCAGCGATCCAATCGCCGCGATCTGATGTCCATCCGGGCTAAATGCCACAGCGGTCAAATATCCCGCGTTCGTGCTGAGCGTCTGTAGCTCCTGAGCCGTCGCGATATCCCAGATTTTGACCGTCTGATCGGAACCCGAGGAGACCAGCCTGCGGCCATCGGGGCTGAGTGCCAGCCCGTAAATTGAACCTGAATGCGCCTTGTATGTACTGACAACACGTCCCGAATCCACATTCCAGGTTCGTATGGTTTCGTCATCACTGCCGCTGAACAGCCGCTTGCCATCGCGACTGAACTGGACTCATCGGACCGCACCCGCATGCCCACTCAGCAGGTGCTTAGGACTTCTGGTCGCCAGATCCCAAAGAATGATCCTTCTGCCTTGAGAAGCGGCGTCCCCGTTGCTTTCCGCTTCGGCCGCGGCCAGCAGTCGACCGTCGGGGCTGAAGTCGAGATCGATCACCATTTCGGTATGTCCCACCAGCGCAGTGAGTCGCTGCCGGTCCGAGACGTTCCAGAGCACTACTTCATGGGGGTAGGCGCTGGTCGCCAAAACCTTTCCGTCGGGGCTGAATGCCAGTGCCAAAACACCGGGGACTGCGAGAGTGCCAACCGAGTGTCCATCCGTGGTATCGCAAAGGTCGACGGTGCCGTTTGACAAGCCGGATGCCAGTAGTCCTCTTGTCTTATCGAAGCATAGTGATGATGTCCCCGCCTCCGACTTCAGGACGTGTGCGGCATCCCCGCAAGGCAAACCGGTGGAAGCATCGACCGCCTGCGTTCCCTGAGCGCCAGCGAATACGAGCCATTTCCCTTCAGGACTGAATTCAACGCTCGTGGCGTACGTTGAGGCTGGAAGCGACTTCGGCTCCTGGCAGCTCGCCCCATCCCAAAAACGAATCGTACCGTCCCAGCTCCCCGACGCGATGAGGTTACCATCGGGAGAAAACGCTACATCGTTCACTGTGGACTCATGCCCGCGTAGTCTCCGGAGCTCGTTGCCAGCCTCGACATCCCAGAACCTGAGGGTTGTATCATCACTCGCCGACGCCAGTTCGCGTCCCTTCACTGCAAAAACCAGCCGGGTGACACTGTCCGAGTGTCCCTTTCCAGCACAGTGGGATCCGAAGCTTGGAATTCACGTGACTTGAAGTCGCGGCC
>JADMIO011121662.1_pt1 | contig 49790 bp, 32 predicted proteins | sample 8958161 | NCBI WGS metagenome assembly JADMIO01 (sample SAMN16585339, study PRJNA669376) | soil metagenome | isolation source: Crop rotation soil | place: USA: Cullars Rotation, Alabama | collected 2011
GCCGCGACTTCAAGTCACGTGAATTCCAAGCTTCGGATCCCACTGTGCTGGAAAGGCCCACATCGCGCGGATACTGCCACCCTGCCCCGCCGTACCGTCCACCAACTTGTGACAACCCAGGCGCGAGTTCACACGGGTGCGACGCTGACGGATGAAGGCGTTGTCGGCGTCTATCGCAACCAACTCACGCCGCGGCTGGCGCACGACTATGCGTCCGCACTCGGCATCTATCTTTGTGAGGTCACCGAAGTCGAGTCGCCAGGCATCGTCGTCGCCGGTGATGGCCGGCCGTTGTCGCCCGAGTTTGTCGCGGCCGCATGCGAAGGTCTGCGGTGGGCCGGCTGCCGTGCCCTCGATCTCGGCGCAACGACCGCGGCTTGTCTAATCCGTGGGCTGAGTTCAACATCCAATGTCTGCGGTGGCTTGCTTGTCGGCAATCCCACGAGCGATGCACACATAGTCGGCCTGAAGTTTTGGGGTCCCGACGCGCGGCCGCTTTCGCTCGAGTATGGATTGGAAAAGCTGGAGCAACTTGTTGGGGCATCGCTCGATCGACCAACACGAACGCATGGAGGGCTCGACCGCGTCAACGTCGAGGACGCTTACCTGGCTCAGCTGCGTGAAGACTTTCATGCCCTGCGCCCGTTGCGGTTCGTGCTCGACACCGGCTGTCTGCCGCTGCGAAGGTACCTGCGGATGCTGACCACGTCAGTGGCCTGCGAGGTGATTGAAGCCGGCGGCATCAACCATGCTCGCAACGTGAGGACCGATTCTCGCCTCCCCCCTGCCCTGCCCGGACAATTACCTCGAGCGCAATTACGAACTCTTGGCCAGCGCGTCCGCGAATGTGCGGCGCACTTCGGATTGTGGATCGACGGCGATGGCGAAGCGGCCCACGTGGTCGATGATCGCGGCCTTCACGTGCCGGGCGACATCCTATTGCTGATCTTGGCACGGCATGTTCTCAAGGAACATGTCAACGCAGCCGTCGCGTTGGAGGACAACGCATCCCCCAAAGTCGTATCCAGCCTGCGGAAGCTTGGGCTGCACGTCATCGCCAGCGGCGCAAAGCGCGCCCAGATGGCAGCCGCGCTGCGGGATTCAAATGCTGCGCTCGGTGGCGGCCCGAGCGGACGAATGTTCTACGCGCTGGGCGCCCCCCCTGCCCTGCCCGCCGCCGATGCGCTGAAAACGCTCGCGCTGCTGCTGGGCGCGCTGAGCACCACCGACCGCCCGCTGTCGGAAGTCGCGGCGCTCGGTTAGACTGGTCGGCATGACGCTCGCCGATCGCATGCAGTTCTTCGACAGCTCGGGCATCCGCAAGGTGTTCGACCTGGCGAAGTCGATGACCAACCCGATCAATCTCTCGATCGGGCAACCCGACTTCGACGTGCCGGACATCGCGCGCCAGGCGGCCATCGAGGCCATCGAATCGCGCAAGAGCGGCTACTCTTCGACGCAAGGCATCGCCCCGCTGCTGGATAAGCTCCAAGGCCGCCTCCAAGCGGAGTATGGTCACACCGACCGCAAGCCACTCATCACCAGTGGCACTAGCGGCGGCCTGGTTTTGGCGATGTTGGCGCTGGTGAATCCCGGCGACGAGGTGATTTACTTCGACCCGTATTTCGTGATTTACGAATCGTTGGTGCGCCTGGCCGGCGGATCGAGCGTGGTGATTGACACCTACCCCGACTTCCGCATCGACCTGGATCACGTACGCGACGCCATCACCCCGCGAACGAAGGTGATCCTGTTCAATAGCCCGGCGAATCCCACCGGCGCGGTGGCCGACTCGGCGGTGACGCGAGGACTGGCCGAGCTTGCCGCCGAGCGGAACATCACGCTTATCAGCGACGAGATTTACCGTCTGTTCTGCTATGACGGGGCCTTTGAATCCCCCGCGAAATACAACCCGCAGACGCTGGTCGTTGACGGATTCAGCAAGACCTATGGTATGCCTGGCTGGCGAGTCGGCTTCGCCCACGGCCCCAACGAAATCATCCAGGCGATGGGTCGCTTGCAACAATACACCTTCGTGTGCGCGCCGCAGCCGCTGCAATGGGGAGGCCTGGCGGCGCTCGATGCCGACATGCAGCCGCACATCGACGCCTATCGCGGCAAGCGCGATCGGATCGTTTCGGCCCTGCGTGAAGACTACGAAGTCGAGTGCCCCAGCGGGGCGTTTTATGTGTTTCCGAAGGCCCCGCGCGGCACGGGCACAGAGTTCGTGACCCGAGCCATCGAGCGGCAATTGCTCGTGATCCCCGGCGGCATCTTCAGCCGCCGCGACACGCATTTCCGCATCTCCTACGCCGCCGCCGACGCCACCATCGACCGCGGCCTCGAAGTCCTCCACACGCTGGCCCGCGGATAGCAGCAGGCATCGCCATTCGTTACGCCCACGTCGGAAGTGAACGCCTGGTATTGCGCCGCTGTCTGGCTTGCAGTCTGGCTTCGGGCCCTCGCCGCCACCGCGCCGTTCCTCAATAAATGGAGAATGCGCTGCCTCCGCCGTTGGCCCCACCATCGCCGCAACTCGCGTCGTGCCTTTCATTTTGGTGGAACTCCCTAATCCATACCTTCGGGGAGTGGCCCTTCATCAATGGCCCGAAAAACGGACAGCCATGATCTGTCTTCGGGCGGAAAAATGAGGGGCAAAAAGATGGCTGCTGCTGTTCCCATGTTTTTGCCCCTCATCTTTTTGCCTTCTTCTCCCCGTCTCCGAGTCCTGTCGTTTGCAAGTTCTCATCATCACGCGTCATATTCCTGTCCCCCATTTTCCTGTCTCCCGACCGCTCCACATTGCGACCGTTTTGACAATTTTAGGGGTTCTTGAGAGTCAGCGCCGTCCTGCGTTCAACATTCGCTTGGCGGCGTAACTCATGTTCGGGCTTCGAGCTCTGTCGCAAGTCGCAACTAATTTTGGGACCACTGCCAACGTTCCCGTCACAATCTCAGTTTGAGATGTTGCGTGGTCGCGACCGTGTCGCGCACCGATTCTCCGAGGATTCTTCACGTCGCCGGTCGATTTTGCGTGGCGCGGACACGCAACATTCGGGTTGAATGTTGCAGCGACGTCCCCGCGTGGCGCCCGGGTTTCGCTGCAAAATCCGCCTTCAATCCTGCGTCCCCACGCAACATTCGTTTCATCATTCGCCGACACGCCAAGCCTGCTCATGTTTGCTTCTCCCTCTGCGAGATGGTCAGCCTGCGGTGAGCCTGCCGAACCGGGTGAGTGCCTTCGTCACGCACTTCGGTCGCTCACGCTTGCGGCTCGTCAACGGAACACGGAACACGAAACACCAAACACTTCCTGCACGTTCGACCCTAGCACACCTCTTGGCCTCAAATCCAGCACTTTTTAGCCGAAGATGGAAACCCGAAAACGGGAGCAGAAGACCACCACGACATGCCTTCCGTTTGGGTCTCCGCCGGCTGAAGCCTGGCAAGTTACTCAGTGCCGGTCCTTGACGGAGGACAAAATCATGGAGCACAAAATGATTCTGTGACCCATGATTCTGTCCCCTTACGGTCAGGGCACGCTTCCACACGCGTTTCCCGACCGGCACGACCAACCGCAACCAAAACGTGGTCCCTGTGCTTGCCGCCGCCTTCTCGCCGGTGGTAGGCTGGTTCTCGTTCGGGCACCGCGAATCCAACGCCCATCACGGCGCAGCTCCGCGGTTGTAGTTCAACAACGTTGTATCCTGCCGCGTGCCGACCACGCCGCCCGATCTGGCACACCCACTCACGGAACCCGGCCGGATAAAACGCTATTCGTTCGGCAGCGGAGGGCACATGGGGAAGCAGTTCGCCATCGCGCAGTCTGAAGAGGATGAGCGGACGGCCAATGAGTGGCTCCGATCTCGCGCTGACTTGCTCTGCCTCCCGCGATTGACGGTCGAGCCAGCTCCACGCCCCCGTTTGCTGGGGGAAGTGAACTCGCCTGACCAAGTGATCTTCCCGGCAGCGTTTGCCGAGGCGGTTCTGAAGAACTGGGTTTCCTGCTCGACGAAAGAATTCGACGGGACGACCCGGTATCTGCTGAGCGCTTTCGCGCCTGCGGCCATCGAATGGTCACGCACTGCGCATCTACCGGGCGGCCGTGTAGTCGATGGTCGGTACTTTCTGGACACCAGTCCGCGTCGCGCCGGGTTGGGAGAGGTCCATCGGCTGATGACCTCGCTATCAGCGTGGGTGCGGCGGACGTACCCACGCCGCACCGCAGACCGGCCTCCTACTTTCATTGGTCCTGCCTTGGAGGTAGAACTTACGCGCGGGGCCAGACAGCTTGTGTACCGGAATGGCATCACGCCAATGCCGCTCGCGGAGTTATGACGCGGAAGCCTTGCATGGCCTCGGTCGTCAAGCAGGCGCACCTAAAGTGTAGTCGGGGAGTCTGACGGTTGTTTCTCTCCGAGTTGCGTCTTGACGGGACTGCTGAGACTTGCGACGGGAGTTGGTTCGGCTAGAAGGGGTTCTTGATTCACGGCGTCGCTCGCGCGGCGCACCAAACACTTAACGTGGGTCAGGCCCGGTCGGGCTTTTGCCCAGCCGCGCTGTCTGGGACGATCGTTCGTTCGCCTGGCAGCAACTCGCTACTTTGTTGGCCACTGATGAAACGCGGATTGAACACGGACCGTCTCTACTTGTCTGTGTTTCATCGGTGTTCCATCCGTGGCTCACTTTCCCGGCCCTCCGGCTCGTTTCGCGATCCCGTGTGCCGTTCGTCCCCTTACGGGCTCTTCTTAGGATCCACGGAGAAGATGTCGACCCGCTTGTTGCCGACCAGGTACCACGCGCCACCTTTACTGTACGACACCACCCAAGTAAGCTGAATTCAGCGGAGATTCGCTACGGAAGCCAAAGCTACTTTGCGGGAGCCACGACGTGGCCGATCCGTATGCGATTAACTTTGCGACTGGCGCCGAAGCCGACGTGATGTGGTTCAGCGCTTACGCGCAGCGAATCATCCTCGATGGTGTTGAATCCCACCTGCGCCAGCAGCCTACGGTGGGCTCGCGGCGAATCAAGACGCTTCGGCCGAATCCGGTCGCTGCTTGGGAGTTGCGTCTCGGTGATTATCGCGTGTTGTACGATGTCGATGAAAAGGAACGAACCGTAAGCGTGCAAGTTGTCGGCGAGAAAAGCGGAAATTGCCTGTTGGTTCAGGGCCGGGAGTACAAGTGTCATGAAAGTGATCGACCTGAAGGAGGCGCAGGCACATCTTGAGTTGTATGCCAAGGAGTGCCAATCGTCGCCGGTCGTCGTTACGGTGGACGGGAAGCCCACGTTCGAGATGCTTCCGGTTCGTGGCGACGACGCCGACTTTGTCGACAGGCTGCTCGATGAGAATCCGGCCTTTCGAGAGTTGTCGGAGGATCGCCGTCGCCAAAGCGATGCGGGCAACGTCGTTTCCTTGGAGGAGCTGCGCCGAAGACTGGGTCCTACGGCTGAAAAATGAGGCCGTGACCCTGTTGTAAGCTGCGTCCCCACGCCACGGCAGCCGGTCGCGCTGCGTCGTGAGGAACCGATCCCGTGCGCCGTTCGTCCTTTTACGGGCTCTTCTTGGGGTCGACGGAGAAGAGGTCGACCCGCTTGTTGCCGACCAGGTAATAGACACGGAAGTTGAGCGATGCCTTGTCATGCAGCGCATTGCCCAACTCCCCGAGCGCCGGCAGGGCCTTGATCCGGCGATCGATGGCCGCGATGTTGGCTTCCAACACCTTGATTTCCGCCTCCAACGCGGCAAGCTGCCGCTGCAATTCCGCCCTACGCTGTCGGGCCAGCGCAATCTCCTGCGCCGTTCCTACGACGACACTCAGGCTAAGCAGGTTCTCTTCCACGCGAGTCACCTGCTTTTCATCGGCGGCTTTCGCGTTGTTCGCGGCCGCGAGTTCGTTATTCAGGCCGTTGCCAACGTCGACCAATCGCTTCGTCGTGAATGGGAGCGTAGCGCCCTTTTCGGCCACCATGAGGGGCCGAACATTCAGATTCACCTTCGACGCATTCTTCATTAGCATCATGTGCAACTCGATGCCCGGCGAGTCTTTGTCCGCTTTCTTGAGCACGAGCTTCAAGGGTTGCTTGAAGCTGACGCGCTTGGTCGGCGGGTCATATTGCAACACCTTGCCGTAGCCGGCCAACTCCGTGAGCTCGAAGTGCAAGGTGCCATCCTCGGGCAAGTCCGCGACGGCCACGTTAATCGTCGTGAGGTCTTTACGGAGGTCGAGCACCGACGCTGTTTCGCGGACGTGAACCCGCAGCCCGACCAACCGCGATTCGCTGCCTGAGGTGACTTCGAGGAGGCAATTGCACAGCCCTGCGGCCACGGCGCGAGTCACTCCCGGCAGCCAGCGAAAGGACAGGTTGTCGTCGTCAATGTAAAACTTTCCCACGGGAGTCGGCGTTCCCTTGCGGCTGGCGACGGCTTGCCAGCTCGCCTGGTCCGATTCGCGCTTCAGGTCGTAGACCAGCGCCGCGGTGCTCTGACCTCCGGGATTGTGGAGAGCCAAAACGCAGCCCTCGAATTCCTTGGCGGTGAGCTTGCCGAGCCGGATCGGAATGGTGCCTTCCGTAGAAATCGCCGGCAATTCAATCTCAGTAGCCAGCGCCGCGAGGACACCTGTCGCCTGTGGGTTGGCTCTGTGACTTGTTCCAACGAAACACGCCAAGACAGTGGCTGTTGCTAACAAGCAACGCGTCCGCGACGAAAGAGTCCACCCACACACGGTTCTGTTCCGTTGCATGCCGCCCTCCCCCTGCTGGTGTGAGACCTGGATTTGCCCAGCGTAGAGACTCCTGTATAGCTCGCGGCGCGACCCGACACAAGAAATTGAACCAGCTCATGCCGCCGCCGGCTCTTTTAGCGGAATCGGCTGACCGCCACGCTCGAGATACAGCTCATAGAGCTGGTAGTGCAGGTGCGTCTGGGCCAGCAGCATCAGCGTCATCGCGGGATACATGCCCACAATGCACAGCAGCATCCCCACGAGCATCAGCGGGATGCCCGTCAGCACGATGAAGCCCGCGGCGATCAGAGTTTCGAGCCACATCCGGCGCAGAAAGTCCTTGAAGAACTCGAAATTGAAAGCCGCCGCAAAGTCTTGAGTCAGTCCGGCTCGCAACACAACCGGCACGATCAGCGCGCTCATCGCGCACGACAGGAGAATGATCCCGACAAACATCAACAAGCAAACCAGTGCCACGGCCGGGCCAGCAGCCTGATTGCCACCAGCCGCGGCCCCAATCGATGCCAAGGCGAAAAAACCTATCGCCATTGCCAACCAGATCACCGGCACCAGGACCAGGCTGACGATCAACGCCACCAGGAACGGCCACAGACCTCGCGTCAGATAGTTCGTGAACCGGTTGAAGTCGAAGTCGGGATAGGTACGGCGCGGGTCGCGGTGTAGCGCTTCGATCAACTCGTATTCGTAGCCCAGAAACACGATCGGCCCGACGACGGGAATGAGCTGGCAGACCGTCCCCAAGAGCAGGTTCATGCCCCAGTTGGGATTCTGAAACACGAAGCTATAGGCCTCGCCAAGCTGCAAGCCGCGCGGCTCGGGGCCATAGATCGGCGGATCGTAGCCATAGCCGCTCGATTCTCCCGACATGCTCATGGCATTCTCTCGCAATTGCGGACGAAGAATCCAACGCCAGCTCGATTGTAATCACGCGGGTAGCGAGAAAGAAACCCACCGATTGCCGTCGGTGGGCTTGTCCGGTAGGACCCGCGAGCCGAGCGGGTCCTGAAGCGTGTTTGGTATTCAATCGTCCCTACGCTCGGCGTGTGAGAGCGTGCGGCACTTCACGTGGCGGGTTGGTTGATTGCCGCTTCAGGTCCACCTCGGCTCGGTGGACCTACTGCGCGCAAAAAAAACGAGCCCTGGACGGCCTAAGGCCAGTCCGGGCTCGTTTGGCGTAACTTGACCCCCAACAGCTTCGTATAGAAGCCTCGGGCTTGAACGTTACGCGCTTTTGTGTTTCGGTTCTTCGCCGCCGATGCCGTACAGCTTCTCGCGGCCCCGCACCACGTCGGGCGTGACGACGTACTTCTTGCCAGCGCCGGCGTCGGGCAGCTCGTACAGGGTGTCGAGCATGACTTCCTCAATGATCGACCGAAGGCCACGTGCGCCTGTCTCTTTTTCGTGCGCTTTCTCGGCAATGGCCCGCAACGACTCTTCGGTGAAGTGCAGCTCGGCGGTTTCCATCTCGAAAAGCTTCTGATATTGCTTCACCAGCGCGTTGCGCGGCTCGTTCAGCACCCGCACCAGGGCGTCGGTGTCCAGCGGACGCAACGCCGAGACCACCGGCAACCGCCCCACGAGCTCGGGGATCAGCCCGAACTCCAGGATGTCGTCGCTGTTGACCTGCGGCAGCACTTTGGCCAGGTCGATCTCGCCCGACTGCGATGACGCTTCCTGGCCGAAGCCGATCGTGCGCTTGCCCAGCCGCTTGCTGATGATCTTGTCGATGCCCACGAACGTGCCGCCGCAGATGAACAGGATGTTGGTCGTGTCCATCTGGATGTACTGCTGCTCGGGATGCTTGCGGCCGCCTTGGGGCGGAACGTTGGCCATCGTGCCTTCGAGCATCTTGAGCAGGGCCTGCTGCACGCCTTCGCCCGACACGTCGCGCGTGATCGACACGTTCTGGCTCGTCTTGCCGATCTTGTCGATCTCGTCGATGTAGAGAATGCCGCGTTGGGCCGATTCCAGGTCGAAGTCGGCCGCGTGCAGCAGCTTCAAAAGCAGATTCTCGACATCTTCGCCCACGTAACCCGCTTCCGTCAGCGTCGTAGCGTCGCCGATGGCGAACGGCACGTTGAGGATTCGAGCGAGCGTGCGAGCCAGCAGCGTTTTGCCGCTGCCGGTGGGGCCGAGCAACAGGATGTTCGACTTGTCGATCTCGATGTCTGAGCCTTCGTGCCCCAACATCAGCCGCTTGTAGTGCGAGTGCACGGCCACGGCCAGCACCTTCTTGGCGTGGTCCTGGCCGATGACGTACTCGTCGAGGTGTGCGACGATCTCCCGCGGCGTCGGCACGCGGGTGAACAGTTGCTTGCTCGTGCCTCGGCGGCGGCGCTCCTGGTCGAGGATCGACTGGCACAGTTCGATGCACTCGCCGCAGATATAGACGTCCCCCGGTCCTTCGACCAGCGGGCCCACGTCGCGATAGCTCTTGCGACAGAACGAACAGAAGGCGTTTTTCTTGGTGGTGCCTGTTCCTCGGCGGCCGCCCGTCAAATCCCTACTCGAAGGCATGCTAACTCCTTTCCGCGTCCCCGCCGTGCCGGCTCACGCGAGCCGACGACAAAGCGGAGTTGATCCAAGATGTCGCTCGAGTGGCCGGCGGGCGGTTGGGCCGTCCGGCCGTGGGGCATCCTTGTCCACGCGTGCTTCGAGCTTGCTTGCCAGTCAGTTCTCTCAGTCCTGGCGTAACGGTTCGACTCTCTGACTCCTGTTGTACGTGTCGGCGCTGGCCGCGGTTTACTCGCCGTACGAAAACTTCACGACAAAGCTTGCCTCAGCCGCGCGCTTGTTTCAGGCGGCGGCATCCGCAAGACCGGCTCGTTCGGAACTCGTCCGTCGGACCTAACCCTTCCTCTCCGAATCCTTTACCTGCTGTTGAATCCGCGCCGCTAGCTTCGCTTTTATAGTTCGGTATTCCTCGTCGCTAAGCCCACCTTGGGCATGCAATTCACGGAAGTTCGTCATCAATTCGCTGGCGCCTGGCTCCGATTCTCGGAACTTGCCGCGTATCTTACCCACGATGTAGGCCGCCACGAGGCACAACGCAATCACGCCCGCAACGGACAGGACCAACTGGGCCTGCTTGCTGCCAAGAAATTCCCAGAATTCGTTACCCGCCATGGCCCAACCACTGCCGCCGAGAACCTGCCGCGAAAACCCGTCGCCTGCACCGATTTAGTTCATTATGGCGACGCCGAGACAACACGTCCAGCAATTGCTCACAAGACGCAACGGTTGCGCAATCGGCCCGGTTTGCCCGATCACTGCTGGCAGCGCAACACTCACCCGCCCAACACCTTTCGCGACCCAAGAGCCGTGGGCCTCAGCCCAGGGGTTTCGGGCGAATGTCCTTGGGCGGCTGTTTTCGCGGCGGATCTTGCGGTGTGAATTCGTGTTGGAAAGCGAGCCGAGGCGGCGTCGCGGTATTCCTCGCCGTAAACGAGGAGGCTTGCCGGAACCGCGTACTTTTCGGGCATGAAGTGCCGGCAGCCCAGCGCGCGGTATTTTCGGGATTATCGTGCGGCGCACGGGGTTTTTTAGCGTGCGCGCAAAGCGATCGTCCTTACTTTGCGGCGACGCCGCGATTGGAGAGGTCGTAGCAGGCCAGGCCGGATTTGAGGCGAAGATAAAGGCGGCCGCCTGCGATGGCGGGTGACGCGCAGGCCAACGGGCCGTGCTGGCCGACTTCTTGTGCATAGAGCTTATTGGCTTTGTCCAAGCCCTCAGGAGTCTTTTCAAGCTCGTCCATGTTCAAGCGCTTGCGGAGCGCGGCTTTCGTGGCCAGCAAGCCCGAGCGGTCGATCTTAGCTTCGACGAGAAGCTGATAGTCAGTCGGATCGGCGGCGAACCACATCAGGCCCTCGCAGGCGTAGTACACCTTGCCGTCGGCGGCGACCAAGGAGGTGTACTGCGGGTTGCCGAGATCCAGCGAATCGCTCCAGGCCTCTTCGCCGGTCTCGAGGTTCACGCAGCAGATGCGCCGCTCGCCTTGAGCGTAGACATAGTTCCCGACCACCAGAGGGCTGCTCCCCTTGTCGGCCACACGCTGGTAAGTCCAGAGCGGCTTGGATTCGGTAATGGACAATTCAAACGCCTTCAGGCCACCGCGACGCTGGTTGGCCAGCGTGATCATGCGGTTGCCGACGATCACCGGCGTGGACTGTCCGCCGGAGGTTTTGACGCGCCACAGCTCGGCGCCGGTGCGCGGCTCGACACAGATGGTGTCCTCGCCACCGCAGTTGGCGATCACCAGCGCGCGGCCGCCGCCGGTCCACACGGCAGGGCTGGAGTGCGTGCCGCGAGTCTTGCTGACGTCGCCTTCCCACAGCAGCTTGCCAGTGGCGGCATCCAGGCCCATCAGATGGCCGGCCAGAATCACGGCCACACCGTCCACAACCGCAAAGCTCGACATCATGAACTCGTCGGTGAACTCGCCGGGCAGACGCTGCTCCCAGACAATCTCGCCCGACTTCGCGTCGAACGCGCGGGCCATGCGGGCGGCGCCCAGCACGTAGACGCGACCGTCGGCGACGGTCGGCGTGCCCGATTGCAGGAATCGCGTGTAGACACTCTTCACATCGCGCTTCCACTCCGGCTTGCCGGTCGCGGCGTCGAAGCTGTACAGCGACTCCTGAAAGTTGTAGAACGAGCCGCGCATCAGATCTTCTTCGCGGCGGTTCTTTTCGTACTCGATATACTGCTCGGGCGTCAGATGCCCGCGCTTGTCATCAGCCAGGTAGGGATATTTCCGCTCGGGGAGTTGCTTGTCGCCTTGTTGCGTGCGGGTGTGGGCAAACAGATAGACCTTGCCGTCGGCCACCACGGGGCTGCCCCAGCCACCCTCGTTGCCCGAGAGGATCTTCTCGCTCATCCAAAGAGGCTTGAGGCCTTCGGCGGGGAGCGTGCGGATCAAGGCCGGCCCAGCGGGTGCGACGCCGTCGCGATTGTCACCGCGCCATTGCCGCCACTCAGCGGCGGATGCGGAGGAACATAGTAGGATGACTAGAGCAAGTCGCATCATCGCGGTTATCCCTTGAGAACAGGTTCAAATTGTTGCTTCGCAAGCACAGGCGAGACGTCGGAATAAGGCACTTCGCGAGGCAGGCGGCTGCTGGTGGCGGCCAGCGCGGCGGTGATGCCGGCGGCCTGGCCCATCGCCACGGCATTGCCCGTCACACGGTAGCTCGAATGCGAGAGGAAGTCTCCGCTGATGCAGCGGCCGGCCATCATCAGTCCTTCGACATCCTTGGCGATCAATGCCCGTAGCGGAATGTCGTAGGGCCGCGACTTGAACGGGGCCTTCTCGATGGCCTTGGTTTCCTTGGGTCGGGTCGAATGCACGTCGATCCCAAACGTCACGCGGCACACGGCGTCGTCGTGCGTCTGACCGACGGCCACGTCTTCTTGCGTTACCTGGTAGAGGCCACGGATCCGGCGGCCTTCGCGCACTCCGATCTGTTCGCCGGTGGCGACAATCTTGGCCCCCGACCACTCGGGATACTTTTTCTTGAGGGCGTCGATGATCGTGTGCAACTCGCGGCGGGCGCGGAAGGTGGCGTCGGTCAATGCTTGAGTGTCCAACGCCGAAACGTTGTACTCGTGGTTGGCCATCAAGGCATAGAGGTCCTCACGGATGTGGAACAGCGTCGGCTTGGCGTAGGAAGGCAGCGCACCGGCCGCGCTCATCAGCGCAAACAGCTCATCCTTCGGCTCGGCCCACGACTTGCCGCGGACATACTTTTTGATCTTTTCAACGTCGAGTCCGGTGAGCAGCGCCATCAAGCTCATCGGCTGCGTCTCGCCGGTCCCCTCGCGGCCGTAGTCGAACTGGCAGCCAGCGAGCGCGGCCAGGTCGCCATCGCCGGTGGTGTCGATGAAGGTACCTGCCGACCAGGCCTGCCGTCCCGACTTCGATTCGGTGACGACGACCGACAGGCGATTCTTGTCGTTGCGATGCGCGGCGACGACGCGGGTATAAAGCTGAATCTTGATGCCGGCCGTGAGGCACATTTCCTCCAGCAGCACCTTCATCATCTCGACGTCGTAGGCCACCGCGCCGACTTGGAACCCCCCTGCCCCGCGACGCTCCAGGTGCGTGCGAATCTCGGCCATGAGGCCCGGCTTATTCTTGGCGTCGAGAATCCAGCTCAGAGCGCCAGCGGTCCAGACACCGCCCAGGCAGCCGTGGACTTCCAAGAGGCGGACCTTCGCGCCGGTGCGAGCCGCGGCCAGTGCCGCCGCCACGCCGGCCGGCCCCGCGCCGCAGACGAGCACGTCGGTGTGCTCGACGATCGGGACCTCGCGGGCCGGTTCTTGAAAGGTGCGGCCGTCGGCCTTTGAGCTTGAAGCCACCGCTTCAGCCCGCGCGACAATCGGCGCCGCGCCCAGCGCCGCCGCCCCTGCAGCTAACGATGGCATGAACTGGCGGCGATTCAAGCGCTCGGACATGGCGGGAACTCGTTTGTTGTTTGCCGCCGAACCACTTACGTGTTCGGCGGTCGTTCCGCGTCGCCCAGCAAAGCTGGGCTGACGCTCCACTGGGGCGGGATGAGCTTCGATTGTAACCGACGGCGGGCCGGTGAGGGAACGGGGCTGTTACCGTCCGGGCCAGGGCGTCGTCACGGCTCAACCAGGTTCGCTCGAATGCGTTGTGAGAAATCGGCGGCGTTGCCCGCGGCCAGAGCGGGCTCGCGAATCGCGCTGCGGGCCTGCAATTCCTTGAACGGCAAGTCTTTGGCGAGAACGCCCAGTCGATAAAGCACGCGGGCCGACAGACCGTTCAGAAAGATGCCCGGCTTGAGCCACAACGGCACCTGCCGATGGCGGGCGTAGAACAGATTGGTTGTGCAATTGCTCGTCACCGAGTTGTACCATCTGGGCCGTGCAGCCAGCGATTCGGCCCTTTGGAGGTAATCCAACACCAGCCTCCGCAGATGTTCCGGAGGCAGATGCACGCGATACATGTAAACCCGCTCGCGGCGTACGTTCGTCCGCAGCCGGACGATGTCGCGCTCGTCGCCCAGCACGATCATCAGCTCGTACGAGCGGAACAGCCCCCAAAGCGGCGAGTACCTCTGCCAGGCTCGGCGGCGGGCCTCGACCGACACCGCCAGGAAATGCCCGTCGTCGAAGCCCACGCTCACTAGCGTATGGGCCATCACCGGCCCTGACCAATGCGAGAGGAAATAGTCGAGCGAACGAAGCTTCCGCAGATCGAAGGTCCGCTCTTCGTACCGCGGCACCGGCTTGCCGGCCGTGTCGTAGTCGAAGTTGCGGAACTCACGGATGCGGAAACAATCGCCATCCATCTCGACGCGCGGCATGATTGTCATCCCCGGCGCCCAATCCCGGTCGGCTTGCGGATGAAGCGACAGCCACCAGGCAAGCGTCACGACGAACAGTCCCAGCCACACAGCCAGTGCCCACGGCGCGAACGGCAATAGCCAGAACGCGGCCCCGATAACTATCATGGGCAGCAACGAAATCCCCGCCCGTGCCCACCAAGAGTTGACGCGGTAATGGACAACCAGCGCCATCCAAACGGTCGTGGGCAAGATAACGAACACGCCAAGAAGCCAGCCGAGCATTTGCATGTCCGTTTCCTGGGAAGTTTGACAACGCAGATGACGTGGCACGCATTATTGCCATTGTTGTGCCAATGTCATGGGCAGGTGATTTCAAGAGAGCTTTGAAAGCTTGAAAACGCGGGCCTGCCACGGGGCCTCATCCATATAGAGGCCGAAAGCCTGCAGATCAGAACCATTTCTGTCGTATTTGTCGGAGCCGACCAGGTCCTCAAACCGCCATTGACCACCGTCAAGGTCGCCCAGCGGCAGGCAAACGTGACATTGGCTTCGGTTCGGTGCATAGTTAACCGTCACTACGAGTCGCTCAGCGTCAGACCCTTGCCAGGCGTACGCAATAAAGTCATCGAATGTCCCATTGCCTTGCCATGCCGGTCGACATTCGAGCAGTTGCCATTGGCCGTCGCGCATGGCAGGCCGTCGCAGCGCCGTCAGCAGTTTGGCGTAGAAGCAGGCAAGTTCCGCGTGGACCCGTTCGTCGGGCCCACGGCCCAGGTGCGGGGAGATGCGCTTCTTGCGGCCTTCAAACTGGCCCTGGTGAAAGAACCGCAAACCCGGCGAGCAGAACGTAATCACCGCCGCCGCTTCGTGCATCCCTGGCGGGAACGTGGCGGCTGCCCGCGGTTCGTCGTGGTTCTCCAGGAACCGGGACAGGTGATCCTGGTAATCGAGCCCGGCCCAGAAATGCTCGCGCACGGGGCGAGCATGTCCCTCGCGCAGGCGGTCGTACAGCCGTTTGTCGTAGGCGTAGTTGAAGCCTTGGTGCTGCAATGTCCATTCCAGGTCCCAATACACTTCGGCCATGAAGCAGAAGTCGGGCGACTTCTCGCGCACCCGCGCCGTGGCCGTCGGCCAGAACAATTCCGCCTTCAGCCCCCAGGTGCGCTCAAACACGTCGGGCAGCGCGAGCATCGCCATGTCGCAGCGCACGCCGTCGCACTGCCCGGCAATCCGCACCAGTTCGTCGATCATCGCCTCCTGCGTAGCTGGATTGCCGTAGTTGAGTTGCAGCGTGTCGGGCCAACCGGCGAAATAGGGATCACGGCCATAGGCGAGAATCAGATCGCCATTCTTGCGTTTGACGCGTAGGTAATTCTGCGGAGCGCGGGCCAAGTCGGCCTCGGTTCCCGAAACGAAATGCTCAGGATGGTCTTCGATCCAAGGATGCCCCAGCCCCATGTGGTTGGGCACAAAGTCAAGCATCAGCTTGAGGCCGCGTTCACGGAGCCGCTCACGCAATCGGGCCAAGGCCGCGTCGCCGCCAAGTTTCTCATGCACGGTGTAACCCGTGATGGCAAAGCCCGAGCCGGGGATGTCGTCGTCGCACAGGTCGGGCAGCGTCTCTTGGAATTCGCGGCGCCACTCGGGATTGTTCCGCGAGACTTGCTGGGCATCTGGACCGGTTTGCCAGACGCTAAGGAACCAGATCCAGTCGAAACCTGGCTCAGCCAGGCGATCCAGCTCGACATCCGGAATGTCGTCCAAGGTGGCAGCATGGCCCAACTTATGAGAAAGCTCTGTCAGCCAGACGCGGGTGTTGATCTGATATAGCGACGGATAGCGAGGCACATTCATGTCAGCGTTGCGATCCCTCTTTGCGGAAAGCCGTCAACTTGCCGCCTTCCAGCGCACGATTCGCGTCTAAAGAGCCAAAGAGCTGAATGAATTTGGCGACAAGCCCGGTCCAACCGGTTTGATGGCTGGCCCCCAGCCCGGCGCCGTTGTCGCCGTGGAAATACTCAAAAAAGAGGAGGTGATCCCGCCAATTGGGATCGGACTGGAATTTCTCCGTGCCGCCGTACACCGGCCGCCGGCCATGTTCATCGCGCAGAAAGGTCCGAGTGAGCCGGTCGGAGATTTCTTTGCTCACCTCGAAGAGGTTCATCATTTTGCCTGACCCTGTGGGGCATTCGATCATAAAGTTGTCACCGTAATACAGGTAGTATTGCAGCAGGGCCCGAATGATCATGGCGTTCACCGGCATCCAGACCGGGCCGCGCCAATTCGAGTTGCCGCCGAACATCCCTGTGTTCGATTCGCCCGGAAGATAGTCCACCCGATACTCCTGGCCCTGCGCGTAGAAAACGTAAGGATGCTGCTCGTGGAACTTCGAAATCGAGCGGATGCCGTAAGGGCCGAAGAACTCCGTCTCGTCGAGCATTCTCGTGAGGACCCGGCGGAGCCGGTCCGGGTTGAGCACGGCGAGCAATGAACGATCATTCACGCCCCAATGCCCCTTACCCAAGGGATGCATGGTGTTGCCAAGTTCCGGAATTCGCCGCAGCCGATCCGCCAGACTCGTCATCGCGTGTGGAATGCGTTCCCGCTGCCACGGCTCGATGACCGTTGTGGCGCAGAGAGGTAGTAGTCCCACCAGCGAACGCACCTTGAGCCGCGTGGCACTACCGTCCGGGAGCCGCAGCAGGTCGTAATAAAAGCCGTCTTCGTCGTCCCACATGCCATCCTGGCCGGGACGGTTCATGGCCGCAGCGATGTAATAGAATTGTTCCACGAACTTAAGGACCATATCCTCGTAAATAGGATCGTGAGCGGCGAGCTCTATGGCGAGTTCCGTCATATTCTGGCTGAACAAGGCCATCCAGGCCGTACCATCCGCCTGCTCCAGGTGGCCGCCGGTCGGGAGCGGGGCGCTGCGGTCGAAGACGCCAATGTTGTCGAGGCCGAGAAAGCCTCCCTCGAAGACGTTCTTGCCGAAGCGGTCCTTCCGATTGGCCCACCAGGTGAAGTTCAGCATCAATTTGTTGAACGCCCCTCTGAGGAATTCAATGTCCGTCTCGCCACCCAGAGCCTGTGTCGTACGGTGCAGGAACAGAGTCGCCCAAGCATGAACCGGCGGGTTCACGTCGCTGAAATTCCACTCGTAGGCCGGAATCTGGCCGCTGGGATGCTGGTACACTCCTTTGAGCATCAGCGCCAGTTGTTCTTTGGCGAAGTCGGGGTCCACGATCGACAGCGGGAGCGTGTGGAACGCCAAATCCCAAGCCGCGTACCAGGGATACTCCCACTTGTCGGGCATCGAAATGATGTCCTTGTTCAACATGTGGAACCACTCCGAGTTCCGGGAGTTGTGATATCCGGAATGCAGTGGGTTGGAGTTGTGCTCATCCAGCCAATTGTCGCCGTCGAAGAAGAAGAACTGTTTGCTCCAGAGCATGCCGGCCAGCGCCTGGCGCATGACGTTGGCCGCGTCGGCACTCACCGAGGGGGGCGTGACGGACTTATAAAACTCGTCGGCTTCACAAAGCCTGTCGGCAAAGACCTTATCAAAGGGTTTGTCAAACGCCTTGCTGTTCTCACCTGCTGAAGCCTTCGAGAGCCGCAGGCGAATCACCGTGCTCTGACCGGCGCCGACATTCGCTTGGTAATGAGCGGCGACCTTGGTGCCCTCCTTCTCGGGATTCACCGCTTTCTGATTGCCTTGCACTATGCAGTCGTTGATGCCGTCTTTGACGTGGGTGCTTTCGTTCTTCTGCCCGGGGAACAACCGCTCGTGGTTGGTTTCGTTTTCCGTAAAGAGGAGCGGAACCTCGCCCTCGCAAAAGAGCGTGAAGTCGCCGAGCACCGAATGCGTTCCTGCGACGGCACTCGTACCGGGTGAGGGCTTCGCCTGCTTGAGGATTGGTTTCTGGCTGGCTCGATTTGATTCGGCGATCCACCGCGACCAGTCGTTTCGGAACCACAGTGTCGGCAGAAGATGCAGTTCCGCGGCGTCTGGTCCCCGATTGGTCGCCGTGATCCGCACGAGGATGTCTTCCGGGCTGGCTTTGGCGTATTCGACAAAGACATCGAAGTAGCGGTCGTCCTTGAAGACGCCCGTGTCGAGCAATTCATACTCGAACTCATTCCGATTGCGCCGACGGTTCGTCTCGACCAGGTCGGCGTAAGGAAAGGCCGCCTGCGGGTACTTGTACAGGTACTTCATGTACGAGTGAGTCGGCGTGCTGTCGAGGTAGAAGTAGTACTCCTTGACATCCTCGCCGTGGTTGGCTTCGCTGTTGGTCAATCCGAAGAGCCGTTCCTTCAGGATCGCATCCTTGCCGTTCCAGAGGGCCAAGGCAAAGCAGAGTTGCTGCTGATCGTCGGAAATGCCGGCCAGGCCATCTTCGCCCCAGCGATACGCCCGCGAGCGGGCCTGATCGTGGGTAAAGAAGTTCCAAGCGTCGCCATTCTCACTATAATCCTCGCGGACGGTGCCCCATTGCCGTTCGCTGAGGTATGGCCCCCACTTCTTCCAAGCGACGTTCTGCTCGCGGGCAGCGGTGAGGCGTTGTTGTTCGGCGTTCATCACGGGTCCTGCTTGCGACTAAAGGAAAGGCCGAGCATGAGCGCCGGCACCAATTTCAAGTTCTGTCTCCCCCGCTGGCTCAAACGGCTGGCGGCCATCCTCAGACTGCCCACTCGCCGGAGCCACCCAGAACTAGTGTGCCCTCCACGTCGAGCAAAATCCACTGCTGACGTGTACGATCGACTTACAAGACACATTGTCCTAATGAATGGACGCGGAAACACGCCCGTTTAGTGTGCGGAATCGCCCATGCAAACGCCCAGCGCCCGTGCGGCGCGGGCCATGCTGCCGTCGGGGCGCACGGTCTTGAGCTTGCCCACGGCATCGCGGATGGGAATCGCGGTGACCTGCGAGCCCTGGTAGGCAACCATCTTGCCGAAATCGCCCGCGGCGATGCGTTCCACGGCTTCGGCCCCAAAGATCGAGCACAAGGCACGGTCGAACGTCGTAGGGCTGCCGCCTCGCTGCAAGTGACCCAGCACGCATGCCCTGGTGTCCTTGCCTGTTCGCTTGCCAATTTCAGCCGCCACCACTTCGCCGATGCCGCCTAGCCTGGCCTCGCCGCCGGTTGGCTGGGCCGAGGCCGTGACAAAGTCCGCCCCCTTTTCGCGGGCGCCTTCGGCCACGATCACAATCGAAAACCGTCGCCCACGTTGCTCGCGCTGCTGAATCTTGGCCACGATGCTGTCGTAGCTGAACGGGACCTCGGGAATGAGAATCACATCGGCCCCGCCGGCCACGCCCGCGTATAAGGCAATCCAGCCGGCATAGCGCCCCATCACCTCCAGCACCATCACGCGGTTATGGCTCTCGGCCGTCGTGTGCAGCCGGTCCAAGGCGTCGGTGGCACAGGCCACGGCCGAGTCGAAGCCAAACGTCATCAGCGTGCCGTCCAGATCGTTGTCGATCGTCTTGGGCACGCCGACAACCGGGATGCCATACTCGTACATTTGCTGTGCGATGCTTAGCGATCCGTCACCGCCGATGGAAACCAGGCCCGACAGCCCAAGTTGTTCCATGCCTTGTTTGGTTTCTTCCAGCAGTTCCGTCGGCAGCGTGCGGCCTTCGCCATGGCCAACCTTGGCCGAAAACCGCCCGCGATTGGCAGTGCCCAAGATCGTGCCGCCCCGGGCCAGCAGCCCGCCCACCGCGCGATAGTCCAGCTCGCGGTAATTTCCCGGCGGCAGGATCCCTTCATAGCCGCCGAGGATGCCCAGCACCTCCCACCCGCGCAGGTCGCTGGCTTTCACCACCGCCCGGATGACGGCGTTCAACCCAGGGCAATCGCCCCCGCCCGTCACCACACCGATTCGCTTTTTGCTCATGGGTGAGTTTCCTTATTGCTTTTCATTCCTGTTTAGTCCCGGCTTCAAATTCCGCAATGGCCTGGTCCAGCGACGCGGTGCGGCTGAAGTCTCCAATCTCCCTTTGCAGGCCTTCGGCGCGTAGTAGTTCGCGCACTCGAGCATGGGCTTCCACGACCCGCAGTTGCACGCCGCTCGCCGCTAGCGACTTATGCAAGTCCGAGAGCATGCCAGCGCCGGCCACATCCACGTTTGGCGCGTTCGAGAGATCAAACACGACCAGCCGCAAGCCGTCCGCCGCCACGATGCGCTGGCAGACGACGTCGTGCACGTGTTCGATGTTGAAATAGAGTAGCGAAGACTCCACGCGAACAATCAAGGCGCCTGGGATCACCTCGTTCTTCGAGTGCCGCTCCGCGTCGGAATAGCGGCGCGTACCCGGAATCCGCCCCAGGACCGCGACATGCGGCTTGGCAACTGCCGAGATTAGCATCAAGAGCGATACGACGACCGCCAGCAACACTCCTTTGAGAATCCCCAGCAGCAAGACGCCGCAAAGCGCGACCATCGCGACACAGAATTCGGATCGGCTAACTCGCCACAACCGCTGCAGTGCAGCCACGTCGATCAGGCTCCGCACAGCGAACAGTACAATCGAAGCCAACACCACCGATGGGAGGTTATGTAAGAGATCCGTCAGAAAGATCAGACACGCGCCGATTGTCACCGATGCAAACACCAGCGCCAGTGGTGACCGTGCACCGGCCTTGTCGTTGACCGATGATTGCGATAACCCGCCTGCCACCGGGAACCCCTGGCTGAATGCCGCCGCGAGATTCGCAGCTCCCAATCCGAGCAACTCCTGTCGTGGCTCAATCGTGTCGTCGTGGCGCGTGGCCAATGTTCGGGCGGCCGAAACGCTCTCGACATACGAGAGCAGAAAGCAGGCGGCGGCCAGAGGTAGGACGCCATCGACGTCTCGGAGCCGTAACGCAGGCCATGCGAAATCAGGCAATCCTGCTGGCAGCACACCCACCGTCGCCACGCCGAGCGTGTCTAGATGCGCGACGGACACCAGGACTGTGGCCAGCACCACGACCACCAGCGCAATCGGCCGACCGGGCAGCCAGCGATCGCCGGCCAGCAACATCGCCAGCGCCGCCAGTCCGATCACCAACACGACGAGATTCGTTTGCCCAAGTTGGCCCGCCAGCACCCAGAGGCGTTCGAAGAAATGGTCGCCGCCACCGGCGACGCCGAATAACTTCGGGAGCTGTGTGAGTGCGATCGTCAGCGCGGCTCCCGCCTTGAATCCTGTCAGGATCGTTTCGCTAATAAAGCTCACCAGCCCGCTCAGCCGCAAGAGCCAGGACAGCGCGCAGAGCACTGCGACGATCAGCGCGGTGAGCCCCGCAATCGGGGCTGCGCGGCTTGGGTCGCCCTCAGTAATACCGGCGATCGTCGCGCCGACGAGCATGGCAATGGCGGCCGTTGGGCCTATCGCGAGTTGCCGGGATGTGCCGAAGAGCGCGTAGCACACCCCGCCGACTAAATAGCAATAGATGCCATTCTGTGGTGGAAGCCCTGCCAGAGTGGCATAAGCCAGCGAGACGGGGATGGCATACGCTGCGAGAGTAATGCCGGCGATTAAGTCAGCCGACAGCCACGCCGCCTTGTATTGCGGAAGCCATTCCAGCGGCGGTAAAAGTGCAGCCCATCCGCGCGGCGAATTTGAGGAGTGCGCAGCGGTTACTCGTGAGGATGCGGACACTGACCTGCAGACTGCGGCAACCTGAAAACCAGCGACACCGGACAAGAACGCTTACACCTTGGGCGAGGCGCCGCGAACTTCCGCGCTGGCGCCGGCTTCGTACTTCTTAAAGTTATCCACGAACAACCCAGCCAGCTTCTTGGCTGCCGCATCGTAGGCGCCGCCATCGGCCCACGTGCCTCGCGGGCTCAGCAATTCCGACGGCACGCTGGGGCACTCGACAACCGTATCGACGCCAAAAACCGGGTCCTGTTGCGTTTTGGAGTCGGCCAAGGCACCGGTGTGAATCGCATCGATAATCGCGCGCGTGTAGGCCAGCTTGATGCGCTTGCCCACGCCGTGCCCGCCGCCGCTCCAGCCGGTATTCACTAGCCAAACACGGGCGTTGGTCTGCTTCATCTTCGCCGCCAACAGCTCGGCATACTTGCTCGGATGCCACACCATGAACGGCCCACCGAAACAGGGCGAGAACGTCGCCGACGGCTCCTTGACACCCATCTCTGTACCCGCCACTTTCGCCGTGTAGCCGCTCATGAAGTGGTACATCGCCTGTGCGGGTGACAATTTGCTGACTGGCGGCAGAACCCCGAACGCGTCGCACGTCAGGAAGATCACGTCGCTGGGATGCCCCGCGACGCAGGGGATCTTTGCGTTCTGGATGAACTCGATGGGATACGCGCCGCGCGTATTCTGCGTCACGCTTGTGTCGCTAAAGTCCACGCGGTGCGTGTCTTCAGAATAAACCACGTTTTCCAGCACGGCCCCGAAACGCAGGGCCTGAAAAATTTCTGGCTCCGACTCGGATGTCAGGTCGATGGCCTTGGCGTAACAGCCCCCCTCGATGTTGAAGATGCCGCGGTCGCTCCAGCAATGTTCGTCGTCGCCGATGAGCCGGCGCTTGGGGTCCGCTGAGAGCGTCGTCTTGCCCGTGCCTGACAGGCCGAACAACAGCGAGGACTTTTCGCTATCACGTTCGGCAGTGGCCGAGCAATGCATGGAGAGGATTCCACGCTTGGGTCCGTAGTAGTTCATGAACGTGAATACGCCCTTTTTCATCTCACCGGCGTACTCTGTGCCGAGAATCACCATCTCTCGCGATTCCAGCGAGACATCGACGCTGGTCTTCGACGTCATGCCCGCCGTACGAATATTGGCGGGGAATTCGCCAGCGTTGAAGATGACGCCGTCGGGCTCGCCGAAATCGGCCAACTCTTGGGCCGTGGGGCGGATCAGCATTGTGTGCATGAACAGGGCATGGTAGGGCCGCGAGCAGATCACACGCACCTTAACACGATACGCCGGGTCCCAGCCCGCAAACGCGTCAATGCAGTACAACTTCTTGCGGGTGTTCAGGTAGTCCTTGGCCCGCTCCAGGTTGATGAGAAACGAGTTTTCGTCGATGGGAATATTAACCGACCCCCACCACACGTCCTTCTCGGAATTCGGATGCTTGACGACGCGCTTGTCGCCGGGGGAGCGGCCCGTCTTTTCTCCCGAGTAAGCAATCAACGCACCCGAATCGGCAATCGCGCAGGCCGGGTCTTCCCGAATGGCGTCGATATAGAGTTTCGCCGGTGCGGGGTTACGCAATACCGAATTAACGGATAATCCGTACTGGCCGAGATTGAAGTCTGCCATGAGTATTCCTTTCAGTATTTCTCAGGAATCCACTTGAACGGGTAGGCCGGCTCGCGGTAGTTCTTGTCCTTCTGCCGCTTGGGCAACTTGACCTTGTCGCGAGGCGCGTCCTTGTAGGGAATCTGGCTGAGCAGATGATTGATGATATTCAGCCGGGCCCGTTTCTTGTCGTCGGAATGCACCACGAACCAGGGAGCCCAGGCCGTGTCGGTGGCCGCGAACATCTCGTCGCGGGCCCGCGAATAGTCGTACCACCGGTTGTACGACTTGATGTCCATCGGCGAGAGCTTCCAGATCTTGCGGCCGTCATGAATGCGCGACTCCAGACGTCGCGTCTGCTCGTCAGGGTTCACCTCCAGCCAGTATTTCAACAGGATGACGCCCGACTCGACGATAGCCTTCTCGACGAGCGGGGTGGCTTTCAGGAACTTGTCAGCCTGCTCGTCGGTGCAGAAACCCATCACCCGCTCGACGCCGGCGCGGTTGTACCAACTACGGTCGAAGATCACGATTTCACCCGCCGCCGGCAAGTGTGGCACGTAGCGCTGCAGGTACATCTGACTCTTCTCCCGCTCCGTCGGGGCGGGCAAGGCGACGACGCGGAACACGCGCGGGCTGACGCGCTCGGTGATGGCTTTGATCGCACCCCCCTTACCCGCGCCGTCGCGTCCCTCGAAGACGATGCAGACCTTAAGCCCTTTATGCTTGGTCCACTCCTGGAGCTTCACCAGCTCAACGTGCAGCTTTTCAAGTTCGCCCTCGTACTCCTTTCGCTTTAGCTTCTCGCGCGGTGATTCGTCGCCATTTTGTCGACCTTTGTCTTGACGGCTCATGGACCGGTCCCCTGGCTTGCGAATGCGGCGGAAGAGAAGAGACGTCATCTTAGGTGATTGCGAGGGGAGAGCAACCACCGCTAATGGAATCCACACTACACGGTTGGAGCCAGGGCGCGCGATTCTGCACACCCGGTTACCGTCCGTGTCGCTGGCGAGACCAATCCCAGCATTGTGGGTTAGCGCCGGACGCGGCCGCTGGCGGCGCCACCGACGAGGGCTTCGACCTCGTCGCGGCTGACGTAGTTGAAGTCGCCGAGGATGGAATGCTTTAGGCAGCTTGAGGCAACGGCAAAGTGAAGCGCCTTTTGCGGGTCGGACAACTCGGGCGTGTTCAGCGCGAACAACAGTCCCGCCCCGAAGGCGTCGCCGCCGCCGACGCGGTCCACGATGTCGCGAATCTCGTAAGGCCGATACTGGCCGCTTTCATCGAGCGGCGCGAAGACGGCCCGATTGCTCTGGGCGTCGAACAGCATGCCGCCCCAGTTATTGTGGTCGGCGGAGATGCTTTCTCGGAGCGTAATCGCCACGCGGCGGAGATTCGGGAACCTCGCGACAACGCTCCGGGCCACCTGCTCGTAAGCCTGGGCGTTGATCTGCCCCTGCTCGACGCTGGTTCCTTCGGCGTGGATGTCCAGTACGTCGGCGCAGTCTTCCTCGTTGGCAATGGCCAGATCGACGTGCGGCAGCAGCTCACTCATGCACTCGCGGGCCAGCGCCTTCGGATCGGTCCCCTTGCGCCATCGCCAAAGCTTCTTGCGGAAGTTGAAGTCGCACGACACAGATAGTCCGCGCTCTTTGGCCAGCCGCACCAGGGCGAGCGACGAGCGGAAGGCCGGCTCGCCGAGCGAGGGCGTAATGCCCGTCACGTGAACGCCGGTGACTCCTTCGAGCGCTGAGGCGAAGTTGTAATCTTCCGGCCCGGCGTGGCTGATGGCGCTATGGTCGCGGTCGTAGATGACGGTCGTGCCGCGCTGATTGGCGCCGGCCTCGACGTAGTACACTCCCAGCCGACCAGCATCGCGCCGGAGGATGTAATCAGTGTCCACTCCTAAGCCACCTAGCACGGCGACGGCTGCGTCGGCGATGGTGTGCTTCGGCAAGGCCGTGACAAACCGCGCCGGCGCGCCGAACATCGCCAGCGACGCGCACACATTGGCCTCGGCGCCGGCGAAGGTAACATCCACCGTGCCGGGCATGACCTGCCGCAGCCTGAGCCGCCCTGCGGGAGCGATACGCATCATGATTTCGCCGAAAGTAAGGATCATGTGTTGAGGTCCTTCCTGTGGCTTATGGGCGGTCAGCTTTCAGCGGTCAGCTCTCAGCTTATGTCTGGCTGAAAGCTGACTGCTGACAGCCTCGTTATTCCTTGCTCACCGTTGCCGGCTTCCCCGGCTCCGCGTTGAACTTGCTCGTCTCCAGGAAGGCGAACAGGTCGGCGATGTCGGGCAGGGAGAGGTCTTTTAATAGGCCTTCAGGCATGACGGAGATTTTGGCGGTGGTCTGCTCTTCGATGTCATCCTTGGCAATCTCTAACTTCGTGGCGTCGGCGAGCACCAGCGTAAGCTTGTCGGGTGAGGTCTTGGGCAGCGGCAGGCCTGTGTGCACCAGGCCGGCGGAAGTCACGATCGTGACCGAGCGATACTGATCAGCGATGACCTTCGAGGGGAGCAGGATCGACTCAATGATCTCCTTCTGCTGGAAGCGGCGGCGGACGCTCGTGAGATCGGGGCCGACCCCCTGCCCTTCCTTGAGGAACTGATGGCACTTGAGGCAGTTGGCCTTCGTGAAGACGAGCTTACCTCGGGAAGCGTCACCCCCCTGCCCTGCCTCGCTGTCGAGGAACTCGACCAGTCGGGCCATGCTGTAGCCGGTCTTTGACGGATCCACCTTCGGCAGTTCGGCCGGCGGCTCGTTGGGATATGTCGAGCGGAACCACGTCTGATAATGGGCCAGCGCTTTGTTGGCATCCAGGCCGGCGCCGTGCTTCTCGCCGGTCCATTTCTGCAACAGGTTGGCCGCGGCTAGGCCGCCGTTGGAACCGAGGCCAAGGCCGGCCATCAACAGCGACCGCACCTCGGCGGCTGTCTCTGGCTTGCGGCCCGACTTGTTAAGTGCGGCGATGCAGACCTGCGAGGTCGTCGAGTCGGCGAACGTGAGCGTTTTCAACAGATACGGCCAGTTCTCGGCCGTGGCATGCTTGGCCAGCGTGCGGGCCAACTCCGTGCGGCGGTCGGGCTGCTCGTCGTAGAGTTTTCGCAGCAGCGCCTGCATCTCGGCGGAATCGCTTTTACCGAGGGTTGAGATGGTGGTGTCCAACAACTCGTCGCGGTCCTTGCTAGGCGCGGCTTGGCCGAGATCGGCGACCAGCCGACCCATCGTGCCGGTGAAGTCGGCGAAGTCCGCCGGCTGACTGCGCTCGATCACGAGCTGCGTGGCGAAAGGATGTTTCTGCCACGCCGCCACAAGCTCTTGCCTCTCTTTGGGCGAGACGCGCTTAATGTGCTCGCCGACGATGTTGGCCAGAAATGGCGTAAAGCTCGCACCACCTTCCCAATTCTTCGTCTTCTCGTACCACGTGAGGTAACGGCTCGTCAGTTCCGGCGTCCAGCCCTTCTCCAGATACCGCAGACACAGGGCATAATGGATCTGCATCTCCTGATCGGGCTCTTTTTCAAGCTGTGTAACAAGTGGATTCGTCACCACGTCCAATTGGAGGTACACCATGATTCGTGCTGCTTCGGCATCGAGACGAGCCTTGCCAAACGGGAACTGGTGGAGAATGTCATACGCCGGGATCTCGGCATTGCGTCCTTTCGCGCCGGCCAAAAGCGCCAATTCATAGAGTCGCAAGACATCGACGTCTTCTCCTCCCTCTATCCGAGGAATCAGATATGAGTCCGTACGAGGAAATTGGATTTCCTTGGCATATGTTGCTGGATCAATCTGGAAAAGTGCCAACAACCCTTCGAGGCGCCATGTTGACGAGACGAATCCATTAAGATCCATGACCCTCTTTTTCCATTCATCTTCAGGCACAATCTTCAGAGCACCACGAGCCGCATAACGGAGCCAGCGATCTTCACACTGCAAGAGCTCGAAAAGCCGATCAATCGGTGCGTGAAGGCCCGCACGTACGAAGGCTTCGCACCCACGACGGCGGACCATCGCATCAGTGTCCTTTAGTGAGTTTGCGAGTCGAGCTGAAACCCATGTGTTAGGGTGATCACCGAGCAACCACACAGCGAAGGCCCGCACAGCGGCATCCTTGTCATCGGCCGCGGCCAAGAGCTGCTCGACCGTCGGCTTGGGACCGAACTGAGCCATCAGCATCAAGGCTCGCTGCTTTTCGGCAGGCTTGCCAGTGCGAAGTTTTTCGGCGAGCGTCGCTTGCCATGCATCGCCGACGCGCCGCTTGATGGCGGCGATGGCTTCGCGAGCCCAGGCGGATTGCGGCTGCGGCATGGCGATCGCATCGGCGACGGTTTCGGCCTTCGGCGCCCCCCCTGCCCTGCCCTGCCCTGTGTAGCTGACGCGATACACGCCTCCTTCGCTGCCACGACCGCCCGTTGAAAACACCACCGAGCCGTCGCGAGCGACCTCGATGTCGGTGACGTTGAGCGGGTTGCCGGTGACGAGGTTTGTGGCCTCGCCGGTGAACGTCGCGCCTTGCGGCGTGAGCTTGACGGCCATGATCCGGCCCAGCGACCAGTCGCAGATCAACAGCGAGCCATGATACTCGGCGGGAAACTGGGTGTGCTCGTAGAACACCACGCCGGTCGGTGAGCCCCGGCCGATGTCCACCGTGGCCGGCAGCGAGTCGAAGTAATAGTCGGGCCATTTGGCCGTGCCGCTGCGCCAGCCGAACTCGGCCCCTGGCACGCAGTGGTTTACGCGCGTGGGGCGATACCAGGGTGTTCCGACGTCCCATTCCATGTCGGCATCGAATGTGAACAGGTCGCCGCGGGAGTTGAACGCCGCGTCGTACTGGTTGCGGAAGCCGGCCATCTCCATCCACCACTTCTTGCCGTCGGGCGTGAACCGCCAGATCGTGCCCGCCGGGACGGGGTTGCCGTCGCGGTCGTGGCCACGGGCGTCTTCAAACCGCGGCCGCAGCAGATCGCCCTCGTAGGTGCGAAGCACGCCGCTGGTCGGCTCCGGCTGGTGGGCGATGCGGCTATGGTTGCCCTGAACGAAATAGAGCGAGCCGTCGGGGCCGTAGACGACCGTGTGCGGGCCGTGGTCACGCATGGCACCGGGCCGGCCTTCGTCGTCGGTCACGAGCGAGACGAGTTCGACCGAATCGGCGCGGTCGTCGTGGTTGGTGTCGGGCAGCCGGTAGATGCCGACGCCTTTCGGGCCTTCGCCGACGGCATAGATGTCGTCAAAGACGGCGCATAGCCCCTGGCAGTTCTTCATCTCGGTGGAGAACTCGATGGCTTCGTCGTACGTGCCGTCGCTGTCTTTGTCGATGAGCGAGACGATCGGCCCCTTCTCGCGCGAGCCCAGCAACCGGCCGCGGTTGCCCCAGGTCATCGCTATCAACGAGCCGACGACGTCGGGCTCGCCGATTCGTTCGATCTGGAAGCCGGTTGGCAGCGTGAAGCGGTCGAGATTGGTCTCACCAAAGCGGAGGTCCTTCCAGGGTGACGCGGCATGCGGCCCGAGCAACTTGACGGGCTTCCAGGTCGCCATGTCGAAGCGGGGCTCGAGCCAGTCGTCACCCTGCGGCGCTTCGCGGGTGCAGCGCCACTTGAGGCCGGAATCCAGCGGCAGCGAGTTGCCTCGGTCGCGTTTCCTCTGTTGGTAGAGGATCCCACCGGAGACGTAGAGCCCTGCCCTGCCCTGGCGGTTCTCGGCCTCGATGGCCACGACGTTGGTGCCGGCATCGACGATGCCGCTGAGGTTGAAGCGGTAGGTCTTGGTGGCATCCCCTTCGCCGACGCGCTGGCCGTTGACCCAGACGACGAAGCGGTCGTCGCCGGCGATCGTCACCGCGCCGGTGCACGGCTGGGCGGACTTGGCCTCAATGCGGAACCACACCTTGCCGGCCGGCGCGGAGGTCAGCGGGTCGCCCTCGTCAAACCACATCCACTGCGCTACCGCCGACTCAGCAGCCCGGAGGTCAAAAGCGGAACCCAGGCAAAACAAGCCACAGGCGATAAACGCGATCCGAGAGTACATCACAAGCCTTTTGAGAAGAGGACGGTTGAGGCGGGAGATGGGGGCGGAAGTCTGGTTTACTATCGCCGCTAAGTAGGCATTTTTCAATCGGCCGCGCGACATGACACCGTGACAGTTATGCCGACGAGGACAGGAAGATTAAGGACATGAAATCTGGAACAACGAGGGCGGCCCCATCGAAATGCTCCAAGAGCGCTATCAGTTTGATTCAACTTTCGCGGCCGTGCGACAGCTAAGCCGCACGCGTAGCAGATCCGTTGGCGAGGCGATTGTTAGTGCAACTATTGATGCAGTATTGAGTTCTGGTGCGCTTTGCCGCTTGCGCTAGCAGAGTGGCACGGTGCGTGCACTATTGTGGTGTCGTCGCGGCTTTCTGAGTTTTAAGCCGGCGGCGCGGACGCGGTGCTCTGGAAAGCGCGTTTTCAGGAACCCTCACCGTCACCGTGCCACCTTAGGGGGAAGGAGTTGAGGATGAGACGGTTCGTGAAGTTTGCGTTGGCGCCCATGCTCGTGTTGGCCGCGTTGGCGGTCACTTCGCCGAGCGACGCGAAAGCCCAGTTTGCAATTTCGTTTGGCACGGCGCCCTACGGCGCTTATCGTCCCTATCCGTATGGCTACGGATACTCGAACTACGGCTACGGATACGGCTCGCCGTATGGCGGGTCGTACTACCGCAGCTATTACGCCGCACCGGGATTCGGCTTCTCGTATGGCAGCCCGTATGGCGGATACGGCTATGGCGGCGGTTATGGCGGCGGCTACGGGCATCACCACCACTGCCATCGTTAGTGAACGCGGGGCCGGAACAGGCGGCGCTCACCAGCGCCGAGGCCTCGGATGAGAAGAGGGAGGAGGAGAAACGAAACAGTCCGGCCGCCCCCCAAGGGCCAAGCCGGACTGCTTCCCTCCTGGGAAGTCGCTCGAGGTGTACGAGAGAGTCGTCAGCAGCGGCCGACCTACTCAGGAGAACCTGGGGTCGGCCGCGTTCGTTGATAGCTTCCCAGAGAATGACTTGGTGGGCGGCCTCGACTTTTGTATGCTCCCGGCCCGCGCGACCCGTTCAAGGCTGCGGACGAGCTAGGCATCGTCGTCGTTCGTCGCCCTGATAAAGCGTATCGGTTGCGGGATGCGTTCGGCTTTTGCCGTTAGAGCGGGTCGCGGAATGTTTTCACGCTGCTAGCGACGGAAAGATTTGCCCACTTTAGCTCATCTAACTCTCGCGGATGTGCCGATTCTTGGGACGGCGCGGCGGTGGCAGAGTTTGCCGGCTGCTGCACGCGATGCAAGCTGTCGATCGGACGCCAGCTCCGTCGCGTGAAACGAAGTTACGTGAGAAAGGATTCTCGCCGTGAAAAAGCTGAATCGGCTCGTGCAGTTGGTGACGCGGTCGTCGCTCCTTTGGGGTGGATTGGCCTCGTTGGGCTTCTACACCCTGATCCACAACGGCACGCTGCAGGGCGAATTCTTCGAACGCTACTTCGCCGCCCACTGGGTGCTCTACGCGGAAACGATCATGTTCTGCGTCGGCGTGGCCTCGTTGCTTTTGCAGGCCTTCGACTTGGGCGATCAGCGTTCGCGCTTGCATCGGCCGGTGCTGGCTCCATTGCCCGAGCAACCCGTGCCGCTGGCGGAGGCCACGGTGCTCGCGGAGTCGCTCGGCCCTGTGTTGGAGAAGGACCCACACGCCTATCTACCCCGGCGAATTCACGACGCGCTGGTGGCAATCACCCGCAAGGGCAGCGCTGAATCGCTTGAAGACGAGCTGCGATACCTTTCCGAAGTGGACGCCGCGCGAGCCCATTCGGGGCACGCGTTTCTCAAGATCATCATCTGGGCCATTCCGATTCTGGGCTTCTTGGGCACCGTCATCGGCATCACGATCGCCATCGCCAGCCTCGACCCCAAGGCGCTGGAGAGCTCGATGGATCAAGTGACGTCTGGGTTGGGGGTCGCGTTTGACACCACGGCGCTGGCGTTGACGCTGTCGATGATCCTGATGTTTGGCCAGTTCCTCATCGACCGGCTGGAAGGCGCCGTGCTGACGCGCGTGGACGACCGGGCTGCGGCCGAGCTTACGGGCCGCTTTGAGGTGACCGTGGCCAGCCGCGATCCGCACCTGGCGGGAGTGGAACGGATGACTGAGGCGGTTATTCACGCCGTCGAGCAACTCGTCGCTCGCCAGGCGACGGTGTGGTATGAAACGATCGACGCCGCGCACGGGCGCTGGAACGACCTGACCACCGCGTCCCAGCAAACTATGGAGGCGGCGCTCTCGAATTCGCTTACGCGCAGTTTGCAAGTGCACGCCGAACAACTAGCTGGCGCCGAGTCGGCAGCGGCGCAACAGAACCGCAAGCACTGGGGCCGGCTACGAAAGACGCTTGCGGCCAGCACCGAAGTCGCCCAGGCCCAGCACGCCGAGCTCATTCGCCAAGGCGAAGTGCTGATGCAGGTCGTCGAGGCGACCGGCCAGGTCAAGAAGCTCGAAGAGGCGCTGAACCGCAACCTGGCCACGTTGGCCGGAACCCAGCACTTCAACGAAACGATGCACAACCTCTCGGCCGCCATCCATCTGTTGAATGCCCGTTTGGGGCAGATGGCCCCGCTGGCGACGCGCGTTGATCTCAAGCACGACACCGTAGGCAAGGCGGCATGACACGGCGCGGCCGGCCGAATTCGTCGCCCACTGTGGCACTGTTCCCGTTCCTCGCCGTGCTGATGTGCACGATGGGAGCGCTGGTGCTGATGTTGGTGGTCATTGCGCGCAACTCCCGCGAGCAAGCGGCGCGCGAAGGCCAGATCGCGGCCGCCCCGCCGCTGGAGGAACTCGAACAGGAACGGGCCAGCGCCCAATGGCGCATCGAACAGCTCCGCGCCTCGCGTGATAAGACCGCCTCCGAACTTGACGAAGAGCGAGCCGATCTGAGCCATCTCGAGGATCATGCCCGGCGGCTCAAAGATCAGCTTTCCGCCGAACTGGCCACGGCCCAGGAAATGGCCGCCAGCGCTACCGCAGGCCGTCAGACGATCGAACAGTTGAAGGCCGAGCTGGCCCGCACGGAAGCGGAAGCCAAAGCGCTCGCCGACGAGTTGGCCGAGAACGCCAAGAAGCCGCCTCGCAAACAATTCGAGTCATACGCGATCATTCCTTACGAAGGGCCCAATCAGACGCGCCGCCGGCCGATTTACGTCGAGTGCCGCCACGACTCGATCATGCTGCAGCCCGAGGGAATCGCGCTGACTGAGTCCGACTTCTTGGGCTCGGCAGGAGCGAACAATCCGTTGGCCGCCGCCCTGCGCGCTGCCCGTGAGTATCTCGTCCGCAATCCCTCCGCGAGTCCCGGCAGCGACGGCGAGCCGTATCCCTTGCTGCTGGTGCGGCCCGGCGGCATCGGCGCCTATTACGCCGCCCGATCGGCCATGACCTCGTGGGGCGCCGACTTTGGCTACGAGTTGATCGAGGACACCTGGGAGCTGGAGTTCAAGCCGGCCGACCCCAAGCTTGCCGAAACGCTGGCTCGGGCGATTGATGAATCGCGCCGCCGTCAGGTGGCCAGCGCGATGTCAGCCCCGCGTTTGCTCACTGTCGCCGAACGTACAGCCTTCCGATCGGCTGCAGCCAAGCTGGCCGGCGGCGCAGGGGGAAACAACTTTGGCAGCTTCCTGCCTGCCAAGGCCTCTACACCGTCAGCTACCAACGGCAACGCATTGACGACGCGCGGTCCTGGCGGCGGGGGCGCGAATGCCGCTGGCAGCGGCGGTGGCGTTTCACCGTACGCGGGTTTGCTTGCTGGCACAGATGGAGCTGCCGCTCCCGCGAATTCCGGTGTACCTTCAGGCGTTGTCGGCGCAGTCGGTAGCGGATCACCGGGAGGTGATGGTTCCGGCGGCGTCTTTGGATCCGCATTCGCTGGCGCCGCGAAACCCGGCGCTAGTGGCTCAGCTTATGGTGGCCTGCCTCCTGGAGCATCGGCAACACCTGGCGGCGCGGGTACTGGTGGCACCGCGGGCACGGGAGGTACGTCCAGCCAGGGGGGCCTCGCCGGTAACGGCTCGGCTCAAGGCGCAGCAGGCAATGGCGGCAACCCAGGAGGACCAACCACGGGCGGCGCCGCGGGGGGCAGCGCGATGACCGCAGGCGGCACGGGCGCAGGTGGCACCGCAGCTAATAGCGGCGCGATGGGTGCAACGAGCCTTGGCGGGGGCGGTGGCGCTATCGGCGGCGCTCCAAGTTCCCTGTCGGGCCAGATCGGAGGCACTGCCGCCGGCAACTCCAATCAAGACAAAGCGTCGAGCGCGCCCAATGCTACCGGCGTCGCGGGTGGAACATCACAGCGAGGCAGCGCGTTCGACACCGCTGGCAAGGCCTATGCACAACCCTCCGCGGGTTCAAACACGAGTGGTTCGCCGTCGTCCAGCGGCAACAGTGGATCGGCCTCCATGGTGGCCAGCGCCTCGGGCAGCGCAACCGGTAGCCCTCCTTCCGTCAACTTCGACGCGACACCACCCCCGTCGGCCGATGCCGCCAGCCTGGCCAATCAGCGTGGCAAGAACTGGAGCCTGCCCGAATCGCAAATGGGCGCCGTGCCCGTCACGCGTCCGATTCAAATCCAATGTCGGTCCGATCGGCTCGTGTTGCTCTCAGAACGGGGGGACATGGTCGGCAGCAAGGAAGTGCCGCTTTCCGAGCGAACGGTTGACTCGACGGACGCGCTGGTGAAACAGATTCGCGGGAGGATTGAATCTTGGGGGATCGCCGGCCGCGGCATGTATTGGCGGCCGATCCTGGTGGTGAAGGTCGAGCCCGATGGAGCCCAACGGTTTGCCGACCTCAAAGAGATCCTGCATGACAGCGGACTAGAGGTTCGCAAGAAAGCCACCGCGACGCGCATCCCTCCCCCTGCCCTGCCCCGCTCCTAGCCGCCGCACTTGCCGAGTGCCTGCGGCCCATTTGCTTCTAATCGTATGGCTAAAGTGAAACGCGAAGACGAAGAGGCCTTTGGCAGCGATTCCTTTCTGGACATCGTGGCCAACATGGTCGGCATCCTCATTATCCTGGTGATGGTGGCAGGGTTGCGAGCGAGGAATGCCCCGGCGGCGGCGACCCCCGAACAAGCCCGCGCGGTGGCCGACATCCAGCGCCTGGCAGAAGACGAAGATTCGTTGAAGCGAGAAGTGGTCCGGTTGGCTGTGGAAATGGAAGAGGTAGCTACGATCGCCGGTACGCGGCAGGTCGAGCGAGATACGCTGGCCGTGTTGGCCGTGGCGCGCGAGAAGGAGGTCGCCGCGCAGCGGCAGGCGCTCGACGAACGAGCGCGAGAAGAGTTCGATCTGCGGCGAAGCATCTCGGCGGCCAAGAACCAGCTCGACCGACTGTCGCTTGACCTCGCACGTGAGATCAACCCGCAGCCCGTCAAAAAGTCCAACAAGATCGAAAGCTATCCCACGCCGATCAGCCACACGGTCCACGGCCAGGAGATGCATTTTCAGCTCAAGGCCGGCCGCGTGACGTTCATCCCGATGGAAGAGCTCGTCGAGCGATTCAAACACGAAGTGCAATCTCGCGTACCGCGGCTCCGCGACATGCCCACACTGACCGAGACCATCGGCCCGATCGGCGACTTCCGCGTGCGATTCACGCTTGAGCGAACCGACATTCCCACGGTCGTACAGTCAGGCGGCGCGGTGGTCACCGGCTATTCCCGAGTCGATTGCCACTTTGAGCTCATGCCGCTGACGGAAACCACGGGCGAGCCGTTGGAATTGGCCCAGTCGAATAACTCTGAGTTCCGGGCGATCATGGCTTCCATCAACCCCAAGCAGACGACGGTCACACTCTGGACCTACCCCGACAGCTTCGCGGCCTATCGGGCACTCAAGAAGGAGCTCTACTCGCGGGGCATCGCGGTGGCCGGACGACCATTGCCCGAAGGCCAGCCCATCGGCGGGTCGACGCAAGGAACGAAATCGGCAGCGCAGTAGGGTGCGAGCATCGAGGTGTCAGCGCGTGGCGATTCTCCGACAATCTCGACGCTAGCACGATCGCGAATCGCCTTCCAGCCGGCTTGTCTTGCTCCGTTTTGTAAGCCGGTGGTACACTCCGCGGCCCTGCATTCACTGGGGAGTGCTCGGCAGGCCCCGGCGGCAATGGATTTGCCGCGGAACGGGCTTTCCGTAACGCCTTGCGACACGGAGGTCGCGGTTGTTCGTCAAGTCGCCGATCCGCAACAAGCTGCTGGTCGGGCTGGGTTTGCTGTTGGTCATCGTGGCCGTCCTGAGTTGGGGCGGCATGCACGGCCTCTATGCTTACCGCAGCCTCGTCCGCAGCCTCGCGCGCCGCGTCGATGAGTTGCCGCTGGCCAATCATCTGAGCCAGAACGTCAGCAATCTTCGCGTGGGCCTGGCCGAAACGCGCGCCGCGCGGCAGCTTCAACTCCCAGGGCTCGACACAGCGCCGCTGTCGGTGCAACTGGGCCGCGAACAATTCCGCCGGAACCTCGACGCCGTCAAGCAGAAGCTCGATGAGTACAGCCGGCAGATTCGCGACAACAATCCAGAAGAGCAGATCGGCGACAGCCGCCGCGAGCGGCTAGTCGTTGAAGCCATGGAAGCATCGCTTGCCCGCATCGACGAAAGCCAGCGAGCCGCCGATTGGCTCCTCGACGACGTCAAGCACGGCAAGCTCTCTGCCGAGCTGGCCCATTTGCAAGAGCAGGCTGGCGAACTGCCCACCTATTTGCACGACAACATCCGCGAGTTCACCGAAGAGGCCAAGGGGCAATACCGCACGCTCATCGCGCTGACCTGGATCACCAGCGGCACAACAGCGGTAATCCTGGCGCTGCTGGTGCGGCTCTTCTACCAGTGGATCTTTTGTCCCCTGCGCGTCCTCATCAAAGGTTCGCGCCGCGTCGCTTCAGGGCAGTTCGATTACCGTATTCGTCTCGACACCCGCGATGAAATGTCGGAGTTGGCCGGAGCGATGAACGACATGACGGCCCGCTTCCGCGACATACGTGACGACCTTGATCGCCAGGTGCAGGATCGCACGAAGCAGGTAGTGCGCAGCGAGCAGTTGGCCAGCGTCGGTTTCCTCGCCGCCGGCGTGGCCCATGAGATCAACAACCCGCTGGCGTCGATCGCCATGTGCGCCGAGTCATTGGAAGGCCGCGTCGATGAGGTGGTGTTCCGCGACGACGCCGATCGCGACGTCGTCCGCACCTACCTGCGGATGATCCAGGACGAAGCGTTCCGTTGCAAAGAGATCACCGAGAAGCTCCTGGACTTCTCCAGGATCGGCGAGGTCCGCCGCCAGGACACCGACCTCCGCGAGCTCGTGCAGGGTGTGATCGACATGCTCCGCCACGTAGGCAAATACGACGATAAGCACCTCGACTTCACTTCTGGCGACCCCGTGTACGCTTCCATCAACGGCCAGGAGATCAAGCAGGTCGTGCTTAACCTGGTCATCAACGCCTTGGACAGCCTCGACTCCGGCGGCACAGTCACGGTCGATGTCGTCGAGCGCAATGGCCAGGCCCTGCTCACGGTCGCCGACAACGGCTGCGGCATGACGCCCGAGGTGCAGGAGCATCTGTTCGAGCCGTTCTTCACGCGGCGGCGCAACGGGCAAGGCACCGGCCTCGGCCTGTCCATCGCCTTCCGCATCGTCGCCGATCACGAAGGGGCCATCGACGTTCACAGCGACGGCCCCGGCCAGGGATCGCGGTTCCGCGTTCGCTTGCCGGCCAGCCGCACCCATAAGGAGATCGCCCATCGATACCAAGCCGCTTAAGCGCCTCAAGCTGCTGTTCGCCGACGACGAGCGCTCGTTGCAAGAGCTGATGAGCATCGAGCTGCCGCGCCTGGGGCACGAGGTGACGGTTTGCCCCGACGGCGCCGTGGCCGTCGCCGCGCTGGAGCGAAACACCTACGACTGCATCCTCGTGGACCTCGACATGCCCAAACTCTCGGGCATCGAGGTCATCGCCAAAGCCAAAGAACTCTCGCCCGACACCGAGGCTGTCGTCCTCACCGGCAAGTCGTCGATGGAGACGGCCGTGGCGGCGCTGCGGCACGGCGCCTTCGACTACCTCACCAAGCCCTGCAAGCTGGTGGACCTCAAGGCCCTGCTCCTGCGCGTGGCCGAGAAGCGCGAGCTGACCAACAAGTGCCGCGCGCTGAAGCATCAGATCGAGCGACTCGAAGGCGGCTCGCAACTCATCGGCGCGTCGGCGGGCATGGAACAAGTGCGGCGGCTCATCGCCAAGGTTGCCCCCACGGACTCGACCGTGCTCATTCTCGGCGAAACCGGCACCGGCAAAGAACTCGTCGCGCGGGCGTTGCACAATCAGAGCCTGCGGGCCGAGCGCCCCTTTGTGGCCATCAACTGCGGCGGCCTGCCCGAGAGTCTGATCGAAAGCGAGCTGTTCGGTCACCGCCGGGGCGCGTTCACTGGAGCCGACGAACATCGCGTCGGTCTGTTCGAGGTGGCCGATGGTGGCACGCTGTTCCTCGACGAGATTGGCGAGTTGCCCAAAGCCATGCAAGCCAAGCTGCTGCGCGTGTTGGAGAGCGGCGAGATTCGCCGAGTGGGCGACAACGCGGCCTTCACTGTGGACGTGCGCGTCGTCTGTGCCACGCACCGCAACCTGGAGCAGATGGTCGCCGACGGCGACTTCCGCGAAGACCTGATGTTCCGCATCAACACGTTTGAGATTCACCTGCCGGCATTGCGCGAACGCGCTGGCGATGTCGCTCAACTGGCAAGCCACTTATTGAAGCGATTCCGGCCGCATGCCCGGCCTGGCGACGAACTGTTGACGCCCGAGGCGCTGCGCATGTTGGAGGGCCATGCCTGGCCGGGCAACGTCCGCGAGCTGGCCAACGTCGTCGAGCACGCCGCCATCCTTTGCGACGCCGGCCCGATCGGCCTCGAGCACTTGCCAAGCCGCTTCGGCCAGCATCCGCCGTCCAAGCTCCGCGGCCCACACTTCAAAACGCTGCCCGCGGGCCAGACACTCCGCGACATGGAAATGGTGGCCATCCAGCAGGCCCTGGAACGCCATCATGGCAACAAGCCCAAGGCCGCCGAGGAACTCGGCATCAGCCTCAAGACACTCTACAACAAGCTCAACCAGGCGCAGCAGACCGACTCGGCGACCTCGCCCGCCGCGTGATTGTTCGCACACCGTGCAAACACCTGTAGGGAACGCCCTCTGCGGCGTTCCGGGAAATGGCAATGGACCGTCCACAGTGGTGCTCGGAACGCCACAGGGCGTTCCCTACACCGGGGCCGCGTGATAAAAGAGTGGCATCGACCTCTCAGAGGAACGTGCCATGAGCCAGGCTGCCGCTGCACCGTTCGCCTTCCTCGACGTCAAAGCCCTCCGCCGGCGGTTCAAGGCCGTTTGCGCCGCCACCGAGAATCGGCATCAGAACTTCCAGATCCGCGTTCATCGGGCGCTGAGCTGGTTCGAGCGGGCGGTCGAGCTCGACGAAGAAGAGCATCCCGACGGCCGTTTGCTCTACGGCTGGATTGCTCTCAACGCCCTGTACGGCTCGTGGGATGAATCAACCCGCATTGCCGCCCGCGACATGGAGTCGTGCAAAAGGTTCCTCTCCCGGCTAGTGACCGCCGACGCCGACGGCTTGCTCGGCAAAGAACTCACTACGCTCCGCACCGACATCATCGCGATACTCGAAAACAAGTTCCTCGACCCCATCTTTTGGAAAGACCCCAAGTCGCCTGGCAACATCAAGGCCAAGTCTCGCCGCGCTCCGGGCTTGTACTACGAGAAGCGGTGGTGCGACCTGCTGGTCTACACCATCGAGCGGATCTACGTGCTGCGCGGCCAGATTGTGCACGGCGCCTCGACCCGCGGCAGCCGGTTGAACAAGCTCACGCTCGCGCGTTGCCGGCGGGTGCTCGAAACACTGATGTCCGCGGTCCTCCCGCTGGTCATCGACCGCATGGCCCACGACGACTGGCCCCCACTCTGCTACCCGCCGATCGAAGAGTGACCCGCGACTCGGTCGCGGCCGCCGTACTTGGCTACCCCCCGGCCCTATGCGCGCGCCCGAATCGGGTAGCATCAAAAACCCCGAACGCCGCACGAAAGTATGCGAAAATCGCACCCCGCGTGCCCCTGCGAAATTCGTCCGTCCCATACCCCCCGACCTTGCCCCGATTTGGCCGGAACGAGTCAGAATCGCCACAGCAGGTGTGCTCGTGACGCCGGCGGGTTGCGAAGGACATATTCCTTCAACCTTTCCACGTCGTCGTGTAACAGCCCGAGCTGCCACTGAAGCTGCGTCTCGCGCGGCTTGTCGGCAATTGCACGGCCACGCTCGACGTTCAACTGCGCCAGCTCCATGAGCAGCCTCAACCGTTGGACTTCCAGCGGATCAACCGTGTCGGACTTCTGCTCGTTAGCACGGACAGCGCTTTTCCAGGCCGCCTCAGCCGCCCGAGCCGAGGCCTCGGCCCCCCGCAGCCAAACGGCAAACGGCTCACCGCCGCCGGCGTTCTCCACGTTGGCAACTCGCAACTTCGCCGTCTCCACATCTCCCACATACTCGGCGACCACATTGGCCGAGATCACATTGGCTACGCGAGCATTGACCTGTCGCACGCGCTGCAAGCTCGTCTCGGCCAACGCCAGTTGAGCGCTGGCATGCCGCTGATCGAGGCTCACATCCTCCAGCCCGGCAGACTCAACCGCGCCGGTGATCTGCCATACCGCCAGGCACGCCAGCGAAACCAACAACCATCGATGAACCGTCATGACGTAGCCTCCTGAAGTTCGTGGTGTGAGTTCAATATAGCAGCGGCACACTCCCGACGACTGGCCCGCGAAACCGCGTCAGATGCGAGCCCAGAACACTTGCCCACGAAGGGGCCTTCCGAAGCCGCGTCCTTGCATCGCCATACGACTCGCGTCAAGCTAGCACTCGTGCGCAACCCCAACCGACGTATTTTCTTCCCGCGAATCTCGGTAGACTCGCAACCGTCCAATGGCAAAATCCGAATGGAGACGTCGAAAGCGCCGGCCCCACGAGCATGTTATTGCGGAAATGGGGGTGAACTTCCTCGAACGGCAAGTCCTACGGCGATCACATCAGCTACTTCGTGTTCCTCAGCCGGAATATGGTACGGACGCGCTTATGACGCATTTTGACCCGGCAACGCGAGAAATTGAGAATGGATGGGTCGAGTTTCAAGTCAAGGCGACAGATCGCGTACAGCTCGTGAAGCGCGGGACTTTTGCAGTCTGCAAGGTGGACGCGGCTCATGTCCGGCAATGGTACTACCAAGTCGCACACCCATTCATTCTTGTGCTTTACGATGCTCAGAAGCATCGGGCGTTTTGGTTGGATGTGCAAGCACACATTGATGAATCGGGCATGGCGGATGATGACTCGGCGTCGGAGACCATACGCCTCCGCATTCCGGTCCGCAACAAACTGACGCCCAACGCCATTGAACATTTTCGCCGTTTGTCATTGGCTCGCAACCCTTTCTAGGAGCAATCGTCATGTCCAAACTTACGAATCAGTCGCTTCGCGACTTGCTCGTCAAATTGGGCTTTGAACCAGGTGCTCTGGCAGAGAGGAATCACCGCGTCTTTCGTCATCCTGCCTCGGGCTGCGCCTTGCTCTTGCCCGACAACAAGTCCTCGGAGCCTCCCAGGCCCGCGGACCTCATGGCCGTTCAGGTCCAACTGGCGCATCAAGGCCATCTCGACAAAGGCGCTTTTGACTACTTCGTCGAACATGCCACGCTGCCGGCCTAGCCGTCACACAATGGCCACGAATTTGCCGGTCGATGCGACGCGGTGCTCAACTCGGCACCGAAACTCGGTAGAATGTGTACATTCTTGCGACCGTTACCGCGGTACAACAATATTGGTGAATTGCAAGCCAAGGTAACCTCGGTTGTGGCTTGCCGATCAGTAGGCACAGCAATGAAATGGGGGAGTCGATGGTAGATGTCATTCCGGGCATTAACGCAAAGGCGGTACGGATCAGTATTGAACGCGACCTCATTCAATTCTGGATTTTCGCCGATGTTCATGCGACAAAAGGTGGCCAGCTCGTCCTTATTCCACCGAAGGAGTTCACGATTGGGATAGTGGACCGAGACTACCACGGAGAAAATTGGACAGGGGGAAGTCGCTCGATGACAGTATCGACTCGCGGTGGAACAACAGAACTCCGCGTGTATGCGCCCTCTGGAAACACGCTGGGATCAATCACCGTCGATTCAAACAAGCTCAAAGCTGCACTCGCAAATCACGTTTCTGGGTTTCCCTCTAAGCCCGCGGGTGATAACCCGATGAGCAATCCCACACCAATCACGATGCGAGCTGACGTCGCGACATCGCCGGCGCCGCAAGCGACTGCGCCATCGCCAATTAGTTCACAGTGGCCACGCTTGAGCCCGGAGTGGTTCTGGCAGCTATTTCGGCGAGAATTGGTCGGTGTCTGCACAGAGCATGCGCTGAGTAGCTCACGCGAATGAACAAAAGAAGTAATTGCTGCAGCAACGCGTGTGTGTCAACAGCTTGGCGGAAACGTAGACGTCCAGCACGAAAGGCCCATGCGACTAGATGTGTCGGCACGGTTTCGCGGGGACGCACAGCTTTCCATCGCCTTCGAGTCCGAACTCGCACCCGTCGGTTACATGGGTCGATTGGACAAAAGGACGTGGAGAGATGAGTTCAAGAAACTGTGTGGGATACCGGCTCACTTGCGAGTCCTCTCAGGCTACTTCATGCCAGGCACTGGTAGCGACTTTGAAAGCTTTCTGCGCCAACAAGTGTCAGACATGGCGAACCAGTTTCTGCAGTCGACGCCCGGCAACTGGCTATTGGTATTCGGCTCCGAGAATTCGACTAAAGACCCAGACCAACCGTGGTTGCCATATTCGATCGGCACAAACCTTCAGATTATAAGCATCTCGCACACCTCCCCATCATTCTGTCCACGCCGAATTGCTCGGGGCCTCGATCCTGCGGAATAAGCGCTTGGTCGAGGTATGGGCAGCCCTCCATGGTTCATGCTTCCTCGTTTGCCGATCGACGACGTGATGCCACAACTTGTGGTGGCGTTGCGCGGTAGCGCGGCAGCGGTGCTGATTGCTCCCACCGGCGCCGGCAAGACGACGCGGGTGCCGCCGGCGGTGTTGGATGCGGGGCTGGCGGGCAAAGGGCTGGTGGTCGTGCTGGAGCCGAGGCGCGTGGCGGCGAGGGCGGCGGCATGGCGAATGGCCGATGAGTGCGGCACGCCGCTGGGGCGCGAGATCGGCTACCAGGTCCGCTTCGAGCGGCAGGCCGGGCGCGACACCCGCGTGCTGGTCGTGACCGAAGGCATCTTTGTGCGCATGCTGGCCGATGATCCGTTTCTGGAACACGTCGGCGTCGTGGTGTTCGACGAATTCCACGAGCGGAATCTCGACTCCGACCTGGCACTGGCGATGGTGCGGCGTGTGCAGAGTGAGGTACGTCCCGACCTGAAGGCCGTCGTCATGTCGGCCACGCTCGCCGCCGAGCCGATCGCCCGTTTCCTGGGCAACTGCCCGATCGTGGAAAGCCAGGGCCGGCTGTACCCGGTCGAGATTAGCTACCTGGCACATGAGCCCGACGTGCCGCTGCACCACCTGGCGGCCGACACCGTGGCGGAGGTGCTCGATCAAACCACCGGCGACGTGCTCGTGTTCCTGCCCGGAGTGGGCGAGATACGCCGCACGGCCGACGAACTGACAGGGCTTGCCGACCGGCACAACCTCGCTCTCATGCAACTCTACGGCGATTTGCCGCTAGACGAACAGCAACGCGTGCTGCGAAAGGCTGATCGCCGCAAGGTCGTGCTGGCCACCAACGTGGCAGAAACGAGTGTGACGATCGACGGCGTGACGGCCGTGGTCGATACGGGCCTGGCCCGCGTGGCGCGATTCGATCCCGGCTTGGGCCTCAACCGCCTGGAAATCGAACGCATCTCACGGTCCTCGGCCGACCAGCGGGCCGGCCGCGCGGGGCGTACGGCGCCCGGCGTGTGTCGCAGGCTGTGGACCGAGCGCCAGCAGCGGGGATTGGCCGAGCGCGACACGCCCGAGGTGCTGCGGGTCGATCTTGCCGGCCCGGTGTTGGAGCTATTGTGCTGGGGCGAGGCTGACGTGAAGGCGTTTCCTTGGTTTGAACGCCCGCCGGAAGTGGCCATCGATCAAGCCATGCACTTGCTGCGCGAACTGGGCGCCATGAATGATGCGGGTGTCACAGAAACCGGCCGGCTAATGGCCCGCTTGCCTGTGCAACCTCGAATCGCCCGGCTGTTGGTCGAGGGACATGGTTTGGGCCACGTTGAGCGCGCTGCTCTGCTGGCGGCCACGCTTTCCGAGCGCGATCCATTCCGGCGCGAGCCGCGAGCGCCGCGAGGCGTCAGACCTCGCCAGGGCTCCGACTCCGACGTGCTCGACCGCGTGGCGGCGCTCGAAGATTTCGCCCGCTCCGGCCACCGCGATTCCGCAGCCGGTCAGCTTGACGCGGGTGCAGCGAAGTTTGTGCTCCGCTCTCAGGACCAACTGCGACGGCTCATCGAAGTCGAAACCGGCCGAGCACCAGCGGCGAGCGTCTCGGCTGATAAAGCTGTGCTTCGCGCGGTGTTAGCGGCCTTTCCCGACCGCGTGGCCCGGCGACGCGACCCAAGCAGCCGCAGGGCCGTAATGGTCGGCGGCCGCGGCGTGCGCTTGGCCGATGAGAGCGCCGTCACTCGGCCCGAGTTGTTCGTGTGCGTCGAGCTGGCGGAGATTGGCCAGGCAGAGTCGTTGGTGCGGCAGGCCTCGGGCATCGAGCGAGACTGGCTACCTGCCGAACTCGTGCAAACCTCGATCGACGTCGAGTTCGATCCGGCTCGCGAACGCGTGGTAGCGGTGCGGCGCACGCGGTTGGAAGACCTGGTGCTGGAAGAATCGCCGATCAACCTTCCGCCGGGCTACGACGCCGCGGCGCTTCTGGCCCGCGAGGCCGCCCAGCGGCTGGACCGCGCGCTGATGCTCGATCCCGACGACGAGGCCTACCTGGCCCGCGTGCGGTGCCTGCGCGAGTGGATGCCGGAACTAGGCCTGCCCGACTTTGGCAACGACACGTTGCGCGAGCTGCTGCCGCAGTTGTGCGCCGGCTGCACGTCGTTCGACGAATTGCGCAAGGCCCCGATCCTCTGGGCCATCAAGCATCGGCTCACTCAGGAGCAGCTTCGGGCCGTCGAGCGCGAAGCGCCGGAGCGATTGCAAGTGCCCAGCGGCAATGCGATCCGTTTGCAGTACGAACCTGGCAAGCCGCCGGTGCTGGCCGTACGGATTCAGGAGATTTTCGGCTGGACCGACACACCGCGCGTGGCCGGTGGCCGCGTCAGCTTACTTCTGCATCTGCTCGCGCCCAACATGCGGCCGCAGCAGGTGACCAACGACCTGCGAAGCTTTTGGGCGAACACTTATGCCGAGGTTCGTAAAGACCTTCGCCGCCGCTACCCCAAGCACGCCTGGCCCGAAGACCCTTCGATGGGTGTCGCGGAAAAACGGCCTCGGAGGAAACCGTAGATGGGCCACACGTTGGCAATGCAATGGAGTGGGGCCGAGGCAGCGATGCCATCGAAGCGGACCACGTTGAACACCGAATCGGGTTCAATCGCCGGCCAACTCCGCGCGATTGCGGAATTGATCGAGCGCCTCGGGGTTCGCCAGGGCGTGGATGTTTTTCACCTCGCGGTCGTGGATCACGTCGCGCACCGCCAGCTCGACGATCTTGCCGCTCTTGGTGCGGGGGATGTCGGCCACGGTCAGCACTTTGGCGGGCACGTGTCGCGGTGTGGCGTGGCGACGAATCTGGTCCCTGATCTTGGCGGCGAGCACGTCGTCCCAAGCGACGCCCGGCCTCAGCTTGACGAACAGCACCACGCGGACATCGCCGCGCCATTCCTGCCCAACGACGATGCTTTCCTGCACCTCAGGAAGCTGCTCGACTTGGCGATAGATTTCCGCCGTGCCAATCCGGACACCGCCAGGATTGAGCACCGCGTCGGACCGGCCGTGGATGATCATGCCGTCATGCTCGGTCAGTTCGGCGAAGTCGCCATGGTGCCACACGCCCCGGAATCGCTCGAAGTAGGCCCGGCGATACGCACTGCCATCGAGATCGTTCCAGAACTTCAGCGGCATGGACGGGAACGGACGCGTGCAGACCAATTCACCTTTCTGGCCGCGAACCGGCTGGCCAGTGTCATCGTAGACCTCGATGTCCATCCCCAGCCCGCGGCACTGGATCTCGCCGCGATACACGGGCTCAATAGGATTGCCCAGCGCAAAGCACGCACACAGGTCGGTGCCGCCCGAGATGCTGGAAAGCCGAACGTCGGCCTTGATTCGCGCGTACACATAGTCGAAACCCGCGCCGGCCAGTGGAGAACCGGTTGAAAGGATCACGCGCAGCGCGGCCAGGTCGTGGGTTCGTCGCGGCTCGAGGCCGGCCTTCTCGGCGGCGGTGAGGAATCGAGGGCTGGTGCCGAACACGGTGATCCGCTCGCGCTCGGCCATGTCGAATAGAATCGTCGGCTGCGGGCCAAGCGGCGAGCCGTCGTACAACACCGCCGTCGAGCCAACGGCCAGGCCGCTCACCAACCAATTCCACATCATCCACCCGCAGGTCGTGAAGTAGAACATCCGGTCGTCTCGCCGCAGGTCCGTGTGCAGCATGTGCTCCTTCAGATGTTGCAGGAGGATTCCGCCGGCCCCGTGCACGATGCACTTCGGCGGGCCCGTGGTGCCGGAAGAGAACAGGATGTACACCGGATGATCGAATGGCTGCTGCGCAAACTCTATCTCGCGAGAACCACTGGCCTCGAGGAACTCGGGCCAGGCGATCGCGCCAGGCAAATCGGCATGTGCTGGTTGCGAGTTCAGATAAGGAATGACGATGATGGTTTCGAGGCTGGGAATCTCGGCCCGCAGTCCGCGCACGCGCTCCAGCGAGTCAAAGGCCCGCCCGTCATAGCGGTAGCCGTCGGCGGTGAACAGGACCTTGGGCTCGATCTGTCCGAAGCGATCGACGGCCCCCGGCACGCCAAAGTCGGGCGAGCACGACGACCAGATCGCCCCCAGGCTCGTGGCCGCGAGCATGGCCACCACCACCTCGGGCAGGTTCGGTGCGAACGCCGCCACGCGATCGCCTGGCCCGATGCCAAGTTGCCTGAGCCCCGCCGCCGCCTGCGCCACTTGGGCGTACAACTCCGCATACGAGAGCGACCGCTGAAACCCATCTTCGTTCCAAAACACTAAAGCCTGCCGCTCGTCGCGGTAGCGAAGCAGGTTTTGCGCAAAGTTCAAACGCGCTTCGGTGAACCATCGCACGCCCGGCACGCCGTCCTGCTTGACAAGCACTTCTTTCCAGGGCTGATTGGCAACGACCTGGCAGAACGACCACACCTCAGGCCAGAACTTCTCCAAGTTCAAGACGGACCACCGATGCAGAGAACTGTAGTCGGAGACGCGGTCGTTGTGGCGTGTTTGGACCCTGCGGAGAAAGGCCGTCATGTTGGCGGCCTCGATCTGCTCGGGTGTTGGCTTCCAAAGCGGCTCGGACATAATGAAACGTTGGGCCTGCGCAGGTCATGAACTTGTGATGTGCGTGCACCTGATCGGCATTCTACCGTTTGCAACGATGGAGTCGTGCGGAGCGAGTCCGGCGTTACGGTCGTGAGGGCGATACCGTTTATGCGGGCCAGAAAGTTCCCAAGCATGACGGGCTGCTAGCTGAACCGACTTTGACCGTACTTCAGTCGCGATGTAGGGTTACGTGGCCAATCACAGGGAGAATTGCCAATGTCCTTGCTCATGGAACATCCCGCCACGTTCATCGATCGCCGCGGCAACGATTCGGGCCTCGCCGGCCCCGTGCGCGAGCGACGGCAATTCGCCGACGGCCACTCGGGCCTTTCGTCCGAGGCCCAGGCCCTGGCCAACGCCGTGGATCAATACAAGCTGATGCACCGCCGAAGGTTCATCACGCACGAAGAGCTGCTCAGCGTGATCAAGTCGTTGGGCTATCACCAGTAAGACTGGCGAAAGCGGCATCGGTCCTAACCCGATCTGAGGGGTTACACTTCTGTAACCCTTTTTTCTGCGCGTTCGTCTCGCCGTATAATGACGGTTGGCCGCGGCAGGATGCGCTCGCCGACGTCTTCTCGACAGGTCATGCCTCGCCCGGCCACGCCGGCTTCGACCGGCGTCCATAGGTCTCATCTGAGGACTTGGTCATGACTGAATTCACGCTTCCCGTCAGCATGCCCGCAGCATTGTTGCGGGCTGTTCAACATGGCGAGTCGCGTCGCAGCGCGAGCGACCGTTCCACGCACGAAGCACAAAGCACGCCCACGGCTTTCACGATCGCGCTGAGCCGCGAGGTCGGCGCGCGGGGCACGTCGGTGGCTCGCGAACTCGGCCAGCGCCTCGGCTGGCCTGTCTACGATCAGGAGCTTGTGAAGTCCATCGCCGAGGAAATGCACGTCCATACGAGCCTGTTGGAGAGCGTCGACGAGCGGCACAAGGACTGGCTGGAAGAGCGCGTCGAAGCCCTTTGCGCCGTGCCGACGGTGAGCGAGGCCGCGTTCGTGCGTCGGTTGGTGCAAACGCTGCTGTCGCTGGCGGCGCATGGTGAGTGTGTGATCGTGGGCCGTGGGTCGCCGCACGTGCTGCCGTCTGCTTCCACGCTCAAGGTGCGGCTGGTGGCGGCGCTGGAGGACCGTGTGAGCGTCATGGCCCAGGAATTGGGCGTCTCTCGCGAGAAGGCGGCCAAGCACATCGCCGACGCCGACCGGCAGCGGACCCGCTTTATCAAGGAGCACTTCTTCGCCGACCCAAGCGATCCGCAGCACTACAACCTGGTGATCAACACATCGCGGTGGACCGTCCGCGAGTGTGCCGACCTCGTGCTCGCGGCCCTGGAGCGGTTGCAAGCCCGCTCTCGAATGGGGTCGTAACGACGATCGTTCGTTGGGCGCTCGCCCGCGAGATATACTGGAAACGGTTGGCGGCCTCTTGCGCCGCACGGATATCTCGTCGGGAGCCAACTCATGCTGCGCCGGTGTCGCCGCGGATTGATCGCTGCTTTCGTCATGGGCCTGGCGTCGACGGCCAACGCCGAGCCGCGCTTCACCGGCACTTGGGACACCACGTTTGGCCGCATGCACCTGAACCAGGATGAGTCGCAGGTGACTGGCTTCTACGCGATGGCTGGCCGGCTCGCCAGGATCACGGGCGCGGCCGAGAAGTCGCGCTGGACGTTTCGCTACCAAGAACCTCACGATCAAGGCGAAGGTCATTTCGACATTTCGGCCGATGGGCAGACGCTAACCGGCCAGTGGCGACCGCAAGGCGCCGAGGCCTGGCAGCCGTGGGCCGGGCGGCGCGTCGATCCGCTCGCCAACATCGGCACATTCGCCGGCGTGTGGAGCACGAGCTTCGGCAAGCTGCGGCTGATGGTGAACAAGGACGCCGTCCGCGGTTGTTACGCATTCCCCGCCGGCTCCACGCTCGATGGACGCCTGACCGGCGACAAGTTCACGTTCAACTACCGCGAACCCGATGCCAAGGGCGCGGGCTGGTTCCACCTCGCGCCGGATGGCCGTTCGTTCCAAGGCCAATGGCGCCCCGACGGCGCGAAAAATTGGCTCGATTGGTTTGGCACTCGCATCGAGCCCGTGCCCGATCGGTCGTGGCTCGTCGTGATCGAGGCACATTGGGAGCAGGACATCGCCGAGCCGGAATATTCCTTCGGCGCGATGTTGCGAGCTTTTTTTGCCCGCTCGCCGAACGTGCAGGTCCGACATCGGTTTGTCAACGATGCGGCGGATCTGGCGCGAGCCTGCCAGGAGGTGACCTACCTGACTGACCCCGTGGTGTTGGTCGTGGCGTCGCATGGCACTGGCAAGGGCGTGAGCATCGGCAACGACACGGTTGGCGCTGAGACGTTTGTCGAAGCGTTGCGCTACGCGCCGAAGCTGAAGTTGTTGCACTTCTCCTCGTGCTCGGTGATGCAGGGCAGTCTGCCGAGCACGATCCAAGCCGGCCGCGTGGCCACTCAGCGGTTTCCCATTTCGGGCTATACGCAGAGCGTCGATTGGGCCGCCAGCGCGGTGCTCGAGTTCCTGTACTTCGACATGATTCTCTCACGCGGTCTGTCTCCCGCGAGGGCTGCCGAGCAAGTACGCCTGTTGATGCCATTCGCCGGCGATGCGCCTCTCGAAGGCGCCGCGATCCGCCCCGCCGGTTTCCGGTTGCTAATGCCCCAGGACATGGACGTCACAACTCCTTTCCAGCACATTGGGATCCTAAGCTTAGAATTCCACGTGGACAAGTTGTCGC
>JADMIO010809309.1_pt1 | contig 49786 bp, 48 predicted proteins | sample 8958161 | NCBI WGS metagenome assembly JADMIO01 (sample SAMN16585339, study PRJNA669376) | soil metagenome | isolation source: Crop rotation soil | place: USA: Cullars Rotation, Alabama | collected 2011
CGCGACAACTTGTCCACGTGGAATTCTAAGCTTAGGATCCCAATGTGCTGGAAAGCCTGCGCTTGCAGCAGCGGTCGCATTACGTGGTCCTCAACGGCGGCGATCAGCCAAATGTCGTCCCCTCGGAAGCCGCCGTGTGGTATTACTTCCGCGAGCTGGATTACCCGCACATCAAAGAACTCTACGCGCTCGGCAACAAGCTGGCCGAGGCCGCGACGATGATGACCGACACGACCGTCACCCAACGCATCGTCGGTTCGGCGTGGCCGTGTCACTTCAACCAGGTCGTCGCCGAAGCGCAGCAGAAAAACATCGAGGCCCTTGGCATGCCCGAGTGGAGCGAGGCCGATCAAACCTTAGCCAAAGCGTTGCAGAAAGAGATCGGCGCAAAAGTCGAAGGCATGAAGATGAAGGTCAAACCGCTCGAACCGCCGAAAGAATCCACGGGCGGCGGCTCGGATGACATCGGCGATATTTCGTGGAATGTGCCGACCGTGTATTTGCGCTTCCCTGCCAATATCCCCAACCTGCCGGGCCACAGTTGGCCGAACGCCGTGGCGATGGCAACGCCCATCGCCCACAAAGGCTCGACCGCGGGCGCGAAGGCGCAGGCGATGACGGCGCTCGATTTTCTGCTGAACCCTGAGCTGGTCAAGCGGGCGTGGGATTATTTCAATAACGTGCAGACCAAAGAGATCAAGTACACGCCGCTCATCAACCCCGCGGACCGACCGGCGATTGAGTTGAACAAAGACAAGATGGAGCGCTTTGTGCCGGAGTTGAAGAAGTTTTACTACGACTCGACGAAGTATAAAACGTATCTCGAACAACTCGGCATCCAGTACCCCACCGTGAAGAAATGAGCGACGCGCGATTCACTGGCGAGGCGCAGACTGCCCGATTGATGACGGGTTTTCACGCGCGGTTCAATCAAGGAGGGAAAGCATGACGGCGGACACGGCAACCTTGCGGGGCAAGATTCTGAGCGGCAATCGCGAATTGACGCAGGCCGAGTTATTCAATCAAGCCTCCCGCGCCGCCGCCGGATATGCCGCTTTAGGCGTCGGCGCGGAAGACGCCATTGCCATCATGCTGCGCAATGACCTGCCGTTTTTTGAAGCCTCGGTAGCCGCCAATTTATTAGCCGCGCATGCGGTCCCGATCAACTGGCACTTTCAAACCGAAGAGGCGGCTTACATCCTGCGCGACAGCCGGGCGAAGGTGCTGGTCATTCACGCCGACCTGTTGCCGCAGGTGCGCGCAGGCATTCCCGATGGCGTGCACACGTTTGTCGTCGAGACGCCGCCGGAGATTCGCGCCGCCTATGGCATCTCGGAAGCCCAGGGCGCGCCGCCCGCAGGCTTGCGGGTGTGGAGCGAGTGGGTCAGTCAATACGAGCCGCAGCCGGTGCTCGCCGCGCCGCCGCCTTCGAGCATGATCTACACGTCGGGCACGACCGGAAACCCGAAGGGCGTGCGCCGTCAGCCTTATAATGAAGCGTCCGCGGCGAAGCTGACGGAGATGGTGGCGGCGGCTTTGGGCCTCCGGCCCGGCGGCGATTTCCGCACGGTCATCACCGGCCCCATGTATCACAGCGCGCCGAATGCGTATGCTTTGTCAGCGGCCAAAAACGGCGGCTTCTGCGTCCTACAGCCGCGCTTTGACGCGGAAGACCTGTTGCGACTGATCGAGCGCTACCGCATCACGCACCTGCACATGGTGCCGACGATGTTTGTGCGGTTGCTCAAACTCCCTGACCAGATCAAACGCAAATACGACCTGTCGTCGCTTGAGTTCGTGGTACACGCGGCGGCCCCGTGTCCGGCGGATGTCAAACGGCAGATGATCGAGTGGTGGGGGCCGGTCATCAATGAATACTACGGCGCGACCGAAACCGGCTGTGTGATATTTAATACGAGCGAAGAAGCCTTGCGAAAACCCGGCACGGTCGGTCGCCCGCTCGCGGGCGGACTGGTGCGCGTGTATGACGAGCAGGGCAACGTGGCGGGGCCTCACCAGGTCGGCGAGGTTTATATTCGCTATCAGGGACTCCCCGATTTTACTTACAACGGGCGCGGCGACGAGCGACGCGACATCGAGCGCGACGGGCTGGTTACGGTCGGCGACATGGGCTACCTTGATGAAGACGGCTATCTGTTCCTCTGTGACCGCAAGCGCGACATGGTGATTTCAGGCGGCGTCAACATCTACCCGGCAGAGATCGAGGCCGTGCTGCTGGCGATGCCCGGCGTGCGCGACTGCGCGGTGTTTGGCATCCCTGACGAAGAATACGGCGAGGCGCTATGCGCGTGCATCGAACCGGGGCAAGACATGACCCTCAAAGCAGATGACGTGCGCGAGTATTTAGCCAGCCGCCTTGCGCGCTTCAAGGTTCCGCGAGTGGTCGAATTCTTGCGCGAACTGCCGCGCGAAGACTCCGGCAAAATTTTCAAGCGCAAACTCCGCGCGCCTTACTGGGAAAAGGCCGGGCGCCAGATCTGAGCGCGATTACCCGCGCAGGTTAGGCGATTGCGGATTGTGTCATTCGGATCGTGAATTGAACGACCGGTGTCGCGCTTTCCAGCCGCAATCAAAAAACTTCGTTGCAAGAATCTCGGCGACAGGGCGTTCAATCCATCGAGAGGAAAAACCAGCGCGCCGCGCTTTGATGACAGGTCAAAGCTGGCGCGCTCTTTATATGGAGAGAACAACCATGAGAGATTCAAGCAGTGCATTTAGGAGAATCGTATTAGTCGGCACGCTCATCACCGCGCTCTTGCTCGGCATCGTTGCCCCGTCGTTTGCCGGCCCCGGCGATAATGAATTGACGAGCGCGCCCGAAGAACAAAAGGCCGTCGCCATCACCATCTATAACGTCAACCTCGGACTGGTGCGCGACCGCCGCGACATCCAGTTGCCGCGCGGCGAGTCGGCGTTGAAGTTTGAAGGCGTCGCCCAGCAAATCAACCCCGCGACCGTCCATATCAAATCGCTCACCTCGCCCGACGATCTGTCGGTCATCGAGCAGAACTATGAGTATGACCTGCTCTCGCCGCAGAAGATGCTCGACAAATACGTCGGCAAGCGCGTGACGCTGGTGCTGCGCGGCTACGAAAATCAGAGCGAAAAGCTCACGCCGACCGAAGCCACCCTGCTTGCCAATAACAACGGCGCGGTGTGGAAGATCGGCAACGAGATCGTCATCAACCCGTCGAATATCGCTGAGATTCGCTTCCCGCAATTGCCCGAAAGTTTGATCGCCAACCCGACGCTGGTGTGGAAACTGGCCAGTGAAAGGAATGCTACGCAATCGGTCGAGGCGTCGTATTTGACGGGCGGCATCAACTGGCGCAGTGATTACGTGATCTTGGTCAATTCAGACGAGACGCGCGCGGACGCGACCGGCTGGGTGACGATTGAAAATAATAGCGGCGCAGAGTATCGCAATGCCGAATTGAAGCTGGTCGCGGGCGACGTGCATCGCGCCGAAGACCGCCGGGCGTACGAAGCACGAACGCGCGATATGTTGGCGACCAAAGCCGCGCGCGAAGAGCAGTTCAAAGAAGAATCGTTCTTTGAATACCACCTCTACACCTTGCAGCGGCGCACGACGATCAAGAACGCGCAGACCAAACAGATCAGCCTGCTTGACGCGAAAGGCATTGCGGCCAGTAAGCAGTTCATCATCTATGGCCAGCCCTACTACTACCACGGCTACAACAACCCCGGCGAGCCGATCAAAGAAAAGATCGGCGTGTACGTCGAGTTTGTGAATTCAACCAGGAACGGATTGGGGATGCCGCTGCCCGCAGGGATCGTGCGGCTCTACAAAGCGGACGCGTCGGGCGGGCAGCAGTTCATCGGCGAAGACCGCATTGACCACACGCCGAAAGACGAGAACGTGAAGGTGAAAGTCGGCGACGCGTTCGACATCGTTGGCGAGCGCAAGATGATGGATTATCGCGTCATCGGCGGCAACGTCTACGAGTACGCTTATCAGATCACGGTGCGCAACCACAAGAAGGAAGCCGTGAACGTCGTCGTCAACGAACCGATTGGCGGCGACTGGGAGATGCTTTCGGCAAATCAAAAGTGGGAAAAAAGCGCCGCGTTTGCCGCGCGCTTCAACGTACCGGTTGCTGCTGATGGTTCGACCACGCTCAATTACCGCGTGCGCGTTCGGTGGTGAGAGCGAGAAGGGGAGACAGGGAGAAAGGGAGAAGGGGAGACAGAGAGCTGTCAGTCTTCTTCTCGCCCTTCACCTGTAATAGCCACGACTTGATCTGACAGTGATCAGTTACCCGACAGCAGACGGTTGGTTTGATTGTCCGACCACCATCGCCTGTTGTCGGTGCAGCATCTTCTCTTCCGCCAGATGCTTGCTTTCCTTGAAGGTCTGCATCGGCGTCTTGCCGTAACAGTACCTCCCGCTATGCGCGCGCTGTTGATTGTACACCACCAACCATTCATCAACATCGTGCTGCAATTCCTCTAAGCTATGGTAAATCTTCTTGCGAAACGCCACGCTATAGAACTCATCCTTCATCGTCCGGTGGAAGCGTTCGCAGATGCCGTTGGTTTGCGGATGCCGCGCTTTGGTCTTGCTGTGATCGATGTCCTCTATCGCCAGATAGAGTTGGTACTCATGATGCTCCAGCGACCCGCAGTACTCCGACCCGCGATCGGTCAGCACTCGCAACAACTCGACGCCTTGCTCTTCATAAAACGGCAAAACGCGGTCATTCAGCATATCGGCTGCCACCAGCGCATTCTTGCGATCATACAACTTCGCAAAGGCCACCCGCGTGTAGGTATCAATGAAGGTCTGCTGGTAGATTCTCCCGACCCCTTTGAGCGTGCCGACGTAGTAAGTGTCCTGCGCCCCCAGATAGCCCGGATGCTCGGTCTCGATCTCGCCGTGCGCCTCTTTCTCCTGGCGGGCGCGCTCCAGCGCCGCCACCTGGGCTTCGGTCAACACGAGATTCTCTTGTGCCGACTTGGCTTCCAGAGCTTTCAGGCGTTTAGGGAAGGTCTCTAAGTCGTGCCGCTTCCAGACGCAACGTACGCCGCCAGGCGAGAGGAAGATACCCCGCTGTTTCAGTTCGTTGGCAGCGCGGACTTGGCCGTAAGCGGGCTGTTCGATGGCCAGTGCGACGACGGCCTTCTCGACCGACTCTTCGACGCGATTCTTGAGGATGGGTTTGCGGCGGCTGATCTCTTGCAAAGCCAGCGCGCCGCCCTGGTCATAGAGTTCTTTAAAGCGGTAGAAGCTGTCACGGCTATAGCCCATGACTTTGCAGGCTTGACTGACGCTGCCGAGCGATTCGGCGAGTTTGAGCAGTCCGACTTTGTTCTTAATGATTTTGTCTTCGTTGGTCATCTGACATTCCTCCTTTGAGCATCGCGCTCAGTTTACACGAAATGTCAGATTAAATCGTGACTACTACACTTCACCCCTTCTCCCCCACTCCCTTCTTCCCGCTCCTCGCTCATTTCCATCAACTCACCGCCCCCCGTCATCAAGATTTGGCTCCAGCCCCCTGGGCACGGCTTTTTACGGGCTTTTCTTCCTTCACTAACTTGAGATCTACTAAACGCAACGCCAACTTCGGCAGTTGTTTTATCACTTCATCTCTTTTCAGCAGTCCCGAACTCAGCGCATTTCGCCCCACCGACAGCAAACTTCGCCGGGGCCCTTTCTTGCTCCAGTTGAACTGCGCTTGCGCATCCTTCTTCACCACACTGGCCCCTGCCGCCATCCGCAACCCATAGGCCACCATCGCCGCTGCCCATAACACACTCAGTTGCACATCACTGCGCAAGCCGATCTGCTTCAATCCCCAGCCGAAGCGATTCCCTTTGGTATCTCTGAAGCCACCTTCAATCCCCATCCTTCTGGCGTACAAACTGGCCACCTGGTTGGCGGTCAACTCCAAACGGTCGGTGGCGATCAACCATGCTGCTTGATGCCCCTTGCCGCGATAGACAACCAAGCGCACCCGCGCCTGGTTGTTCGGGTCTTTGCCTAAAGTGCCCTCTCCCAGATCCATTAATCCGCCCGCCTGGATGACGTAATCCCGCAGCAGCCCGCAATACTTGTCACTGGCAAAGTAGGTGTTGTGACAGACCCGCGTGATGAAATGGAGACCGCGCAGGCGCAGTTGTTTGATCAGGCTAATCCGCGCAAATCCCCGGTCATTGATGCACGTGATCTGTTGACCAGCGCGCTTGAATAGACTCAACAGGGAGAAAAACGCGTGCTCGGCTTGGTTCTGTGAGCGCAACATCTTCTGCACTTGATAAGCGACGGCAAAGAAAGGTAAGCAGCGCCCGGCGTGGGCCAGGGCCGCCATCAGGACTTGCCGCCCGTCTTTCCACATCGTCCAATCAACCAGCACGAAGCAGTCTTTGAGTTGCGCGGTGTAGTGATCCCACAGCCACTGCCAAACCGAGTCCAGGTGCATAGTTTTGCGTTGGAGAAACTTTTCGATCTTGCGATAGGCCTGACGGCGCTTGAAGCGGCGAGTGCGGGCGAGGTGATCGACGGCGTTAGCCGAATGGAAACGTTCGTGATAAAGGAAGGCGGAGACCAGAGCAGCAAAGCAAGTGCGACCACCAAGCCGCCAATTGGTTGTCATCTGGCGTGTGAGGAAGTATAAATCCAACCAAGACATCTAGAATGTCCTCCTGAGAGACGAGATTTACAAGGTCCAGCTCTCAGGAGTTTTTATTTGATCGGATGGTTCTTGGCAATCTCACAAACGGGGGGCGGTGAGCATTTCCATCAAGCGTTGACAGTCGTGTGGGGCGTTGTGTAAGCTAATCAGCTTGGGAAGGGTTCGTTCACGAATCCGATTTTTATCATTGACTGATCTGCGCCCTTGCTTTCGGTCGCCGCGCTCCACCATCAGGCAGTGCGTCAGGTGCGACCTCGGATTTATTTCGAGGCGTCTGAACGTGCGACGCGGGCGAGAGCAATGAAATGGGTATCGAGATGGAGGTTTTGAGTGGCTAGAGTACAGGTTCACGACAACGAGAGTATCGAAAGCGCAATCCGCCGCTTTAAGCGCGCCGTAGCCCGCGAAGGAATTATCACCGACACCAAAAAGCACGCCTTCTACCTGAAGCCCGGTGAGCGTCGCCGCTTGAAATCGCAAGTCGCTCGCCGCCGCGCCCGCAAGAGCCTGCGTAAGCGTAGCTCCAACGACGAATAAAGCAGATGTCAGGGGCTAGATGTTAGATGTCAGTACTGGCTGTCACTGCGTTTACTAACATCTGACATCTACCCTCTGACATCTGTCACTGATCTGAAACTGCCGCCAGGCGGTTCAGGGCTTCGCGCATCTGCGCGCGCGGCTCTTCGTCCTTTTCACTGGTTACCGCTTCATTGAGCGCCGCGAGCGCGCGCTTGTCGCCGATGTCGGCGAGCGCGAGCGCGGCGGCCACCTTCACCAACCGCGAGTCATCCTTAAGCGCCAGCATCAAGGGCTCGACTGCACGCCGGTCGCGCAGGTCGCCAAGCGCCGCCGCAACTGCCGCGCGAATGTCTGGCGACGTGTCCCGCATCAACGGCAACAGCGGCGCAACGGCGCGGGGGTCCTTGAGCGTGCCCAGTCCCATTGCAGCGGCAGCCCCCACGCTAGAGTTTGAGTCTTTCAACGCCAGGATGAGCGGCTCAACTGCGCGCGGGTCGTTGAGTTGACCAAGCACGCGCGCGGCGGCGCTACGCACAAACGCCACCTCATCTTTCAAGAGCATCAGCAGCGGCTCGACTGCGCGCTTATCGCTGAAGTTGCTGAGCGCGTTGATGGCGGTTGCGCGCACTTCTGCGTCGGCGTCCTTAAGCGAGGCAATGATGGGTTCAACCGCACGCGGGTCTTCTGTATCGACGAGCTTTTCGATGGCATCGCGCCGCTCGACTGGCGAAACGCTTTTCAATCGCTCCAGTTGTTTTGCGACTTCATCCGGCTTTTGACCCGCGAATGCGGCAAGGCTCGCGCCGTCGATGACAAGCAACGCAACCGAGAAGTAAAATAGAGAAGTTGTCAGACTGATTCTGCGCCTCATAAAAACCAGTCCTTTATTTATTGGTCATTGGCCATCAGTCATTGGTTACTGGCGTAATACTCTCGTAGATAACAAGCTAATGACTGATGACCAGTGACTAAGAACTTATGACTGCTCCGAACCGCCGCCGAACATTCCGCCTAAGCCGCCGAGTTTTTCGCCCAGACCGCCCGGCAGTTTGCCAAGCACCGAAGCGACCTGATCTGGATTGTTCTTGAAAAAGTCCAGCACTGTATCCACCGCGTGTTCGGCTTTGGCTTGATCCAGCCCGACTTTCGACACCAGCAGTGAGACCAATTGTTCTTTCATAATGATTTCTCCTGTTTAGAAATGGTTCCTGTGCGCGAACCGCTACATGATTTTCTGTAGGAAGCTGCGGCCCGCTTGCAACTCAAGCGCAAAATTATCCGCGATGGTCTGCCCGACATCGGCAAGCGACGCAAGCGTACCGAGATTCACGCCCGTTTTGGCGCGCGGCCCCCATGCCAGCACCGGCACGTATTCGCGCGTATGGTCGGTCGATACATCGCCTGGGTCGCAACCGTGATCGGCGGTGATCATCAACAGATCGTCTTCGCGCATGGCCTGTTGAATCTCCGGCAGTTGCGCGTCGAAGGCTTCGAGCGCGCGGGCATAACCTTCCACATCGTTGCGATGGCCATAGAGCATATCGAAATCCACAAGGTTGGTGAAGATCAAGCCGCGCGGCGTGCTGCCCAGTGCGCGCAAGGTTTGCTCGACGCTCGCGTTGTTGTTGCCGGCCTTCAATTCTTCGGTCGTGCCGCGATGACAAAAGATCGAGCCGATTTTGCCGACCGCCGTGACCGCAAGCCCCGCTTCCTTCACCCGATCAAGCAAGGTCTGTTCGGGCGGGTCAATCGCATAATCCTGCCGCGCTTCGGTGCGGCGGAAATTGCCCGGCTCACCAATGAATGGACGCGCAATGACGCGGCCCACTTCATCTTCGCCGGTCAACAACCCGCGCGCGATTTCGCACCACTGGTAAAGCTGCGCGAGCGGCACGATCTCTTCGTGCGCGGCAATTTGAAAAACGCTGTCGGCAGAGGTGTAAACAATCGGGTGGCCGGTTTTCAAGTGCTCTGCGCCAAGCTCTTTGATGATCTCAGTCCCTGAAGCCGGTTTGTTGCCAATCGTCCTGCGCCCGATGCGGCGCTCGAACGGTGCGATGATGCGCGGTGGAAAACCCTGTGGATATGTGGGAAACGGTCGCGCCGTGATGATGCCGCTCATCTCCCAGTGGCCGGTGGTCGTGTCTTTGCCGCGCGAACTCGTAGCCGCGCGTCCATAGATGCCCGCCGGGTGTTCAACCGGCGCTACGGGAAGCTCGCGGATGTTGGCCAGTCCCATCGCCCGCAGGTTCGGAATGCGCACATCGCGTGAGGCGAGCGTGTGGCCGAGCGTGTCCGCGCCCGCGTCGCCATAGTCAGCCGCGTCAGGCATCTCGCCGATGCCGACGCTGTCGAGCACGATCAACACGACGCGATTGAAAGAATTCATCTCAAGCACTGGTGATTCTCCCTGAGCGATTCTATGCCGTTCGTTGGGCAGTGACAAGGTCGGCGGGATGTTCGCAGTTGAGAAATCAAATGAGCGATTACGATCAAATCTGCCTGCTGAAATATTCGGTTCGCCGGACAACCTACGGCTGACTGCTTTTCGCAATCCGTGCGCGCACAAGCCTGGTCACCGCCGCGTACAATTCATCAAGCACGGCGTTGCGTTCTGTGCGATCAGTGAAGCCGATGGCTTCAAGCACAAGCCCGTCAAGCCGCCGCCGGTCGGCGCGCTGCACTTCGGCAAAAAGCGACAGCACCGGGCGGCGCGCGATAGCCGTGAGCGCCGATTCCAACCGCCGTTTGATTGCCGCTGACAGTTCGCGCGCATCAGGAATCATGATCTGCTCAGCAACGGCCACGTCAATGTCGGCAATCGCCTGCGCGCCGGTCATCTGTCGACAGGTGATCTCGGCGTAGTAGCGCGCCCACGTCGAATTGAGCAGCGCCGCCAGCAATTGGTGTGACAGTCCTTTGCGCGGAAAGACGCCGTAAAGTTTTTTATCTTCAAAAACGCGCGCGCGATTGATGGCTACAAGCCACCGCTCGCCGACCTTCGACGGCAAAATCAACGGCGCAGGCTTGCGGTCACACGCCACCGCATACCACGACTGCCGCGCCGCGCAGCTTGGCCGCTTGTGATAACCCGCGCGCTCGCCCGCGCGTATGTATGAAAGCGCGCGCGCGCCGGTGATCTCTAAGGGCGTGGCGGCGCAATTGAACAACAGCCTGGCGCTCGCAGGCCGGTCAAGCAGGATGCCGGAGATTTCTTTCAGCGAAAAAATGATCGGTGATAAATATTCCGATTCGACGAGGTGCCGTTCGCCTGCCGCAGTTTCGATTTCAACCAGCGGCGAGGCCGACTGCTTGCCATTCGCTGCGCCGCGTCCTACGGGCTTCACATAAAAGAACTCATTCGCGCCGGTCGTGATTCCGCGCCGCACCGAAGCGACTTCACTGAGCGTAAGCATGCCGCTAATTGTTTTTGATTGCGCGCCGCGCCGCGCCACATGGCCCCTGTCGCTCTTTGCCTTTGGCTTTTTGTCAGCGGTTTCTTTCACATAAAAGAATTCGTTCGCGCCGGTCTTCACCCCGAAGCGCACGCGCGCCACGTCGGAAAGTTTTCTGAGTCGCAAACCGCCGCGCTCCAGCACGCGAAAAAAAACTTCGTCGGCGCGCAGGTACTTGCCCCAGCCCGCTTGGGCAACGCGGCTCGCGGGATTGAGGGGGTCTGGCGCGCCCGCCAACTCGGCCTGACTGACAACCCGCAGACGCAACGCGTCGCTTGTCGTAGAAACGCTGGCGCGCTCAATCGAGCGCGCGAATGCCATAGCCGCCGCCGTTGACTTGCGCTTGAGTATTTCACTGAGCGGTCGCCTGAGCTGCACAAAGCGCACGCGGTTTGCGGCGCGAGCTTGAGCCCCGTCTTCGCGTTCAAGCACCGTGATGGTTGTGTTGATTGATGCGTCGGCAAAGAAGCTTTCGACAGCCGATTCGATCACCGCCAGCACGCGGAAATTACGGAGCAGGAATTCTCGCAGCGCCGCGCCATACCCCACATCGAGCCAACTGCTCGCCGTCAGAAAAACTAACCTCCCGCCTGCCTTCAGAAAGCGAATCGCACGGGCAAAAAAATAGACGTAAATGTCGGAGCGGCCCGACCAGTGCGGCCAGTAAATTTCAGGCATCCGCTGGCGGTCGCCCGCCAGGCGTCGTTCGATGCGGCGCTTGTCGCGCGCGCCCATCACTTCCTGGCGGATGTATGGCGGATTGCCGATGATCGCGTCAAAGGCGACCGGCAAGCGCAAGCGCCGGTTCAAACGCGCGCCGGTTTCCAGATCAAAGAAGTCAGCCCCGGCCACGCGCGCGCCTGTGCGAGACGCGACCTCGACCGCTTGCGACGAGCGATCAATGCCGAACGCGTCTTGGACGAGCGGCGCAAGTTGGCTGCCGGTTTGCGAGGCGCGATGGTGTTTGAGGCGAATTGCTGCTTCGAGCAGGCGGCCATCACCGCAGGCGGGATCGAGGATCAAATCATCGGACGCGCGAACGGCGAAAGCGGCCAGCACGCGCGCCACGTCGCCCGGCGTGTAGTGTTGCCCATAGCGATGCCGTTCATCTCTCGCGTTCGCCATCTTTTGGTCAAGACGTTATAGACCGCATGGCTTGAGCGTCTTGCTCGCGGCCCGCTTGCCACCTACAATTTTCATGCGCGCGGCTTGCCCCCGCGCGCCGCCTGAGTGTAGCACGAGAAACCACTGATGACGAAAGCTGAGATTTTTAAGCAACTGACCGCGACACCATTCGTCCCGCATGCAAGGCTCAAGAACGGGCACGCGCAAACGCTTGCCGGGACGCTCATCCGGCGACGCTTCAAACGCGTTCTTGAAAATACCGAGGCGCGAATCTTCAAGACGGCGGCGGGCGTGCAAGTGCTCACCCATTGCTCGTGGCAACCGCAGCGGTTGACGCGACCGACCTTGATCGTCGTGCATGGCATGGAAGGCTCGACCGAGTCGCGTTACATGCTGGGGACTGCCGAGAAGGCTTTAGCGGCTGAGTTCAACGTCGTGCGCGTGAACTTTCGCAACTGCGGCGGGACCGAGCACCTGACGGCGACGCTCTACCATGCGGGACTGACCGACGACCTGCGACAGATCGTCACAGAGTTGAGCGCGCGGGATGGCTTGCAGGAATTTTATGTGGCGGGCTTTTCGCTCGGCGGCAATGTCGTGTTAAAGCTCGCAGGCGAATATGGCGAGCAGACGCCGCCCGTCGTGCGCGGTATTGTCGCCGTTTCGCCATCGATGGATCTGGCCGCGTGCGCCGATGCCATCGAGATGCGCTCGAACATTATTTATCACACGCGATTCATCTGGAGTTTGCGCAGTCGCCTGCGGCGCAAAGCGGAATTGTTTCCCGACCGCTATGACGTGTCCCGCTTGCGCGGCGTGTGGACGATTCGCAAGTTCGATGACATTTATACCGCGCCGCACAGCGGGTTTCGCAATGTGGCGCACTACTATGAATGCGCGAGCGCGCTACCGTTCGTCCCGCGTATCGCGGTGCCGACGCTCCTCATTCACGCCAAAGACGATCCCTTCATTCCGCGCGCCTCGTTCGAGCGCCCGGAGGTAACCGGTAATCCAAACGTGATGGTGTTGACCACAGATCACGGCGGGCATGTGGGGTTCATCGGGGCCAACGGCGACGGCGAAAGCCGCTTCTGGGCCGAAGCGACGCTCGTGAAGTTTATCAGCTTGATACGTCAAGAGCGCGTGACCGGCGGCGAAGTTTGCTCGCTCGATAGTCGCGCCGTCTCGCCATAAATAAAAACGCGCGGGCGAGAAATGAACTCTCGCCCGCGCCATCTGATGCAAAGAGGGTCGCGCGATAACTCAGGCCGTGATCGTGAACGAGTCATAGAAGCTGCGGATGTTGGCGGGAAACTGGTAGCCTTTAGGCATCGTAAAAATAACCTGATAGAGCCGCTGCCCGGCCAGATAAACCATGTGGAGAAAGGTGAATTTATCGCTCTCGGTTCTGGCCATATAGCCCGGATAACCGTTCATCGAAACACGCTTGCCGCTGACGACTCGCCCATTAACGCCCGCCGCCCCTTTCGCACATATATTCGCCAAGAGGGTCGCCTTATCGATTCTGGACAGGTCGCTGGGGTAATCCGCATACATCACGAGATAAGCGTAGTCACCGCCGTCGGTTTCCGCATTGAACTTGTGCAGCGTCGTCCGGCCAAATGGCGTATCGATCTCGCCGCTCGAATGCCGTGGCTGGCCCGGCATCAGCACCGAAAAGGCTCCGGCGCGCGACACAAACGGCATCATTGCCGCGCCGTTGTGGGTGAGCGGCGCGGCCCGCAAACCGCCCGTCAATAGCAAGGGTAGAATCGCCACGCTCAAAACAAATAATCGTTTGATGGTTTGTGCTCTTTTCAACATAGTCAATCTCCTTCCAATCATTTTATTCACAGAGTTGTTGTCTCTGCCTTCATTGACCGAGGGCGCAAAAGCGAGCCTTATATTGGCGCGCCGCGAAAAAAAATATTTGGAAGTTGATTGCGAAACGATACCGAAGCGGCAGGCAGGATGAAGCGGCAGGCAGGGAAGCGAACTCGGGGATTAAACGACAGGGTCGGTGATGCCAGCAAGCGGATTGGGTTCGTCCGGTTGGACGCAAACCATCACTTGGCGGCCTGACTTGATGCGCCGCGACAGCATCAACGCTAGAAGGCACATCATCAGCGGGTGCGTTTTCCAGTACGCGCGATAGGTCCGCCGCATAGATGGTTGGTCGGTCACAATCGTCGCCGTGCCGGATATGGCCGGGCCGTTTTCGCTGCCGAGAAAGCAGACGACGCGCGGGTTGCGGCGCGCGCGCTTGACCTTGAACGATTGCCCGTCGGTGAGAAACTCAATCCGCCCATCGTTAAGGGTGAGCCACACGGGGACTTTTTTCAGCTCGCCCGATTGTTTATACGAGCCGAACAGTTGATTGTGGCTCTTAATCGCGCGTTCAAGCTCAGGCGTCATCGAATGGTCGCTTCCGGTTCAGGTTTGAAATGTGGAGAATGCTACTTTCCGGCTTTGCCGACTTCGCCGGTCGAAGACGTGAAGCGGATGATTTGATTGTAGGTGGGATTTTTTTCTTTCACCGGTTCGGCCACTTGCGGCGCAATGGTCACGGGCGATTTTTCAGGCAGCGCGCTTGTGTGAATGCCGCTGTAGCGCGTGTAGATGATGCGCACGTAATTCTGGGTCTCCAAAAACGGCGGGATGCGCAGCCCGTACATTTCGACCGCGCCTTCGCCTGCGTTGTAGCCTGCGAGCGCCAGCCTGACGTCGCCGCTGAAGCGGTCGAGCAGCCAGCGCAAATACCTTGCGCCGCCGAAGACATTCTCGCGCGGGTCGAAGATGTTTTTCACGCCGAAGCGCGCGGCGGTTTCGGGCATCAACTGCATCAGGCCCGATGCGCCTTTGGGCGAGATGGCCATGCGATTGAAGGCCGATTCAGCGCGCATTACCGAAAGAATCAAACACGGGTCGAGACCGTTTTGCGCGGCGGCCTCATAAACCAGCGCATCGACTGCCGCATTGCCTGACGAGATCGGATGATGGCCCGACGCGGGCGGAACTTTAATCGCCATGGCTTGAGGCGGCGCGGCGGTGTCGGGCACTTTTTTCTTCGCCTGTTCAGCCGCGCGCGCTTGATCTGAATCGGTCATCGGGACCGGCGGGCGGGCGGGCGCTGACATCGGTATTTGTTGAGCGCTGGCCCAACCACCGATCATCAGCAAGCTAAAAACCGCTGCTACTGCTTTAGACATACCCGCAGATTCTACCATGACTATTGAATCGTGACATGGGTAATTTCGACGCTGTCAGCGCCGCGCACGTAAAACACCACTCGGTCTTTGGCTTCAATCAACTTGGGATCAAAGGCGAGGATGCCGGTGAGGGATTCGCCGGGGGGGAGCTTGTTCTCCTGTTTGCTCTGGGTGAGTTCGACCGTCAGCGGATGCGCCTCTGTGCCGACGCCCACTTCGAGCGTGAGCGTGGCGAACTCGAAATCCTCGGCCCCGGCGTTTTGAATCGTATAACGGAGGTAAGCTTTCTCGTCGAAGATCAGCACGCGCTGGTCGAGCGTGACAATGATTTTTTTCTTGGTTGAGGCGCGCGTGTTCGTGATCTTGGTTTCACGCAAGCCGAGCAGCAGCGCCTGCATAAAGCGATGATGTACTTCCTGGCCCGTGCGCTCGGCGACATGGCGATTGGCTTCATTGAGTTTGGCCTCGGCCTCGCCCGTGATGCGATCGGCCTGCTGGCGCGCGTTGCGAATGATCTCGTCATACTTCACTCGCCCCTGCTGTTCCGCATCGGCCTTGATGCGTTCGGCGTCCGGGCAGGGCGCGGTCTTGGGCGGGTCAGTGGCCGGCGGCGGATCTGCGGCGGTCGTCGGCGTCGGGTTGCTCTTCTCGCTTGTGCCGGTTCCGGCCTGCGCGGGCGGCGGCGCATCCATGACATTGACGACGCGATGCGCCTGCGCTTGCGGCACAATGAACAGGTCGAAATTATATGTGTGTTTGCCATCGCCGGTCTTGACAAACATGTTGCTCTGCCCCCTGGCGGTGACCGGCTTGATGAACACCTCGTTGCTTGGCTTCGCGCTATCGCCGCGTTCGATGACGAATGCGCCTTTGCCGCTGGCCGCATCGTAGAGGTCGCCGCAGATCACAGACGTGACCGGCTCGGTAAAGGAAATGCGAGTCGTGATGCCGGCAGCCGTTCGCACCGCGCCGATCTGATCCGGCGCGAGTTGCAAAGTGACGACAGGCGCTTGCGTTTGCGCGCGCGCGACCGAAGCGGTCAGCAGAGACACCGATAAAATGGCGATTAGCAACTTGGGCTTCAATTCAGCCTCCTGGAATGAATTGTGATCAACGGTTTAACCCACATGGGAAACTCTGCGATTCGCAGACCTGTTGTGGCTAAATATTGTTGCAAAACCGGCACCAGCTTACAAGGTTAAAGTTGGCGCACGCAATACTCAACCCGCCCGCCGGGGCGATTGCCCGATGGTTGGCTTGACCCTGAAACCTCAACGACTGGGGGGGGGCTGCTGAATCTCCGTGGGCGCTGCCGGGCCGCTCAACCGCTCGACCAAATAGAGGGCAACCAGTGTGGTTATGATTAACGTCACCAGCAGGCTGATGATCGTGCGCAGCATCGCTTTGCGAATGAATACGTTTCTTCTGCCGAACCAGCCACGCCAGCCGCATTCATGGCAGCGATAAGCACGGTAGGAAGAGACAAACTTCACGAACTTTTCTCTGAATCCGCGCGCGCGTGAGCGATGTAGGTGCCCGCCGCATAGGGGGCAAATCTTGCTCGACAAGCCGGCCTCCACATATAGGCACTCGGGTTAAACTGAAAGCGCCTCAGTGACTATGCGATCACCGAGGCGCTGAAACGATTTGAAATGTTTGAACTGCGCTTTGCGTCAGTTTAGGACGGGCTGACCGGCGGGCGACCCGTCGATGAGGTTTCACCATTGCCCACCGCCACGCCGACTGCCACAGCAGCCCCAACGCCCAGTAGCGCAAGCAATCCAATCAGGCCGGGGCCGACCAGCAACCCGGCACCGCGACGGCCGCCTTCGCATTCGACTTCGAGGTTGATGCCCGCGCCGCCCATCACATCAACTGAACCGTCATAAGTTTTCTTTTGTCCCGCCGCGAGCGTCTCCGTGGTCGGCGCTTTGACTTCGCCCGAACCGCTTATGACTTTGACTTCGGTTTTCCCTGAGCAGGTTGATTTGACTTCAAGCGAACCGCCCACGCACAGAATCGTGACCGTCGTGTGCTTGCCGACCATAACGCGCCCGGTCGCTCCCAGGTCGATCACCGCACTGCCGCTCCCCGTGGAAACGACGCTGCCGTTGGTCACCGTCGCGCCGGTCTGCGCCGGGTTGCCGTTGATGGTCGTGGTTCCGCCATTGACCGTCAAGGTCCCGCTGCAATCCTGCAGCCCTGCCGGATCGTTCACCATGCTTTTTTCCGTTGCGGCATACGCGCGGAGCGTAAACAGCGTGGTGACCGTGATCGCCAGCACCAGGCTGAGCATTGCTCTGAGTTGATTTTTCGGCAGCTTCATAATTCCTCCATTAGAAATAACGGTGCGGGACTGCTTGCTGCGTGCTTCACCCATGTTTACGGGTAGCCCCAGAATATGAAATAAGGCGTCAAAAGTCAACAGCTTTTTGGGAAACTTCAAGTTTCCTGTTCCCCGTTCCGGTCGCGGCGATCTTATCCCCCCTTAAAAGCCGGTAAATCTTCCGGCGAGATCGCCGCGAGCGGCGGATGAAGGCGGTCTTTGGCCGATAAAATGGGCTGTCCAATGCCCCACCGGATGCCGACTGTGGAATCGTTCCAGATCAGGCCGCGCTCGTCCTGCGGCGAATAATAGTCGCTGCACTTGTAGAGAAACTCGGCTGTCTCGGACAACACCAGATAGCCATGCGCAAACCCGGCAGGGACGTAAACCATCAATTGATTCTCAGCCGACAACGCCGCCGTAATATGGCGGCCAAAGTCGGGCGAGCCTCGCCGCAGATCGACCACCACGTCCAGCACTTCGCCCTGCACAACGCGGCACAGCTTGGCTTGCGGGCGGGCCACCTGATAATGCAAGCCGCGCAGCGTGCCTTTGACCGAGCGCGCGTGATTATCCTGCACAAAGTGGTCGGTAATGCCCAGGTCGGCGAACCTTTTTTCCTGATAGCTCTCGAAGAAAAAGCCCCGCTCATCACGGAACACCGTCGGCTCAATTAAACAGACGCTCGGCAGCGCCGTAACTATTCGTTTCATCAGTATCGCTTAAGACTCATGCCCTCAAAATCGCGCCGCCAATCTATCGACGATCAGTTGGCCGATGCCGAGTGAAGCCGTCGCCGCCGGCGATGGCGCGTTCAACACGTTCACCACGCGCGGCCCCTCTTGAATGCAGAAATCATCGATCAGTAGGCCGTCTGCGGCAACCGCCTGTGCGCGCACACCGGCGGGCGCAGCCGTCAACTGGGCGGCGCGAATCTCCGGCACCAGTCGCTGCAAGGCGCGCACGAAGGCGCGCTTGTTGAGCGAGCGCCACATCTCGCCCGCGCCCATTCGCCAGTGGGCGCGCGCCAATCGCCGGAAGCCCGAATAAGTGAGCGTTTCCAGCAGGTCGCGCGCGTTGAGTTTGAGTTTGCCATAGCCTTCGCGCGCAAAGGCGAGCACGGCGTTTGGCCCACACTCGACGCCGCCTTCGATCATGCGCGTGAAGTGCACACCGAGGAAGGGGAACTGCGGGTCGGGTACGGGATAAATCAACGCGCGGCACAAGGGTTCAGCTTCTTTCGAGAGCTTAAAATATTCGCCGCGAAATGGAACGATCTTCACCTGCGGCGCATTGCCTGCCAACCGCGCCACGCGATCCGAATGCAGCCCCGCGCAGTTGACGACGGTGCGGGCGGCAAAGTCTCCGGCCCGGCTCTCGACGATGACTTCGCTATTGCGCTCTTTCAAGCCGATGACTTGCGCGCCGGTTTTGACCCCGCTGCCGCGCGCACAAATGCGCGCCGCCAATTGCTTGCAGACTTGCGGGTAATCGACGATGCCGGTTTCGGGGACGTGAATGGCTTTGACGCCCGCCGCGTGCGGCTCCAGTTCGGCAAGCCGCGCGCGGTCGATCATCTCGCAATGGACGCCGTTGGCTTTGCCGCGCGCGTAGAGCGCATGCAATCGCTCCACTTCGCCGTCATCGACCGCGACAATAACTTTGCCGCAGCGTTCATAACGGATGCCTTCGGCCTGACAGAAAGCCTCCATCGCGCGCTTTCCGGCGCGGCACGTTGCGGCCTTGTGCGAGCCGGGCTTGTAGTAAATGCCCGAATGCAGGACGCCCGAATTGCGGCCCGATTGATGAAGGGCCACGCGGCTTTCTTTTTCCAAAACGAGCGCGGTTTTTTCGGGGAAGCGTTCGAGCAGGCGGTGCGCGGTCGCGAGTCCTACAATGCCGCCGCCGATGATGATGACGTCCGCCGTTTTCATAGGGCCGCGCGAGCGTTCATCATTGCGCCTTGCTCGCCGCCAGCGTGTCGGGGGAAGAGTCGTTGATGAGGTCGTGCGCCCAGCGCGTGTGGCCGCGCACGAGCCGCGAGCCGCCTTCGTCGCTCAGGAATTTGACGTTGCTGTATTTCGCGTCCTGATAGTCGATGACCTTGCCGCTTTCTATCGCCTCGATCACCTGCCGGATGCCGCGCTCAACTGTCCAGCGCGGTTTGAAATCGAGCGACTTGCTGATCTTGCCGAAGCTGACGCGATAATTGCGCCGGTCTGTGTCTGATCCCATGCTGATCAGGTGCGAGGCCGGAACCATCTGTTGAATCATTTCGCCGATCTGTTGAATCGTGTAGTTCTGCTCGTCGCTGCCGACGTTGAAGACTTCCTGGCTGACCAGCGCCATCGGCGCTTCGAGCACCTGCAACACGGCGAGCGCCGCGTCATCGACGTGCACGAAAGGCCGCCACTGGTCGCCGCCAAAGACCGTGATCTGACCCTCGACCATCGCTTTGGCCGCCAGCAGATTGACCACCAGATCAAAGCGCGTGCGCTCGGACAGGCCGTAGATGGTGCCGAAGCGCAGAATCGTCGGCCCGAAATCATTGCTCGCCATGCTCATCAACACGCGTTCGGAAGCGATCTTGCTGCGCGCGTAGATCGACACGGGGTTGAGCGCCGACCGTTCATCCAGCACCAGATCGTTTGCGCCATACACCGAGCAGGTGCTCGCGAAGATGAAGCGCGAGACGCCGCTGCCTTTGGCGACTTCGGCGATCATGCGCGTGGCCATCAAATTGACTTCGATGGTCAGTTCTTCGTCGAGCGCGCAGGCCGGGTCGCCGACAATCCCGCCCAGATGAATCACCGCGTCGATGTTGCGCATCGTTTCGACGACTTTATCGACCTGCCGGAAATCCGCCGGCACGACTTCAAGGTTCGGGTGCGCGAGCACGCCATCAATCGGCTCGGTGCCAAACAACAACAGGTCGAGCAGGCGCACGTGATAGCCGCGTTCGAGCAGTTTGGGCAACAGCGCCGAGCCGATGTAACCCGCGCCGCCGATGACCAGAATCCGTTTGATCTCGCGCGGCGCCGATTGATCGCGGTCAATCTCCGCGCGCACGACCTTCGACCACAACCAGGCCCAGATGCGCGACACGCCGATCACGATGATGCTGATGGCCCAGGCGACGACCAGCGCGCCGCGCGGCATATCCAGCACCCCGCCGATGAAGTAGGAAGCGAAGCCGAAGACCACGTATCCGAGGCTGACCGCCTGCGTGACAATCAATGCTTTGTAGGGGCCTTTGTAGGCGCGACCGTAGGTGTAAAAGCCGCTCAGGGCGAAGATCACCAGACAGATGGCCGTCAGCAGCCACGAGGTATGAAAGTAGCGGTTGAGCAGATACCAGAAGAGTTGATTGTAGTCGACGTCCTCCAGGCGCGGCTCGAACGCGACGAGGTAGAAGAACCGCAGCATCAACGCCGCGATGACCGCCGCGTTAAGGATCAACCCGTCGGCAACGACGCGCAGTAGAATCTCCGGTTTCCAGCGCATGGAGCGCACAAGTGACATAGTGGTTTGTTTCCTCAGATTCGGCTCACCTCTACGTGGCGAGGGCCGTAGAGGTTTGATTGAGCGCCCGCAGCACCTCTTCAGCCGCTTCGTGAACGCGTCGCACGGCGCGGCAAATTCCCAGCGCCGTTTCGTCATCCATGTGCGACCACATCGGCAAGCTCAGGCTGCGGGCGGCGAGTCGCTCGGTATTATCCAACATATCGCCCGCCGTAGCAAATCCTCCATAAGCCGTCTGGCGATGCACGGGCGGCTCGTAGTATTTGCGCGTGTCGATGTTTTCGGCTTCGAGCGCCGTGGCAAGATCATCGCGGCTCAGGCCGAACGCGTCCGCATCAACGGTGATCGAGAAATCTTTATACGAATTGCGATTGCCGGGCCTCACTGCCTGAAAACTGATGCCGGGCAATTCGCCGAGCTCGCGGTGATAAATCGCGGCGACTTCATTGCGGCGGCGCGCGCCCGCTTCAAGCCGCCGCAGGCTGTGCAGTCCTAAGAGCGCGTTGAACTCCGGCATGCGCGCATTCATGCCTGCAAAGGCGCTGTCGTAGTTGCCGCTGTTGCCGTATTCGCGACCCAGGCGAACGCGGTCGGCCAGTTCGTCATCGTCGGTCGCGACAATGCCGCCTTCGCCCGTGATGAGCAACTTGGTCGGGCTGAGACTGTAAACGTGCGCGTTGCCTTGCGCGCCGACGGGCTTGCCCTGGTAGCGCGCGCCGAACCCATGCGCGGCGTCGAAGACGAGCTTGAGTCCGTGGCTTTTGGCCACCCCGTCGAGCGCGTCAATGTCAGCCGGGTTGCCGAAGTTATGCACGGCGACGATGGCCGAAGTCGCGGGCGTGATGGCCGCCTCGGCAGCCGCCGCGTTGAGATTGGTCGTCTCGAAATCGACATCGGCAAACACAGGCCGAAGCCCCGCCCACACGAGCGCGCTCACGGTCGCCATAAACGTAAAGCTCGGCACGACCACCTCGCCGGTCAGGCCCAAGGCTTGATAAGTGAGCATCAAGCCGGTCGTGCAGCTTGAAACCGCAACCGCGTGGCGCACGCCGAGATGAGTGGCGACGGCTTCTTCAAAGGCGCGCAGGTGACGGCCCTTGGTGACCATGCGCTTGCGAGAATCGCTTCGGCATCGGCGGCCAGATCGGCAAACGGCGGCAGGTCGGGCCGCACGATATGCACCTTGCTTGCAAACACGGGGGCGTTTCCTAATAAAGCGGGATGATTGCTCATAAGCTCTCTTCTTGGGTTTTGATTATTCGGGCCGGAACGCCGACCGCCGTCACGCCCGCAGGCAAGTCGCAAGTGACTACCGCGCCTGCGCCGACAGTCGACCACGCGCCGACTGAGCGGCCTTGGATGACGTTTGCGCCCATGCCGATGTAGCAGCCTTCGCCGATGGTCACGTTGCCAGCCAGGTGCGCGCCGGGGTTGAGGTTCGTATAGCGGCCCACCTTGCTGTCATGGCTCACGGTTGCGGCGACATTAAGAATACAATAGCTGTCAATCAGCGCGCCCGTGTTGATAATGACGTTAGGAAAGATGGTCACGCCGTCGCCGAGTCGTGCGTGTCGAGAAACCTGCGCGCGTGGCGAAATGACGTCGGCAAATTTTAATTCGAGCGAGCGCGCGCGCTCAACCAGCCGTCGACAAACGGGCGGCGCGCCGACGGCGCAAACGACGGCGACTTCCTGACGGTCTACGCCGTCAAACCAGCCCCAATCGCCTAAGACCATCGCGCCATCCAGCGCGTGGCCATGCAGCGCGCGGTTGTCATCGACGAAACCGAGCAACTCGGTCTGTCCGTGCGTTTCGGCTTGCTCGCGCAGAATCTCTGCGACTTCGCGACCATGCCCGCCTGCGCCAATGATGACAATTCGCCTGGTCGGTTTCATGCTTCTTTGTGCAAACTGCCCTTGAACTCTTCAGCCGTCGCGTGGCCGGGCTGGCTGATGCCTTCGCGTTTGAAAATTTTCACTAGCGTGAGCGCGAGAATTTTCACGTCCAGCCACAACGACTGACGATCAACATACCACACGTCATAGCCAAACTTCTGTTCCCACGTCAGCGCATTGCGCCCGTTGACCTGCGCCCACCCGGTGATGCCGGGCAAGACTTCGTGGCGACGAAACTGCTCCGGCGTATAGCGGTCGCGATAGTGCGCGTAGAGCGGACGCGGGCCGACCAGACTCATCTCACCGCCGAGCACGTTGAGCAATTCCGGCAATTCATCGAGGCTCGCCCCTCGCAGGAAGCGACCGAGTTCGGTCAGGCGCTCGGCGTCCGGCAGTAACTTCCCTTGCGCGTCGCGCGCGTCGGTCATGGTGCGAAATTTCCTGACGTAAAACACGCGCCCATCGCGGCCAAGCCTTGCCTGCTTGAACAACACGGGCGCGCCGAGTTTGCCGCGAACGGTCAGCGCAAGGGCAGCCAGCAGCGGCAACCACAGGGGGAATGTGAGGATTGTGACAATCAGATCGAACGCCCGCTTGCCGCCGCGCCGATAAATATTCGATGTGCGAGTCGTCGGGTTTTGCATGCGCTTCGAATCACTGCCAACCGGCAATCTTGCGGATCGGCCTTGCCGGGGCGCCGGCGACCAGCATATTGGGCGGCACGTCTTTGGTCACAACCGCGCCCGCCGCGACCATCGAGTTCGCGCCGATGGTCACGCCCTTCAAAATGATGGCCTGCGCGCCGACCCAGACATGATCGCCGATTCTTACCGCGTTGTCGGCGGCCCGCACGGGCACTGCCGCATCCAGTTCAACGAGCGTGTGCATATCGTTATCAATGATCGTACAGTTCCACGAGATCGCACAATGATTGCCAATCGTGATTTCCTGCTGCGCGCTGATGACCGTGCCATACCAGACGCTTGTATATTCGCCGATGGAAATTCGCGCGGGCCGCTCCGGCGTGCCAATCGCTGAGAGTACCACGCGCTCGTGCATCTCGCTCAGGTGGCCGAGTCGCACGACGCCGCTTGCCACGCGCAGCTTCACGCCGCGATGGATGATGGGGAGTCGTTTGAATCCCGCGCGGCGATACCAGAGCGCGCCGCGCAGGATGCCCCAGACGATTTCGCGCTTGCGCCAGAACGGCATCGCCCCGACGCGAATCGCGCGCGCCTGCGCGCCGCCCGCGACTGGCGGTGATGTGTCGCGCTCGGCTTCACTCATAGCGGTTGCGGTTGTTTGCGGGCAGCCAGCCTCTCGATCAGATGAATGAACTGACGGCTTTGCTCGGCGCGATTGAAATGCGCTTCGACATAAGCGCGTCCGCGCCGACTCATGGCCTGCCGTTCGTCGGCGTGTTCGGCCAGGTAGCGCACGGCACCGGCAAGCGCGTTGGCGTCGCCGGGCGGCACGAAGATGCCCGCGCGCGCGGCTTCAACGACTTCGCGGATCACGCCGTCAATGGCCAGCAGCACGGGCCGCCCGGCGGCCATGTAGTCGAAGACTTTGTTCGGATAGGTCATCCGAAACATGCGAATGTTTTGCAGGATGGCCACGCACGCGTCGGCGCTCGCCAGATAATCCCGCATCTCCTGTTTGGGCTGCGCGCCCGCAAAGATCACGTTACTCAGACGCGCGGCTTCAGCGCGCGCCTGCAACGCGCGGCGCTGTTTGCCGTCGCCGACAATTAAAAAAGCAAAGCGCGCGTCGGCTCGGAGTTCTTCTGCCGCTTCAAGCAGCACGCCTAAGTCATTCGCCGGGCCAATCGCCCCGGCATAGGCGACAACGAATTTGCCGTCGAGATTGTACTGCTTGCGAATGCCGTTACCGGCTGCCGCCGGGTCGAACATCTGCGGGTCAACGCCGTTTGCCAGCAATGTGATTTTTTCCGGCGCAACGCCTTTCTCAATCAGATAATCAACATACGCGGGCGAGTTGACCAGCAAGTAATCCGCGCGCCGGTACAAGAATCGCTCAAGCCATAGCGAGAGGCGGATCAGCCAGGGGTTTTTGAGAATGCCCATATCGACGGCAAACTCCGGCCAGAGGTCGCGGATTTCAAGCAGCAGCGGGCGGCGGCGCAACGCCGCGACCAGCCACGCCGAGGCGGCCTGGAAAATCGGCGGCGACGTGCCCATCACCAGATCGACCCGACGAACGCGCAGCGCCGTCAACAGCGATGAAACCGCAAAGCTGAGAAAAGCCCATAGCCGCCCGATGAAGCGGCCATGCAGGGTGCGCTGCGTGAAGACGCGAAGCACGCGAACGCCGTCGATGGTTTCATCGGCGCGCGCCTGTTGCTGCTGACTGGCCGTGAGGTAGCTGATGCGGCTGGCGACGACGGTGAACTGATGGCCTTGCTCGACGGCGCGGCGGCCAAACTCGAAGTGGCGCGTGCCGCCCGGTTCGTGGGGCGAGGCGAAGCCTTGATGGATCAGCAAGACATGCATACGGCAGATGTTTTCCGGGCGGCCCGCCGCGCCCGTCAAGCGATTTCCAGGCGCTGGTTCAGCGCGCCGCGCATGACCACGGAGGCGACAAGCGGGGGCCGCACGTTGCTGTTTGATTGTCGCGCGCGCGCTTGTGGATTTAATTTCACCGTCGCTTGCTGCTTAACAGTTTGCCATTCTATCTGCTCATCGCGCATCTGCCATTCGCACGGCTCCGGGCCAAACAACGAGATGAATCGCATGGCGTTTGCTCGCGCCGTCAAGGCCAGCGACAACGCCGGTTCGCGATAGTTGTAATACGGCGCGCGCCAGCCGCGCGGGCTTGTCGCATCGGCGCGCACAATCGTATGGCTTCCGCCGACATCGAGCGCCGCCGCTTGCACGTAATATGGCCCGGCAGTTGTGTCGAGCCTGAGCGCGCCTTGCGACGGGTTCCATTCATAAGGCATATCGGCCAGCAGCCAGTGCAGGCGATAGAGGTGTTCTGCGGCGCTCTGCAAATCATCCACGACCAGCCAGTGCTCTCCCACGCGCACGATGGCGCGGCGATGAAGCACAGGCGAGTTGAGCCGCGCGTAGCCGTCGTGTACGCCTTCAAAGTAAGCGAGTGACTCCGAGTGATTAAAATAACCCACGCGCCCGCGCGCCCATGGCAGCCACACAAACTTTCTCACGCGCTCCATCTGGTCGCGCCCGTCCACGCTCACCGTGTTGTGATACGCCGTATGCGCGAGCGGATTGTTCCATGGCGCAGGCGCGTTGTAGCTGAACGTCCCGGCATCCATCGCGATGTTCTGCCCGCGCCACCACACATCGACGTGCAGCAGGTCGGCCTGCGCGGGGCGATGGCGAAAGGTCGCCGCGCGCGTGGAGACGAATCCTTCAGCGGAGCGCAGCGTGTAATAACCGCCCGCCTCGGCTTGAAAGTTCCTGCGCGCGGGCTTCTCGACTGGCGCAGCAAGCGCGTCGCGACCAAACAGCCAGAGCAGGTCTTCGTCCCACGGGCCTGCCTCATACGCGCGCGTCCGGTGAATCAAATAATGCGCGGCTTGGATGACGGGCCGGAAGTCCTGATAGTCGCAATTGTTCAGCGGCAGGATGAGCGCGCCATCATTCTGGCCGTAATACGGCACGCGCCCGCTCGCCTCGTCTTGCAGTTGCATCAACCAATCGCAGGCTTGGCTGATCTGCGCCCGCAGTTCATCGCTGAACGGTTGCTTTAAGATGTCGCCGAGCCGCAACGCCCACAGGTAATCGTGCAGCATCAGGCGGTGGTAATTAACCGAGTGTTGCGCAAACGAGCCGTCCGTATAGATCAACTCGCGCGCTTGTGATTCGAGCGCCGCGCGGCCCATCGCCTGCCAGTTTGCGGCGTCGCGAAATTCAGGAAAGAGCGCGCCCGCCGTCCACAGTCCTAAGGCTTCGCTGATGCCGTGATTATTGCGCTGTGAGAGCGCGTAATCGATATTGGCCTGGATGCGGTGGGCAGATACGCCAATCACCTGCGCGAGATTTGCGACGCGCGCGGCAGTTGTGGCCGCAGCCTCCATCAGCCCGTAGAGCGCGAAGCACCACGCCATCACGCGAAAGGCGGTCTCCTGCCCGCACTTCCAGTTCGGCCCCTGCTGTGGCGGGTTTTTTGCGCGCCAGTCTTCGACCGCGCGCCAGAACATCTCGGCGTAATGATTGTCACCCGTGCGCCAGTAGGCGCGCGTCAACGTGTAAGCGAAGCCGAAGCGCGACGGCTCCCAGATGATCTTGATGTCGCCGTAACCGTAATCACCGATTTGACTCCAATGCAAATCCGCCGGGGCGCGTTCTTTGGTGAACGGGTTCGCGTGCCAGTCGGGCGGAAAGCCCGCGTGCGCCGTCACGCGCTCGAAGTAGCGCATCCGGCCTTGCGCCATCTGCTCGCTCGACGCCACCGGCGTGATGTCGCCCTTATCCCAATCGGCGAAGTGATGTTGATAGTCAGTGCGCGCGGACGGGGCGAAGAAGAAAGCCGGGGCCTGTGCGCTGCGATAATCGCGATAGCGTGTGGGTTCGGCCAGTGTCGGGTCATCAAGGAAACTTGCAAGTGAGCAGGCTTCCCAACTAGTCACAGGCAGCTTGCGACGCAGCCATCCGAGTCGCGTGCGCGCCGCATAGCCGACGCGGTAGGCGAGCCATTCGCCGCCGAAGTGCCGCCAGAGTTGATGGACGTGTTGAACGCGCTCTAACACTTTTATCACGCGACCTGCGAATTGCCGCGCCGGGCAACCTTCCATGCGCGGCATCCCGATTCAAGGTTTTTCGGCTTCCAGATGCAGCGAATCAAGCGGGCGATTATCGAGGATGTCGCAATCCGGCACGCGCCCTTTTTTGTATTCGCAGACCACCGGGTTGATGAACCCGCAATCCTTCAACATCGCCGCCAGCGAGGGCGCGTCATACATCCACAGGTGCGGGTCGCGCACGTTCGGGCGGCTCAGTTGCAACCACTCCAAAAATTCCGTCGCCGCCTTGGCATCGTTTGGATTGGCCTGCATCGCCGCAACGTACTGGCGCACGCCGATGGCCAGATCAGGAACCACGATACGGATGATGCCCCCGCGCTTCAACACCCTGTGCGCTTCTTTGATCAGCTTCTGCGCATGGTCGCGCGAAAGATGCTCCAGGAAATGTGACGTGTAAACGTAATCGATAGATGAGCCAGCGTATGGCAACGGCTTCCTGAGATCATACGAGATCACGGACGCAGGCCACTTGACTGAATAATGATGGTCAGACAATACCCCAAGCTTCCACAGGACTTTTCTGAGCAGGCGATGTTTTGCCAGTCGCGCGTTGAGCGAGTTATCCAGGTTGAGCCAACCGGAAGCCACAGACAAACCGCAACCGAGATTGATCGCTTTCACGCCAGCAGGGAGCGGCATACCAACCCTCAATCAATAAACGCCCGCAGCCATAGTTCGAGCGTCAATAGTTGCCAGACCTGCGCCGACCAATCTTGTCGCCCGCGACGTTGTTCATCAATCAACCGGCGCACGGCGGCTGGATTGAACAGTTCGCGCTGCTGCACCTGGCTTTCGCTTAACAGGTCAGCGACCATCTCGCCCAGATCGTTTGCCAGCCAGTAATCAGCGGGCGCGCCAAACCCGGCCTTCTTCTGCTCCAGCACTTCTGCCGGCAGCAGCGGGCGCATCGCTTCGCGCAAGATGTGTTTGGTCGTGCCTTGATGCAGTTTCAAATCTGGCGGCACGTTCTGCGCCACCCACTCGGCCAGTTCCCAATCCAGAAACGGCACGCGCACTTCGACCGAACTGGCCATGCTCATTTTGTCGTTGTAGGTCAGATTCAAACTCACCATAAACGCCTTCACGTCGAGATAAAGCATCTGGTTTAAGAAATCGGCATCCTGCACCTGCTCGAAATACTGCAAGTGCTGCGACCAGGCGCTGTGACCGTTGATCTGCGAACGCAGGCCCGGCGCATAAAGCCCGGCCTTCTGCTCATCGGTCAGATAGGTGCTGTTCATCAAGAAGTATTCGCGCGGCCCGAGGCCCCCGCTGCGCGCCATCTTCTTGGCCAACCGCACATGACCTTTGATGGGCGTGCCGCGCATCGAGGGCAACGCGGCAACCAGCGGCTCAATGATCTTTTGTCTGAGCATGCCGGGGATGCGCTGATATTTGCGCGCCAGATCGTAAGCCGCGTGCTTGCGATAACCGGCGAACAACTCGTCGCCGCCAACGCCCGACAGCAGCACCGTGACTGTTTGCCGAGCTTCGCGGTTCACCAGATAAGCCGTGATGATGGCCGGGTCGGCCACCGGCTCATCCATGTGATAGACGAGCTTGGGCAACAGGTCGACGACATCCGGCTCGACGATGATTTCAGTGTGATTGCAGCCGAAATGATTCGCCGTGCGCCGGGCGACGTTCGTATCATCGAGCGTCACTTCGCCGCGACGGTACTGCGGCGGAAAGGCAATCGTATAGGTGCGCGTCGGCGTGTCGCTTGCCTGCGCCATCGCCGCCACGATGCTGCTCGAATCAAGCCCCGCGCTCAAAAAGGAGCCGAGCGGCACATCGCTCAGTAATTGCGATTTGACCGTCTCTGTAAGCCGCTGGCGCAACTCAATGGCAAGCTCTGCTTCATTGGTTTTGAACTCGTAACCGGCGGGCGGGAACTGCAAATCCCAGTAGGACTCGACGCGCAACTGCCCATCGCGATAGAGCGCGTAATGACCGGCGGGCAGCTTGTAAATTTCGTCGAACATCGTCAGCGGGTCGGGCACCCACAGGAAGGTGAGGTACTGATCGAGCGCCTGCAGGTTTATCCGGCGCGGCATCTCCGGCAGTTGCAACAGCGCCTTTACTTCCGAGGCGAAGGCGAAGCGACCACGCTGATGGCAGTAATAAAGCGGCTTGATGCCGAAGTGGTCGCGCGCGACGAACATCTCTTTGCGCGCGTCGTCCCAGATGGCCAGCGCGAACATCCCGTTCAACTGGCCGACGCTTGCCGGACCGTACTCTTGATAGAGATAAAGCACGGCTTCCGTGTCGCTGTGCGAGCGGAACTGGTAGCCTTTGGCTTCGAGTTTACGGCGCAGCGCCGGATAGTTGTAGACCTCGCCGTTGTAGGTGATGGTCAAGCGCCCGTCGGGCGTCCGCATCGGCATGTGACCGGCGGGCGAAAGATCAAGGATGGCCAACCGGCGCGAGCCCAATCCGACAAACGAACCGTCAGGCAAACGAGTCGCCCACGTGTCTTGATCGTCGGGGCCGCGATGCGCCTGCGCCTCGTTCATCCGCGCAAGCGCCGCGCTATCGCCCCAGTTAATGGCGCCAACAATGCCGCACATAAATCAATCCGCTGCCGCCTGCTTGTGGCGGCGAATGACTTCAGCGTAAAACGCCTCGGCCTGCCGCATGACTTGATTATACTCGGCGCGTTCGGCAATCAAACGAAGGTTCTGCCCGCGCGCCGCGTTTCGCAAATGTTCATCCTCAAGCGCGCGAATCATCGCCCGCGCAAGCTCGTCAGGGCTGGTCGGGTCGCACAACAAGCCGTTGACTTCATCGGTGATCCACTCGCGCACCGATTCAATGTCACCGGCCACCGGCAAACAGCCCGAGGCCATCGCTTCAAGCAGCGTGTTGGGCGTGCCGTCGTGCAGGCTCGGCGACACGGCGACCGCAGCGAGGCGAAACGTCTCGGCCATCTGGTCGCGCGCAACCGGCGGCAGCAAACGCACGTTTGCTTGAAGCTTCAACGTATTGACCCACTTTTCTGCGACCGCATTGCCCTGCATCGCGCTGCACAGGAAGACCGTTTGCGGACGGGCGCGCAACACGGCGGGAATGGCCTGAAAGAACGCATCATTGCAAACATAACCCCGCGCGCCGCGCGGATTGATGACCACCCGCGCGTCCTCCGCGATGTTCAACTGCTGGCGGAGCGTTGCGTCAGGCATGCCCGGATGAAAAAGCGTCGTTTGAATGCCGCCCGCGCCGGGCAGCACGACAGCGGGCTTGTCAGGCTTAAAGCCCCAGTCGCGAATCGCCATCCGCAAATCGCGATGGCAGTCGGTATGCAAACCGTCCGTGCGTCGCAAGGCGCGGCGCGTCTGTCGCGCAATGATCGGGTTGCGCGAGGCCCAGAGTGTGAAATCATTGCCCCAGACGGAAATCAACAGGGGCAGGTCGGGGCGCGCGGCTTGCGCTGCCAGAATGCCTTCAAACGGAATCCGCATCGCGTGGATCACATCAGGCGCGAGGCGCGCAAGCAATCGCCGAACGACGCGCGCCTGCCGGGGCAGACCTAGTGGCAGAATGCCGTGCTGGACGGCTAAGGACAGTTGCGATACGACGCGGCCTTTTAAACCCGACAACACGGAAGCGCGCGGCGCAGGGGTTGTCTCGACAAGCTTGCCCTGCGACTGCGAGGCGCGTGAAAAACCGGCGAGCGCAACCGGCGCTTCATGCAGCGTCACGCCTGAGTCCATAGCCTGTGCGCCGGGGTAGGTCGAGATGATCTGCACCTCGTGGCGGCCCGCGATAAAGTGGCGAATCCAGTTGCGCGCAATCGGGCTGCGCGCGTCGACGACAAAGCAGATTTTCAACGGTCTGTGCTCGGCGAAAGCGCCAGTTGCGTCCAGGGCGGAACGGGCCGATGGTTTGACGCGCCGGTCATGTGCTGCAAGCATTCGATCAGATAAGCGACCGCTGCTTCCACTGAAATCGCCTGCGCTGTGCGTTGCGCCGCCGCGCGCAATGCCGTCCAGCCATCCCGCTGGTCGAGAAACCGGCGCAGACAATCGCATAAATCCCCGGCGTCTTCGCTGCGAAAGATATAACCATTGACGCCCGGTTGAATGAGGTCGCTCGCGCCGCACTGACTGGATGCAATCACCGGCAGCCCAACCGAAAATGCCTCGTTAATGACTATGCCCCAGCCATCCCACCGCGACGGCAAAACCAGCACCTGCGAGGCCCTCAGGCGCTCGTGAATTCTGTCTGCGGATAATGCCCCCTCAAATTTTACGCGATCTTGAATCCCCAAACTGATGGCCTGCTGCCGTAGCGTCGCTTCTGCTTCGCCCGCGCCGATCAGGGTGAGGCGCAGATCAGGCGATTCAGCAAACAACGGGCGCATGGCGGCGAACAAAAGATCGACCCCTTTGCGGTAAACGAGCTGGCCAACAAAGATGACTTCAGTTTGAGACTTTTCTCGGCTCGTCTCTGCGAGGTTCGCCGTAAGGTTAGCGCCGCGAAAGTAGCCGAACGAATAAACCTGCTCGCTGCGAAAACCGAGCCGGGTGTAACAGTCGATGGCGAAATGTGAGATGGCCAGTATGCCAAGGGCGCGCCGTGCCGCCCATCTGCCGAATACTGATCGCGTCGCGCGCTTGATGGCGGATCGAAAAATCGTCGGTTCAGGCGCTTCCGCGTGGATGACAAAATCGCTTCTGCTCAGGCCCAGCACGCACAGCGCGGCAGCCAACGCAGGTTCAGCCCAGATGCCATTGACGATATGCAATCGGTCCTGCTCTCGCCACGCGGTCCGCGCCGCATCAAGCAGGGAAAACCGTTTCGACAGAAAACGGGATGGATAATCTCTCGCGTTCTCGCTCCAGCCAAGCTGCACTCTGTCGGCGGTAAGTCCTTTGGCAAAGATGACGCGCAGATCAACTTCGCTGGCCGCCGCCAGAACTTCTAGAAAGTCATCCTGATACACAGAGGGCATATTCATCCACACCGTGAGTCGCAACATATGTTCGTGTTTTACCGGGAAGACATCGGCCCGCTATAGAGCAGCGCGCCCGCTCGCTTCAGGCGCACCGGCTTGATGACGTGCAGCAAAACAATGATCGAAAGCGGCATCATATTGACCACCGTAAAGACAAACAGCGACATCAACCCATCGCGGTACACCTGGATCATATTGCAGGCAATCAAGAGGTAACCAAACCGTATGACTGAAAAATAGTTGCTTCGATAGGCCCGAAAATACACGCGCGCCAGATAGTAAGCGGACAGATACGACATGGCCACGATGCCGAAATAACCGAAGTTCAAATAGAACTCGCCGATAAAAGTCGTGACCATGCCGACCTCGAACATTGGCCGCGAAGGAACCGAATAGTCGCGGATATACTCGGCCAGCCCCGGTTTTTCAGGCCACCATTGTCTTGGAATGGGTGACGTCAGTAAACCCAGATAGGTGCCGCCAAAATAGAACTTGCCGGCGCGGTCCGTTAAGGTGAGACAGCTAGCAAGCTGATCCAGCGCCGTTAAATCACCGTGCTGTCCGGCGAGCACTTCACGAACGTTCTCCGAAGAGAACTGCGTTATTTCGCTCAGGGAAGCGCCTTCCTGAGCCATCCGACCGATGGTCTTCATCGGGAAAAAAAGCAGGACCGCAACGATGATGGGAACGAGAACGACAGTCGGGGGCCATCGTTTGCCGCGCCGATCAAGGTAGATTTGCAGCATCAGGATCAGCGGGATGATGACCCGAAAGCGATGGTAGCCTTGAATCGCCATGATGAACAAATAAATCCCCATTGGCGCAGCCAGCCACCAGCGGAACCCGTACCAGTAGATGAGCGCCAGCAGCGCCAGCCCGGTCCACGTCATGGTGATCATTAGCCAGCTCGATTCTTGCCATTCACCCAGATCGATCTCCGGTCTTTCAAGGCCAGGAACGGTGCCCATCAACCCCAGCCCGACGATGCCGATGGGAAAGGCAATCGTCACAACGCGCCAGATATGAGCCAGAGATAAGGTCACCGGCGCCTCGCCGGGGTAGGATTGCCTTGCAGCTTTTCGCTCATCCACAATGGAGGCTCTGATCCATGCGATGGTCATGACCATTAGCGCCACGTCAGCCAGGAGCGCCGCTCTGGCAATCTCGGCTTCGGTGACCGGCTCGTATAACAATCCCCAGCCGCTGAACAGGGTTTCCGCGCCCGCCAAAATGCCAATCACACGACAGGTCACCGCAAGTACATGAAATAATAAATAGGCGATGGCCGGATGCGAATGCGCCAGCCGGCCATAGCGCAGCAGCAAAACGGTGCAAACGCACACCGCTATCGCATCTATAAGCAAGGAAACAGATAGATCCGGGCCGGAAATGCCATCAAACATCAGTTTCTCCCTCCCGCTGAGGACTTCCCGTGCCGAGCAACCGGCCAGTTGGCAAATAACTCCATAAGTTCTGCCAAACGTTTTGCCAAACGTGCTCCATCATTTTGCGTCTATTGATCCGCCGTTGCGCGGCTGCCTGCAACGCTCGCGGCGCGACCCGCAGATGTCAGTTTTTCGCATCCTTCATCAGCGCTTCGGCTGTTGCCCCGTCGCGCAGAAACATCGCAACGGTCTCTTTGCTGTAGGGGTGCACGAGCATCCCTTCAAGCAGATTCGGCAACACGGTCACGATGTGCGCGCCGGCTTCGAGCCACTCGATCACGTTCAACACCTCGCGCGTCGAGCCGACGATGATCTGCGATTTCAATTGAAACTGGTCGAGCAGTTTGCGCAATCGCGCGATCTCGCCGCAGGCGTTGTAGCCCATGTTATTGACGCGCCCGCCGAAGATCGATACATAGGTCGCGCCGGCGAGCGCCGCCAGAAAACATTGCTGCGCGCTCATCATCGCCGTCACGTTCACGCGGATGTCGTGCGCGGTTTCGAGATCGTGAATCAACTCCATGTTGTCGAGTTCGCCCGCCGGGCCGTGAACGGTGATTTTGACCGCGATGTTGTCAGCCCAACCGGCAAAGGTCTTTGCCTGATCGAGCGCCCGCGCCGGGTCGTTGGTCGTCACTTCGACCGAAAGCGGCAGGGGCGCAATCAGGCTGGCGATTTCTTTGGCGCGCGCTTCCAATTCGCGCATGCCGCCCGTCACGCCCTGCTTCAATAGAATCGTGGGATTGGTCGTGACCCCGCGCAGGATTCCCATGCGATGGAATCGCTTGATCTCGTTGAGGTCAGCCGTGTCGAGAAAGATTGGCATAGGTCGTGTTCCTTTTGTCCCAGGCTAGCGCATGGACTCCCACTTCATTTCGGAAAATCTCAGCCTCGGGTGCGACACCAGCAAATGCCAGACGACCGCCTGAAAGGCTTCGGTGTGCGCCGTCACGGTCGCCGCGTTGACGACCGGAATCAGCACGCACGCATCGGCCACCTGCGCCGTGTAGCCGCCGTCGCGCCCGACCACGCCGCCGACCATCGCGCCGACGCGCTTGGCTTCCTGAAGGGCGCGCACGAGGTTCACGCTGATGTGGCGTTCGAGGTCGCCGCCGCCGACTGAAAATACCAGCACCATGTCGTTGGCCGACAAGCGGCTGCCGCGCAGCCAGTTGGCAAACGAAGTTTCCCAGCCATCATCGTTGATGCGCGCCGTCAGTTCTGACACGTTGTCGGTCGGCGTGTAAGATTCAATCCCGCAAATCTTGCGAAAGTCGTTGACCGCATGCGAAGCGTGGCCCGCGCCGCCGCCGACGCCTAAGATAAACAGCCGCCCGCTGCGTTCGCGCAGCCCGACCAGCAGGTCGACGGTGCGCTCGATGGCTTCGACATCGATGCGTTGCAGCACTGTTGCGGCCTCTTCAAGATACTGATGAACGTAACTCAACCTTCGCTCCTTCGGGGACTCACCGCGCCGCGCATTGCAACACAAACGGCCTGACGGCTTCCGTGTCGCCCGCTTCAAGGCTGCCGATCACCTGCGCGGCCTGGCCGAGATTGCTCACAAGATAGTCGGGCCATGTCGCGTGCGCGGCGAGGCTGTCGCAGTTGTAGCATTTGCGGCTGTTGACAAACAAGGTCGTCGCGCCTGCCGCGCGACCGGCGGCGATGTCGGTTACGCCGTCGCCGATCATGTAAGAACTCGATAGTTCAATCTGCCACTCGCGCGCCGCTTGCGCAAGCAATCCCGGCTCCGGTTTGCGGCACGCGCAACGCGTGCGGTATTCGGCCAGCAACGCTTCCGGGTGATGCAGGCAATTATAAATCGCGTCCAACTCTCCGCCCGCCGCGCGTACACCTGCGATCATCTTGCTTTGCATGGCCGCAAGCAACGCGGGCGTGAATTTGCCTTTGGCGATGCCCGGCTGATTCGATACGACGATCACCAGCAACCCCAGGCGATTCAGTTCGCCAATGCTCGCGCCCACGCCGGGCAATAGCTCGAACTCATCAGGGTTGGCGGGCGAATCCACGGTGCCGAATTCCGTCTGCCAGCACATGCGATTGATCACGCCGTCGCGGTCGATAAAGACGGCGCGGCGCGCTTTTGTGCCATCGAGGCTTGAGCGATTCATCATACGGATTAAAAATTCACCAGCACCTTCGCGCCTTCATAGTCGAAGTCGTAAGGCATCTCGCGCAGCCCTTCGCCGGCGAGCGCCGCGCGGATTCGGGCCTTGGATTGTGACGGGCAGAAGAACATAAAAAAGCCGCCGCCGCCCGCGCCCATAATCTTGCCGCCAAGCCCGCCATTGCGTTTGACGGTCTCGTACCAGCGATCCAGCCGCTCGTCGCTGATCTTCGACGAGCGCCGCTTCTTGTTCTGCCAGTGTTCGTCCAGCATCAGGCCGAAGCTTTCAAGGTCGCCTGTCTCCAAGGCTTCCTTGATGCGATAGCCGAGTTCTTTGGTGCGGTGCAGGCTATCGATAACCGCCGCGTCGCCGCGCTCGGTGTCGCGCTGCTGCGCGCCGAGGATGTCGCTGCTGCTGCGCGTCAGGCCCGTGTAAAACAACAACACGTTGCTGCGAAATTCTTCGACGGTCGTGATGGAAATGTCGAGCGGGCTGACCTTCACGCGACCGTCCGCGTCGATGTCCAGACAGGTGAAACCGCCGAAGGCCGCAAGGTAAGGGTCGTGTTTGCCCGCCGGATGCCCGGCAATATTCATTTCGATGTGGCACGCCTGTTCGGCTAAAGCTTGCGTCGGAACCTTCTCGCGTTTGAGCTCATAAAGCGCCGTGAGCAGCGCGACCAGATAGGTTCCCGACGAGCCGAGTCCTGTCCCTGCCGGCACGTCGGCCATCGAAGCGATCTCCAGGCTGCCGCCGAGCTTGAGCAACTGCAACGCCGGGCGCACCAGGTCATGCGCGATTTCATCAGGCGCGGTGACCTGCTCGTAACGCGAATACTTCAAGCGAATCAATTCGTCCGCCGCCGGGCGATTGACGTAGATGTAGAGATACTTGTTCACCGCCGCGCTCAGGATGAAGCCGCCATGCTGCGTGTAATAAGACGGCAAGTCGGTGCCGCCGCCGCCCAGCGATATGCGATACGGCGCGCGCGCCAGAATCATGACGTTATCTTTCTCCCCTGAAATCGGACAGTCAGGATAGTTCCGACACCAGCCACCAGTTCAATCTTGACCGCACTTCGTAACCGAGAATCGGCAGGGGCTGTTGGTTGACTTGCCTGAGCTTCAATCCATGATTGGCGAAGGTGTTTGTCAAACTGGACAGAAACGGTTCTTCATGGACTTCGATAACGAAAAAGTTGGTTGGATTGAGCCACGCAGAAGCTTCTGAGATGATTTCTACCTCAGCCCCTTCGACGTCCATTTTGATCAACGTATTCTCCGGTGGCTGGCGATTGCTTCTTTGCCGGGCAATCTCGTTCAGCGTGGTCATTTCAGAAGAAACAGCCGCGCCAACCAAGGTTTTGTAAATGGAGATTTGCGGCTGACTATCTTTGCGTCTTTGTGCGCCGATACGCAATCTCTCATAGGCCAGCGGCTCAGGCTCATAGGCCAGAATCTCTCCGTGCTTCTTGAGCCGCCCGAACGCCGCCGCGCATCCCAGTGTAAAATAACCTTCATTCGCCCCAATATCTATTACCGTGTTGATGCGGGGCAGGACGGCGGCCATCCATCCATTTAATTCATGCTCATAAACGCCCAACACTTTGCGGAGCGCATGGCGCGGATGAAGGTGAACAACTGCTCCACGGAAAGGCCCGGTCAGAATCGGCAACGACATTTCCCGATTTGGCAAGATAGATTTGAGTAAAGCTTTCATTGCTTAGTCATGGGTTAAAGTGAAAACCCCTCGGGGGGTGTACCGAATGCAGATTGCACATTCTGATAATCAGCGAACGTGTCAATCCACCAGAGTTCTTCGTCATCGGCCATGCGATAGCCGTAAACCGGCGCGCCGCGTTCGAGCAACGCCGGAAACACATCGCGCCCGAAATCCGGCGCGCCCGCCTGCGGAATCGCTGCAAGTGCGCGCGGGTCGAGCACGAAAATACCTGCGTTGACCCAATGCGAAAAGATTTGCTCCGGTCGCGGCTTTTCCAAAAACCTTGTGATGCGATCAGCTTCATCAAGCCCGACGATGCCGCTCTGGGTCGGGTCATCACGGTGATGCAAGGCAATCGTCGCAAGGCCGCCTTTCGCTTCATGAAAAGCGCGCAGGCGATCCAGGCGGCACGAGCTGAGGTTATCGCCGTACCAGACAAAAAACGGCGCATCGAAAAACGTCGCCACATTGCGTACCGCGCCCGCCGTGCCGAGCAACTCTGGCTCGTAGGCATAACGGATGCGCACGCCGAACCGACTGCCGTCGCCGAAATGATTGCTTACGGCTTTCGGCAGGTAATGCAGGTTGATGAGGATGTCTGTGACGCCGAACTCGCGCAATCGCTCCACGTTATGCTCAAGCACCGGCTTGCCTGAAATTTCGACCATACATTTGGCAACGGTTTCAGTCAGCGGGCGCAAACGCGTGCCGCGACCTGCCGCCAGCAACATCGCTTTGGTGAAGGCCGTTGCAGGCTCGCTCATCTCGGTGGCCCCACGCTTTGGACGACGCCCTGCTCGCGCATCACGCGCTCGGCTTCTGCAAAGTATTCCGCCGTGTCAGTCTGTTCGCGCATCCACGCGACGTATTCGCGCACGTTTTGTTCGACCGGCACGACGGGTTGCCACCCGAGCGCGCTGAGCCGTGCGTTATCAGAAATCGTGTGGCGTGTATCGCCGAGGCGGAATTCGCCCGGCACCAGCGGCGCAAGCTCGACGCCGAATTCTTTGATCATCATCTCGGCGAACTCAAGCACGGTCACCGCACGTCCGCCGCCGGCATTAAAGACTTGATCATTCGCGCGCTCGTCTTCCATCACTAAAACGTTCGCGCGGGCGATGTCGCGGACGTTCACATAATCGCGCAGTTGTTTGCCGTCTTCATAACAGACTGGCGCAAGCCCATGCATCAGGCGCAGCGCGAAGCGGCGTGCGATGCCTGAGTAAGCGTTGTAAAAAGAATTGCGCGTGCCTTGCACATAGGTGTAACGCATACAGGCGGTCGGGATGTCGTAACGGCGCCCGAGACTGTGAGCCAGCAATTCGATGGCGTATTTCGAGATGGCATACGCCGTGTGCGGATCAATAGTCGCTTCGTCAATCAGCAGCGGCTTCATCGCCGCGTCGCACCGTGGGCATTTAACTTCCCAATCGCCGCGCCGCAATTGCTCAACGGGGCGCGACTGGGGGTGAATGACGCTGTGCTCCGGGCATTCATAACGGCCTTCGCCGGCGACCGATTGCGACGAGGCGAAGACGACTTTTTCCACCGGGTAACGCTTCTCGACCATCAATTCAAACAGCAGCGCCGTGCTTTCGGTGTTGGTGTGAATGAAGGTGCTGAAGTCGGGCAAATAGTCCTGATAGGCGGCCAGATGGATAACCCGATTGACGCCCTGCAACGCCCGGTCGAGGTCGTCGCGGTTGGCGACATCGCCTTGAATGAATTCAACCTCGGCGGGCAGATAGTCGGGCTTGCCGCGCGGGTGGACGCGCGGTTGCAGGTTATCAAGGACGCGCACCGCATAGCCGCGCTCAAGCAGATGATCCACGGTGTGCGAGCCGATGAACCCGGCGCCGCCGGTCACAAGAACTTTTGCTTTCACGCGCGCTCCAACCTCTTCGGCGATGTTTTTGGATGTGCTACTATCGCGCCTGCCACACGCTGTAGATGCGATCTGCGAAACGGCAGCGATAGTCAGCTTGCGTCAGATTCGACACCCGCGCCCTGGCGCGCGCGCCCATCTCGGTGGCCTCCTGCGGATGATCGTGAATCCACGCCAGACGTTCGCAAATCGCATTCACGTCGCGTATCGGCACAATGAAGCCGGTTACGCCGTCTTCGATCAAATCCGGCCCGGCACAATTGGGCGTCGTAATGACGGGCAACCCTGACGCCATCGCTTCGATGATGTTGCGCCCAAATCCTTCGAGCAGCGTCGGGAAAACGTGGACGTGGCAACGCCGCATCACTTGTCCGAGCTCTTGCCGGGTGATGTGACCCAACCGGCGCACGCGCACGCGGTCTTCATACAACGCCACCGCATCTGTCCCGTAAGGATAACCAGCCAGCATCAGTTCGATGCCCGGCACCGGCGCGCGCGCCAGCGCTTCGAGCAAGTAGCCGATGCCTTTGGTCTGCGTGTACGAACTGGCCCAGACGACCGAGAATTTGGCATATTTCTCAACCGAAGGCGCGAAGACTGATTGATCTACGCCATACGGCTCGATGAAGATTTTTTCGGCTGCGACGCCAGCCGCAATCAACGATTGTTTGGTAAACGTGCTCGCGCAAAGAATCGCGTCGGCCAGTTGGCGCTCCTCGCGTCGTCGTTCAAGCTCGGCTTCGGGGAACCAGTTATAGCGCAACGTGTCGGCCAGCGCCGGGAAGCGTTGCTTTTCCTCATCCAGCAGTGCGACGGCGGTTTCGGCGCAGGCGATGGGCTGATACAGCACGCGCGGAATGTCGAGGGCTTGGGCGCGCCGAAACGTCAACAGGCTCGAACTCTCGTAACCGAACGCCAGGTTGCCGAACTCTGCCAAGCACGACGCGACCCAGGCGTCGAATTGCACATTCTGCCAAAAGACCCAGCGATTGCGGCTCTCGATATTGCGCGCGCGGCTCGTGCCGATTTTCGCCACCACCGACGGCAGCAATCGCGTGCGCACCTGCCTGGCATTGAGCGACGGATGATAACGTTTGCGCAGATACTTCTTGACTCGCCCTTCGGGAATCCAGCGAAAGCGCGGGCTGGCGAGATCGCAATAGTAATCCAGGGCCATGGTGCCAAGCCAGCCGCGCTCTTGCAGAGCCAGGCTCTGCTCGAAGATGCCCATCGGGCCGGGACAGAAGATGACAGCGCGCAGATGGTCGGGGTGATGATTTGATTGTGCCGCGCCCATTTTCATTCGAGCGACACGCCGAGGTGCCGCGCCAGCTTTTGCCGGGTCTCGCCCGTTATGACGAGAATGCCCAGCGAGGTGCCTTGCAGAATCTTCACGCCGACGCCGGCAATTTCGTGCAGAAACCGTGTCACTCCCCAAGCGTCTGCGGGCTCGGCCAAAAAATCATTGCGGCCATAATCGTGCCAAAGCATCAGGCTATCGTCGGCCATCAGCCGGAGCGCTTTCGCCGTGTCGTTGCCGACGTATGCATAGGAATGCGCGGCGTCAATCAAACAGAACTCCACGCCCTTGCCGATTTCTTCGTAATCGAAAGTTGCCGCGTCGCCATAGTGCTGGCGGATGCGTGCGGCTTCCTGGCGCGCCTCGTAATAATAAAAGCCGCGCGCCGTGATGACGTTCGTATCGTGGTGTTCAAACTTCGTTTTCGCCGGATCGAAATTCGCCGGCAGATCGAGCGTGTGAATCTCGGCTTCCGGCGCACTCATCGCAATATTGAGTGTCGTCAAGCCTCTGAATGAGGCGTAGACTCATTTCGGCGTTCAAGTAAGCGAGAGGAAATGTTGGCGAAGTTGCGCAACCGAGCGTTGCCAGGTGAAGAGCTGCGCGCGCAGCCGCCCGCGCTGGCTGAGCACCGCCCGCTGCTGCGCGTCTCGCAACAGCAAATCAAGGGCGTCGACATGCTCAGCGACTGAGGTCGGCGAAACCAGCATCGCCGCATCACCAGCCACTTCTGGCAGCGATGCAACGTTGCTGGTGACCACGGCCGCCCCGCGCGCCATCGCTTCCAGAACCGGAATGCCGAAGCCTTCATAGCGAGAGGGAAACCACACGACCTGCGCCGCATCGTGAAGCGCACATAACACGTCGTCGCTCACAAACCCCGTGAGCCGCACCGCCCCCATGGCTTTGGCTGGCGCTAAGTAATTTGGCTCCGAATGGCCCACGACGACCAGTTGCATTTCCGGGTGCAATTGATGAATGAGCGGCCAGGCTTGCAATACCAAGTCGGCATTTTTTCGATAGTTCAAACCGCCCGGTAAAAGCACAAAGGGGCGATCAATCAAGCCATATTCTTTCAACGCATGTTTGCCCTCTGCGGAAATCGGCAAAAAGAAGCATGGGGAAACCGCGTTTGGCACGACGCAGAGGCGCGAACGCAGGGCCGGGAAAAAATGCGCCAGCCGTTCGGCTGAGAAATGAGAAACCGTATGGATCAGATCGGCTTTCCGCGCAAGGATACTATGAATCAATCGCCACTTGAGTCGTTCCCTGTAAAAGAGCCAGCGATGTGGAAGCACGCCCTTCTCGAAGTGGGCGGCATCGTGCAAGGTGACAACCAGTTTCGCCCGGCGCGTCGGCACATAAGAGTCACAAGCGCAGTAAACGATCTGGGCCGCGGGCCAGTAATGCTCGCCCACAGGGCTTCCGGTAAACGCCCATCGCGCTTGCTGGCGCGACGTGTCTCGGTCAAAGAAGTGATACGCAAATTCTGTCCACGGCGAGCCGACTTTATGAACGACCCGGCGGTGATCTTCCGGGTCAGCCAGGATGTGCAGCGTGTCTTCGGGTATTTGCGCGAGGTGTTCGGTGATTTGCCGCGCGACTCTGCCATGCCCGGTTGAACCGTAGATACTGCGAAGGTGAACATAGGCCAGAATGTTCATAGTCGAATGCCAATCCACCAATCAGGCATGACAGGAGGTAACTTTCATGTCTGCTCCCCGATTTCACTGCCGCTACGGGCCGCGGGCAACCGCTTGCGCCAGATGCCGAGTATTGATTTCCCCAATCTATAATTCAATAACGGATCAACCAGCCTTGAGACAGGGATCATGAACTTGTCCCAGATCGCCAGTTGATAGCTCTTCGGCAGGGGGCTTCTCAGCATGAGCCGGTTGGCTGAAGTGGCACACAACCCCACACTGTCCAGGTATTTCATCTCGATACAATCAAGTCCCCTTGGGATAATGGCTTTTAATGAAGCCTTATCGTACCGGCGAAAATGTCCGACTGCCGCATCAAAAGCGGTGTACAGGGATTGGTGCGCTGGCGCCATGATGACGAGCGTTCCGGGCGTCTTCAAGTGTTCGACGGCGAGCAATAACTCGTTGCGATCAGACTCTATATGCTCCAGCACGTCCGCGTAGACGATGGCATCAAACAAGTCGTCTGGGCGCAGATCTGCCAACATCCCTGTGAATACTTCACAGCATTCATAGAGTTGCCCGGTGGCAATCTTCACCATCAATGTCGTAGCCATTCCGGAGTCCGGCTCAAGACACACCCATCGCCGCTGTGTGCCGTCACACAGCGCCAGGGTTGCCGAACCTATTCCGGCGCCAACTTCGAGGACCTCCCCTTGAAGATGCTGGCGCAAAAGCTTGGCGTAATACGCTTTCCAATTGCGCGCCTTATCAAACAGCCCTAACTCTGAGCCAACGTAGGTTTGCGTCGTCACTTTTATTGATCGGCTGCGCTAAAGGTGAAAAATCTTAGCCTGTCTAGTTCTCGCCGAGAAGGTTAAGGTGCGCTCCCGGCGGCGGCCAATGTCTTCTGCCACAAATCATCGCGCAGGTACAGCAAGGGGCCGCGAACGAACTCGCCGGTTGGCGGATAAACAGGATCATAGCCGGCCTCTTTAACCAGGCTATACCCTGGAATGATCGAGTATTTCATCGCTACATAGGCAGCAATTTTCTTCTCCCCTAAGTTCGATGAGAGCGGGGAGCGGACCGCATCAGGCCCCAACAGATACATGCTAATGTCGCTGAAATAAATCGGATGACCTGAGCGCAGAACGAGGTCAGGGTAATGAGACGCGATCACTTCCCCATCGGGCACATATTCTCTCAGATCTTGGACAATCTTTTCGTGCAGTCTCGCCTTGCTGAACGAGACGAACAAATAGTTTTTAATAAAGTAATTGGATGTCAAGGCGAGCTCTGCCGATAATGAGATGATCAAGAAAAACGCGGCCAGCAGGTACGCTACCTGGCGCTCTTTTTCGAGCTTAACCATTACCAGCCCCGCACAGAGAGCAAGCGCGACGAAAAACTCGTAGAAGTAATTGACTGCCGCGCCTGCCTTTCCACACTCTGCTAAGCCGAGGCCGCCGGCAATGATGAGATAGATGAGCGGCAGCAGATTGGCAGCCTGACGGTTCCGCAGGTTGGTTTGAAAAAGCAGCGCGCCACCGATTGCCAGTGCCGCAATCGCGGCGTGGCTTTGAATAAGCACACGGATATTAGACACGATTTGGGCAATCGAAAAAGGCGTCTGCGCCTGGATAAGTTGGTTGAACACATAGCCCGCATTGCCAGTCGTCAGCAAGGCCATTGCGCCCAACCCCAGGATGATGGCGCCGCCAATCAGGAACGCCCGCAACTCCTTAAATGCGCCAGCGATGAGCAGGCAAATGATCGCCGCTAGCGGGGCAGCGATTAAAATAGATTTCACCAGAAATGCCGCTGCGGCAGCCGCTCCGGCGAAAAATAAGTTTCTTCGCTTTTCACCGGCAAACAAGATCAGCGCCACGCAAAGCGTGGTGAAGAATATGCCTAGCGCATCAACTCGCTGGAGGAAGCCGAAAGCCCAGGTGACCGGAGTCATGATAAAGAGCACCCCCGCCACACAGCCAGCCGCGATGGTTTTCTGCTGCCGGTTTACCGTCTGGTAAAGTAGCCAGGCGGTTGCCACCGTAGCCGACAACGAGAGCAATCTGCCGGGCCAAAAGGTCAGGCCCGTGAGCTTTAACAGGCCGCCGAGAACGAGGTAGTAAAGCGGCCCGTAGGTGGCGAAAAGGTAAGGCTCACCCAGGGCCAATTGCTGGCCATAAATTGGGCGACCCGACGCAAGTCGCAGAGCTGGCTCAATGACGATTCCTTCATATTGATCCAAATCGTAAGGGAAGATCACACTGGCAATCGCCGCATACAAGAACGTAGCCACGCAAATGAAACAGACGACGAGCAGAATAACCTTAAGCGGTTTCATTCGTAGTCGCCGCCGAGCGCCTTCATGTCCGGTGTGGCCAAGGGCGTTTGGGATGGCCGGGATGGACAACGGAGTTTCCGTGACGCGCACGAGAGGCTCGACGACCTGCCAAGCGATTCGGCCAACCCACCTTGAAACGACAAAGTCGTGAATAGAGGCCGGCAGATTCATGGTCGCAAAGCCACCCAGTTGTCGAGCGTGGTGCGATGCACTTCGGAACGGTCTACGGGCTGGAGCAGGCCGCGGTTATCAAGCTTGTTTATCCGATACCCATGTTGCTCCAGGATGCGCGTGGGCAGTTCAGGATCGATGCCGGAATTCTTCGCGTTACCGGGGCACACTTCGTAATAGACGACAGCGGCGCGATGCTCACCAAGCACCCGCTGTGCGCCTTGAAAGACGGTCGCCTCGAAGCCTTCGACATCGACCTTGAGAAAGGCGATTTCCGCAATGGCGTTTTCTTCGGCGTAAGCGTCCAGCGTCCTGCAAGGCACCTTGACGACATCACCCCCTGCGGACGCCGCGATGTGATTGGTCGCCCGACCGATTGGGTCCGTCGTGAAAGTGATCTCACCATCGCGATCTGCCACCGCGCACTGCATGGCGCGAATATTGGCTGAGGCGTTCAACGCAACGTTTGTCTGGAACGCTTGAAAGGTTGAGGGGGCAGGCTCGAAAGCGTGTATCATGCGCTCGGAGAATCGCCTCGCCAGCATCAAGCTGACGATCCCAAGGTTCGCGCCGACATCGATGATCGCCCCCTCCCCGAGGGGGTAAGTCGAGAGAAACCGGCGCTCCTCAGGGCTGACGAAATAGGCGATTGCATGAAATTCGCTGAAATCGCACAGTTCTGTAATCCTGATGCCGTCAGGAAACGCGCGCACGGCCCGCCCGGCGTTTGCCAACCGACTCTCCCAGTAAAGCAAATAGTCACGCGCGATTGCCGGGTTCGTGAGCAGCGTTTTGAGGTTGCGAATCAAAGACATAGCCACACCAGGGAACCTGCCTGTCTCGCGCGGCGCCGACGGATCGCTTTCAACTTTGATCCGGGGCCAAACGTTTGTGCAGCCCTTTGACCAGTCCAGAGATGTCTAAGGCCGCGAGCAGGTCTGTCGATTTGAAGCGAAACAGCCCCGTGAGACCAATGCCATGAGTTTGCCGCAGGCCATAAGCGACAATCGCTAACTGCGTACAGTAAGCGGATGCTGTGGCAATGGCAGCGCCCATTATCCCCAACGGCGGCAGGAGGAGATAGAGCAGCGCTACGGTAACCACTACCGCAATGAGGTGAGCCTTGCTGCCGAGCCAGGGATCGCCCAATGCCTGTGCGCCGCCCGACAGCACGTCTTTTGCCCCGATGAAAAAGATGCCGAGCAGCAGCACTTCTGCGGGCCACACCGCCTCCTTGAAGCTCGCACCGAACACGATAGGGATCGCCAAAGGCAGCACAGCGGCAATGACTAGCGTGACCAGAAAACTGAGCAGCCAGTAGCGCCGGAATGCGCCCTGCAAAACCGCTGCGCGCTCGGCTAGCGATTCCTTTTGCGTGATGCTCGGCGTCAACACCATCTGCACCGCTTGCGAAAAGATTTGCGCTAACCCCGCAGCGCTCACCGCCACCACATACAGCCCAAGATAAGCGGGCGGCATCCATGCGGCCATCAACACCTGGTCGAGGCTCATGTTGGCTAGCCCCGTGATGTTGCCGATGTGAACCTTGGCGCCATACTTAAGCATTTGCTTGGCGAGCGGGCCGTCAACTCCGAAACTTAAACGAATGCCCGACCTCGATAACACGATCAACGTGGCAGCAATCGCAATGACGTTGAGCAGCACATGCAGCAGGACAATGTTCAACAGGGCGAGCTGACCGGCCATCATCAATATGATGGTCCCCAGTAAATAACCGGCAGGCAGGATGACGCGCAGCCAGTTGAACGCGGCAATCTGCATCTGCCCTTGTAGAATGCTCGTTCCGTATTGCACGATAAGCGAGAGCGGTATGACCAATAAATAGACTCTGCTTGCACCGACGACCGTTGCCGCTTGACTGTGCAGCAGCCACGGCAAAGCCGCAAAGCCGATGAGGATGGCCACGGCGCCCTGCGCCAGCCCTAACCAGACCGCATTGGCGAAAATCGCCTGCGGTCGAGAATCGGGCAGCGCCGCAAAGTATAAAATCGCGATGATCAACCCCAGGCTGCACAAGTAAATCAGCATCGTGGGCCAGAGCATCGCGGCAGCGACTTCGCCGCGCCCGGATGGTCCCAGCCAGCGCGACAACAAAATCGAATTGATCAAGCCGATGCCCGCCAGCGCAAAGTTGGTGATGAGCGTGCGCACGATCAATGGACGAAGCATCAGGCGTTCCCTCGTAAGCCGACGACTTGCAACAGATTCGCTAGAGCGGATTGCAGATGAGTGTACGGTGGGGGCAACCCTCGTGGTTGCTCGGATCGCCGCCACGCGATGACCGTCATGGCCGATAGCCATCCGGGCAGGAACAAGCCCGCGCGGCGCGCAGCGCATCCTGCGCCATCGCCCCTACCAGTAACCTGTTTTGCAATCTGCCCTAATATTTGAATGCTTGCACCGCTTCGACCACACGCGCGGCGTCTGCTTCAGACAGGTGCGGCCCGATGGGCAGGCTCAACACTTCACGGTGGATCGCTTCGGTGATGGGGTAAGTGCCTGCGCCAAGCCCCATCTCCTGATACGCCTCCTGCAAATGCGGCGCGACCGGGTAATGAACCAGCGTGCCGATGCCTGCCGCTTTGAGGAATCGCTGAAGCTCGTCGCGCGCGCGGCTGCGCACGACAAACAGGTGCCATACAGGTTCTGCGCCGTCGGCCACCACAGGCAGTAATAGGTTCGCCGCTCGCAACTCTGTGAGATACATCGCCGCAATTCGCGCGCGCCGCGCGTTCCATTCATCGAGGTGACTTAAACGCACGCGCAACATCGCCGCGTGCAGTTCATCCAGGCGACTGTTGACGCCTTTCACCGCGTTATAATACTTCTCGGTCGAGCCGTAGTTACGCAGCAGGCGAAGCTGTTCGGCGAGCTTGTCATCATCGGTCGTGATCGCGCCCGCGTCGCCATACGCGCCGAGGTTCTTGGTCGGGTAAAAGCTCCACCCGGCGGCGTCGCCGAGCGCGCCCGCGCGACGCCCTTTATACTTCGCGCCGTGCGCCTGCGCCGCGTCTTCAATCACCTTCAGGCCGTGCCGCCGGGCGACCTCATTGATCGCGTCCATCTCCGCCGTCTGGCCATAAAGGTGGACGGGCAAAATCGCTTTGGTCCGCGCCGTGATGGCCGCTTCGACGCGCCCTGGGTCGAGGTTGAACGTGCGTTCGCGCGGCTCGACCGGCACGGGCGTTGCCCCCGCGCCCGAAACGGCAAGCCAGGTGGCGATGTAGGTGTTGGCCGGAACGATCACTTCGTCGCCCGCCGCGATCCCGTAAGCCCGCAGGATCAACTGCAAGGCTTCCAGACCGTTGCCGACGCCGACGCAGTGCTTCACGCCGACGTAGGCGGCATACTCTGCTTCAAACGCGCGAACTTCCGCGCCCAGTATGTACCAGCCCGAATCCATCATGCGCTGATAGGCGGCGTCGAGTTCGTCTTTGATTTCCAGGTAGGAAGCTTTCAGGTCGAGGAAAGGTACGGTTGCTTTCATTTTTGTGGCATTCATCTCAAACTCACTAATTGCAAAAACTCCGCGTAATCGCGGATGTACTCGCCCGCCTCGTAGGTTTCCGACGACAGCACGAGCAACACGCCGTCGGGCGAAAAGTTCTCCTGCGTCGCCCACACGAGCGGCGGAATCACCAGTCCCTGCGCCGGACTGTCGAGCGTCACCGCGTCACGATTGCTGCCGTCATCAAGGGTGACCGTCAAACTGCCTTTCACGCACACCAGCGCCTGGGTGACGCGACGGTGCGCGTGATTGCCGCGCACTTCCTCGCGCGGCACGTCGAACACAATGAAGTAGCGGATCGGGACAAAAGGCAGATGCTCGTCGTATTGCCCGTAAGACAAAGACCCGCGCGACTGGGCAATCAGCGGCAGTCGGATGAGCCGCACGGCAGGAACCTTGAGCGTCATGGCAGGCAATCAACCAGGGGCGCGCGGTAAGACGTGTCTATCGCCTCGGCTATCGCATCGGCTGTGCAACTGAGGCCGCCTCGCACTCATCACGAGGCGGCCCCAGCGGGGTTCACCTTCCCGCGCCCGAATTTAATTCGGGCTGGCTTCCGCGCTTTCCTGCGCGTTGTCGCCGTAGCCGGAATAGTAGCGATAGTAATAGTAGTTGTCGTAGCCTTCGCGGCGGAGGTCGACGTTGTTCAAGACGACGCCGAAGATCTTGGCGCCCACCGCCGAGAGTTCCTGGCGCGCGCGCCGCACGATGTCGCGCGTGCTCTTGCCGCCATGCACGACCAGGATCACGCCATCGACCATCGTCGAGAGAATCACCGGGTCGGTAACATTAATCAGGGGCGGCGAATCGATGATGATGTGATCAAAGCGTCCGCTCAACTCTTTGAGCATGTCCTTCATGCGGTCGGAGATGATCAGTTCGGCGGGGTTGGGCGGGATCGGCCCGCACGGCAGCAGCGAAAGGTTCGCGATGGGCAGCTTCTGAATCACGTCGTCCAGGCGCACGTTGTTGTGCGACAGATAAGTCGACAAGCCGAGGCTGTGCTCGACGCCCAGAACCTTGTGGGTCGTCGGGCGGCGCAGGTCGCAATCGATGATGAGCACCGACGCGCCGAGTTGCGAAAGGCTGATGGCGGTGTTGACGGCGGTCGTGGTCTTGCCCTCGCCCGGGAAAG
>JADMIO011660973.1_pt1 | contig 49779 bp, 45 predicted proteins | sample 8958161 | NCBI WGS metagenome assembly JADMIO01 (sample SAMN16585339, study PRJNA669376) | soil metagenome | isolation source: Crop rotation soil | place: USA: Cullars Rotation, Alabama | collected 2011
GCCGCGACTTCAAGTCACGTGAATTCCAAGCTTCGGATCCCACTGTGCTGGAAAGATCTTCCTCCCGCCCGCCTGTCCGAAGTCGTGCAGGTGGCTGAAACCCAACGGGCCAAAGTCATCTCGGCTTTGAAAATTCCCTCGGACAAACCGCTGCTGAAGGGCAAGCTCACCATCTTCGTCTTCGATAAGAAGGTGTATTTCTCCGAATACACGCGGATGGTCGAAAAACGAGAAGCTCCGACCGAAAATATCGGGCACTTCCGGTACAACGTGGTGGACGCCTACTCCTGCCTGATGGCGCCCAAAGAAGGGGACACCGCGTTTCCGCTGCTAGTGGCGGAACAAATGATCGGAGCTCATGTGGATGGTCTTGGCAAGCGGATCCCTGCTTGGTTTGCCATCGGAAGCGGCCGGGCGATCGCCTCGCGCCTCGAGCCGCGTAATCCGTTGATCAAGCACTGGGAAGAGCAGATTCCGGCGGCACTGGCCTCGGGCGGAAAGCCGGATCAGTTCCTCACCGCCAAGGAGTTGACTTCCAACGGCGCGGCCGTGAGCTTCGGCCTGGTGCGGTTCATGTCGTCCAAGGGAAATTCGACTCGGCATCTCCAGCTTCTGGAGGCCCTTGGAAAAGGCGTTGGCTTTGATCAGGCCTTGCAACAGACCTACGGGACCTCGGCCCCCAACCTGTTGAAAGCCTGGCTCGCCAGCGGCGCGCGGTAGTCCCTAACCGCAACTTCCGATCGAAAACGACACGCCATGCCCTCCCTGGTTTTATCCAGTGGAGGGCATGGCTTTTTTATGCATCGGTTTGCCGCTGTTACGACAGCACCCGGAGGCTGTCGACGGGCAAGACCGCGTTCATGCTGCCGGTCCTGAATCCTTCCAGGTCCAGCGTGATGTACTTAAAGCCCAGAGCTTTGAAGCGCTCGACGACCTGCCGTCGCACTTCCGCGTCGGCCAATCGGGCCACCTCGGTGGCGGGCACTTCGATTCGCGCCAAATCCCCTTTGTGGTAGCGCACGCGAAGTTCTCGCAGCCCCAGGCCGCGTAGGAATTGCTCGGCTCCGTCGATCATGGCCGTGCGCTCGGGGGTCACTTCCTCGCCGTATGCGATACGGCTGCTGAGGCATGGGCTGGCCGGCTTGTCCCACACCGGCAATTGCCAATGCGCCGCAAGCTGCCGCACGTCGGCCTTGGTGAATTGGCACTCCAAAAGCGGGCTGGCCACGCGATGCTCCGTGGCGGCAATCATTCCCGGCCGATAATCCCCCTGGTCGTCCAGGTTGGCACCGTTCACAACCACGGCCACTCCCAATTGCGAGGCCAATCCCTCAAGTTGCGTGTACAGTTCGGTCTTGCAATGGTAGCAGCGATCGGGTGAATTGCGGCGATAATCGGAACTGGAAAACTCGTCGGTCGTCAAAACATGGTGGCGAATGCCAATGAGCCCTGCCAGTTCCCTGGCGGTGGCCAATTCGCCGTCGGCCAGGCTGGCACTTGTGCCCGTCACCGCCAAGGCGCGATCGCCTAGGGCCACCTGAGCCGCTTTGGCGAGCACGGTGCTGTCCACACCGGCGGAAAATGCGACGGCGCAACTTCCGTAGCTCCTCAGAACCTCGAGTAGCTGGTCCCGCTTGGCCATTAGTTCGGCGGAGATTGCATCGGCTGCGGAAACCTTGGAAGGAGATGCAGTCATGGCCTGCGATGCCTCGCTTGGGAATCTTTTGTTGGATGGCCTACCGGCAACCCTCGGCGAATCCGACGCTTCGGAAAGTGTCCGACAAAAAAAGGTGCCGTGCGAATGGTGATCGCGGCGGCACCCTTCTTTTCACTCGCTGGAAGCGAAAAAAATCCTCCACCGCAATGCCGTGGCAACGCGATTTTCGAGAGCCCGCAGGTCAACATGGGGGTGCCTGGATCCCGGGTTGTGTGATCCATCCGCATAAGTTCCGGACGGTTGTCCGGGCGGCGGCTATACACGCGGCCAGAATCGTAAATCAGGCACCCAGCGGACTTTCTTATCGGCTCCCCAAATGATGACGTCGGCAGCACGAACATGGCAGAGGAAATTACCGGCTGGCAGCCCCCCGCGATTCGATGAACCACGAAGAAACTCCCCATCGGCAACGGTATCGTACCCAAAACCGGTCGAGTCGGCAAGGAAATCACGTCACGCAGCATTCCTGGGGGTCAGCTCATCCGTTTATTCGGAAATCACTTCCACTCGCCCCCAGTAGCCGAACTCATAAGCCCAGCCGTTCGCCTGATTGAGAATTTCCAAGTCGACCGTCTGGCCCGCCAGGGGTGTTAAATCGATCGACAGCTCGGCCCACCCTCCGGTAGTCGTTTTGGGACCAATGATAGAGTCGTGCAGCTTGCGGCCGTTGGCTTTCACGACCAACTGCCAATCGCCGCGCGAATCGTGGGCCACGGCGAGCGCCAGCCGAGTCCGCTTGCCGACCGGCACCGTCACGGTCGAACGCAGCACGCAGGGCGTTTCGCGGTCGAGCGGATGCGTGCGCACCACCCATGGGCGTCCAAAGTGCTTGGCCAACATCGCCACGCCCCGTTCCCCCGAGGCGCTCATCGTGAAGCCGGGCGCGACTTCGGCGAGCAGCTCGTTGAACAGGGCTCGGTCCGTGGTCTCGCGCGCCACCGGCTCGCGTACGCCGGGCAGTTGCTTCGCCGTGGGGTCGCTGGGCGGCTTGTCCAGCGTCAGAAAGGCGAACAGGTCGGCGATTTCCTGCGGCTGGAGTTGCTTTTCAACCCCCTCGGGCATCAGCGAAAGCTTGCTCACATCCATCTCGTCCACGTCTCCGCGGGCAATCGTTTCCAGCTTGCCCCCTTGCACTTTCAACACCACGCGCTGAGGGCTGTCTTCGGCCAGCAGGCCCGTCAGGGTGCGGCCGTCGCTTGTCAGCACCGTGCGCGCCTGATAGGACGCGCCGATCACCAGGCTGGGATCAAACACGTTCGAGAGCAATTGCTCGAACGAACTGCGGCCATTCACCGTGATGTCCGGTCCCACCTCCTGCCCCTGGCCATGAATCTTGTGACACTGGCCGCACAGCTTGTTGAACACCGTTTGGCCGGCATGCGGATCCCCCGACGTTTGACGCAAAAAGACTCGCATTTGGCCGATCACCTGTTCGCGGGCCGGATTGCGTTCCGTGCGCACGCTCCCCCAGGCGGCCGTCACTTGCTTGGCCAGTTCGGGATCTTTGCTGGTTTGAAGCTTGCGCACCTGGTTGACGTTGAGAGCCGTCGCGGGAATCCGCTTGGCCGAGATCGCAGTCAACAGTTCCTTGCTCCAGCCGGCTCGATCGGTGAGCAATTCGATTGCTTGCGGCTGAAGTTCCGCTTCCATGGTCGGATAGGCGTCGAGCACCACGTTGGCGACACGCGGATTTTCCAGCCGACCCAACGAATCGAGCACCCGCCGGCGCAAATCGAGCGAAGCCGTGCGCGTCGCCAAGATCGGCGTCACGGCCTCAAGCACTCCCGCTCCGCCCGAGGCCACCAGAGCGTCCAGCGCTTGCAGACGGCGCGTGTCGGGTTGTTGAGGCGACGACAAAATACCTCGCACCGCCGACAGCCCGGCCGAATGCCCCAGGCTGGCCGAAAGCATGGCGGCATCGACCCACAAAGGACTCTCGACCGGGCCCGCCAGATGCACATTCAGCAGCGGTTCCAGCTTCGGCTCCAAAGCCTTTTGCTGCGCCGCGGCGAGTTCACGCGTCTGGAATTTTTTCGCCAACAGGGCCAGGCATTGCGCGGCAACCTCGTGATTTTCGGTCGCGCCGGAGAGCAGCATTTGCAAGAGCTCCGCCGGCGGATTCGGATTGAACGGTTCAAGAGCGAGCAGGCGTTCCATCGCGCGCGGTAAAATACTTGCTTGCGCGGCGTGCTTGCCCGCCAAATGCCGTCGCGCCGCACTCACGAACTCGGTCGGATGCGCTTCCAGCAGCGGATGTAAGTTTTGCCACACGATCTGCGGAATCAGCAGGTCGTCGCCGCTCGCCGCCGCGACTTCAACCAACACGCCCACGGCGTTTGATCGCACGATTTTCGGAGCCGCAATGGCCACCTGCAACCGGACATCCGGCGCGGGATCATGCACCAGGGCGGCGACCGCTTGCCCCAATCGTTCGGCACTTTCGTGCGCGTGCATGTTGCCCGCGGCGCGCACGCCCCAGGCCCGCAGGACCGAGTCGGCATGCGAAAGCAAATGGCGATGAAAGTCGGCATCCAGCGGGCCGCTGCCCACCAACGCCCATAAGGCATGCATCCGGGCCTTGTGCGGCTGGCTGTTATCGAGCACGAGGCTTTGCAAGGTGACCAGCGTCTGGGGATGCTTTCGCTCCCGCAACAGACGCTGGGCGATATCGCGAAAATAGACGTTGGGGCTGTGCAGACGTTCGATCAGCCGTTCGTCGCTTTCGGCGGCCAAATCGAAAGAGCCTGCCCGGGGCGTGTTCTTATACCGCACGCGATACAGCCGCCCCTTGAGCCGATCGATGCCGGCCGGGTCGCGGTTGGCGTCCTGATAACAGTGATATTGATCGTACCAATCGAGAACGTACAAGCAGCCGTCGGGGCCGGTCTTTTGCACCACCGGCATGAACCAGGCGTCGTTGGCCGACAGAAAATCCGGATCGGGCTTGCCGAAATAGGTCGAGCCCTTCCGTTCCACCACGTCGCAGTTCAGGCAGTTGCCGTGGATATTGCCCATGTAGAGTTTTTCGCGGTAGGCGGGCGGGTAAGCGTCGCTGTCGAAATAATGAATGCCGCAGTAGGCCGCCTTCTGATGCTTGTGCTTGACGATCGACTCGATCTTCCAAGTGAAGGGCGGATAGGGGCCTCCTTGGCGATGGTAGTAGCCGGTTTCAGTCAGGTGCCAGAGATGATCGATCACGCAGGCGCTGATGAACGCGCTCCCTTCGTTGTCGAAGGCCACGCCCCAGGGGTTGCTCGTCCCTTCGCAGAATAGCTCGAAATCGCGAGTTTCCGGATGAATGCGGAACAACGCGCAGGTAAAGCGGTATTCGCGGCCTCGATACTTGATGTGCGAGTAATTGAAAACGCCGTTGATGCCGTACAGCCAGCCGTCGGGCCCCCAGGTTAGCGAGTTGGGGAGTTCGTGCGTGTCGCTTCGCCCAAAGCCGGTCAGCACGACTTCCTGCTTGTCGGCGCGGCCGTCGCCGTCGGTATCTTGCAAGAACAACAGGTCGGGCGCGTTGGCGACCCACACGCCTCCGCCCCCGACGGCAATGCCCGAGGGAATGTTCAAGCCGTCGGCAAAGACCGTGAACTTGTCGGCCCGACCGTCGCCGTCGGTGTCTTCGAGAATTTTGACCCGATCTCGACCGGGCCCCGCTTCGCGGCGGGGATACTCCAGGCTTTCGGTGATCCACACCCGTCCGCGTTCATCAAACGTCATGGCCACCGGATTGACGATATCCGGCTCGCTGGCCACGACCTCGACGGAAAACCCCTCCGGCACGGTCATCTTCGCCACAGCTTCGGCGGGCGTGAGAGCGGGCCCCGGCGGCTGGCTTTGGTTGTGAGGCACCGGCTTGGCATCGGCGGCAAGCGCGGACGTGGCCAGGCAAATGGAGAGCAGCAGAACCGCGCGGAAGATCGACGGACGAAGCATGGCGGTGGACTCGATGGGGCTCGTTATCGGAATGGTTGGCGATGGGCCGCCGTTTATTCTAATCACCCGCACTGGACGTGTCGCCAGGGGGGAAGCGGAGGGAGGATGAGCCGCAAATGAACGGGAATAAGACACGGAGCTTACCCTTCTCCCCTTGCGGGAGAAGGTGACTGAAGGTCGGATGAGGGGCATGGCGGCTTGATCGATGATGTTTCCTGCTGAACTGCGATCAGCTTTTCTCACCGACAAATACGAAGAAAGCAAAATGGCCGCCAATGAACGGGAATAAAACCCGTGGCGACCTGGCGCGGTTTGCTTCGCCCCCGTGTATTTTAAACCTGGTTCCTTTCGGGTTGTTCACTCTTTTTTAGTCCCGCCGCGCTACGAGGACGATCTGCCGGGCGAAATCGATGCCGATCAGCCGGAACAGCCACCCAAACAGATAACGGCGCAGAAAGGCGCGATGCGCCGGATCGTGATAGACTCGCACAATCCGCTCCACGCGCAGGCCCGACTCGGCGACCAAGGCTCCTAGTTCGTCGTAGCACAACGGCGTGCGGTGGGTCACGTCCCGTAGGTAGGCCGGCGGATAATAGGTGTTGGGCGTGCTGAGAACCAAGGCGCCACCGCTGTCGAGCAGCGTCGCCAATCGCGCCAGCCAGGAGCGAATCTCGGCCAGCGTGAGATGCTCGATCACCTCGAACGAACACACGCAGCCGTATGTGCGGCGGATGTCGGCCAGATCGTGATAGTCGTGCTGGCCGTTGGGATCGATGTCCATCGATTCATAGGTGACGTCGCGGTGCGTGCGGTCGATCCAGACCTTCATGCCACGGTCCCCCGCGCCAACTTCAAGCACGGAACTGCCATCGGCGATGCAGGGCAAGATCACCTCGCGAACGCGTTTGACGATGGGGAGCGAGAAGATTTTTCCGAAACGTTCTTCGGTCTCGCGTCGCAATTGATATTGCCGCGACCAAGAAACATTCTTGCTCAATTCCATGGAATCCTTCCCATTGAGAAACTTCGGCGGCGGCTACGTGCCACGTGATTGGGGATGTCGAGGTGCTCGGAACTCGATGGGCTCGCACTGATCCACTTGAAGGGCTCGGTTTGCAGCTTGAACAGGGACAAAAGAGTTTTTCATATACGGGTTGAGATTGCCATTCACTTGTGGCCAATATTCACATCGCCTGAATCGCCGCTCCCGACCAATCTTCTTCGTACAGGACATGGCCGCTGGGGACCATGCCGAGGCGCGAGTAGGTTGAGAGCGCGGCGTGATTGTGCGTTTCCACATACAACCGCAAGCCGCACACGTCGGGCGTCGAGCGGGCCAGATTCGCGATCCATTCATAAAGGGCCCGGAATATGCCCTGCCCACGGTGGTCTTGGCGGACGTACACGCTTTGAATCCACCAGAACACGCCGTTGCGCCAGTCGCTCCACTCGTAGGTGATCATCGTCTGGCCGATAATCTCGATGGGCTGTCCCGGCGATGCGTGTTCCGCCAGAAAGTATCGACAATAAGCCGGTTGGGCCAGGGCCCGTTCCACGCCACGGCTCAAAACGTCCAGGTCGAGTTGCTTGGCCTCCGTCTCCAGCGCCAAGCGACGGTTGAATTCGACAATGGTCGACGCGTCGGCCGGAAGGGCGTCACGAATGCGATAGTGCAGGGGGGCGGGTGTCATGCGGCGCATCGTAAAGTGCCGCCCGGTGTTTCGCAAGACTGCGTGGAGGGAAGGGGAGAGGCTGTTTCAGGGGATAAGGCTGTAAGCAGGGTGCCCTCATCCGCCGGCTGCACTGACACCTGCTCCCGAAGGTCGAAGGGAATACCAGGATCGCCAAATGGTTGACCTGGGCCGGTGAGGCTGCCATCCTAGAGCCACGGACGGCTTTCCCGCCTGAACATCCCGCCCCCATCCATCGCATATCGGAGCAATCATCATGCACCTTCGCCTCCATCCGTGGGCTCTCTGGGCCATACTGCTGTTCAGCGTCGTCAACTCTTACGGCGCGGAGACCGTGCCGTTTCAGACCAGTCTGTTCAATGGCCGCGATCTGGACGGGTGGGTCGTCACCGATTGCGACGTAGGAGTCGAGGAAGGGAAGCTGGTGCTAAAGTCGGGCGAAGGACTGGTCCGCTCGCATCATCGCTATGGTGATTTCATCTTGGAGTTGGATTGGAAAGCCCGTAAGACCGAGGCCTATGATTCGGGCATTTATATTCGGGGCGAGTTGCCTCCCAAGGGCCCCTTTCCCAAGCGTTACCAGGTGAATCTCAAGCAAGGTTTGGAAGGGAATATTGGCCCGTTGAAAGAGGCCGTCAGCACGGGCCTGATCAAGGCCGGAGATTGGAACCATTTCAAGATCACCGTGATGGGCACGAAGGCCAAGCTGGAAATCAACGGCAAGCCGGCCTGGGAAGCCGACGGCCTGGAGGTGGCGAGCGGCTTTGTCGGCCTCCAGTCGGAGGTGACGTTGGGAGGCCAGTTCGAGTTTCGCAATATTCAGATCACGGAGTTGGATCACCGGGCGATATTCAATGGCCGCGATCTTGCGGGCTGGGAAGGGAACAGCGGCGATGCGGCCGCCTGTTGGAAGGTGGAAAATGGAGAGTTGAGCTGCACCGGCGCCAAGGGACCCTGGTTGCGGAGCCTCGGCGAGTATGGCGACTTTAATCTGCGTTTGGAGTACAAGGTGCAGCCGGGGGGGAACTCGGGCGTCTATGTTCGGGTGCCGAAGGATGGCAACCATCACGGTCCCAATGCCGGCGTCGAGGTGCAGGTGCTGGACGACCACTCGGAGCGATATAAATCGCTCAAGCCAGGGCAATACTGCGGAAGCGTGTACCTGGTTGCGCCGGCGTCGCCGCACGTCTGCCGACCGGCGGGAGAATGGAACACGATGGAAATCAACTGCAAAGGGGCCGACTACCGCGTGATTCACAACGGCATCGTCGTGGTGGACGCCAAGGCGGAGCAGGTTCCCGAATTGAAAGTGAGACGGCTCCAGGGCTTTCTGGGGCTGCAAAACCACAGCGAGCCGGTGTTTTTCCGCAGCCTGCGGATCGGGACGGCGTATTAGAACGTCGTGAGGGCTGCGGCGGCTAGTCCGCTCCGAATCGCTTTCCCCCCCTCCCCAGGCGTCGTCCGATGTTTTAGAATCCTCGCTTTGGCACGAATATTCGAGGAGATGCTGGATATGGAGCGCACGCTCATCTTGTTGAAGCCGGACTGCGTTCAGCGGCGGCTGGTGGGACGGATTTTGAGTCGTTTTGAAGACAAAGGGCTGAATTGCATCGCCATGAAGATGATGCACGTCACCCCGGACTTGGCGAAGAAGCATTACGCCGAGCACGTGTCGAAGGGGTGGTACCCGACCTTGGAGAGCTTCATCACCGGCGGCCCGATTGTGGCGGCGGTCATCGAAGGTCTCGAAGCCATCCGCGTGGTGCGCGATATGTTGGGTGCGACCAACGGTCTGAAGGCCGCGGCTGGCACGATTCGGGGGGACTTCTCGTCCAGCCGGCAGATGAACCTGGTCCATGCGTCGGATGGTCCGGAAGCCTCGGCGCGCGAGATCAGCCTGTACTTCCAGGCCAATGAAATTTTCGCCTACGAACCGACCCTCACGCCCTGGATGCGGTCGGCCGAAGAAACTTAATACGGCTTGCAGTTCAGTTTGATCGCAATCGTTGAGCCGGGCCAATCGTGGTCCGGCTCAATGTTTTTGTGGTGTGGGTTTTTAAAGGCGGCGTTTGGCGGGGCCGGTCGTCACACCGCACGCAATTTTCCCACCGACGTGTGGGTTTGCAGTTGCGAGATCATGTCGCGCGTGGCCGCTTCGACGGCCCCCTGCCAACGGGCCGCGCCGAACTGCTGGGCGTATTCTTTGCGGGCATGGGCAAAGATGATCCCGCGCGAGTTGTTGATGATCGCCCCCAGGCCGTGAGCGTCAAACGCCGGGGCCACGTCGGCGGCCTGGCCCCCTTGGCTGCCGAAACCAGGCACCAGGAACCAGGTATGGGGCATGACGGCCCGCAGTTCGCCGAGTTGTGCGGGATAGGTGGCGCCCACCACAGCCCCCACGGCGCCATAGCCACACGTGCCGGCCGATTGGCTGGCCAGCCGTTCGACATGCTCGGCCACATGCCGATAAATCGGCTTGTCATCGGCCACCAGATCCTGGAACTGTCCGCCGCCCGGATTGGACGTTTTGACGAGCACGAACAGGCCCGCCGCGCGGGCTCGGGCCACGTCGACGAAGGGCGTCAGGCTATCGTCTCCCAGGTAGGGGCTGACCGTTAGCGCGTCCCCACCCCAGACACTTTGCTCGCCGAGAAAGCCGTCGGCATAGGCCTCGGCGGTGGAGCCGATATCGTTCCGCTTGCCATCCAATATGACCAGCAACTTCCGACTGCGAGCATGACGGGCCACGTCCGCCAGTGCCGACATTCCGGGAGGGCCCAGTTGCTCGAAGAAGGCGACTTGCGGCTTGACCGCCGGAACGAGACTGGCGACGACGTCGATGATGTCGCAGCAAAACCGGCGATACGCCATGGCACGCTGTTCCATGTCGCCGGCCGCAATGCCCGCTTGCAGCGGTGCGGGAAGTTGCTCGAAACGTGGGTCAAGTCCCACGACCACAGGATTGGCGCATTGACGGATGGCGGTCGCCAGTCGATCTGAAAAATCCAACACGAACTCTCCTCCGGCCAGGGCATAGTGGGCAATCGATCGCTTGCCAGCGAACACGAAAGCATATCGAAAGGATATACGTCCCGTAAGTTGTCGGGCCATGAATCTGTGGTAAAACGACCGTCGGTGGCCTCTCGTTCACGAGCCCTGGACATGCCGCAATCTCCGGGTATATCATATTGATACACTGTGGACGGCCGCAGGGAGATCTCCCTGCGCGAGGCGGACGCATTTCAAAATTCTGCCAACCCGGCGCGTCCCTTTTTCTCGCCCGAGCCCGACGGCAGTTGCCGAGTGGAGAGACTTACGCCCGAGGGGGTAAGAATCTTGGGCGTGCCGCGTGGCGACTTTCCGTAATTGACAAATTTCGCGATGGACCTTTGTTTAGCATCCCATGCCCATTCGGCTTTCCAATATTCGCCTGCACGTCGATGAATCGGAACTGGCTTTGCCAGACCGCTTGGCTCGCGCGCTTAATGTGCCTGCCACCGAGATTCAACGTTGGCGGATTTTGCGGAAGAGTCTGGATGCCCGCGACAAGAGCGACCTGGCCTTTGTCTACTCGGCCGAAGTCGTGGTGCCCGAGGATGAAACGGGGGCGATCGCCCGTGTGAAGCGACGCCAGCCATCGATCGGGGCCGACATCTATCACGAACCGCCCTTTGAAATGCCCGCGCCGGGAACGGAGCCTTTGGAGCAGCGGCCCGTGATCGTTGGTTCGGGGCCGGCGGGACTGGTGGCGGCGTGTTTCCTGGCCGAACAGGGCTATCGGCCCTTAGTGTTGGAACGCGGCCGCGCGGTGCGCGAGCGGATTCATGATATTCGGGCTTTGGAGGCGGGCGGCCCTCACGATCCGGAGAGCAACTACCTGTTTGGCGAAGGGGGAGCGGGAACGTTCAGCGACGGCAAGTTGACCTGCCGGAACTCGGGGCCCGACGTGCGCCGCGTGCTGGAACTATTGGCCGATTGCAAGGGTAAGCCTTCGATCCTGTACGAACATCGACCGCACCTGGGGAGCAACCGTTTGCCGGCGGTCGTCAAGGCGCTGCGGCGGCGCATCGAAGCGCATGGCGGCGAACTCCGGTTTGGCTGCCGGCTGGAAGATCTCGACCTGGCCGACGGCCGCATTCGAGGCGTGGTCACTTCCAGCGGCTACGTGGCGGCATCGGTGATCTTGCTGGCCACGGGCCATAGTGCTCGCGACACCTATGAAATGCTGCTGAGCCGGGGAGTGCCGATGGTGGCCAAGGCATTCCAGTTTGGCGTGCGGATCGAGCAGCCGCAGGAAACGGTCAATCGCATGCAGTACGGCGCCACCCGCCTGGAGCAACAAATCGGCGCCGCCGATTACAGCGTGGTGGCGCATGGTAGTTTGGACCTGTTTTCCTTCTGCATGTGCGCCGGCGGTCAGGTCATTCCCAGCCTCTCGGAGCCGGGCTACTTTTCAACCAACGGCATGAGCCTGTCGCGGCGCGACAGTCCGTTCGCCAACAGCGGGCTAATGGTCACGCTGGGCCCCGAGCATTACGGCACGCACCACGTGCTGGCCGGCATGATGCTGCAGCGCGAATTCGAATCGCGGGCGTTCGAGGCGGGACGGCGCGAGTACCTTTGCCCGATCCAAACGGCTGGCGACTTTCTGGCCCGACGTGCGACCCAGGGGAAGCCGTTTTCGAGTTATCAGCGGGGCGTGGTGCCGATGGACCTTGCCGAATTGCTGCCAACGGTGGTCGCCGAGGCGCTGCACTCGGGGCTGCCGCTGCTCGATCGTCGCTGGCGTGGCCGCTTCTTGAAGGACGCGACCCTGGTCGGGCCCGAGGCGCGGGGCAGTTCTCCGGTGCGCTTGCCGCGCGACGCGCAAACCTTGGAAAGCACCGGCGTGCGCGGGCTCTATCCGGTTGGCGAGGGGGCCGGGTATGCTGGCGGCATTGTGAGCGCGGCGGTCGATGGTTTGCGCGCGGCTAAAATGATCGTGGCGCGTTACGCGCCGTTGGAACATCGCTAATCAGCTTGAATCGGCAGTAAGAAACAAGAAACCCGCGTCTACATCCTTCGTGGTTCGAGGCTGATTTTATGGCTATGGATACTCCCGCCCGGATCGCGATTGTGGGGGCCGGACCCGTGGGGTTGGAGACTGCGCTGTATGCCCGGTTTTTGGGTTACGACGTGGACCTTTACGAGCGGGGCAGGGCAGCCGAGAACCTTCTGCGCTGGGGACACGTGCGGCTCTACAGTCCGTGGGCTGCGAACGTTTCTCCCCTGGGCATGGCGGCGATTCGGGCTCAGCAGCCCGATTGGCGGCCGCCGGCGGATGACACGCTCATGTCGGGTCGCGAACTGGCCGAACAGTATTTCATTCTGCTGGCGCAATCGGATTTGCTCGTCGACGGACTGCACGAGCGGACGGAAGTGGTCTCCATCGGCCGGCCCGGACTTCTCAAGATGGATAGGGTGGCCAGCGAAGCGCGCGAGGACGAAATGTTCCGGCTGCTGTTGCGCGACGCGACCGGTGCGGAGCAGGTGGCCCTGGCCGATGTCGTGATCGACTCCACGGGCACCTATGGCAACCACAACTGGCTAGGGCAGGGGGGCATTCCAGCGCGAGGTGAGACGCACGCCGCCGCGCACATCGAATACGGCTTGCCCGATGTTCTGGGACAAGACCGCGCGAACTATGTGGGACGCCGCGTGCTGCTGGTCGGGGCGGGAGACTCGGCCGCGACGAACATCGTGAACTTGGCGGCGCTCAACCCTCGGCCGCAACTGATCTGGGCCACACGCCCCGATCCCACGCTGGTCTTGGGCGAAGCCGCCACCTCGGGACCTATTGCGCTCGTGGCCAACGATCCGCTACCGGAGCGGGAACGAATCGCCCGCGAGGCGAACGCTTTGGCCAAGAGTCCCGACGGCGGCGTGGCGCATTGGCCGGGGACGGAGGTGGAATCGGTCGAATGGCTGGAGGCGGAGAATCATTTCCGTGTCACGCTGGTGGGCAAGTACGCCAGCACGATCGAAGTTGACCGGATCATTGCCAGCGTCGGCAATCGGCCCGACCGTCGGTTGTACGAGGAACTTCAGGTGACGGAGTGTCCCGTGAGCGGAGGGCCGCTGAACTTGGCTCAAGCGCTATCAAAACCGCAGGCCGCCCCTGAGCCAGCATCATTGATCAACCCTGAGCCCGACTTCTATATCTTGGGAGCCAAGAGCTACGGTCGCGACTCACGGTTTCTACTGTCGCATGGACGCGCCCAGGTGCGCGATCTGTTTACCATCCTGGGCGACCGAGCCGACCTGGACTTGTATGCGAATATGAGTCGCGGTCGCCGCTAGTCGCCCCTCGCAACCCTTTTCGCGATATTACGTCCAAGAAATGATTTCTATCACTGGCTGCACATTGTTTTGATAAATCAAAATATAGATCTTGACTTTTGAAACGGACCTGCGAGGATGCTTAACGTAGGGGGCATGGAACGCCACTGTTTTGGCAGTCGACGACCTAAGTTGATGATCCGATGTTGGTTATGAAAATTTTAGCCGGTTCGGTTTCGATCGTATGGTTGGGCTTGCTGATGGGATGTCAGCCAGCGGCCGACTGGTCGTTTTCGACGGAAGCCGTTGCAGGCCAGACATCCGCAGCGGTTTCCGGCGCATCGGTTACTGATGTGTCTCCTGCCGTACATAAAAAGGAAGTTCCGGCAGCCGTCTCCACCACGGAGTCATCGGGGGTGCTGGAAATTACCGGCCAGACGCGGCCGGTTCCGGGACGGGTGGCGGCGGTTTCCACGGTGGTATTGCATCCGGTGACGCGTCTGTTGGTGGCTCCGGGGGAACGGGTTAAAGCGGGACAGCCGCTCGTGGAGTTGGATGCCGACGAGCCGGAGGCCGAAGTCCGCGCCAAGCAGGCTACCGTGGCCGAGTTGCGGGCCGGTCTGGCGCGTCTCAAGGCCTTGCCGCGCACGGAAGAACGGGCCGAAGCCCGGGCGACGCTGGAAGGGGCTCAAATTACGGCCAAAGCAGCGCGTGAGTATTTGGAGCGCATTCACGAGCTGCATACGCAGGATGCCGTGAGTTCTCGGCAGCATATCGAGGCTCATACCGCGTCGCTCAAGTCGGCCGCCGATGAGCGCGCCGCCCAGGCGCATTTGGATCACCTGCTCAAGCAACCGATCGAGCATGAGATCAGCGAACAAGAAGCGCGCATCGCCGTGGCGGTTGCCGAACTCGAGGCTCATGAAGCGGAGCTAGAGCACTATGTCATCCACTCGCCCATCGACGGGATCGTGAGTTGGTTGGATGTCCCTTTGGGGGCGGTTTCTCGGCCCGGCACGAGCTCTTGGGGCGAAATTCTCGACCTGCGCGAGATCGACGTGCGGTGTGAGCTGTCGGCCGAACAGGTTGACCGCGTGGCGCTCGATCAGCCGGTGGAAGTTCGCCAACCTCATTCCGCATCGACGCGCTGGTTGGGAAAGGTCGTGTTCATCGGAGCGGCGGCCGACGCGCGAACGGGCTTGATTCCGGTCGTGGCGCGGATTGCCGAGGCCCGCGAGCAACTACGCTGTTACACGAGCGTGACGGCGCGCTTCGGCGCCATGACGGCTGCCGTCAACGCCAGCGACGATGCGGGCGAAGAGAGACCAGTGGCTCAAGCAACGGCAGTCGCTGACTGAGCACAATGCAAGTGACTCGCCGCGCTTCCTCGTCTTTTCAGGGGAGCAGCCGTTCGCCGGTCACCGTGTTGACGTTGAGCATGCTTCGTCGATGGCGTGCGAGCGTATCACGATATTGACGGACCAGATCGTTGTAGTCCCGTTGGGCGCTCAAATAGAGCACGAGATCGGCTTCCCCCTGGCGATAGAGACGCAGATTGGTGTCGAGCACTTGGCGGGCGGCGGGGAGTAGGTCGCGTTCAATGCGCTGAGTCGTAGCCCGCGTGATGGTGTATTCCTGGTGGGCGTCTTCGACTTCCGTCACAATGGCCCGCTCCAAGGTTCGCAACTCGATGCGGGTTTGGTCCACGTTGATCCGAGCCCGCTGGATGTTGCCTTGATTGCGATCGAACAGCGGCACGGCCACTGTGGCGCCCAAGGCCCAGGAGCGCGAACTGGGAGTGTTGAAGGGGGAATTGTTTTGATAGGTGAACGGCTGATATAGCAGGAACACATCGGAAAAGCGGTTGGCATTCGCCAGACCGACCTCGGCCTGTGCCCGGCCGACTCCCAAACGAAAGGCCGCCAGATCGGGACGATTCGCGATCGCCAGGCCGACCAGATCATCGAAGGGCGGAGGGGGCGCGACCCGGTCGTGAACCGTTCCGCGAAGTTCGAGCGTGGCGGCCGATTGGGGCGGCAAGTTGAGCTTCGTGGCCAGAGCGCGCTTGGTGGCGCGTAAGGCGGCTTCGGCCTCCATCAGTCCCAACGTGGCAGCCTCGCGCTGGATGCGGATCTGGTTCACTTCGGCCTGGGTTTTCAGCGTGCCCGCTTTTTGGGCCTGCGTCAGTTCCAGAATTTTATCAAGCCCCTTCAGGCTGGCTTGCGCGTAGCGCACCGTCTCGCGGGCCGCCAAGACATCAATGTAGGCCGTATAGAGATTGTTGATTTCCAGACGGACGGCATCCTGGTACTGAGCTTCGAGCACGCGCTTGGCATGCACGGCCACAACAACCCTGGCGCGACGCTTGCGCGAGACATCGACCGGATAGGAAACGTTGACGTCATATTGAGCGGGCCCGCCCGGATTGGTGACCGAGTCATATTGCCCATAAGGCACGAGTTGGCCGTCGCCGAACACCAAAGGGTTGGCGCGCAGGCCGGCGGTGAGAATATCCGCCTGGGCCTGTGGGATTTCCAGATACTTGCCGCGCAAGTCCAAACTTTCGCGAACGAGAATTTCGATCGCCTGATCCAGCGTGAGTCCGTTCTCCGGGCCATCATCAATGCCCGCCAGCGGTAGCTCGAGAGAACCGTAGATGGGAGCCTCGGCGGCCTTCAAGGCGGGCGTGGGGATGATTTCGCCTTGGCCCGCGGAAAACCGAATGGAACCGCCGGGACGCATGGCGGAAATGGGAATTCTAGGCCCGGCCGAACCGACACGTCCTCCGATCAATCCTTCGGTGCCACCGGGACTGGCGCTCAAGGGGCTCTCAATGGCGCCGGGAGCCGGCCCCAGATTCGACTCCCCCGGCTCAAAGCCACGCAGCGTCGAGGGACGCGAAGGATCTTGAGCTTGGACCCCGCTCTGGACAAGTAGCAAGCTCACCAGCACGAGTCCATATGGTATTGCGGTAAGAGTTCGCATACGGGGGCACGCAATGTCGAGCTTGGTTACCGGCACGATTGGCATTACTGTTAAAATCGGCAATGGTGGCACATGGAGTGATTCAAAATGGTTTCTTTTTTTGATTCCTCAAAAAGGTGTGTTTCTCGCCATCCGTCTCGATACTCATCTAGGGGATTCCTGGCCGGGGGGAAACACGGTTATTATTTCATAGGACATCCACGTCTTAGGAAGTCCATGGAGTCGCGAACCCAGGAGGGGATATGAACCTGCTAGCATCTCAATCACCCGAAGGGGACTCGGACGCGGAAGCCTTGCGGCTGGCCCGCATGCGACGGCTGTCGCCGCGCCGCAAGACAACCCAGGCTGGCAATGTCGCCGAACTGGTCGCCGAGCAATTGGCGCACTTTGGTCTGGATGCCCAGACCGAGTTTGGGGAAGCGTTGGCCCGATTTGCCACGCGGCTCTACGAGAGCCAGGCCGATTTGGAGCAGTTGTGGCGTTTGACGTTCGAGACCATCGACTCGCTCGATAAGTCCGATCGGATCGCGTATTTCAACGCCAAGAAATTCCTGTCGTTCCAGTTAGCCAAACTGCTCGATACGTTGCAAAATCCTTCGCGTCGCAGCTACCAGTCGTTTCAGTACAGTCCCTCGACGCTTTCGGCCAAAGGGCCGTACGCGGTCTTCGACAACGTGACGGCCATCTTCTCGGCCACGCCGGTGATCGCGCGCACGGCGACTTATATTTACGCTTGTGCCGAGTGGATTGAAGATGCCTTTCAGGGCAAGGAACTGCTGCTCGAAATTTATTCCCGGCTGCTCAATCCCACGTCGATCTCGCTGGCCAATCACATTGTCGACCTCGAGGCCGGCCCTTACGCCCGGCAGTATTTGGCTTGGAATTTCAACAGCGGCATGGCCGCGATCGACGCCATCCTGTCGCATGTATTGGGGCGCGACGACATTCTCATCACCAGCCGCAACATCTACGGCGGCGCGCATCAGTTGATCCACGATTGGTACGCCCGGCCGGGCAACCTGGCAATCGGCCTGGAGACCTTCGACGGCTACGGCGTCGAGAGTTTTCTGGCCTCCTGGCAACGCGTGCAAGAGCGTTACGCCGACCGCTTTGCCGCCGGCCGCAGGGCGTATGTGTACCTGGAATCCCCCTGCAATCCGCATGGCTACGTGTTGGACCTGCCGGGCATTTGCCGCGAGGCGCATCGCCTGGGATTGCGAGTGATGCTCGACGCCACGGTGGGCACGCCGTTTCTGACTCGACCGCTGCAACGCGCGGACGTGGACGAGCGGCCCGACTTTGTGATCCACAGCTACACGAAAGACCTGTCGGGGGCGGGCTCGGTGATCGCCGGCGTGGTGATTGGCCGCAACGAGGACATGTTCATTCCCAAGGGGGACCAAATGAACGGTGTCTCGTGGGATCAAACGCTATTCTGGAACGTGTATTATGTGAAGGGAGCGTTTCTCAACGCCGACGCGGCTTTCGAGGTTTTGCAGGGCATGCGCACGCTCGAAGTGCGGATGCTGGCCAAGTGCATCAACACGCAAATCCTGGCCAGGTTTTTGGCGGCCCATCCGCAAATCAACGTGCATTGCAGCGCGCTTCCCGGCAACGACAATGCGGCGCTGGCTGGAAAGCTGCTCTTCCTGGAACTGGCGGCGCCACTGTTCACAATCGACATGCAAGGCATTCCGCGCGAAGTATTCCAACGGTTCTTCGACAATCTGGCCCCCACGTTCGACCACATGATCAGCCTGGGGCAATCCAACACGATCGTGAGTTGTCCGGCGCTGACGACGCACTCGGAACTGGGAGAAAAAGAACTGGCCGAAGCGGGAATTGCCCCCACGACCATTCGTTTTGCCGTGGGGGACGAGGATCCCAAGGATTTGATCACGCATTTCATCCATGCCGCGCGGCTGGCGATCGACCCTCATGTGCCTGGCTTTTCGAGCCAGTTTCTGTCCGGCTCGCAGATCGACGCGTTGGTGCGGGACTGCTATCTTGACGTGCATCGGCGCTACATTGAATCGAAGCCCTCGCTGGCCGATGCCGTGTCGTAGATCATTGATGATTGTTCCTCGAACCTTCGCCCGCCTACCATGACCATTCTCAGCCAACGATTCGATGCCACCCTGGCGCAACTTCGCGAGGCCGGCACCTACAAGCACTTGCGTCATCTGACCGGACCGATGGGCCCGGTCGCGACCATCGAGGGGCTGGGAGAGGTGCTCGTGTTCTGCTCGAACAATTACCTGGGGCTGGCCGATCATCCCGAGGTGGTGCAGGCCGGCATCGACGGCTTGCATCGTTTTGGAGCCGGCACCGGCAGCGTGCGTTTCATCTGCGGCACGATGACCTGCCATCGCGAGTTGGAGCAGCGGCTGGCCCGGTTTCTGGGTGCCGAGGCGGCGCTGACTTATGTGAGCTGCTGGAACGCAAACGAAGGTCTGCTGTCCAACCTGGTCCAAGAGGGAGATGTGATCCTGTCGGATGAGTTGAACCACGCCAGCATCATCGATGCGGCGCGATTGGCCCGGCAGGCGACGCGCAAGGTATACAAACACGCCGACAGGGCATCGTTGGAAAGCGTTCTGAACGAGACGGCGGCCGCGTCAGTCAAAGTGGTCGTCACCGACGGCGTGTTCAGCATGGAAGGGGATATCGCTCCGCTGCCGGAAATGGTCGCGATCTGTCGCCGCTCCGGAGCGACGCTGGTGGTGGATGATTCGCATGCCGTGGGAGTGCTGGGAGCGGGCGGTCGCGGCACGCACGAGCACTTTGGCTTGCCGGGCCGCGCACCGCAGGGAGTCGATATCTTTACCGGTACGCTGGGCAAGGCTCTGGGGGGCGCGGCCGGAGGTTATGTGGCGGGCCCGCAAAACGTGATCGATTATTTGGTGCAGCGGAGCCGGCCACAGTTGTTCTCCAACGCCCTGCCGCCGACCGTGGCCACGAGCGCCGCCAAGGCGCTGGAGATCCTGGAACGCGAGCCGGAACGCGTCACTCGGCTGCAAGCCAATGTGGCCGCCATGCGCGACGGCTTGCGCGCCTTGGGCTACGAGGTGTTGGAGTCTCCCACGGCCATCCTGCCAATCATCATCGGCGACACGGCCGAGGCCATTCGCCTCTCGGCGCGGCTGCTTGAATTGGGCGTGTTTGTGATTGGCTTCGGGTTTCCGGTCGTGCCCGAAGGCAAGGCACGGCTGCGCGTGCAGATGTCGGCCGCCCACACGGCGGACCATATCGAACGGGCCCTAGCCGCATTCCGGCGATTACGGGATGAGGGCTGAGTTCAAGTTAAGTTACGCCGCCGGCCGTGATCAGCTTAGGTGGTCTATTTCTTACCGCGGGCCTTGAACTCTTCGAGATCAATGCTGCCATCGCTGTTCTTGTCGAGCTTCGGGAACAGCGTCTTGGCTTTGTCGGCCTTTTCGCCGGTCCGCTTGCCGACGAACTCGTCGATTGACAGCTTGCCATCGCCGTTGCTGTCGAGCTTTTTGAAGGCCTCTTCGGGAGTTGGCTTGGGCTTGTCCGCGGCAAAAGCGGGGGCCAAGGTGATTCCTAAACCCAACAGCGCGAGCAACAGGGACGATGCAAAGCGGCTCATATCATTTCTCCATTTCAAAAAGCGTTGCCGGGGCCGAACGGCCCTGGTGTCTATGGGATGCGCACGATTGGCGAATTATTTGGTCCCAGGCGGGTAAATTTCCGGCATCCTCACAAAAGGACGATCCCGGCAGAATTTCCGGCCATAGACCCACGCCGGAGAAGCGTTTGTTCCGGGCTGAAAATCCGATTACCATGGTGCCGTGATCGATTAGCGAGAGAAATTCATGGTACGAAGGAGGTAGCATGTTCTTGGGGTTTGGCGAAATCATGATGCGCATCGCGCCGGCCGATCATCTGCGGTTGCGGCAGGTGATGCCCGGCAGCGTGGAAGTGACCTTTGCCGGCGCGGAGGCCAACGTGTGCGCCTCGTTGGCCATGCTAGGGGCCCAGGCCCGATACCTGACCGCCTTACCACGCCACGGCGTGGCCGACAGCGCCGTGGGCGTGCTGATGGGGTTGGGCATCGATACCAGCCGCATCGTCCGCCGCGATGAAGGCCGCATGGGCATTTATTTTGTCGAAGCCGGCGCCAATCAGCGGGGAACGACGGTCATCTACGACCGCGATCATAGCGCGATCAGTCAAGCAGGTCCGAAAGAATACGATTTTCCGTCGGCCCTGGAAGGCGTGCATTGGGTCCACCTGACGGGCATCACCCCCTCGCTCGGCGAGCCGGCCTTTCAATCGACCATGGCGCTCGCCAAAGCCGCCAAGGATCGTCATCTGACCGTGTCGTGCGACCTGAATTTCCGCAAAAAGCTGTGGCGCTGGCGGCCAGGCACTAGTCCTCGCGATTTGGCCCGACAGTGCATGTCCGAACTGCTGCCGTTTGTCGACCTGGCGATTGCCAACGAGGAAGACGCCGCCGACGTGCTCGACATTCATGCCGAGGGAACCAGCATCGAGCAAGGCCAGATCAACGCGGCCGGTTACGAGCAGGTGGCTCGCGAAATGGTCAAGCGATTTCCAAACCTGAGCCGCGTGGCGATCACGTTGCGCGAAAGTTATTCGGCCGACCACAACAATTGGGGGGCCATGTTGTTCGACGTGGCGACCCAGCGCCCGTACTTCGCGCCGCTCGACGAGGCGGGCCATTATCGGCCGTATGAGATTCGCGACATCGTCGATCGAGTTGGGGGTGGCGATGCTTTTGGTGCAGGATTGATTTTCGCGTTGAACACTCCCGAACTGGCGTCACCACAAACGGCGTTGCGATTTGCCGTGGCCGCCAGTTGCCTCAAGCATTCGATCCTGGGAGATTTCAATTACGTCACCCGCGAGGAGATCGAGTCCCTGATGGGCGGTTCGGCCTCGGGGCGCGTGCGTCGATAGGGGAAGTTGCTTGCGGACGGCAGGGCAGGGCAGGGGGCGTCGAACATTCATGTTGAACGTGGGAGCCGGCGCATGAAGATCGGTCAGATCGGCCTTAAAGGGCATCAGGGCGTGGTGATGCACGGAGCCCAGCAGTTGGGCGGTTGCGAAGTGGTGGCCGTTTCCGATTCCAATGCGGCGGCGATCGATAAGTTTTGCGAGAAGGAGCCGCTGGCCCGAAAGGCGCAAAAGTATCGGGATTGGCGGCACCTGATCGAACACACGATGATGGACGTGTGTTGCGTGTGCGATGAAAACGGTTTGCGGGCCGAGCAGCTCATCGCCTTGGCCGAGCGAAACATTCACATTGTGACGGAAAAGCCGCTCACCACCACGCTGGCCGATCTCGAACGGGTTCGCGCGGCGCTGGCCAAGTCGCGCAGCCGGTTGACCATGCTGTTGACCATGCGGCATGAGCCCAAGTATGCCGCCATGCGGAAGCTGATTCGGTCGGGAGCGATTGGCGAGGTGTGTCTGGCCACGGCGCAAAAGTCGTATCGCGTGGGTGAAAGGGACGAGTGGGTCAAGTCGCGCGAGCGGCTGGGGGGCACGATTCCGTTCATTGGCATTCACTCCATCGACCTGATGCGCTGGGTGACCGGTTTGGATTTCACGCACGTGGCGGCCTTTCATGGCAACACGGGGACGCCGTACTTGGACGAGACCGAGGACCAGGCTTCGGTCTTGCTGCGATATTGCAACGGCGCTTCGGCGACCGCCCGGCTGGATTATTTGCGGCCGGCAACAGCTCCCACGCACGGCGATGACCGGTTGCGAGTGGCGGGCAGCGAAGGGGTGATCGAAATCGGCTCACCGTACCAGGATCTGCTGTTGATCGACGCCAAAGGAGGACCTCGCGAGCTGAAGGCCGAGCCCACCAATGGCCTGTTCGTCGATTTTGTAAAGGCGATCCGGGAAGGGCGGCCGGCTACGATCACCGCGGAAGATTGCTTCTATGTCACGGAAGTCGTGCTCAAGGCCCGAGAGGCCGCCGACACTAGGCAATTGCTGAAACTGACGCCGTCCGCCGCATCGTAAGAGCGATTGCCGGCGTGAAAGATTCGGTTTCTGTCGGGCCATGGTTCTTTTTGTGTTGGTATTCCCCCCCGAAAACTCTACACTGAGCAGGTACAGAGGCGGCCATTTCTATCCGGGGTTCTGTCGGCTTTCCGCCTCGCGCCGACAGCTCGCGAAACACGAGTTATCGGAGGAGCCGGTTATGCATGCGCACCGTCGATGCTGGGTTTTGTCGTTGGTTTTAGCATTCTCTCTTGTCGGAATGCCTCTGGGACTGCGGGCGGAAGAGCGCACGCTGGCCAAAGTGCCCAAGCCGGGCGAGTTCAATCCGTCCCATGACACGGTCGAGTTGTTTGCCGGTATGAAGGCCGGACAGCTTGAAGTGAAGTTCATTCCGCGCGATGAAAAACAGGCCAAGATCATCGTGGCCAACAAGGCGGGCAAGCCGCTCAACGTGCAATTGCCCGAAACTTTTGCCGGCGTGCCGGTGCTCGCGCAGTTCCGCGGTTTTCCTTTGCCCAATACTCAGCCCAATAACAATCAGACGCCGCAAACCGTGGGCGGTCCAATCAACAAGCAGAACAATGCCCAAAATGGGAATAATTTCTTCAATAACAACATGATGAACATTCCGGCCGAGCAGGTGCGCGACATCAAGGTGGCGTGCGTCTGCTTGGAGCATGGTAAGCCGGATCCCCGGCCCACGATCCCCTACGAAATGGTGCCGCTGGAATCGGTCAGCAAGAATCCGGCGCTCGGCGCGATGCTGCGCGAGTTTGGAACCGGAAAGTACAGCCAGCATGTGGCGCAGGCGGCCGCCTGGCATTTGAACAACGAGATGAGTTGGGAGCGGTTGGCCAAGATCGATGGCTCGATGATCGCCATCGGCGTTCACGATCCGTACTTCACGAAGCAGGACTTGCAGGATGCTAGAGGGCTAGTGGCCTCGGCGGAAAAGCGGCTAACGGCGACCGCTTCTTCTTCGTCTTTCAGTCTGCCCTCCGCAAGCATCGGGGCCAGCACGAAGTAAGGCCAACTGCGAAACGGGCCTGCGTAAATTAAGATCCTTCGTGCGCCTGCGGCGTGTTCGCCGCAGGCGTGGCGGAGGTTCGTGACCGGAAGACAGGACAACCCAGACGGTTATTCTTTCTTTTCGGTTTCGGTCTTGGCGGCCTTGTTTTCCTCGAACTTGAGCGCGGCCGAGTTCATGCAGTAGCGCAGTCCGGTCGGCTGGGGGCCGTCGTCAAAGACGTGTCCCAAGTGCGAGCCGCAGCGGCTGCAAGTCACTTCGTCGCGGACCATGCCATGGCTCTGGTCGGTGTTGGTTTCGACCGCGACTTTCGTCAGCGGCGCCCAGAAGCTGGGCCAACCGGTGCCGGAATCAAACTTGGTGTCCGACTTGAACAGTTCCTGGCCACAGGCCACGCAGCGATAGACGCCCGTGCGGTGTTCCTTGTGGTAGGCTCCGGTAAAGGCCCGTTCGGTTCCCTTTTGGCGGCAGACGTGGAATTGCTCGGGCGTCAGCAATTTTCGCCATTCATTTTCGCTTTTCACGATCTTCTCCGGCTTTTTGAGAGTCTTTTCGGCGGGAGCTTTGGTTTCGGCGGGGGGGGCGGCTTCGGAATTCGACGGCCCGGGGCGGCCCAGGTTCCAGGCGACCGGCAGGGCCACGGCCAGCAACACACTTGCGAAGAGTCGATATTTCATGGAGTTTCTCCCGGGGCAATAATCTGTCGCCAAGATGGCTCGAAATCGAGTTCCCTAAAATTTCGCCAGCCGCCGACGGTGACTTTGCCGATTGCGGCGACTGTCTGTTAACAGTCTACCCGGGGCCAAGGCGTGGGAAAAGCACGGATTGGCGAAGTCCGATGCTTCCCGGCTCGACCAGCTCCAACGGAGAACCCCTCCGCCGCCAAGGTCCGCTTAGGCGTCGCGGCGAGTGTTGGGAATGGGGAGCCGGGGCGGAGTGCGTAACGGATAGCGCAGTTACCAAATGTCCGATCAGGAGGGCTTTGGAACGGCGGGCAGATTGTGGAATCCGGCCGCATGCTGGACTGTTGCGCAAGGAATGTGCATAATATCGAAAGTTCTTGGGATAGACCAACTTTCCGCAATTTTGGTGTGTCGTATGTCGGCCGGCGGGCTGGATCGATTCATGGCCTTTCTCGAGGGCGATGAGGCGCGAATCGTCATCTTGTTCGCGACCGTGATTATAATTGGCTTACTGGGAGCGTATCTGATTGGCAAGATACGCAGCAAGCTCCGAGAAACGGATGCGGGCCCCAGCGATTTCATGACGAATTTTCGCGAATTGCATTCGCAGGGTGACCTCAGCGACGAGGAATACCGAACTATTAAAGCGTCGCTAGCAGCACGATTGCAGAAGCAGCTCGACAAACGCGGCGAAGGCCGTGCGAGTTGAAAATGGCGGAGGACAACGGTTCTTGCAATCGTAACGGCCAGTGATGCTTCCGGATATTCTTTGAGATTGCCAAACAGAATCTGCCGACGAAGCGTACACCAGAAGATAACTTACACCAGAAGATACTGGCTAACTGCTCGACAATAGCGCGGACAAGGATGCCCCACCCGGCCCAGTGTTGGAACTTCAGGCTGGCCACTCGAGCGACATCTTGGATTTGACTCTGGTTCGCGAACTCGCGTGGGTTCGTGGGACTTGAGACGCGGAAAGGAGTTAGCATGCCCTCTAGTAGGGACGTGACCGGCGGTCGTCGGGGTGGTGGCACTACCAAAAAAAATGCCTTCTGTTCATTCTGCCGCAAGAGCTATCGCGACGTGGGTCCCTTGGTCGAGGGACCTGGCGATGTCTACATTTGCGGCGAGTGCATCGAGTTGTGCCAATCTATTTTGGAGCAGGAGCGCCGTCGCCGGGGAACCAGCAAGCAGCTCTTCAACAAAGTCCCCACGCCGCGCGAAATCGTGGGGCAACTCGGCGAGTATGTCATTGGCCAGGAAGAAGCGAAGAAGGTCCTGGCCGTGGCCGTGCATACGCACTACAAGCGGCTGATGCTGGGCAGCGAAGGGACCTCTGACGTAGAGATCGACAAGTCCAATATTCTGCTGCTGGGTCCCACCGGCAGCGGCAAAACGCTATTGGCCCGCACCTTGGCTCGCCTGCTGAATGTGCCGTTCGCGATTGGCGACGCCACCACTCTGACTGAAGCGGGCTACGTGGGCGAAGATGTCGAAAATTTACTGCTGAAACTGCTGCATGCGGCCGACTTTGACCTGGAGAGCGCTCAGCGCGGCGTGTTGTACATCGACGAGATCGACAAGATCGGCAAGACCAGCCAGAACGTCTCGATTACCCGCGACGTGTCGGGCGAGGGGGTGCAGCAGGCCTTGTTGAAAATGCTCGAAGGCACGATGGCCAACGTTCCGCCCCAGGGAGGCCGCAAACATCCCGAGCAGCAGTACATCCAAATGGACACGAGCAACATCCTGTTCATCTGCGGTGGCACGTTCGTGGGCATCGATAAGATCATCAGCAAGCGTTTGGGCAAAAAGACGATTGGCTTTGGCCAGGGCGGATCTTCGGAAACGAAGGAAACCGACCTATCGAAACTACTGCCGCAGGTCACGAGTGACGATATCCTGGAGTACGGTCTGATCCCCGAGTTGGTCGGCCGGCTGCCGGTGATTTCGGCTCTCAAGCCGCTCGATACGGATACGCTGGTGCGAGTGCTCAAAGAGCCCCGCAACGCTCTGGTGCGTCAGTACCAGAAGCTGTTCGAAATGGAAAACGCCGAACTCTCGTTCACCGAAGCCGGATTGCGGGCCGTGGCCGAACGAGCCAAGGAAAAAGAGACTGGGGCCCGCGGCCTGCGGTCGATCGTGGAAGAAGTGATGCTCGACGTGATGTTCGAACTGCCCGACCAGGGGCAGGGACGCAAGTACGTCATCACGCCGGAAGTGGTGCGTGGACGTGAGCGTTTGCTTCCTCTGCCACTGCCGGCCGAGCCCAAACATAAGAGCGCCTAAGTACAATAGCGCGTAACGTTCAAGCCCAGGGCTCCGGCCGCTGGGGGTTGAGTTACGTGCTGCAAAACGAGCCCGGATGTGCCCATGTGCCGTCCAGGGCTCGTTTTTTTATGCGCGCTTTTAGACGCGGTGCAAAAGAGGTCCGTCCCCTCCCGCTGTGCGGTTTCCCATCCCACTTGCGGTTTCGCGCGTCGCACTACCGCCGAGCCAGCGCTCGCAAGACTTCGATGCCCCGTTCAATCGTGGCGTCGTCGGCGGCGTAGGACAAGCGAAAGTGCGTGTCGCGGCGGCTGAAGATCTTGCCCGGAATGATCAGCAGTTGTTTTTCGATCGCCGCCGTGACAAACTCCGTGCCGGTGCCCCACGGCACTTGGGGATAGGCGTAAAAAGCGCCGCCGGGCCGGACCAGGTTGAAACATTCGCTGAGCGCCTCGCAAATGCGGTTGCGCTTGCGGCGATAGGCGTCGATGTGGGGCGTCATGTCGACGTCGAGCGCCGCCGCCCCGGCCCATTGCAGCGGTTGCGGCGCGCAGACAAACGTGTATTGCTGGAGTTTGGTCATGGCCTGAATCACTTCGCTGGGGCCATGCGCGAAACCGACACGCCAGCCGGGCATCCCATAAGCCTTGCTGAACCCATCAACCACCAGCGTGCGCGGATTGTATTTTGCCGGCGAGATCAGCGGCTCGTCATAGCAAAACTTGGCGTAGATCTCGTCGCTGATCAGCGCCACGTTCTTTTCGGCGCACAGTTCGGCCAGTTCGCGAATTTCGCTTTCCGTGGCGGTGACGCCCGTCGGATTGCCAGGGCTGTTGAACAAGATGGCCTTGGTGCGCGGCGTGATGCTATCGCGCACGCGATTCAGGTCAATGCGAAAATCGGGATAGGTGTCGATCAGCACGCAGGTGCCGCCGGCCAACCGCACCAGCGACTCGTAGCTGACGAAACAGGGATCGAACAGAATGACCTCGTCGCCAGGGTTGACCAGTGCCAACATGGCCAGCACCAATCCGCCGCTGGTGCCGCTGGTGACAAACACTTGCCGGTCGGCGTGGCCGTACTCGGCCGTCAGTTGGGCCTGCAACTTCTCGCGCAGCACCGGCATGCCTTGCGTCACCGAGTAACCATTTTTGCGTGACTGAATCGCATCCACGGCGGCCTGGCGAACTTCCTCGGGCACGTCGAAATCGGGCTGACCGATCGACAGGTTGATGGGGTTCGTCATCTTGCTCGCCAGGTCAAACACCTTGCGGATGCCCGAACTGTCGAAGAACGCCATGCGGTCGGCAAGCCAGGCATCGGACATGCGAGTAAACCTGAAGGAAGTGTGTGGAAAGTGTTGAATGGTCGAAACTGGCGTACTTTAGTTCGCCTAGTGACCTGTATAGCCGATCAAGCGAACCGGCTCCAGGCTCTCGGCCACGACTTCCGAGAGAGGCCGGTCGCTCTGGCTGAGAATGGTCAGCAGCAGCGCCAAGGTCTTCAGCCCATCGGGCAAGGGCAGGGGGGAGGCGTACCAGAATCGACCGCTGGGACCGCCGCCCAGGAAACTCCCCGAAGCTCGCAGGGCCGCGTCCATCTCCGCGCGCAACGAGCCGCTCAGCGTGACTTGGGCGCCCAGGCCGTGAAGAAGGTCCTGGATCGCCGCAGGAGTGTCTTGTTCTAAAACGATGGAGGACGCCGGCTGTTCGGCCAGCAAGTATCGAGCGACGACCACCAGCAGATGCTCGGCGGGAATCGCGTGCCCCTGTTCATCGATCGCGTGACACACTTCGCCGTCGCCATCGATCCATAAACCCAAGTGCGCTTCGCGCTCATGAACTTGTCGGCTTAAGCCTGTGAATCGCTCGATGGGGATCGCGTGCCGAGGTCGTCCAGGCTGGCCCGACTTGGGCGTCATGCGTGGCGACCGTAGTCGCGTCAGGTGAGGTTGATCCTGAACGAACCCAATATCGCAGCCGACACTGGCCGTGAGTTGTTTGAGAAAACGGACCAATGGCCGGCAGCCGGTGTCGAGCACCAGCCGCAACGGACGCAAGGCATGAAAATAATCGACGAGGCCCTTCAGGTACGAGGCCTCGGTTTGCCGCCGTTCAAAACCGCCATACGATCGCGTGGGACGATCGAGCCCCGTGGCAAGCAGGTTTTGAAGTTGGTCGAAGTCGCTCCCTGCTGAAAGGGGCCGCGCGTTTGCTCCCCAGAGTTTTAGTCCGGCCCAGTGCGGATCGCTTTGCGGATTGCCGACCAACAGCCCGCCGTCGGCCTGCATCTCATCGAGTGCCAGTGTTAGGCAAGCGGTGGTGGCGGAGCCGATATCGATCACGTGGCAGCCCGACCAACGCAGTCCCTCGCCGGCCGCGGCGATCAGTTCGGGCGAGAGGGGACGCTCATCGCCCGCGATGATGACTCGCGGTCGGCGCGACATGTCGGGAAGTTGTTGGCGCAACAGGCTGCCGAAGGCGGCGGCATAGTCGCGAGCACCGGCAGGGGAGAGTTGATTCCGATAGATGCCCACGATGGCTTCGTCGGTGAACTGGGCCTGCTGAGGGTCGGGATGTTCCAAGACGGCCAGTTGCTTGACCAGCGCGCGCGTCAGTTGGCCCGTCTCGGTGCGATGCGGGCAGTGACGGCAGTTGGGATAAAAGCTGGCCAACCGTCCCAAATGCACGGCGTGGCTAATGGGGTAGGGCTCGCCCGGACATTGATAGGCGTGCGTCACGGTTCCCGAGCCCTCTGGTCATGGATCCAATATCGGCGGGAACTTTAGGCGAGAGGGCAGGGGAGGGCAAGATCAAACGGGCAGCTATCGGCCGACTGCTGGCAATGCCATCGCGAGTGTGTGGTGAAGTGGACCCCAAAAGCTGGACAGGCGGCGGGGCGGCGATAAAGAGAGGCGGGACGAGTGAGAGGGCCGTTGTTTGGGGTTCCCGTCCCGCATAGGGATTTTCTCTTCGGTCGCTTAACGCTCGGCTAAGCCGTCGGAGCCCCCTCGGACGACGTTGATCTCTCAGAACCGGAATGGCGTCCCCGGTCAGCTTCAGCCGCTGGTTCGGCTCGGGCCGTTGGTGACACTAGCCTCTTACCGAAGGCGGCTTGACGCTTCTGCATGTCCGCGAACATTGCATCGATGTCAAAATTGAATTTCGCGGCCAGCATCTCGCGCGTTCGATGGACTTCCGCGACAATCGGATCTTCCCACATGACTCTAACTTCCCAAGTGAGCGCCAGAATCGGCAGCCTGTCTTCTCTAAAGCCCTCACCGCATCAAGGTGGTTGACGCCCGGAATCTTTGGCACGATTAGACGATCACCTCGATTTCGCGGACATCGGCATCTTTCATCAACTCGTCCACGGCGGAGAGATACTCCTGTATGGCGTCTCTGATATTCTCAAGCGCCTCCTCTTCGGTGGCATCTTGCGACCAACACCCCGGCAAGCCCGGACATGAGACGCTGTAGCCTTCCTCGGACTTTTGTAAACGAACCTTGTAATTCATCTTTTGGCCTCCGACCAGATTATACTCGCAGATAGATTCAGCAGCCAGCTAACGGGTCTGCGTTAACCCGCGGCGCGCAAACGCCGGTCGGGTTCAACGCCTTGTTAGCCAGACTTTGGGAAGACCTGGGCAAGCTTGTTGTCAAGAGCCACTTCGCGGGCCTTGCGGCTTCCAAGGTCAGAAGCAGCGCGTTCCACGGCCTTAAGATATTTTTCGACATCGGGATCGCCAGCCAGTGCCTGTCCCGCAGTGGCGGCATCAACTGAGGCTGCAAACGCGAGCAGGATCTTCGATGCTTCTTTTCTCGCGCCGTCAGACAACGGCAGGACTGCGGAGTGCTGGGCGAGCTTGAGGAACAGAGTGTAGAAGTCCGACTTTTTGCGCCATCTGGTTTTGCTGAGTTCCGGCAGAAGTTGTTCGATTTCACCGAGCACCCTGGTGAACACTGCCCTCAGGCGTTCGGACTCGTCGAAGGACGTCTCGTATTGCTGATAATATTCTTCCAGGTTCTTCTTCTTGTTCTGGAGTCCGTTCAGCACGGCAACGGATATCTCGCTGACGTACTCGATATCTAGCATTCGGCGTCGGTCGTTTGCCGAAAACAGGCCAGCCGTGCTCCAAAATTCCAACTCCGCCAGTTCCTCCATGAGCTTGATGAAGGGTCCCCAATAGGTGGCTCTGCGCAATTCCTGCTGATTGAGCGTCACAGTGTTTCTGTTGATGCGCTGAAAGATAGCCCTAAGTTCCTCGTCTGGCATCTCTGGCAGTTGCCGAATGACGAAATTGTATTCGAATATCTTCTTACGATCGCCACTTGAAAGGTCGTCGAAGGCAAGGCCCGCCCACTTAGGGCTCTCTTCATCCATTTCATACTCACCCGCCAAGAACGAGAGCACAGCCCGTATCCGCTGCTGACCATCAACCACGACGTGTCGTTGGTCGCCAGATGCCTGTATGAGCTCCTGCATATACAGTTCGGGAATCGGATACTCGAGGAGCATCGTGTCTATAAGAGAGCTCTTTTGCCGGTCAGACCAGACTGGATTTCGCTGGAAGGGGGCCCTGATTTCGAGCTCTCCGGCATCAAATGCCTTCTTGAACCAAAGGACATTGTGCTGGGTAGTGTTCAAATAGCGTTGCATCAGATTGGCCCTTTCTCCTGCTCGCGCAGCGCTCGAATACCGTGAACATGGTAGGCCCGCAGAGAATCGTAGTCTGCATAGATGCGCAGATTGACCGACCTCCCGACCGTCGGGGCGACCTCGGCTATGGCCGCAGTGGCTTTCAGCCAGGCCAACCCAAAAGGAAGCACCCCAAGCAGACGATCGGTTGCGATCGTGCCCCAGTAGATGTAGCGATGGACGTGGTCGTCCCATGCATTGCGAGTGCGGAGGTCGACACTTAGCCGGCGCGCGGGATTCATCCGAAGGTACCGCCAAGCCAACGTGAAGTGATGGTAGGAAATTACGGCGACATCGACGTCGGAGCCTTCATCGAATGGCTTGAAGTTTTTCGCAGGGTTCAGGCTCGCACCGGTGGCCGCGCTTCCGACGACTGTGATACACGCAGGATCGACCTCCAGCTGCTTGGCGAGCGAGCGCTTCCAGTGGACGAAAAGATCGCGATCTTCCAGAAAGAGGGCCGGAATACGATCGAAGATATGATTCTCGACGAACTGCGCAGGAGAGGTCTTTCGTAGCTGTTGGATTAGCTCGTCACGGGTCATCGTCTTGGCCTGGTCTGGCTAACTAGTGTTTATGCGGACCCGTATGACGCCCGCTCCGGTCCGAATAGCGTGAATGTGCCGAGGAGCGTCATCGGCCACAAGCGTCTATGAATTCCTGATTTGCGAAGGCTCTCTCACCTTTCGGTCAGGGATGTTAAACAGACCGGCCCAGTCTGTATAACACGATAGAACGATCGGGAAGCTCCGCCGACAGTAAGCTAGCGGCAACCGACGTCGGTATTTGAGACTGCCCATGCCTATGAGCCCCAGAAGAAAATTAACAATATCGGGGGGCATTATAACTGCCCAGAGACCTAATGCAAGTTCCCAACTTGACTATCAGGAGGGTTGCAAAGTCTTCATGGAATGCACGATTCTGGGGGCTCACTACGTTCGACCCCAGCCACTCGTTTCGTCATCATCGTGGCGGTATCACACGACCAACAACCGGGGCCGCCCACTAAGAGGGCAGGGCAGGGGGACTATCGCACGCGGCAGCGGAATCGCACTAGGCCGCCTTCGCCTGGGGCGAGTGGTGACGCCATCTCCCAGCGGAGCACGACCGAATCGCCCTGGTTGGGCTCGGCTCGGAAGGTCGCTTTGACGCTGGCCTGGGCGCTGTCCGGCACGAATTCCAATCGCGTGGTCAGATTGTCCAACAAGACAATGTTGCCAATCGGTTGGTCGCCGGTGTTGTCGAATCGAATCGTAAAGTCGATCGTGTCGCCCGGTGAGGCGGTTTGCGTCGAGGCGACCTTGATGACTCGCAGCTTGGGCGAGTTTCGCAGGTCCTTGACGGTGAATGTCGCTTGGGCGGTCTGATCGCTCACGACCTGCACGGCCGCCACGTTGTCGAGCACCACTTGCACCGCCTGGTCGCTCGTCCAGGCAATGGCCGATTGAACACCTTCCGCCAGTCGAGCCTTTTCGGATTCATCGTAGACGCCAATCCGCAGAACTTGCAAGTTCTCAAACGGCAAGTAGTTGTCCTGGAAACCGACGGCCACCATCGAGGCCGAGAGCTTGCCATCCCCTTGTCGCGCGAAGAACGCTTCGGGGGGCCGGGCCGCCCCTTCCAATCCCAATTGAATTCGCTGCAAGCCGGTCGTGGCAATCGTCACGTCCTCTTGGCGGACGGCTTGCGTCGGCTTCATCACGCCGCCGGCCTTATTGACCTGAAGTTCGGTCCCCAGGTTCGCCACCGTTCTCACCGCGCCGAATCGGGGCGCGTAGATGTTCACTTTGTTGGACGGCTCGACCAGCGTCCGGCCGTCAATGGAATCGTAATGGGCCACGGTATCTTCCAAGTCGAGCCCGTACACATCCCATTCGGGAGAGACGAGCACGGGCAGCTTGTTGTCGCCACCGTCGCGGACGTATTCTTCCGCTGGCCAGGGGCGGACAATGCCCGGCGGCGCCCAGGTTCCGGCCGCGTCATAAGGAACCGGCGTCGACGGTTGTTCGACTTCTGGCACGCAGGCAGCAGCTGCCGCGGCGTTGGCGCGCAAAGGACGCTGGGGAAGGCCCGGCGCACGACAGGAACATAGAATCAACGTCGATAATGTGATGACGACCCAACGCCACCAGCGCGGCCATTCCCCGGTTGAATCCTGGTCCACTCGATGATCGTCGTTGTTGCGTATCAAGAGTTGGGCTCCACGGGGGAGTTGTCAGGAGCGGGCAAGCCTTCCGGTATCACGACGGGGGACGTGGGTTTGCGCGACGATGTTGGAGCAGGCTCGGAGATCGGCCGCCGTGTGGGCTGGTGATGGATGATGAGTGGCGCACATTGACGGAGGAACGTGTCTTCGGCGTCCTCCAGGTCCAGCGGCAGCCGACCACCCATGCGTAAGATCGCCATCGGGCGGCCAAGCCGGTCGGCTTCCTTGAGAGGATTGGCGCCGGGGCCAGCATCGAACCAATCGGGATGGTCGGCGCTGCCGAGCGTGGGCAGGGCGCTGTCAGGATCTTCCAGGTAGATCACGCGCGTGACAAATTTTCCTTCCATGGCCAATCGCATGTCGTCGAGCGTGAGCTCGACTGGAATCGGAAACTTGGTCGCCTGGCCCGCCGGCGGATAAAGCCGATCGATGACTTCGATCGTCGGGAAGAGTTCGACCCCTTCGAAGTTGGGAATGTTGGTGACCCGCAAACGATAAACCGGCGCGATCAATAGGCCGGCAACGACGGGAGCCGGCAGAGGTTCTCCAAAACGTCCCTCGGCGGCGAAGGCCACCTGCGTACCTGCCGGAGCTTGGACTTCAACCGGTTGGTAATAGCCTTTCACCGGTCCGCCGCTACGGATGCGCCACTGACCGACCGAACCCAAGGGAGGACTGCCCGAGTGGAGATAGTGCATGCCGCCCGTCTGGGCCTGCGACGATTCCGTGAGCCCCAGGAACGTGGCGGCCAGGAGCATGCCCCAGACGATGACACGCAGGCCACGGCCTGTTGTGCGAAGCGGTCGAGAATCGAGCGGAAGCATCATGGTCATGCGGCACGCGAGGGATTTCGAAAGTCATCCGCAAAAAAAGAGTGCAGCCAGGTGATGAACACCTGGCTGCACCGAAAGTTCTTCATTCGTTAGGGACAATCCGTAGCCACCGCAGGCCCAGGCGAAGCCGTCTTGACTCGCTGGAACATGTTGGTGACCGGTTGGAAGTTCGGCAGCCAGCCCGAACGAGCGTGCTCGTGGATATAGGCGTGGTTGGCCGGCTTCGGATAGCTGAGGCCCGGCGACTGCTTGACGTGGATTTTCAACTTCTCGGTCGGGCCCGGGATATGAGTGAACGTGTGGTTCTTGATCGTGTGCTTCTGGAGGCCGGCCTGGATCCCCAACGGAATGTGCGGAGGACCCGGCAATCCGATGGGCGTGCCGGTGATCGGCATGCCGTATTCCGGCGACGAGAGGCCCGCCACATTGGCCGGCATGCCGCCACCGGGACCGCCGCCTGGTGGGCAATATCCACCACCACCACCGCCACCATTGGTGGCCATCACGCCCGGACCTCCGGCGATTTCATCCGAACCGGGAACTTCCAAATCTTTGTTGCCGATGCGGATGATGGCCAAAATGGCACCGCGACGGTCGGCCTCAACGATGGGATCGACGCCCGGGTCAAGCCGCGTGCTGACGAGTGTCTCGACGCCGGCCAGGGCCAGCTCTTGATACTCGGCATCGGGCAGGTAGATCACCTTGGTCACGAAGTTGCCGGTCAGCACCTGGTCGAAATCCTCTTCCGTCAACTGGAAGGGAATGGCATTGTGGGCCAGATAGGCGTCGGTCCGGGGCATGGTCGGGCCAACTTCCAGCGTCGGATAGAGCTCCACGCCCGGGCGGCCCGGCACGTTGGTCAGCTTGAGTCGGTAGATCGCCCCCTGGGGGAAATTGAAGCGGCCGGGCGCCACGATCGGTTCGGCATCGAACTCGCCGGAACCGTACACGTCCCAACTGATCATCATCCCCTCGGGACCCACGAAGGTCACCTGCGAGGTGGAGCCCACCGTTGGCGGCGGAGGATTGCCCATGGTCATCACACCAGGGCCAGGGCCATCGACGCCTGGGCCCGGATGCATGATCCGGTCCGCAGGGGGCAGATTATTCGAGAACGGAAGCTGGCAGCCCGTGGCGGCCATAAAGAGGCCCAACAGGGCCCATCGGTATTTCATTGAGTCCCCCTCCGTATCTTGCAGTTCTGGTTAGGCTGGATGCCTGGATCGTTGCGAATGCTGGTATTGGTTGTTGATCACCGCGTGGCTCGGTCTCCTCGACCCAGGCGATTGGCGTGGACCCGATGTAGGTGCCCCGCCTACAATGCGTTTCCTTGCTTTCCAACCGGCCACCCAGGTTCTGGATGGTCAATTCGGGTGGTGTATTGGCCTGGACCTGCCGAGCACGAATCTCTGACGACTAAGGTCGGTCCGGCGCAATAGGATTCTTTGATAAATCCGTTAAAACCGAAAAAATGACCTACAAACCGCCCATCCTCGCAACGATTTGGCTGGGCATTGTGGCCGCAATCGCAACTGCTGATCCGGTAGGGAGTAACGCCGCCCCAGCAGCCTTGAGTCCGGCCGACTTGCTAGTTCGCCAAGCCGCCGACCGGCTGGACCAGTACAGTTCCATCTCCGCCAAGGTTCGCTATTCTGCCGAAGTTTTTGAACGGCGGATCGTCGGGGCGGGTACGTATCTTCAAGGGCCGAGCGCCAGTCACCTGTTGCGATTTGAACTGAAACTGCAAGTGGGCGACCAAGTCACGAGCTTGCAGCAAATCGCCGATGGCGGGTCTCTATGGACGCTGCGGCAAGTGGACGACGCACCCACCTTAAGCCGCGTCGATATTGCGAAGGTCCTGGAAGCGGTTCCCGCTGGTGCGCTAGGGCAGGGTGGGGCAGGGCAGGGGGGCCATGTCCTCGGCCTGGGAGGATTGCCACGACTCGTTCGCGGCCTGTCAGGTTCGTTCCGCTTCAACAGCGTGCAGCAAGCTCAACTGGCGGGCGTGACCGTGTACGTGACTCGCGGCAGTTGGGAACGCGCAGCCCTCGCGCGTTTGCTCCCCGATCAGCAAGCGGCGATTCAGGCCGGCCAGGCCGTCGACCTTGGCAAGCTGCCTCGGCAGGTGCCTGACGAGGTGATCCTGTTTCTCGGGCGAGACGATTTGTTTCCGTACCGCATCGAGTATCGTCGCAAGGGGGCCAAGCCGCTACTCATCATGGAGCTCTTTGAGTTGAAGCTCAACACTCCGCTCGATCGACGATGGTTCGACTATCAACCGGGCGATACCCCCGTCGTCGATCAAACGCCTCAAGCCATCCAGGAGTTGACGGGTAGCTAGACGGCACGCGGTCAAGAGTGACACTTTCCTCACCAACCCGAAGCGTAACCGAGGAACATAGCGCATTCTCTCGCTTACGCTTCGGGTTGGTGTCAAAACTGGCCACGCGCAGTATCGATATCGAAGTCAGCTTTGATTGGCGGCCGCCACGCGCTTGCGAGCCAAGCCTGCCGCCACGCGCAAGGCCTCGATCATGCTGCCGACTTCCGCGCGACCTTGCCACGCCAGGTCGAAGGCTGTGCCGTGGGCCACGCTGGTCCGAACGATCGGCAGTCCGAGCGTGACATTCACGGCGCGATGCATGCCCAAGAGCTTGAGCGCGATGTGCCCTTGGTCGTGATACATGGCGACGACGCCATCGAACTCGCCATCGCGCGCCCGGACCATCAGCGTGTCGGTAGGGAAGGGGCCCTCGACATCGAGTCCGTCAGCGCGGGCACGATCCACGGCGGGCTGAATCAACGTTGATTCTTCATCGCCAAACAGGCCTGACTCGCCGCCGTGTGGGTTCAACGCGCAAACCGCGATCCGAGCCGCCGAGCCTTTCAGCGATCGCATGGTTGACTCGGCGAGCCGAATCTTGCGCAAGATCTCGTCGGTGGTGAGTGTGGCAAACACGTCACGCAGCGCCATGTGCAACGTGGTATGAATGACGCCCAACCCAGCCGGTGAGCGGATTCGCTCGTCGTGGCCCAGATAGAGCATCATCGCGAAGTCGTCAACGCCGCACAATTCGGCCAACAGTTCGGTATGGCCGGGATATTCGTGGCCCGCCTTCCACAGGGCCGCTTTGTGCAACGGCGCGGTGGTGATGCCATCCACTCGGTCAGCGAGTGCCAGGTGAGCCGCCACGACCAGCGCCTCGTAGGCGGCCTGCCCACAACGCGCGTCGACCGTGCAGGGTGTCGCTTGCAGTGCTTCGATCGGGCCGGCGCCGAGGCACGGGATGATGCAGGGCGAGGGCTCGGCTTGTTCCGGGGCCGTGATTTCCACGATTTGAAGCCCGGCGACCGGAGCCCGATCGCCCCAGGCCCGGATGGCCCGGCGTAAAAACTCCGGCTGGCCGACCACCAAGGGCCGACACCAATCGTGGACGCGAGGGTCGGGCCACGCCCCCACAATGATTTCGGGGCCAACGCCCGCCGGGTCGCCCATCGTGAGTGCCAATAATGGTTTTCGCATGCCCTCGATTCTAACGTCTGGGTGAACCGTTTGAAGTGGGTTGGCAGGGAAGGGGGGCGGTTGGGCCCTGGCCGTTTTGCCCGCATGGGCCTATAAATGGGATGTTGAGAGCCGGTCTTGCGCCCCGCGAGCCCGGCCTGAGTTGACGGTCTCACTCCTTGTCGCGGTATTGCCTGCAATGAATCGTATTTTTTATGTGTTGGCCACGTTCGCGTTGCTCTTTTTGTTGACCACGCTGGGGCTGGGCCTCGGCTTGCGGGCCGGCAATATTCGGGACAGTCAAGATCGCGAAGCGCAGCAACGGGCCACAGTCCATCGACTTGCCGGAATCAGCGCGGGTGTCGTGGTGCTGCTGGTCAACAGCATCGTGGTGACCTATTTCATCGGCACGAGCCGCTGGTGCAAGGAAGTGGTCGAGACGTATGGCATGGACGCGGTCTTCATTCGCCGGTCGGCGCACCTGAAGCGACGCACCTTTCCCGTCTCGGTGATGAGCATGTTGGTCGTGGTGGGAATCGCGGCCTTGGGCGCCGCGGCCGACCCGGCGGCCTCGATGCAGCCGGCGCCGCTGGCCGGCATCAGTTGGGCCAACCTGCACTTCTTGGGCGCCTGTCTGGGCATCGGCGCGATCTTCTACGGCTTTGTAATTCAGGGCGGAAATATCCGCGCGAATCATGCGATCATTGGCGATGTCATGGCCGAGGTCAAACGCGTGCGGCTGGAGCGCGGTCTGGCGAATTGACGCGACCGCTGTCTTTGGCTCACGTGTGACGAATAATGCTTGGTACACTAGCGCGAAGCGTAAGCGAGGGAGTGTACGACGGCCCTTGCTTGCGCTTCGGGCTGGTGTCTAACTCGTATTTTAACGTAGCCGCATGAACTGTTAGTGCTGATGACCGTGATCGCCATGCGCGTGGCCATGGTGGCCGTCCGCCGCCCCATGCTGATGCTGGGACTCTTCCAGCGCCACGAACAACGCCGAGAGTGCGATCCCCAGCAGCAACGCGGCCGATAGTTTGAAACGGTCGTGGGTGTGGAATTGCAATTCCGGCAGCAGATCGCTGGTGGAGATGCACAGAAACATGCCGGCCGCGAAGGCCAGTGCCGAGCCAATGGCCGCCTGCTCCGCGCCTCCGGCCGTACCCACGCCCAATTGAAACAGCACCACGCCTAGCGGCACCGTCAGGGCATACAGGCCGTTGACCCAATGCTGTGTGCGCTTCGAGCGGCGGTTGACGGCCAACAGCGTGCCGAGGGTCATGGAATCGAAAGGCTTGTGCAGCAACACCACCAGGAACACGATCAGGCCGGCCAGCGCGCCCGGCGTGGGCTGATGGGTTTCGACCGCCACGCCCGCCGCGAGCGCGATGCCATCCAGTAGGCTATGCAAGGTGAGTCCCATCAGCGCCGCCGGCCAACTGATCTTGGTTTCGTGTCCCGTGTGCGCGTGACCGACTGCGTGGTCGTGATCATGGTCGCATTCGCCGTGCTCATGGCCCTCGGCGGCGAGCTCCTCGCCCGGCGCGTCGTGATGGTGAAAGTGAAAAACCCGTTCGATGAAAAACATGGTCAGAAAGCCACCCAGCAGCCAACCGACCGTGGTTTGAATCGAGTTCAATTCGTAAAAGGCGTGGGGCAACAAGTGCAGCACGCCCACGCCCAGCATCGCGCCTCCGACGAAACTGAGCGCCAATTGCATGCGCGTGTGGGTCAGACGGACCAAGATCGGTAGCCAGCCGCCGCAGAGCGAGGCCAGCACGATGAGAGCACAATAGACGATCAGTAATTGCGAAGGCGACATCGGCGTTCCCGTTCCATTTTTCAAGCCAGTCAGGAACCCTTTAGTGTTGCAACTCAATTGCAATTGGACAAGACCCTGCCGCGACGATTACCATGGGTTGCCGCCCCAATTTCTACGCCCCTTCACGCCCTTCGGTAAATTTTCATGCGAGCCTGCGTTCAGCGTGTGACCCAAGCCCAGGTTTCCGTGGCCCAGGAAATCGTGGGGCAAATTGGAACCGGCTTGCTCGTGTTGCTCGGAGTGGCCGTGGGTGATGGGCCGGCCGATGCGCACTATCTGGCCGACAAGCTGGTGGGACTGAGGATCTTCGAGGACGCCGACGGCAAAATGAATTTGCCGCTGGCCGAGGCGGGCGGAGCGATGCTGGTCGTGAGCCAGTTCACGCTGTTTGGAGATTGTCGCAAGGGCCGCCGCCCGAGCTTCATCGAGGCCGCTCCGCCGGCCGAGGCGGAAGCTTTGTACGAGGTGTTCGTCCAAGCGGTGCGGGCTTTGGGCATTACCGTGGCCACGGGCCGCTTTCGCCAGCACATGGCGGTCACGCTTACCAATGACGGTCCGGTGACGCTGCTGCTCGACAGTCGACGGCAGTTTTGAATACGGCTGTTGAGCGAGCCCTTGCTCAACGCGACCACTTGTTCAATGCCACAAGTTGTCGATCACGCGCGTGGCCATTTGATGAAGCTCCGCGCCTTCTTGCGACGAGTCGGCCCAGATGGGGTCGTGCAGCACCATGAGCGTGGTGGCGAACATGATCAGATAGGCCAAAGCTGTGGCCCAGTGACAGTCGCTCCAGAATTTGAGCGCCGTTCCGAAAGAGCTCTTGAGTCGCAGGTGCAGGAAATCAATGCTCCAGATTTCATCCAGGATGAGATGCGACATGAAGCCCACGACAATCGCCCCGGCTTTGTAATAACGCATGTTGAGGTCGCCTGAAGTACAAACCAAAAAGCCGATCTCGGCGAAGATCAGTGCGACGGGAAAACTATGAAAGATGCCGCGATGCACGGTCCAGGTTTTTAAGAGCGGATAGAGAATGAAGCGGATCGACAAATACACGAGTGCGCCGGCGAGGATCATCGACTCGTGCGTCCAGCCCAGGTGCTTGAAGCGATCGGCCATCATCATCGGAATGGCGGCGGCGGCGAACGACACGCTTTCGTGCAACGGCTTGCCGGGGCCGCTGTCCAAGTCGGGCAACATTCCCGAGACGCTGCACAACGTGGTGGCCAAAGCGGCCGTCGGCAACGGCACGTCGTAGAGCGCGACCGCGCCGACGCCATAGCCCACGCCCAAAATCGTGCTTCCCGTGATGTGAATCTTAAAGCCAGGCATGGCGCAAACTCCTCCGTGAGTTGGGACCCAACAGGCCGCAAACTGTAATCCAAGCCATCGAACGAGCCAAGATCAGTCTGCCTCGACTCATGCAGTGCTAGCTGCTGGCATGGCGGGTCGATTGCTCTTCGTGCCGCGCCCTGCTCTGGCTATACTCGCGGCGAGATTTCATTTCCTGGCCTGGGGCCCGAGTGCGATATGCAGCCGTACGATCTGGTGATGCTGGCGGTCATCGTGGTGGCCACCGTGTTTGGCGCGTGGAAGGGGATGGCCTGGCAGATCGCCTCGCTGGCCTCGCTCGTGGTCAGCTATTTCGTGGCGCTCCGGTTCAGCGAGCGGCTGGCGCCTTATATCAGCGCGGAAGTTCCTTGGAACCGGTTCCTGGCCATGCTGCTGTTGTACCTGGCCACGTCGATGGGCATTTGGATGATGTTTCGGTACGTGTCGGGGGCCATGGAACGGGTCAAGCTGCGAGAATTCGACCGCCAGATCGGAGGTCTATTTGGCGCGGCTAAAGGGGTTTTGCTGTGCGTGGCCATCACGTTCTTCGCCGTGACACTGTCGACCGACGCCCGGGAAATGATCCTGCATTCGCGGTCGGGCTATTACATCGCGGTGCTCATTCACGAGGCCACGCCGATCATGCCGCGCGAAGTGCAGGCCTTGTTGGGGCCGTACCTGGACCGGCTGAACAAGGAACTGGATCCGAGAAATCCGACGCGTCCGAAGGTGGCTCGCGAGTCGGGCCCGACCACGATCTGAGCGCGCCGAAAGGCCCGTGAATGGCCTGTCATGAGCGTGTCGAAAATGGCCTGTCATGAGCGTGTCGAATGGCCCTCGGCCGGAACGTCGTCGCGGAGCACGTGCGATGGAGCAGGGTTTTCAGAAACCCCGTGTTTTCCAGGGTTTTCGTGATAGTCGAACCGAACATAAGAAACATTATCGGACGTTGCTATGGGGCTGAAAACGGGGCCTGCGGCACCTTCGGACCTTCCCAAGGCTCGCCTATGACGCCGTACGAGATTGGAGCCAGGAAGCCAGGCGACGGGCAGTCGCGACTCCTGGGACCAATGAGCCCGCGCGGCTGCGTGTGGCGCACGCTGCGAGCGTCGAGCGACGGCGCACCTGAAGCCAATCGAGAGGCCGCCGGCAGGCGATCGATCCCGGCGGCCGGCGCGAATGGGAACCAGCGCCGATTTCCAGGACCCCGAGTTCGGAAGCGAATTTGACCGGCCCTAGACTTGCAACCCGGACCCCCTGGGGCCGCTCGGCCTTGGCGGTGTGGCTTCCGTGTCCGGCCATCACTACGATGATCGCATGGCCATCCGACGAGTCCACGCATTACTGGCGTTGCTCATCGCCGCCCACGCGGCGCTCTTGGCGGCGGTGTTTTTCAACCCGTCGGACTCTGTGGTTCCGTTCATTGCATTTCCGCCAATCGGCTGGACCGCAAAACCTACCCTAATTTCGTTTCCGGTTGAGTGCTGTTGGATCACGTGCATCGTGATATTTGAAGCCGGACTCTTGGTCGCCTGGGCATTTGTGGGAAGCACGCCACTGTGGTTGCGTTTGCCGATCGCGGTTGTTTTGGTTGCGGTACTGCGAGAATACGGGGCAGCTTTTATGCGCCGCGATGGGTTCGTAGATCCACTCAATGCTGATTGGTATGTGTCGGGGATAATGCGGTGGCTCGACCGTGAGCTGATCGCAATGGTTTTGGTTTTCGCCATTTGTGGGCTGGGAAGCCATCGCGCGACTCGCGAAGGAATCCTGACGAGGCCGTTTCAGCCATGCCAATTCACATTGCGTCAGCTTCTCATAGCCGTGGCTCAATTCGCTGCGCTCATCACGATTTACCGCACCGTATTGTCACACATTCCACATTGCGGTTTGGAGCCGATGGTCGTCGCCGCCTTGTACCTGCTCCTCAGCGACAAGGGCCGCCTCTGGTGGCAACTACCCATGACCCTTTTGCCCGCCATGCTATTTGTAGTGCTTGATGGGCCACAGGCACATCGCGGTTCGCAGCTTGAAATGGAACTGCGGTGGCTTGCGGTCGCCAGGACAGTGATGGGTTGGTGCGTGGTGGTCGGCAGTGTCTTGATGGTGCGTGCCGCTGGTTATCGACTGGTGCGTCGGCAATTGCCATGGCGTTGAGCAGCCGCCGAAGATGACTCGCTACGTCGCCACGCACGTCATGCGTGCCGTATGAACGCGTACGGTCGTGGGCCAACGCCACGCCTTAGGTTGTGTCGTTCGATGTACTGCCGCGTGTTTTTCCACACAGTCGAATCGAACACGAACGAGCACCATTTCCCACGACTCCAGACCGGTCCCAAGTGCGCGGTCTCTCGATGGACGGCTTTGGTCGTCTGATCCTTCAGCCATTGGACCGTGCGGTCGATCGGTCGCTGAGTGAGGGTCAACAATAAGTGGGTGTGGGTCGCCTCGACGGAAGCCGCCTCGACTGACCAGTCCGATGCGGCCTGACATTCGGAGAGAGCCTGAACGACGGTTTTGGCCATGGGGGCATCGAGACGCACGGGCGAGTGCCGCATCCGCTCTTGGGCCATGTGGAGTCGTCGAGGGTCGCCGGCATGAAGAGTATGCGGCTCGATGAAGCCCAGTCGGTCATCCCAAGCGTCGGACCAAGAGCCCCGTCGATCACCGGGCAGCCACAGGCCATAGCCCGAGATGACAATATGGTAGCCGATGGTTGCCGGCATGACTGCCCCCAGTCGATGGGATCAACGTTACAAAACAACCGATACAAAGCCGCGACCGGTGGTCGCGTGCTTTTCGCAGCCCATGCAATTGATGGACGGTGTTCAGCGCGACCACGGAATGAGCGCGACCACCGGTCGCGGCTATATTTAATTTACGTCGCCACACCTTCGAGGAACACGCCCATGTTGCGAAACTTCTCGTATCGCGAGTCGACCAGCTCGTCGAGCGGCTTGGACAGCAGTTCGCGCACGCTCTTGAGCAAATACATTTTCAGGCGACTGGCCATCTGATTCAGATCCCGATGAGCGCCCCCCAAGGGCTCCTCGATCACGTCATCAATAACTCCCAACCGCAGCAAGTCCTTGGAAGTGATCTTGAGCGCTTTGGCCGCTTGCTCGGCGTAAGTGTGGCTCTTCCACAAAATGCCGGCGCAGCCTTCGGGACTGATGACCGAATAGTACGCGTGTTCCAACATGGCCACTTTGTCACCCACCCCAATGCCGAGCGCGCCTCCCGAGCCCCCTTCGCCAATCACGACGCATATGATGGGCGTTCGCAGGCGCGACATCTCGAAGATCGAGTTGGCGATGACTTGGGCTTGGCCGCGTTCCTCGGCGCCAATGCCCGGATAAGCGCCGGGCGTGTCGATGAAGCAAATCGTCGGCACGCCATACTTGGCCGCCAACTTCATCTTGGACATCGCCTTGCGATAGCCCTCGGGATGAGCGCAGCCAAAGTAGCAGGCGTTGCGCTCCTTGAGCGTCTTGCCTTTCTGATGGCCGATCACCATGACCTTGTATTCATCGAGCTTCGCGAAGCCCGTGCGGATGGCCCGATCGTCGCCGAAAGATTTGTCCCCATGCAGCTCGAAGAAATCATCGAACACCAGATCCAGGTAGTCGGTCGTCATCGGCCGGTCCTGGTGCCGCGCGACTTGCACCGTCTCCCAGGGCTCGAGATTGCTGTAGACCTTCTTTTTGAGATCGGTCAACTCGCGGCGCAGGCGGCGAATTTCGTCGGCCGTTTCGGCGGTCTTGGCCGGCGTGGCTTCCAGCTTGGCCAGGCGGGCTTCCAACTCGTAGATCGGTCGTTCAAAAGCCAGGCGATGATTTGCGGTTGCCATATTCGGGATTGATCTCGACGAACCATGAAAATCGGAGCCATTCAGCCGGCAGCTTACAGACCCATACACTACCTGGATTTGGCCGCTTTGTTAAGCGAACATTTGGGCGGTTTTGCAAAACAAAGCCGCTGGCCGACACCCAGCCCGGGGGGCCGAAGCGGGCGTTCCATCATGGAAAATAGGGCTGCAAAGCCGCGAAGAGGAAGAAAAGGGGCCGGAAATGAACGCGAATGAACGGAAATAATACGCGGGGGGAGTAAGCGAACGATGGAGACGCGGCGAGACGACTCGGAGAAGAACAAGAAAGAAATTTCGAGAGGAAGCTCAACTGATCTGCGGGAATTATTTCCGTTCATTCGCGTTCATTTCCGGCCCATTTTGTTATTGTATTCCTCCGTCTCTTAGCGTCTCCGTGGTTCACCTCGTATTCTCGTCGATGGTATCCTCTTCGTAATCAACCTTCACCAAGAACAGGCCTTGCGGCGGAGCTGTCATGCCGGCGACTCGACGATCGCACGCGGCCAGGACTTTCGCCGGCCAAGATTCCGCTTCCAGGCCGCGCCCGACCTGGACCAGCGTGCCGACCATCGTTCGGACCATGTTGTACAGAAAGCCGTCGGCCTCGACCTCGAGCGTGATGAGGTCATGCGCCGCGCCGTCATGGGCGGCGAGTGCTAGCGCATCGGGTGCGCCGCGCGCCACGAAGATATCGAACACCGTGCGCACCGTGGTCGTGCGTTGCGAACCGCTGGTCTCGAAGCTGCAAAAGTCATGCTTGCCAAGCCAGGCTTGCGCCGCGCGATGCATGGCCTCGGCGTCGAGTCGCGAACGATAATGCCAGCAATAGTTCCGCCGAAAAACATCGTGCTGCGGGCCGTCGTGCAACACATAGCGATAGCGCTTGCGAGAACAGTGTCGAATGGCATGAAAGCCATCCGGCGCCTCGGCGGCAGCCAGCACCGCCATATCGCGTGGCAACTCGGCGTTGAGCGCTTTCTGGAAAACCTGGGGCGCGAGCGGACTGTGCGTGCGAAAGCTGACGACTTGTCCCAGTGCATGCACGCCGGCGTCGGTGCGACCGCTGGCCGTGACGCGAATCGATTCGCCCGTGATTTTAGCGAGCGCCTCTTCCAGCGTGCCTTGCAAAGTCTGCTGCCGGGGCTGCCATTGCCAGCCAGCGTACGCGGTGCCGTCGTAAGAAATCGTGAGCCGCAAGGTGCGCGTCGGCCGCGGGAACTCGACAGCGGGCGTGAGGGAATCCATCATGTGGCGGTCATCTCAAGTGTCCTGGCTGGCCGTGGTTGCCGGCCCACTCCCCTGCCCTGCAACGTCCGCCGTTTTGGGCGAATTCGCCCATCGCCACACCCCTCAATCGGTGCTTCGATTAAGAATTTGTTAGTATCGTTTACAGCTTACAGAGAGTGAGTAGGATGCACTAAGCAATGCTCGGTTCGGCGGGCTCGTGAGTCCGCCGCGGCGACTGTTTGCTCTCGGCCTGCAAGGCGGTGTGATGTGCGGCGGCACGTTTCCTCGAGGCAAACCCGATCCATGAATCAGAACCCACGACAGCAGCTCAATCGCGACGACATTCCCTGGTCGTGGTTTCTCAAAGCCGCCGCGATCGTCACGGGTATCGTGGTGTTCTTATTGTTCGTCATCAGCGTCTTGCTCATTGCTTCTTAGCAGAAGTGCCTCCTAGCGGACGTGCTTCTGAGCAACCCGCTCGCCGTGAGTATTTACGCGGGCGACAACACCTTCTGTGGTTTGCCGCGCACCAGCAATTCGGCGATCTGCACCGCATTCGTGGCCGCGCCCTTGCGCAGGTTGTCGCTGACACACCAGAAGGCCAGGCCGTTGGGGCTCGACAGGTCTTCACGAATCCGGCCAATGAACACTTCGTCGCGGCCGTCGCAGTCGAGCGGCATGGGATAGGTCTTGGTGTCGAGATTGTCGTGGACCACGATGCCCGGCGTGGCGGCGAACAACTTGCGAGCCTCGGCCACCGTGATTTTCTTTTCGGTTTCGACCAGAATGCTCTCGCTGTGGCAATTGCTCACCGGGACGCGCACGCAGGTGGGACACACCTGAATCGAAGGGTCCCCCAGGATCTTGCGAGTTTCGTAAACCATCTTCATTTCTTCCGAGGTGTAGCCCTCGTACTTGGACGAGCCGATCTGCGGAATCAGATTGAAGGCAATCGGATGCGCAAAGACTTCGTAACGATGCTCGCGCCCTTCCAACTCGGCTTGGGTGCCGTACTCCAAGTCGCGCTGCCCCGCCACTCCAGCGCCGCTCGTGGCCTGATAGGTGCTCACCACCACGCGCCGAACGCGTCCGGCATCGTGCAGCGGTTTAAGGGCCAAGGCCATTTGCGTGGTGGAACAGTTGGGGCTGGCAATGATGCCTTGGTGCTTCCAAACGTCGTCGGGATTGACCTCCGGTATCACCAGCGGAACCTTGGGGTCCATGCGCCAGTAGCCGCTTTCGTCCACCACGACGCAGCCGCGTTCGACGGCCCAGGGAGCAAAGTCGCGGGCCACTTCGTCCGGCGTGCTGCCGATGGCCAGATTCACGCCGTTAAACGCATCGGGCACCAGTTCTTCCACGGGATGCTGCTCGCCTTGGAACGTGATCGTTTTGCCGGCGGAGCGCTTCGAGGCCAAAAATCTGATTTTTTTGCTGGGAAAATTACGCTCTTCCAACAGGTCGCGAATAATTCCACCCACAGCGCCCGTAGCGCCGACAATCGCAATCAAATCAAACACCGGAAATCTCCCGCGGAACTGAATGAAGTTGATCCACAGAATGGGGATCGAACCGTGAGGCAAGCTAACAGTATACGCTCTCGACCATCGAGACTTCAACCGGGACACGAGCCCCGCGATCGAGGTTCAGAAGCGGGAAAATGGACGTGAAGCCGTGAATCTGAACGATGGGTGGCTGGGGTCGAGCACCGCGAGCCCCCAGAATCACAGACCAACTGGGGGCTTGCTGCGGTGCGACCTCAGCCACCCCAGTTCCATCATCCTTTGGCGAGTCTGGAAAAGGCCAGATTCGTTCGAGAACGCCCCTTGCGAGAGACTTTCGGCAACTCCCCCTTCCCCTCCCCTGCCCTGGCGGCTGGCGGCACGGAGGATTGGTGGTCGAACAGCATCCGCACCAGCGCCGGCGATACGAACGACGAACAGCCGACGAGCATGATGAGGCCGAAGGTCATCATCCCCATGCAAAAGCCAATGCCCAAGTGCAGCGGCAAGGCCAGCGTCAGCACCAGCGGGCGCAAGATGCGCGGCCAAACCAGCACGCAAAAAGAGAGTTCCCAGTAAACCGACACCTGCGTCATCAGGGCGATCGTGATCGGCCAGCCGGCCATCCAGGTCATGTCCAGCGATTGATATTCGAGGTTGGCGAAGGCGTACCACAGAGCGGTTCCGTCCCACCACATGTTCCCTTGCAATTTGGAAATGCCGGCGAAGAAATAGATCACGCACATGTGGATTTGGATCAGTCGAATGGACAGGTTGGCGCCAATGCTCGGCGCGGCGGGAGGAAGTCTCTGCCCCCCCTGCCCTCTCGCCGCCAGCCAGCGGTCCAGCGAATAGGCGTCGCCGCTGGGCCCGATCATCAGGTACATGGCCAGCATCGTGTTGATCTGGTCCAGACCAAACAGCGCGCCAGGCACGCGATGCACATACGAGACCGCAACCAAAAACGCCAGCACCGAAACCACGCGCGTCAGCAATCCCAGCGTGAGCATGGCAAACACCACCAGGCCCGCCAGGTGCGCGCCCCACAAGAGCGCGGGCGATTGAATGAACCAGAAATAGCTCCAGTCGTATCCGTCGCCGACTTCAATCTTGGCCGCGGTCGGAGTGATCCAAGCGTGAGGACCAAAAAACGCTTCCAGGTCGATCGTCCACACCAGATGCGTGTAGAACAACATCAAACCGGCCAGGATGCGAATCATCGACAGCGTGGCGGGATCGGCGGCCGTGAACCAAAATCGATTCCAGCCGTCGATCGCGCTCGCCGTCAACTCTCGGAAGTAATTAATGCAAAGGCTCACAGGTGTTCTCCCGTGAACGTGCCCAAGGGGCGGTCAATATAAGATTCGGGATGGTCCAGCGGCGTCCCCTTCAAAACTTCTTCAGGACTCGGAAGCATGTGTCGCCTTAGTTGCAGCGTCACGCGCCGCGCGCCGGACGTGTGCAAAAGGTGATTGGCGTACGATTGGGCGTAGGCTTGCTGCTTGGCATATTCATGCTGCACGGCGGGAGGCATCGTCGAGGGGGGATTGAGACTCGCGTCCGTCGGCAATTGTGGCGCCACGGTGGCGATGAACTCGCTCAGCATGAAGTGCCGGTGGTACAACAATCGGGGCCAGTGTTCATGGCGATCGGGAAATGTCCCCTTGCGATGCGTTCCGTCGGCCAGTTCCAGATCGTATTGCACCAGGTGACTGGGGCCCGGATCGGGCGCGAAAAACTTGTAGGCGTGGCCCATATCAAGGGAATCAAGGTAAGGACGGAAGATCGTCCGGAGCGACGAAGCCAGAACCGAGGGAGGCAATGAAAGTGGGCCGATCAGCATGGCCGTTAGATGCCACATCAAGAGCAGACTAACCACCACGCGCGCGGAAACGCTCCATGGGCGAGTGGCGGTGGTTTTGGTCGTCGGTTCGGCGGTGGTCATGACGATGGCGTCCCTGTTAAGGTTCCACCGTGTCTATATCGGCCCGCGGGACGGCAAGTGTGAGCGTCTCGAAAGTAGCTGGAAAATCCCCTTCTCCTCTCGGGAGAAGGTGGCCGAAGGCCGGATGAGGGGCTTCAGAAGCTTCACAGACCCTCCTTTCCAGCACATTGGGATCCTAAGCTTAGAATTCCACGTGGACAAGTTGTCGCG
>JADMIO011276567.1_pt1 | contig 49768 bp, 39 predicted proteins | sample 8958161 | NCBI WGS metagenome assembly JADMIO01 (sample SAMN16585339, study PRJNA669376) | soil metagenome | isolation source: Crop rotation soil | place: USA: Cullars Rotation, Alabama | collected 2011
CGCGACAACTTGTCCACGTGGAATTCTAAGCTTAGGATCCCAATGTGCTGGAAAGAAGTGCCGTAGTGCGCCTCAGTCGCTCGAAACGCCATTTCGCCGGCCGAAAGTGATCGCAGGACAGATTGTGCCGTTGCTTCATTGGCCCGGTTAGGTTCATCGCCAACTTCGCTGCTCGCCTTCGCAACTAGCAGCTGCACGAGGTTCTTCGGCACATGTAATTCGTGCAGGTGTCCGACGCCATCATTGGTCAACGAATAAGTGAGCGGATCGATAACAGGATTCAAGCGCGACAAATATTCCTGATATTTGTCAGTGCGGTAAAAAGTTCCGAGCGTGAATTGCTCGACGAGTCCTGGCGCTACGTAAACTTGTCCGAGAACCTGCCGAGGTTGCCAGCGAGTGAAGTTACGAAAATGACTGTTTGCGGCAAGGGTTTCGTTGTTCAAGTAGGAATCGACGACGCGACGCGTGTCGGCGGGATTGGCAGCGAGAATCAGAAAGTTGTCGATAAAAGCGTAGGCAAAAACCCCCGCGTAGGAAACTATCTCCGTGGAACCTCGCTTCTCAGTTTGGGCAAACGCGTTCGCGCCTTTCAAGCCGAAGCTTTCAATAATCCTGGGCAGTAGTTTTGCGACTGCTTCGCGATCTTTGACCGCGACGGCGAAAACTGGATTTGGAGTAGACCTGCTCGACGCGACAACAGTTGGTTCGCCAGTTGTTGTGGCAGACTTCGATGCGTTACCTGGTGTGGTTTCAGGTTTCTTCAGTAAGACGAGCGCGAATTCGTTTCCCAGCATCGGCAACAAGTCGCCTTTGACTGTTAGTCCCAATTTTTTTTCGAGTTCAGCAAACGGCGATTCGCGTGGCGGATTGTCCACTGTCTCCCCGTAGGTTCGAGGCGTGCCGACCGGCAACATTGATAGCAAGCGGTCAAGCATTTCGACGTAATCGAGCGAAGCGGTGACAAAAAACTCTGTATCGGCGGGCAGTATTCCTGGCGATGCGGGAACGATCGGCGGACCGGAAGCTAACATTGGGAGAAAGGGAACCGCACTGGTTCCCGATTCATCGCCATTGACCAGCAGCACCCGCGCTACGTAAGCATCACCTTCAAACACCAGCGCTCCACCGATCGCATCAGGCCACTTGCTCGTTGAGCGAGCAAAACCTCCGCCGAAGAGCAGAAAGCTAAGAGAATCCAAGCCACCTCCACCTACGCCAACTGGTGCGGCGTCAAGTGTGCCCCTTGCTGCGGGCTCGACGGTCGCCGCTTCAATCGTCGGCTCCGGTGTTGGCGGATCTGAAGCGACAAATTCGCTTTCCTCGGTAGGGTCAGTCGCGGTTGGGGGTTCCAGTCCCGGCGACGCCTCTGGCAGCGGGTTCCGGGCGGCCTCTTCCTCAATACGCTTTCGTTCCTCTTCCCATTTCGCTTGTTCCGCTTGTTCCTCTTTCTGAATGGCCTTCAAGTCGACATAAAGAAAAACCGATTCAGACGCAAAGCGACTTCGCGCCGTAGCGAAGTTTTGGTCTTCTTCCAGCGCCGTACTTCCCGCCGGCCTAAGATCTTTGATCTTGAAGGAGGTGTCGCTGAGCAAAACAAGCGAACCTTCCTGACGCATTTGAAAAGGCGGCTTATCCGGAGTCGGTGAAGGTGTCGCGTGAGGAACAGGGCGGACCTCGTACTGAATGGCGGCAGCTTCATTCGTTTTCGCTGCCGCGGCGCGAGAAGGTGTTGGCTCCGGGGTTGGCAGCAGAGTCGGAATAAAATCGCGAAGTTCCGGATAGAACTTTTTAGCCTCCTCCGGCGTCGAGAATTCTACGGCAACCAGAATCGATGGCACGTTAGGACGAGTGGGCCAGCCTGCGATCATCAGCCGCGAGCCGCCCAGCAAATCAGCATGAGAGTTTAGCCACTTAACGATTGTCTTGAACTCTTTCGGTGGTTTACCCAACCTGACAAGCGGATCAAGCAAATCGTTTACCGCGGGCGAGCGGACTAGTCCACCTACGCCTCTGATTTCGCAATAGACTTTGTAGGTGTCAGCGGCGAGGAGAGAATCAAAGGATGGACCAGGCTGGGTTGGTGGCGCTGGGGAGGGCACGCGAGCAACAGGCTTCCGCTGCGCTAACACTGGCGAGGCGAACGTCGCGAGTGCAAGCAACAGTGAAATCAGCTTCTGTCGATTCTTCACGCTCATTTACTTTGCTCCCTCCCTTTGGGAGAGGGCTGGGTTTACTCACGACTCCTAGACCCTCCCCAACCCCTCCCAAAAGGGAGTGGCTAATGCCTCAGGCAGTTCAACCACCGCGCGACACCCGGCGCCACACATTCGCCTCACCTTCACGGGCAATCAAGCGCTTCACTTCGCCGTACGCTGCCGCATAGGTTGAACGCATGTCTGACTGGTTGAGATTTGTGTCTGCCAATCGCTTCTCAATTTCTTCGGTAGATAAAGTTGGACGCGGTTCGTAACGAGCAACAAAGGCGCCTTCGCCGGCGATATTCAAAGCCAAACCTTCTGCCAGCCAGCGCGGGGCGCGTCCGCGCGCTAAAGAATCTACCAGAGTATGTACGAGTTCGTGCCGCAGCGTTGTTTCGAGAATGCCGCGTCGTTTTAAAGTCCGAAGCGGTTGAAGTTCGACCTGCGTTCCTTTAGTCGCTGCACCGGCCCATGCTGGTTGTCCGGTTCGACCCACGAAGTCGCCCGTCGTCTCATTTAAGTAAACTTCGAGGACGGGAAGCGAGGCGCTCATTCCCGCTGCCGCAACTCGGGCCAACACCGAAGTTCGGCTTGACTCAAGTAGCCGCACGAATTCTTCAGCTTCACGCTGACCAGTACTCGCCGGATAGTTAACGCGAAAGTGTTCACTTCTAAGCGAACGTCGCAAGCTGCGGTTACTTTGCAAACTGTAGTCGGGTCCGGTTCGCCGCAACGTCTGATTCCACAGGATGTCGTCGGCAAAACTCACGCCCGAATTAAGCGGGCCAACTTTGGTGGAGGGAAAATACTTGGCAAGGATCTGCCGGTAAGACGCGCCACGTTCGGCCATTACATGCGCACCCTCCTGGCAAAGTCCAAGACCGTGGCCGAAGCCGCTGCCCCGAAAAATAAAGTTTGAACCGGATCGACCAATAGTGAAGCGCGAACTTTTCAAAACACTCCAGCCGAGCGCGCGGCCAACGATGATTTTGAAGTCCCACCCATTTACGGTGACGCGGCGATCGCCTTCGATCGAGATTAACTCAGCGCGCCCGGTGTCGTCGGTGCGCACGATGCAGATATTCCCAACTCGCTCGCCGACATTTGTGCGTGGATCGGATTGCAGTGCTTTCGCAAGTTGAGCTTGAGAAATGATATTGGTCCAACTGTGATGCGCCTCGTGCGTGCAATAATCGTCGCGAACTCCTCTTAAATATGCTGGCGCATTGCCGCCCCATAAGCTCGCAAGGTTTGCCGTTGCTCCGCCACAGGAAGCACTGAAGTAAGAATCGGCTGGCTGGTTTCGTTCGTCTAATAAGACTTCGCCGCTTGTGGCCTTCACCGCTTTAAGTATGGCCGCAGAGACAGGGGCGGCGGAGCCATCAAGCGAATGAAATCTCTCGCAATGCGTTGAAGTGCAAAAATCGTAACCATCGCGCGCATGACGGCCGAGATTTTTCAAGGCATAAGTACGAATCGCAATCGCGAGCGCCTTCAATGATTCGGGTTCGGTTTCCATGCTTCCTTCGGCGGCCATCACGCCGCGCACATAGTCTTCAAACCCGATGGTACGTGTGATGTTTTCGCGAACGAGATGAACTTTCACGAAAGCAGGGAAGGTTTGCGCAACCCTTGTTCGCGTTGAGTCTGAACTATCGTTCGGCTTTGCACCGCGCTCTTCGCTGACGCTCGCTTCGGCTTTTTGTTCTACACCTGCCGACCGCGCAAACTCATTGAAGATTGATCGTGAGACTTCGGCAGCCTCAAAGCCGTGACCTCTTGCGAGAAAGACGAGCACCGCAAATTTGATGTTTTTAGCTTCGGATTCAGCCCCCGCGTTCGTTCCAGGTTGCGCGGCAAAGCCTACGAACCAACCGTGGGTACGAAAGCCGTCGATCTCAGTTGCGGTGCCCGTCTTGCCGAACACATACAGCGGCAATCCATACAGGTTCGCCTTCTCAGCGCTGCCATAGCGGACCGCTCCGCGCATCCCCTTAATCAGTAGTTCGCGCTCGTTGTCGTCGATCGCAATGTCCGAACGCGTCGTGGTCACAAAGCCGTCCGCTTGAGAATACTGGGGGACGAAGAGATGGCCGCCGTTAACCAGCGCGCTGTAAGCCGCAATCATTTGAATCGGCGTCGCCTGAAAATAACTACCTTCCCCGATGGCATTCTGCGGGCGCCATTCGCCCCGTTTTAGTTCGCCGCTTTCCTCGCGATCCACGTTAACGCCGGTCTTCTTGCCGAAACCAAACTGGCCGAGCGTGCTAGTGAAATCGTTTTCCGCAAGCCGCTCTCCGACCGTGCTGAAGTAGTAGTTGCACGAATAGGCAAGAGCTTCGACTGGATTCAACGGTGGCAAGTCGCGCGGGTGCGAACAGGTAATCTGAAAGGCGTGATGCGCAAACTTTTCCTGGCAACGGGTCCGCGAGTCTTCATCGATCACGCCTGATCTCAAGGCGGCGAGCGCCGTGAATGGTTTCACTGCTGAGCCTGGCGGAAAGGCTTTGGTGAAAGCCAGATCAGGGTTTACAACCGCACGAACACGTCCCGTCTGCGGATCCATGACGATGATCGTGCCGCGACGATCACCGAGCGCAAATGTGGCGGCGCGCTGCAGCTGTTGGTCAACTTCGTTAGAGGCTGGATCGGCAGGCGCCGAGACAATCCGCAGCGTGCGTACACCTTTGAAGGCAAAGACCAGTGCGATCGTAATCAGGGCAACAGCTAACCCGGCAAGAAACTGCGCGCGGGTAGGAGCGGTCCAGTCGCGCGCGGTGGAAACACCAATTGATTTCTGGGATTGCATCAAGCCGCCTCAGCTACCGGTTCCGGTTTGGTCGCAGGCTCAGGCGCGGCCGGCACTCGTCCCAGCGACCTCACCGTAACGATCCAGCCCCCAAGCGTAAGAATGAAGACCGCAAATAGTCTGACTAGCAGCAACGAAATCTCGATCCACGCATGACTCGTTTGCGTTGTGCGAAAGAGCAAGTAATAAGGAACCACGGCGAAGACCACAAAGCCAGCGACATAAATAAGGACTGCACGCGGCGCGAAGGCGCGTGCCAGGTAAGCCGGAATTTTCTTCAGCGCGGCGAGAAACCCAGGCTGCGCCACTGCCAGCCACAAGTGAATCGCCGCCAGTGGCAGGAGAAGGCCGAAGAATAGGTAACGAACCGTCAGCAGAATTGCCACTCGCCATTCAATCGGCTTGGTGGCCCGGGCGTTTGCAGCAGCGCGGCGCATCAGTTCTTGTCCGGATTCGTTAAGACTTGGAGCATCGATGCGGCCCTGAACTTTACCGAGCAGGTAACCAATCAAGATCGCGAACGCGATAAGCGGCAGCGTCACCAGCACCACTTTCCAAAATCCCGCCAACGATCTACGAAGCAGAGCTGCGGCGCCAATAGATTCTGTATCGCTCGCAACCATGGTCTGCAACAGGAAAAAAAGGAAAGGAGCGAGACCTGCTGACGCGAACGTCAGGGTTATTTGCACGACTGTCGCCTCCCTGACGATCACGAAGAAATAAATGACCGCGAGCAGACAGGCGTAAACGATGGCCATTAAGATCAAGGCCTGCCAGTTTCTTAGGACGTTTCGCGTTGCCGCGACGATTGATTGAAATGTTTCAGTCAACATTTGTGTGACCCTTCCAAGCTCTTATCCCGTCCCTCTGGCAAGTGGAAAGGAGAACGGATTTAGCGTCACTAAATCCCCCTCCCCAACCCTCTCCCAAGGAGAGAGGGCGTTTTCACTTTCGATCTAAGAACGTCATTCTTCCGGACGACGTGTTCGATTGCGTTGCCGGCGCGTACATCAATTCGGCGCGCGCAGGCGCAACACGAAAGGCGCCGGGAATTTGAATTCGAATTGCATACTGGAAGGTGGTGTCTCCATCGAAATAGTCGAGAAAGTACACCGTCCGGTTGTCGCGAAATTCTCTGGAGCTGTACCAATCCGACCAATCACGGCCGGTGGTGTAATCAAGCATCAGGTTTCCCACACTCTCAGCTTGTTCGGCGCCGGCAGGTATTGGATCTTCGATCATCAGGTGTCGTGCTTTTTGGCCATTAAGTTTTAGCCGCACCACCAGCAAATCACCGGAATGCAGTTCACCGCTGAGCGGCTCGGTCTTCCATTTGAGTTTGTAACCGTCTTCCACTACAGCGAGCCGGAAATACTCGCGCGTCAGGTTTAGAGCGGCAGAACCGCGCGCCGCAACGTCTTCTTCGCCGGTGTAGTAATCAAGCGCTGAAGAGAAGTAGAGAAGTCCTTTGCCGCGTTTGACTACGCGAATGTCATTCGCGCCTGCGACTTCGCCAGCTTTGCGATTGACGCTAAACGTCTGTGACGCGTTCGCAGCGGACACGTGCTGCGTAAGCACGTTCTCGCCGTTGAGATAAATCTCGAAATCGTACTCGGGCGAGAGTTCATGGCTCACTTTCAAGTAGTCGATCAGTCCGAAGATCGCGAAGGCGGTGTCCTTCGTCGACTCCCAGTAATAAGCATGCTTACGTTCGGCAACCAACCAGCGGGCTACACGCGGCAGTAGCGGGCTGTCGGGTTTGATTTGCGCCAGCGCTTTAAGCGAGAGTGCCGTGGCTTCCGTGTCATTAGTTTCCGAGAAGTCGAGCATTGCTTTGCGCTTGGACTCCCAATGCGCCGTGTAATCATCAGCTGCAGCGCTACGCTCGATTTCAGCCGCGACGTCGCGAGCGCGCTTGTCATCCTTGCGGTGCTTCAAGGTCAACGCCAGCAGGGCCCGCCCAAACGGCTGCAGGTTGTTGCGTTCAGTCAAAATCTTTTCCACGTAGTTGTCGCTGCCACCGCTTTGTTCAAGCGCGTAGACCATAAACGCTCGCGTCTCCAGATCGATTGCCGTGCCTGCTTCGGTCGTGCCGGAGTTCAGCATCTGTCGCAATTTTTCTCGCCCGTTATCTATGCGACTTTGATCGGGTTCATAGCCATTTTCCTGGGCAAGGGTAAGTCCATTCACGACGTAAGCAGTCATGAACGGATCACTCTGGTCGTTTTTCCACCAACCCCAACCGCCATCGTCGTGTTGGTAAGCATACAAACGGTTCATGCCTTTCTGGACCTTGCGCGGCAGATCGTTGTCTTGTTTGATCGAAGTCGTTCGGATGTCTTTAATCGCTTTGGTAACGATGACATTCGGAAGGAAACTCGACATCGTTTGTTCGGTGCAGCCATAGGGATACGACGTCAAATAATCGAGCGCGCCAAACAGCGTCCCCGCTACAGATGGTGTGACCTCAATCTTAAGACTGCGGGCCTGGGCGTCAGCATTACCGGGCAAGCTCAGCGAGAACGACTTTTCGGTGTTCTCATCAGAAAACGAAGCCGACTCATTCTTCAGCTGATGCAGTCCGCGCGGCACGACGAGCAGCGGCAATTCAACTGCATCAGACTCTGTATCGGTAAGCGCCTTCGCCAGCAGTTTGATCTCGCCTACGCTTGGCGCAGTAATCTGCCAGTCAATTCTGGTTTCACCCTGCTTGCCGATGGTCACAGTTTGCTTTCCGGAGTTTTGCAGTTGGGCGCCGTCAACTTCGAGCGAGATCTGCGTTGACTTATCGGCATCCAGGTAGTTGTGGACGATTCCTGACAACGTTACGGTGTCGCCCTGAGTAACGAAGCGTGGAGTTTCCAAACGCAGGATCACGTCCTTGCGCGCCACCACCTTGTATTTTGTAGCGCCGACTTTAGTGTCTGCAGTGACTGCCCGCGCGGTTGCGCGCCAAGTTGTTAGATTGTCCGGCAAGTCAACTTTCACTGTCGCCTTGCCGTCGCCTCCGGTGACCACGTTTGGTTGCCAGAAGGCTGTGTCTTTGAAGTTCTTCCTGATGGTAGGTTGAACGAGCTCACCTTCGCTCTTGAAATCGGCAAGTTCGTAAGTTGGTTTATTCTTCGCGAGGTCGACTGGTTTGTCGCCGGCAAACCCGGTAAAGCTGTAGTTAATCGCCAGGTGCGTTCCCACGCTGCTGTAGCGCAAACCATAGAACTCGCTCTTGATGTTTCCCGCGTAATCGGGCGACACGCTATAGATCGATTCATCAACTACCCCAAGACTAACCTCTGCTCCAGAGACAGGCGCACCATCAGCATTGCGCGCCAGGATCGTGTACGACGCCGACTCGCGCGGTTTGTATTCTTTCTTATTGGAAATGATCTCGAGGTTTAGCATCTTGTCGCGGGCCGGCACTATCAAGCGCTGGTCGTTGGTGTACATGTCGCCGCCTTTGACATAAGACACGTTAAGAAAGACGTTCGGCGCGTAACTATTGATGATCGGAACGTCGAGAACAATCGACTTGCCGGATGAGATGACGTGCTGTACTGAGAGGACTGTGTTGAGTTCTGTGCTGACCAGCAAGTGCGCGTTGTCCGTCGGCAGGATGGCCAGGACATGCGCAGTTTCGCCTGCCTTGTACGATTTCTTATCTGGAACGAGCTTAATTGAGTTGTAGTCTTCGCTGTAATAGGAAGATTCGCTCCAGGCATATTGATTGTCAGTGACCCATAACGATCCGCCTATCCTCGGCACGGCCTGACCGTTTTCCCAGATCACTGTTTTGACTGAAAGGTTACCTGGCTCGGAAGTGGTGTAGTCGTAGGCAGCCTGTCCCTGAGAGTCGGTTTGCACATCGCCGTAGGCAATTTGACGCTCGTGCATCTCGTATTCTGGATAATAGTATTCGTCGGCATCTTCAGGCTTTGGTTTCTTCGTCCAGGTTCGTTCCACAAATTGCAACTGCACTTTTGCTGATACGGGCCGACCTTCGTAGTCAGTGGTCGAAACACGAACGTGCGCCAGGTCGCCGCGGCTATAGACATAGCGATCAGGATCGGCGTTTGCCACCACACTGCCGCGCGTGGCGACGAAACTGCCACCGCCATCAATGGTGCGGCGCGCTGAATCGGTAACTTGTGCGTCAAGGCGGTAGCTGTAGTCGGTGGCGTCCGTTTCGTTGGATGGGGGCACCGCAAATTCCACATTCAGGTGACCGTGCGCGTCGAGCGTTCCTTCGCCTTCCTGGACCATATCGTCGCCGCCACCGTAGAACTGGGAATACTCATCCTCGGTCTCGTCTTCGCCAGTTAATTCAGATGTGTCATCGTCTCCGCCACCAAACCAGGCGTAGAAACGCGAGCGATAAATGTAGTACTTGACCTCGGCGTTTGCGACTGGTGCCCCAAAGAAGTATTTAGCATCGACAGAGAAGTTGGTCTTTTGACCGGTCTGGACGAACTTTGCAGGCGTGGCGACGGTCACCTTGTATTCCGGCTTCTTGTACTCAGCGACTTCAAACGACCCGCTCGCAGACCCTTCCTCCACTTCCGCGTTGATGCTGTAGCTGCCGAGGGGTGCTTCATCCGCAATGTCTAAATCGCCGTTGAACGTTCCGCGCGGCGAAACAGGCAACTCCTGGTCGAAGATGCTGGTGCTGTTTGGATCTTGAATCGTAACGTGAACAGTTCTGTCAGCGATCGGTTTGTATTCGCCGTTTGTAGCGACACTTCTGACAATGCCCTTGAAATTGACATTGTGCGTGGGCCGGTAAACCGGGCGGTCGGTGTAGATGTAGCCCTTTAGATTGGCGCCTTCGTCTTCATATTCGTAGCCGCCGAAATACATCGACCCTAGATCTGAAATCGCAAAGTTATTGTTTTGCTTCGCCAGAATCAGCAGTGATTCGGGTTCAGTTTCGTCAGTTGCCGCGGCATCTTCTTCGTCACCCTCTTCATTGCTCGTTTCAGGTTTTTTCGTTTCAATTTTCGTTTTTAGAATTCCCTGACTGTCGGTCGTGCCCGTGGCAATAGTCTTCTTGTCTTTAACAACTTCCACTTGGGTGCCGGGTCTTGGTTCGCCTGACTTGCGATCGACTGCGTAGATCAGCAGATCACCGTCGTTGGTAGTCTTGTCGATCATGGTGAGATCGGTGACGACGACAACTGTGTAAGCGCGCAGATCATTCTGGACCGCCTCAACCAGATAAACACCCGGAGATCGCTTGCCGAGCGGAATCATTCTTTGGTCGTACTGGTTTTCCAGCGGGGGCAGCGGCTCTCTCCAACTAGTAACCAGCAGATCGGGATTAAGCAGTGGCACTCGCGCGTAATCAGAAACATTTAGCGGCGTGCGAATCGGATCATTTTCTTTGCGAAACTTCTTGTTGAAAGCTGAACGTGAATCGTGTTGCAGCTGACCGCGAACGAAAGCCTGAATTCCGGTGTAGGCCCAGCGCTTAAAACCGCGCAACTTCTCCAGAAACGACTTGCGGTGCGGCAGTGAGGTAGAAACTTCCTGCTCTTCCTGCTCGCCGAGTTGATGCGGGTTTTCCAGTCCGGTAAAAAATTTGCGGGGATCGCGCACCTGGTAAACACGAAAATCGAGGTGGTCAACGCCCTGGTAGTCGACCCACAAACGCGCATTGTCTGCCGAGCCGTAGGTGCGGTGAGTAGACAGTGAAAAATAGGGCTTGGTCGCCGGCGGTCGTTCGACCGGCGTGTAACTTTCGGTCTCGGCCGGTTTTGTTTTCGCCCGCGAGCGCAGTGTGGCGATAGTTAGCGCCGCGGCAATGGCTATAAGGTAGATCAGAGAAGCAGTAACAACGCGATAAGGACGAGAGTTGACTTCGAGCACAGTCGCAGCCTCCTTCAGGCTTCGGGGAACCAGCCGCTAATCAAGAATCTTCAATCTGTAAAATCCGAGAAAGTTAGAATTACTTTCCACCGGTCGCCAACGCTTATTTGGGTGATGGTCAAGCACCGACAATTCAACTTTCTTAACGGTGCCTTCATCAGTTGGCGAAGATCCGGTGTGGTAGACCACCCAGTCGTTTCCCTGACTGTTTGCGAAGCTAGCGCTGCCAAGGAAAATCATGACGTGATAGGGAAATTTCTGTACCCACGGCTGGTAGAAGAACAGCAGATCGCCGGGCTTCGCCTCGCGACGATCCCGACTCACAAACCTGGCATTGAAATTTTTGAGACTGCGCGCGTCGCCAAACTCGGAGAAAGTCCCGTTCGTTAATTCTCCGTCCTTGTAAGAACCAAAATTGGTGCGAAAGAGTCTTTCACCCAACGGTCCCTGCTCGAGCGAATAACGAGCAACGTCCGGAGCGACGACGGTGTAGCCTTGCCCCATCTTTTGCAGCCAGCCACGATCGTGTTTGCGCAATGCTTCCCGCCAGGCGAAGCGCACCAGGCCCGCGCAGTCTCTTTGTTCCGCGTTCCACTGTTCGCTCAAGTGATAAAACTGGCCCTCGGCGATCAGCGTGAACCAGCGGCGAAAATTTTCGCGATCTGAAAAGCTCTGCAATTCCGCGGCGTCGGGAATGCCGTCGTTGTCTGAGTCGAGGGAAAGAGCACGGGCCGGAGAATGACTTGGGGGGTGATTGTTCAGCGCAGCGTCGCCGGAATCAGCAGCGACTTTTGTGGCAGGATCGCTAGCGCGATTACGCGCTAACGCGAAATAGGAACCCAGAAGAACAAATGCAAAGGTCGCCGTTATTGCGAGAGTGAATAGTCGTCGTTTCATGAACGCGAACATGGGGGCCATTATTCGTTCCGGTCGACAACTCTGCGAGGCGGCGCTGGACAGTCAATGGCCATGTTAACACGACTACCCGCGGCGTTTGGTACGGATTGGAGAGATGTGGAAAGCCACAGTGGTGATCACTAGTAAATGGTAAATCGTAAATGGTAAATAGTAGGTACCTGTGGATTGGACTAGTCGGTTTAAGTCCGACATGACAAATGTCGCATCGGTCGGGCGGTTTAATCTATTTACTATTTACCATTTACCATTTACCAGTCATTGACTAATCAACGGGAAAAAGGGTATTGCAAAAAGCGACAGGCGCGGTTAGATTGGTTTTGTTAAGCAAAAGCCGCAGGCAGGATCATCAAACGCGGGTTCGATGGATCGCTGCCTATTAAATTCTTGGCGGAGGTAGAGCAGTGCCGACTGGAACATGTCCTGAGTGTGATGCAGATGTCCATGTGGATATGGACGTAGATAAAGGTGAAACGCTCACCTGCGAAGAATGTGGAATGGAGCTCGAAGTGGTGGGGCTCGATCCCGTAGAGCTGGACATCGTCGAAGAGGAAAGCTTCGATGAGGACGAAGACGAAGACGAATATTGACAAGACAGAAGGCAGTAGCCAGAAAGCAGTAGGCAGAAAACAGTGTGCCTGAAGTAAACTCAGCTTCTGTTTTCTGCCTACTGCTTTTTCGCTACTGCCTACTGTTTCTGCCTACTGTTTCTTTTCTGCCTGGAAACCTGGACGACTTTGCTTCAATAACAATCCGCTTGGTCCCTCGATTCTAATATTGTGAAACTGGCCATCGCGACGCTTTTCCTCTGGTGGATAAAACGCCAGCACATATGCTGAGGTCACCTCTTCAGCCAGCGCTCGAAATAGTGGTTCATAATTATTCGCTTCCGCGTACACACTTTTCCCGCCAGTCAAATCGGCCAGACCGCTGACGTCGAGCGGCGTCGGTAATGGAGTCTCTGACAGCGCCGGAATCATTCGTGAAAACGACGGCAAGGTTACGACGTAAATGCTCGCGTCCGCTGCGTTCGCCCGCTCAATCACTGTGCGCGCTGAGACCGTATCGCCAACGGGAAAACCGTCGGTCACCAGCAGCACTGCGCGCTTGATCAGCCGACGGTCGCGCGTCCGCGGAGCGTGACGCACCAGCAAACGGATAGCATCATCGACCGCGTCATACGTGTGCGTGGAAAGCCCGTTGGGTTCACGCGAGATACGTTCGAAGGCGCGATCGAGTTTGTCGGTTTCCGCGGTGAATTTTTGCACTACCTTCACATTCATCCCAAAGCTCATCACCGCATAGAGCACCGCATGGTTCGAAAGCTTTTCGGAAAACGCATTCAACGCCAAACGCAACCTGGCCATCTCTTCGGCGGTCATACTACCTGAAACGTCCAGCGCAAAAACCACTGCCAGCGGTCGGGGATCGCCACTGCGGTTTTCCATTTGGAAAAAGGCAAGTGGTTGTTTGACGTTGTCAACGAAGAGATTGAAATCAGCCGGCTTTAGATTTCTGACAGGACGGCCTTCAGCATCGCGTACCACAACATCCAGCGAAACGAGATCCGTGTCGACCTTCAATATTTCGTCAGGAGGTGGTTCGTCCTTTGGCAGTGCCCGGCGCGGTCGCTGCGCGTTTGGATCCGACTCTTGCGCGGGGACAGCAATCAAGGTCGACGCAAACACAGCGACGCTCAAGAGCATCAACGGAAGCAATCTTGCGGGATAGGAGGAACTCTTCATGCGATTTAAATGCCCGGCGGGGAGAAATCCTGCAAACGAATTATACAACTCTTTGGAGTGCGATGACCTGTCACCGCTTTAGTTGGTCGCGACAAGTCGCGGCCATGCTCCGATAGAATCTACTCAAAGTTGCGGCGTCAACCCGCGAAGCGGTGACAGGTCCTCGCGCTGCAAAGAGTTGATACGCGGGCAACAGGCTGGTAGTTTCCACGCATCAACGAAAGGCAGTGATTCGGACTTACAGGGAGCAGTGGTAATATCGCCGCAATGAACAGACGGACAATCCTTAGTTTACTTACAGTTTTCACGATGTTCACCGGGATCGTGGTCTCAGCGCAGGATCGAGGTACCGGCGCCATCAAAGGAAAAGTGCGTGTCGAAACTGGGACGCCTGGCGGCGTATCAGTAATCGTCAGACAAGGAGATCGGGAAGTCGCTCGCAGCGTGACCGACAAAAACGGTGAGTTTGCAGTTTCACGTTTGGCGCCGGGACGCTACGGAGCCACGTTTCGTAAACCGGGTTTGAGCGTCGGAACAATCGAAGACATTGAGATCAAAGCGGGCAAAACGCGAACGCTCAGCAATCTCATTATGTCCATCGATGAAGGCTCAATCGCTTTTATTCGCGGGAGTGTCTTTAACCAGAATGATCGCAGCGCTCCCAACGTTCGTGTTGAATTAGCCAGGATTGAAGCAGACGGAACAACGACTAAGATTGACGGTCGAGTTACAAACGAGCTGGGCTCCTTCGTTTTTCGACTGATGCCAGAGACTGCAAAATATCGAGTTACAGCAAAACCCAGCAATGGTGATCCCGTCAGCAGAGACATTGAAATTGACGGCGCCGCAGTCTACCGCATAGCACTTTCCATTAAGCCTCGCCAGTAACGTTATTCCTGAAGTTGGCTCTTGTATTCGTTCTTACCGCGAAGCGGTAAGAACAAGCACAAAGCACGAAGCCCAGAGTCCAAAATTGATTGTTTTATGTTTGGTTGCTGCATCCGACTTGCTATAGGATTAGGCATCCTAAGCCATGGAAGATCGTGAAGAGTTTCTTACTGCTCGCCAACTAGCGAAAGTTTTGCAGGTTAGCGAGGCTACTGTGCGGCGGCTGGCGCGCAAACGTCGCATACCCTCCGTACGAATTACCCCACACATTATCCGTTTTCATCTCGACGCGGTGAGAGAAGCGTTGGACGTTCCGCGTTCGCGGATTCGTCACGGCGAGTTCACTGAACCGGTGGACGATGCCCAGCTCTCGTTTGAAGATCTTGTCGTCCTTAGTTAATAGAGTGATGAGGACTGAGTACTCAGTACTTCATTTTTTCTTGGGCATATTAAACAGCACCCACTTGCCGTCCTGCTTCACGTAAATCTGCGGTTGCCGAATCGGAAACCTTTTTGCGAAGGAAGGGTTTGACTTCAAGAACCGGTTGATAGTGGCACTGTCGCCCGTTGCAACTCTCCAGCGGCCGTCTTCGCGAACAACATATTGTTGCACCACAATCTTGCCTTCAGCCTGGAAAGGGCTCGCGAGCCTTCCGAAGAGTTCGGTGTCCGCGACAGCGATGTTTCCGGCGACGCGGACCGCGCCGATGCTGATGCGGTCGAGAATGTAACGGTCCTGCGACCTTTTGAGCGCACTGATAAAGCGATCCCGGCTCATCCGATTGCGTGTTGCCGAAGGAAGCGAATCGTAAACCGAGCCGTAGTCGTGAGACTGCAGTTGATGAAACACCTGTTGCACAATTCCGCGAACGTCGCCTTCGTCCGACGCGCGTGTCGCAGTTGCTGCAAAAGAAAGTATTCCTGCCAGTGCTAAAAGCGCGAAAGGTTTTTTCTTAGTCATTTTCAAAATCTTCGTCCACCCCTTGTTGTTCTTCGTCCACAACCTTCTCGTCAGCCGCCGCAGTTATTTCGCGCATCTGGACACGGTAGTTAAGGAACCATGCCACCGCTCCCAGCGCGGCAACAACAAACGCTTTGTCAAAATCTCTCCGCAGCAGAAAGAACCCGGCACCCACCATGGCCACCGCTGCGACTGTCATCCAAAAAATCTTCACGAGACGTCAGGGTTGCTTTACTTGATGTTGACGGGAAGCGCGATCTTGAGTTTCCCGGGCGCGTAACACACCTGATCGTCGCAGGCTTGGATGCTTAAAGTGGCGGGAACGGATCGTTCGCCTTTGCTCGCCGCCTTGTCTATTTTCAAGCTGGCTTTAACATCCGTTTCGCCTTCATAGACTGCCAGCGACTTTTCCGCAAAGGGAAACTTTTTGTCGAGAGGTTTGGGATAGGAGATGGCGCCGGAGACAACGCCATCAGCCGGCGCTATTTCCAACGTGGTTGCCTTCAAGTACGAATAGGTCGGTGGATTCGCGTTGATGTGGTAACCCGACTGAACTGTGATTCGCACTATTGCCTCGCCACTTTCGCCGGCGGCGATTGTCACCGGCAACCCCGTCGCTTTAACAACGCTCTCCGAAGTTATCCTTTGCGCGGTGGGGCCGGGAGTGGCAGAAGGTGTGGGCGTTGGATTAGGACTTGAGCAACCTATCAGCACGGTCGATAGCAATATGGCAACAGCCACGTGGTGAAATTGATTCATTGATGTTTGACGATAGAACATTCAGATAAAATTTCCTTGCCGTGTAGTGACGTAGTCGACTAATCACGTCGTGCAACATTAAATCGGGGATGTCAGCCCGCCGCTTCTTTGCTTCCTTCAGGCTTCTTGATGCCAAACTTCTCGAGCCGGTATTGCAGGGTGCGGAAAGTTAGTCCCAACAACTTCGCCGACTTAGTAATGTTGTAATCCGTTTGCTCCATCGCCTGCATGATCAGATCGCGTTCGACGTCCTCAAAGTTAATGCCCTCCGGTGGCAACTTAAAGGCTCCTTCTGCGACTGGTCGTGATTCCTGTCGAACTTCCAGCGGTAGATCCTCGACCGTGATCTGGTCGCCTTCACAAAGCAGAATTGCGCGCTCGATCGCTGACTCCAGTTGCCGGACGTTGCCCGGCCAGGTGTAATCACCCAGCAGCTTTTTCGTTTCCCCGGTTAACCCGCGCACCAGACGCGACGTGTTGCGCGTATGCTTCTTGACGAAATAGTCGATCAATACGGGGATATCTTCGCGGCGCTCGCGCAACGGCGGCACGTCTACCGACAACACATTGATGCGGTAGTAAAGGTCGTCACGAAATCTTCCGTCCGCGACCATGGCCCGAAGATCACGATTGGTCGCAGCAATGACACGAACGTCGACGCTGATTTCGTGAGTGCCCCCGACGCGCCTGATTTTCCGTTCCTGTAGAGCGCGTAACAACTTCGCCTGCATCGCCACGTCAAGTTCGGCAATTTCGTCCAGGAACAACGTCCCGCGATCGGCAATTTCAAACAAACCCTTCTTCTCCGCGTGGGCGCCGGTGAACGAGCCCTTTTCGTGGCCGAACAATTCCGACTCCAGAAGGTTTTCATTAATGGCGGCGCAGTTGACGGCCTGAAACATGTCCTGGGCGCGGGGCGATTGATTGTGAATCGCGCGCGCAATTAGCTCCTTGCCGGTACCCGATTCGCCGCGAATGAGAACTGTGGAATTTGAACGGGCAACTTTGAGAATCATCCGTTTGACTGATTCCATTTTCGGCGAAGCTGAAACAATCTCCGTGTCGAGAGCGTCAAGCTTCGTCAGCGCACGTTCAATTGTTTCGAGCAGCACTGTTTTGTCATACGGTTTTTCCAGGTACTCAAACGCGCCGCGACGCAACGCATCTTTTGCCGAGTCGATCGAACCGTGCGCAGTCAACAGAATTACAATTATCGAAGAGTCGATACCGAGCAAGTGTTGCAGCAGTTCAATGCCATCCATGCCGGTCATCTTTAGATCGGTCAGGGCCAGATCAAATCGCCGTTCTTTGGCAAACTTGATTGCGGCTTCGCCAGATGACGCCGTGGTCACGTCGTATCCTTCGCCCGATAAGATCATTTCCAGAATCTCACGCTGCGACTTTTCGTCATCAACTACCAGTATGCTTTTACGCGCCATGGTGCAATAAGGATGAAGGCGGAAGGATGAAGGATGAATAAGATTAACTCGATCAAGCGAGTCCTGCTTTCATCCCTCATCCTTCATCCCTCATCCTTTCCTCCTCCTCCGTCTTGTCGTATCGGCAAGACAATCGTGAACGTCGTTCCTCTGCCTGGTTTTGAATTTACAGTGATTGAACCCCGGTGATCATCAATGGCTTTCTTCACAATGGCAAGTCCAAGTCCGGTTCCAGTTTCCTTAGTCGAATAGTATGGTTCGAAAATTTTTGCAATGTCCTCGGCGGGTATACCGCTTCCGGAGTCCGTGATTTCCACCCGCGCGCCCTGAGTTTCATCGGGCGAGATTTTCACGGCCAGCGTTCCGCCGTCACCGTCGATCGCCTCGAGGCTGTTGATCAAGATATTGGTGAAAACTGAGCGTAACGAATCGCGATCGGCAGGAACCAACGGTAACGGACCATCCTGCTCAACCGAAGTTGTCACATTCAGCTCCGCCGCGCGGCCGGCAATCACTCGCAGTGCGTCTTCCGCCTCAGCGCGCAGGTCAAGCGGCTCGAGTTGCAGCGCCGAAGGCCGCGAATACTTCAGGAAATCTGTAATGTGCCGGTTGATTCTTTGCACTTCGGTCTTGAGCTGCACGGCTAAACGCTCGAAGGTTTCACGTTTGTCTGGATCTTCAGGAGCAAAAGACGATCGCAGGTGGTCCAGCGTGAGGTTGATGTAGTTCAGCGGGTTCCTGATCTCGTGAGCGATTGCCGCAGCCAGCCGGCCCACTACCGCGGCCTTCTCAACCTGGTGCAGTTTTGCTTCCAACTCCCTCGCGCGTCCGAGTTTCGCCGTCATTTCGTTGAACGCAGTCGCGAGGGTTCCGATTTCGTCGCGTTGATCATCGGGAACGCGCACGTCGAAATCGCCGCTGGCCACACGTTGCGCCGCGTTTGATAAATATTTGACCGGTCGCGTGAAGCGCCATACGAACAGACCTGTCACCAACGTCGTGACCAGCAGCAACAAAAGTGTGTACTGCGCCGACCGGTAAGCTTGCCGCTCGAGAATCTCGTTCATCGTCTTCGCCGATCCCAGCACGACAATCACATACCAGCGACCTTGCTGCGTTTGTACGGGAAAATAGAAAGCGCCTGGTTCACCGGATTGTGGTGGCCGTGAAGTTGTCAGCCACGCCGGCAGCGGTTCGCTTTCGTCGGCAAGTTCAACGGCGGGGCTGAGTGCAGGCAGCGAGACCTCGGTGATTTTGGCGTAGAGAGGACTGTCGTCAGGATTCTTACGGGGCGTGTATTCCTTGCTAAGACTGTCAATGACATCTCCAGCTTCGTCTACCACCAGCACATTTCGTACGCGTCCAGAACGTTCATCGAGCAGCGGTTCGCGTACCTGGCTCTTCATCTGGTCGAGATAGTTTTTACTACCGATGCTGTTAACCCCCAGAGCGACGCCCGCCATGATCGCTTGCTCCTGCTCCACGAGCATGCGAGCGTTTCGCTTTGCTGATTGCAGATTGACGTAGTACTGCACACCGAGGGTTAGACCGAGCAACACGACCAGCAGAAGCACTAGCCGCGCACGAAAGCTATTGAAAACTTGGCGCGCCTTCATGAGAATTTGACGAAATTCACCCTGGTATAGTTGTTACCTTAACTGTTTCAATCTAATAAAGGGGAAGTGACCGATTACTTAAGCGCAAGTTGTGTGCGAAAGCTTACTTTTCTGTTGCTTGTGTCAAATTCAGATGGTATAGTTGCCGCGGTCTCGAATCAATGTCCCCAGGGACCGCCAATTAGGGAAACTCCCGCCTCAAAGAATCAGGACCGAAGGTCCTAAGACACAAGGGTTTTTGTAAGAGCGTTTTTAGCTCTCGAATTGCCTAAGGGATTTGCACTTTGGAGTGATCGTTCCAAAGCCTCTAACGTGCTGCGGCGCAGGTTTTCCGCGAGACTCGCTCAGGTTAGCGTTACAAAACCGTTAGAAAGGTACTTAGACCCTGATGACATTTACCAATCGACACCCCCGCGTTCTTTATTTCACATTCATATTAATTACCGCCCTTCTCATACTCCCGTTCACGACATCAGCAGCAGCCAGAAAGAAACGTAACCAAAACAACTCGCGCGCCAAAGTTTCCAAAAAGGGAAGTGCTCGAGCTGAGAGAGGAAGAAAACTGTCAGCCCGAGAGCGACGCGCTGCCCGACGCAATGACCGTTATGTTGCGCGGGGTCGTCGCGGTGGAAGATCGCGCAGCGTTGTTCGTCTTTCACGAAGAGAATTGCGACGCTTGCAAGCCCAAACCGCGCGTGAGCAAGCTTCAGCAATACGCGCTCGCGAGCGACGTCTTGGCCGTCCCTTAACCAAGCGAGAACGTGCGGCCGAGTTGCGTCGCTTTGGTGGCAGTCGCCGCCGTCAAATTCTCGAGGCGCGACGTCGCGCGGAAGCCGCGCGTCAGGCAGCTATTGCTAGACAGCGAGCGCTGGACAAGGCGTTGCGAGATGAAGTTCAGGGAATGATCGCCAGAGATAGCCTGGCCGGAGAAGATCCGGAAGTTCGCCGCGTTGCGGTGAATGCACTTGGCAATCATGCGGGCACGGTGGTCGTGATGGATCCCATGACGGGAAAGATTTATTCCATGGTCAACCAGGAATGGGCCTCACGCCGCGGCTTCAAGCCATGTTCAACTATTAAGTTGGTTACGGGTGTTGCTGGTCTCTCCGAAAACGTTATTCCGACGGCAGAATTCACGCAGGCGTCTGATCGCCGGCAAATGGATCTCACGTACGCACTCGCTCACTCTGACAATCCTTACTTTGAGCGCGTCGGTGGCGGTCTCGGTTTCGACAAGATGATTCACTATGCAAAGGAACTGGGGCTGGGTGAAAAGACTGGCGCAAATGTTCCTTTTGAATTTGCCGGTCGTCTACCGGAAATGAAGCCGGGTTTCACGCTGCGTCGAATGTTTTCATATGCCGACGGGTTTGAGGTCACTCCGCTTCAGTTAGGCACGCTCGTCTCCGCGATGGCCAACGGTGGCAAGTTGCTGGTGCCGCAAGTTGCCAGCCCGCAGGATGCGGACGCGAAGTTCAGGCCGAAGGTTCGCCGCAAGTTAGATATCGATGCCAACGTCCTGCAGAGAATGGTGCCTGGCATGATTGGCGCCGTAAATTATGGGTCAGGCAGGAAAGCCTACGATCCGCTGCAGACTGTTGCCGGTAAGACTGGCACTTGCAACGGCGGCGGCGGTAGCTGGGTTGGTTTATTTACTTCGTATGCGCCACTTGCCAATCCGCGCTTGGCGGTCGTGGTGATTACGCGCGGTACGGACGCTCATCGTCACCTACCAGCGGCGGTGGCTGGTCAGATTTATCGGGACCTTCACAATCGCTTTGGCACGCCCACCAACCTTCAAATCGCGTCGACGCCTGACGACGAGGAAAAGGAAGTTGGTGACGAGGAAGGCGACGACATGATCGCTGATCAGGAAGCGCAGGAAGCGACAACTGATGATGCAGCCGCCACAACGGCTACAGCTACGCCAGTCGAAACGCATAAGTTGGTTCCCGAGGCTGCACCGTCCAACGTCAAGCGAGTTATCAAACCGGTAAATACACCCGTCCAGAAAACGGACGCGCATAAGTCGGCGCCCGTAAAGAACTCAGTCAAACCGGCGCCGCAACCTGACGACAGACCACGCCGCATTCAGGATACGCCGTAACCTAAAAGCAGCAGAAAACCAACTTGCGCCGGTCGCTCGTAACCTATTACAAGTGGCCGGCGCAACGCTTTTTTACAAGTTGTTTTTTTCCGCAGGTTGCCGCTTCCTTGCCTTGACACTGAAACTAGAGTTGCAGGAATATTGCGGGCGTTCTTTTTTGGGGTTCTAAATCAGCCTGACTAAAACGTGGTTTCTCTCCTGAACGCCACCCTAAGCCCAGCATGGCTAGATCGGCAACCGGCAATTGCAGGTCCGCATCTCAGTGGCGCGTCAATTGCGACGCTGGTAGTGGTTGCTGGCCCGGGAAGATAGCTGAGAGAGTATTTGGAGGTTCTGACTACTAATGAAAAAGACGATTAAGGTGTTGGTTAGTTACTCGACGCTGGCCTTACTGATCGTGATGGCGTTCGTGAGCGCCAGTGCGCAAACTCCCGCTGCTTCGCAAGGTCAGTGCACGGATGAAAACAAGGGTGCCTGGTATGCCGACTTCACCAAGTTTCGCACTACGGACGCAACTAAAGCTTATGAAGCTGCCAAGAAGTATTTGGCGGGGTGTCCGACCGAAGAAGGTCAGATTCCAGCCTATCTAAAGAAGTGGGTAGCCGCTTACGAAAAAGAAGCGCGCAAACTCAAGCTCAACGACTTGTTTCTTAATCAGCGCAAGTATCCTGAGGCAACGGCGCTGGCAAAAGAGATTCTGAACGAGGAGCCTGATTACCTTCCGGCCATCATGGATCTCGGCTATGGCGGTTACGTTGTGGCGGTGACCACGAATAACGAATCCGGAAATGCGGACGCCATCAACTATGCCAGGAAAGCCATCGCCGCAATTGAAACTGGCAAGACCGTTGAGAACTGGGCGCCGTTTAAATCGAAGGATGACGCGCTCGGCTATCTCTACTACTCGGTGGGCTACCTGGAGCGTCAAACCAATCCCAACGATGCGCTGACTAACTTTCTCAAAGCCGCACGTTTTGAGGGTGAGATCAAGAAAAACTCTCAGACCTACGTTTTCATAACGGCTGCCTATGAGAAGGAATACGAGCGGCAGTCCGCCGAATATCAGAAGAATTTCTCCGGCAAGGACGAGACTCCTGAAAGCAAACTCGCGGTCGCAAATATCAATCAGGTTGTGGATCGGATTATCGACTCGTTGGCCAGAGCCGTGGCAGTTGCCGGTACCGACGCTGCGTCCCAGACAAAGAAAGCGCAGTGGATGACGCGTCTGACGGAACTCTACAAGTTTCGCCACAACAATTCTGACGCGGGCCTGACCGATTTGATCGCCAGCGTGCTCACGAGACCGTTGCCACCAGTGCCAACACCGCTGACTGAACTACCGGCAGCGCCGGCAACGTCGAGCACGCCGACAACCGGCAACGGAACCACGACGACTGGCGCAATTCCAGCTGGGGCTAAGACTGGGACCACGACTACAACGACGGCCGCAATCCCGGCAGCCACGAAGACAACGCCTAAAACAACCACTACGACTGGGAGCACGACGGCAAACAATACCAAGCCGGCAGCCAAACCGAAGACGCGAAACAATCATCGGCGTAACTGAGTCTAGTAGTTGTTTAAGGACTACCAAAAAACCAGCCGGGAGCTTTGTCGCAACAGACGATGCTTCCGGCTTTATTTCCGTTAAGACCTGCCTTGAAGAAACAGGGGCCCAAACTTCCAGATCTCGATTTGCTGGAAGCCATTCTCGATTACAAATTCAAGAATCGCGCTCTTCTCGAGCGCGCCATCACGCATCGCTCCTGGGCCCACGAACAGGTGGCGCCTGGCGCTGAAGAGCAAGCCCGCCAACTGCATAACGAAGCTCTGGAGTTTCTCGGTGATTCCGTTCTTGGCCTGGTCGTCGCTGACTATCTCTGCAAAGCCTATCCCGAAGGAACCGAGGGAGAACTTTCCCGCATGAAGCACCGCCTGGTGAGTGCGCCGACACTAGCCGGCGCATCCCTGCGTTTGAACCTCGGTGACTTTCTTCGTTTCGGACGCGGTGAAGAAAAAAGTGGCGGACGGCGCAAGGACGCTCTGTTGGCCGACGTCTTCGAAGCTCTGGTGGGTGCGATTTTTGTAGACGAAGGCCTGGCCTCGGCGACCAGGTTTGTGCAAAGGGCGTTGGGTGAAGAACTGCAAAAAGTGACGCCGAGTGCTGCCGCGGAAGCTGACTACAAGACGATGCTGCAGGAAAAGCTCCAGGCGGAGCGGCGGCAAGCCCCCAAGTATTCAGTAGTCGAGGCCATCGGCCCCCCGCACCGTCGAACTTTTCATGTTGAGGTAAGTTGGGACAACGGCAAAGTTAGAGCGGAAGGCCGATCCAAGAAAGCTGCGGAAGCTGCGGCGGCAAGGGAAGCACTGGCGTTTATGAGAGACAATACGCAGCTCTGACGGCTGTCGCTTGCAAGTCAGAGAAATTCAAACTTGACCGGGGCGATCAACGTATCTAGGATGATTTCATAATGAGCACTACTACTGAACAGTCCAGCACAAGCGTTACAGAGACTAAGACTGCTACGAAACCATCCCCCTTCGCACGCGTTTTCAGTCGGAACGGTCACGGCTCGTCCCCCGCCCCGGAGACGGAAACAAAGCCAGTTGGCCCTGCTAAATCAGTTTGGCGGGAATACTTCGAGTCGGCTGTGGTGACCGTAATTATGGCCCTGTTTGGCATGACGTTCATCGTGCAAGCTGTCAAAGTTCCAACCGGCTCAATGCAAAACACCATCACCATAGGCGACCATCTGCTGGTGAATAAATTCATTTTCGCTCCGGGCAAAACTTTGCCGTTCCTGCCGCAACGCGAGATTCGGCGTGGCGATATTATTGTCTTTAAGTATCCCGGCAATCGATTTGATCCGCGCCGTGATGAACGCCCAGACAACAAGCCGATCGTTACCAACTACGTGAAACGAGTCATCGGCGTGCCTGGCGATCACATTCGGATGGAAGGCCGGTCGGTAATTGTCAACAACAAGCCATTACCGGAACATCAACTGGAAGCGATCGAAACTAATCCCAAGGCGCCTCTTGACGTCAAGGAGGACGGTGGACGGAAAGCAAACGAACCTTACGACGTTTATTACAATCCTGACTTCGTTGAAGAAGACTATCCCATCTTCAAAAAAGAGTATGAAGGCGACGGCCGCGAGATCGTGGTTCCAGCGGAAAAATATTTTGTGATGGGCGACAACCGCAACAACAGCGAAGACAGCCGTTACTGGGGCTTTGTTCCGCGCGATTTGGTAATCGGCCGCGCAATGTTTGTCTACTGGTCCTACGACGAAAGCGCTCCCTCCGACGGTAACCCGCTTCTCGACTTTTTCCTCAACACCCGGTGGAAACGAACGGGAACGATGGTCAAATAATTAAGTTCATTTCCTAAATCAACTGGGAACCGGCTCACATTATTTTTTGGTCTTGGGACTTTGGTCTTAGGTCTTTGGTTTTGTGTTTTCACGGGACCCTGTGGGCTCTATACTCCAAGACCAAAGACCAATGAACTGGAAATCTTTCGCCGTCCGAATTTGGACTCGGATTAACGATCACGATCTCTTCGGTCGTGCCGCGCAACTCTCTTACTATTTTCTCCTCGCGCTTTTTCCCTTACTGCTCTTTCTAGTCACGCTGCTTGGGTACTTTGCTGAAGCTGGATCGGAATTGCGGAACAAGTTGCTTTCTTACCTCGCGACGGTAATGCCTCACTCGGCAGTAACTCTCGTTCGTACCACTCTTGACGAAATCAGCAACGCCCGCGGCGGCGGCAAACTCTCTCTCGGAATCCTGGCTGCATTGTGGGCGGCCTCGACGGGAATGGGCGCAATTAGTGACACTTTGAACGTTGCTTACGGCGTCAAGGAAACTCGCCCGTGGTGGCGGGTTCGTTTAATGTCGATCTTGCTGACAATCGCCGTGTCCGTCTTCATCATCACGGTTTTGTCCGTGGTCCTTTTCGGTGGACAACTCGGTGATCGAATCGCCGTTTATTTTGGTTATAGCTCGGCCTTCACCGTTGTTTGGAGAATTTTGCAATTTCCCCTGGCGGTGCTGTTCATGCTGCTGACGTTCGACTTGATTTACTACTTTGCCCCCAACGATCGCCGCCCCAGGCGTCGCTGGTGGACTGTTGGCGCATTTACTGCGGTGATACTTTGGTTCCTGGTGTCGTTTGGTTTCCGGTTGTACTTACATTTTTTCAACTCCTACAGCGTAACCTACGGGTCGCTTGGTGCGTTGATAGTGCTTATGCTTTGGTTCTACTTTACCGGTTTCGCGATCTTGATCGGTGGCGAAGTGAATTCCGAGTTGGAGCTGCGAGCGCGAAAGACATGAAGAAATGGTTCGCCATAATTGTTCTGGTCGTCGCTCCTTTTCTTAGCGACACGCTATGCGCGCAGGAGAAATCCGGAGCGAAGGTTGTACCAAAAACAAAGTCGCAGGCTCCCAGGTCCAGCAAGGCGAAGAAGACGCCTAAGAAGCCGGTGGACGAACTCGCCAGGCTCCGCGAGGAGTACATCAAGGCGACCAACGAGTACAAGGCGGCGCTCGAAAAACTGAGGGCAAGTTATGAAAAAGACATAAACAAAGCTGAGACTGAGCTTGCCAAAACGAAGGAGTTGTTTGCAGCGGGATATGCATCTCGAAAGCAGGTTGAAGTAAGCGAAGCGGAAGTAGTGAACGCCAAAGCGCGCGTCGCTGAGGTGGACCAAAAAACCAAAACCGCCGACTCGCAAATCGCTGACACGCTCCTCGAAGCAGAAGCGGAAACAAAATTAGCGAAGAGTCGGCCGTTGGCGCGAGGCGCACTGGTAAGTAATACCGCGATGATTCGCTACAATGGCGCCGCGCTTTGGGCGTTATCAGATGCCTGGAAGGTGCAGCGTTTCTTTCAGGACACTTTCAAGAAGCCTTTGCCAATCGCTGTGTTTGGCCAGGGCAGCATCCACGATCGCTGGCGGCTGGATCATCACAACGCAATGGACATTTCGCTTCATCCCGATGGTACCGAGGGTCAGGCGTTGTTAGGTTTTCTGCGGGCCAACGGCATTCCTTTTTTGGCGTTTCGGCAGGCGATACCAGGCACGGCTACGGGTCCGCATATTCACATCGGCCGGCCGTCGCATCGTTACTAAACTGATGTAATGTCCGACATGCTTCAGCTTGTCGAGGAGACGGGTAACATTGAACGCGCGTCACACCATTCAAGCTGGTTGATATCTGGGTTGCAAGAAACCTATCACTGCGACCTGCTCGCAACTTCGCTTATTGAGTTGTGACCCAACCTACGACAAGCTAAAGCATGTCGGACAGCCAGCCGCAAGGAATGGGAGGTAAAGTGTACCGGAGACTATTCACAACAGCCGTTGTTGTTGCCAACGCACTTCTCTTCGCGGGGACCAGCAACGGACAGGTGAAGACAAACGAAACACACAGCATGTCGCTCACCCAACCACAGGCTTCGCACTTTGCCCAGCTGGCACTGAAATGTGTCAGTCGCGAATACCCAAACAAGCCGGAGCACGTTTTGAACGACAATGAGGACGTGCAGAATCCGAAGGCGTTACATCCTGCTTTTTACGGCTGCTACGATTGGCATTCATCAGTTCATGGCCACTGGATGCTGGTGCGCCTGTTGCGGCTTTTTCCAAATCTTCCGGAGAGCGCCGACATTCACCGGAGTCTGGGTGACAATCTGCGCGAAGAAAATATCCGCGTCGAAACGGCTTACCTGAAACAAAAAAACCGGCAATCGTTTGAACGAACTTACGGTTGGGCGTGGCTCTTGAAGCTTGCGGAAGAACTGTCTTTGTCTGAGGACGCGGACGCAAAAGTTGTGGGCGCACAACCTCAAGCCTTTGGCTGACGCCCTCGTCGAATCGTATATGGCGTTTCTGCCAAAGCAGACCTACCCGATCCGCACGGGCGTTCATCCGAACACTGCATTTGGACTTGCGTTCGCTTACGACTACGCTCGTACAAGCGGAAACGAAAAACTCGCGGCGTTGATTTCTGAGCGGAGCCGCACTTATTTTGGCAGTGACCAAAACTATCCGGGCGGTTGGGAACCGGGTGGCGAGGATTTTTTCTCGCCGGCGTTGATGGAAGCTGACTTGATGCGCCGCGTCATGAAGCCTGCAGAGTTTCGCAAATGGTTTGATTTATTTCTACCGCAACTCAGCCGCGGCCAACCGGCAAGTTTGCTGAAGCCCGCCATTGTTACCGACCGCAGCGATCCAAAACTTGTTCACCTCGATGGTTTGAACTTGAGTCGCGCCTGGTGCATGCGTAGCATCGCCAGCGCCCTGCCGGCGAGCGATCCCGCGCGTATGGTTTTGGTGAATTCCGCAAAAGCGCACGCTCAGGACGCACTGGCGCATGTTGCCAGTGGCGACTACGCCGGCGAACACTGGTTGGCGTCGTTTGCGATCTATTTGCTTTCGACGCCCGAGCCCTGAATGCAAAGTTGAAATGATTTGTTCACCAACGAGCACTGATAACTGCGAAATGATTTCTACCAGAGAAAAGAAAATGTTCAAGTCAATTTTTACCATAGGCCTGCTCGCCTTGACGCTGGCTGCTTGCTCAAAGAATTCGGCGTCAGTTCAGTCTCAAACCCCAGAAACCGCAAACGCGAACAAATCTGGCTCAGGAAACATTGGCGGTGGGAGTTTTACGTCCAAAGTTCCCACCGGTTGGGTTGCTGAGAAGCCAAGTTCCGACATGCGCTTGGCGCAGTACAAGTTGCCAAAGGCCGACGGTGACGGCGAAGACGCACTGTTGGTTCTTTACTTTTTTGGCAAAGGACAGGGAGGAACTCCGGAAGCAAACATCGAACGCTGGGTGGGTCAAGTCAAACAACCCGACGGCTCCGATTCGAAGGACAAAGCTAAGCTTGGCAAACTGACCGTTAATGGCTTGCAAGTTAGTACTGTCGACGTGAGCGGGAACTATTCCGGAGGAATGTCAGCGGACAGCGCTCCTCACGACAGCAAATCGATCTACCGTTTACGAGGCGCAATTGTAGAAACTCCAGGCGGTTCATACTTTGTGAAACTTACCGGTCCGGAGAAAACAGTCAACCACTGGGACCAGGCTTACAACGATTACATCAATTCTTTCGAGTTCAAGTGAGTTTCCTGATGATAGAAATTATGTGCCCACTTGCCTGAAATCGACCCGAAACCGATTGTCCTTTACGACGGCGTTTGTGGACTCTGCAATCGCCTGGTTCAGTTTCTTCTAAAACACGACTACAACGACAACTTTCGCTTTGCCTCGTTGCAAAGCGAACTCGCAAGGGCTCTGCTGACTCGTCACGGCAAAGACGCCGATGATCTCGATACAGTTTACGTCGTTGAGAGTTATGGCCTTTCCGACGAGGCTTTGTTGGCGCGTTCCGACGCGATCCTTTTCATGCTCATTAAGCTCGGCGGGATTTGGAAATTCGCAGGAGTAGGGCGTGTGCTGCCGCGAGGCCTGCGGGATATGGTTTACAAGTTTGTGGCACGCAATCGTTATAGCGTTTTTGGCAAACACGAGTCGTGCATGTTGCCTGAACCAAAACACCGCGGCAAGTTTTTGGATCAGGGGATTTAAAACAACGAGGCCACGCGCTTAAAGCACGTGGCCCCGAGGAAAGCTAGTGTGCGCCTACCTTCGCTTGCGCGAAGTAGCTCGCAGTCTTCGTACTTCCTGCTGAAGTTGCTCGATCTGTTTCTGTTGCTCCTTAATGGCGTTGAGCATCGTCCACATGATTGGATCACTATTGACCAGCAAGTATCCTCTATCGTTCTTACTCACGGCTTCTGGAATGACTTTTTGCAACGACTGAGCGCCGAACCCGATCTGTTCTCCCTTTAAGTTAATTCCCATGGCGTTGTTCTGGAGATACTCGTAGCGGATCGGTTGTAACTGCATCAGCGCTTTGAGTCCGGTGTTGAACCTGCCGTTAATCTTCTTCAGGCGTTCATCCGAAAACACCGCCCACGTACCACCTCCGGCTTTGCTGGCATTGCCATTAACCGACAGCAATTGGTCGGGAGTGTTAGTCCCAATCCCGACGCGGCCGCCGGCTGGCTGGAAGGCGATGTCCGCAGTCGACGCACCACCACCCTGGAATGCGTAAATTCTAAAATTGGTATTGCCGGTGGCCGTGCCCGTTTCGAAAGCTAAGCCACTGCCGACGGTACCGTTGTAATCGTTCGTCGTCATGAGCGTATGCAATGTTGAGCCTACAGCGCCCTGAACTCTCAATTGATAATTGAGCCCGCCCGATCCGGCAGTACCAATGTTAACGTTGCCGTTGGCATTAATGTCGAGACTGCTGGTTGGTGCGCCGGGCCTAATGCGGAACGGCAAACGTGAACCAGCGGTAACATCGCGAACGAAAAAGTTTGCTTCGTTGCCGGCGATGTCCCAGGTCTGGGCCGTGAAGCCGCCGCTGTTGTTTTGTTCCAGACGAATGGCTGGAGTGTCGGTGGTGTTTGCGTGGACATCCAGGACTGGCGTGGCCGTTCTTAAACCCACTTTGCTGTTGCTGCCAACTTTGAGGGCGTTTGCCGCAGCGCCGGCATCCACTTCAAATACAATCGTTCCGGTTTCGGAATTGCCGGTTGCCCCCTGGTCCACGAAGGAGAGAAAACTGGCGCCCCCGTTCGCAGAGCTATTCGCGCGAATCTGCCAGTTGTTGGTGGCAAAACCGGCGCCGGTGCTGGTGTCGTCAAACTGAATTCGATCGTTGTTTTCTTTCGTGCGGATTGTGTCGAAACCAAAAACTTCGCCGTTAACGCAGTCGAGACCGACACAGGCACTTCCCTGGACGATCAGGTCGTCTGGGATCACCTGATCAGGCATGAAGAAAGTGGGCAGGTGATGCAGTTTGAATCCACTGGCAGGCCGGGCACGGCGCGGTTGTTCAACGTAGCTGACCCGCTGTCGAGACTCTTCCATTGGCCCAGCGACATTAATTGAGCCGTTTGAGACCGAGAAACTTCCGGACTGAACCAGGCCGGCGGCCGGCCGGATGCGTGCAGCTCTTACCTCTTCCGGATCATCGTCTTTGCCACGAGACGCAATGAGCTTCTGTTTAGCTGCCAACGACAACACCGGGCTCAAACGCAATTCATAAGAGTAAACACCATCAGGCAGGCGCTCGCCTTTTTTATCGGCAATTGAGAATTCTGGAGCACTGCCGGCGCGGAAGTCGCTGCGAAACGCGCGACCGTCGGGCGCCACAACAGTCAGTGTCCCACCGGAATTGGCTGCGGCTACGTCCCATCTGACATTAGATCCGGAAGCGCTCATAGCGGCGAGTTTGTTGCTATCCTCTGCCGTTTGCGCGGCGGCGGAGATTAGAAAGCAGAGGATGATGAGAAAGGTCGTTAGTACAGAGAGTAAGCATTTTCGCGTATTCATTTGAGGGATCTCCTTTTAATCGGCATGAAGCCAATTCGCTAAGGGTGAATAAGTCTGGCTTTCCTGAGGGGGGTTAGAAAGAAGACTCATGCGGCAAGGAACTTGAGGACTTGGGTATAACAATGGTGGGCCAGCGTGTCAAGAAAATTGGCCCACCGGGTACTGATGCATTTTCAACGTTAAACTGGAGCCGCCGATTATGAATAAGTCCGGCAGGCTAACACAAAATCAGAACCGGGAGCCGTAGCGACCGGCGGAAGATTCAAGTTCTTTCAAGGATTCTTGCGGTTATGTTTATTTCAAAGTTGAGTCTTTGGCCGGTCGCTACGGCTCCCGGTTCTGATTTTGTTTTTACTCGTCTGAGGTCCGAGTCAAACTGCATCAGTACCGGCCCACGGGTATTGTAGGCTTAGTCAATTGCGGGTGGATGTTGACTTTCTCCCGGTACGAAGGTACTGGGTTCTTGTCCTTCAATCAGGTGATAGTAGTGTCCTGCGGCCAACTTCTTGATGGACTGTGGTTGGCCGCCCGGCCAATAAATGATCAACTCATCGATTGCCTCAACGTTTCCCAAGCCAAACAGCACGCGCAAGTCGTTGATTGAGAGATAGCTGCTGGATCCCATGATCTGGCGTTGAATTGTCCGGCTTCCGATGCGCGCACTAAGGCGTGTACCAATTGCGCTGCGATTTGTTTTGCGCCCTTCGAGCCACAGACCAACAAACTTACCCAGCCGCTTGGTAGCATTAAGACCAATTTGCGCATTGCCGCCGTTGTTGTTAATCACAAAATCCAGATCGCCATCGCTGTCCAAATCGCCTATCGCCAAACCACGACTGACCTGTTTGTCGGCGAGCGCCGGTCCGGCGACATCGCTTACGTCCACAAATTGTCCGCGCCCGACATTTTCGTAAAGCGAATTCTGCTGAGCGAAAGTTACAGTGGCACTGCGTTGGTCGATATTGTCCTCGATGTGGCCATTCGCCACGAGCAAATCCTCATCCCCGTCATTGTCCGCGTCGAAAAGGTCGACGCCAAACTTCAGGCGCGCCCGCGCACTCGATCCTACACCGGATGCATCGGAGACTTCCCGAAACAACATGGGCGACTCCTGTCGATAAATACTGGTGGTCTCGGTCTGAAAATTTGTAACCACAATCTCGAGCAAGCCATCGTCGTTTAAGTCGCCGATGTCAGCGCCCATGCTGCCCTGTTCCAGGCCTGTATCGCTGTAAGCCACACCCGCAAGCGGAGCGACGTTCTTAAACTTTCCGTGGCCATCGTTAATCCACAGTAAGCCGGGCGTGAGGTCATTGGCCACGAAAACATCCTGATCGCCGTCAAGGTCGAGATCACCCAATGCCAGCGCTAAACCCTTCCCGGCTTCCGCCGTTATGCCAGAAGACTCGCTTACGTCGGTGAAAGTGCCGTTGCCGTTGTTCCGGAATAAACGATCGGGTACTGCATCGTACACGAGCGGGGCCGAATAGATATGAATGCCGCTAAGATAAGTGCGTACTGCGTTCGCCGGCGTGTAGTCGATATAACGTTCGACAAATAAATCCAGATCACCGTCGTTATCGAAATCAAAAAAACCGGCGCTTGTACTCCAGCGACCGTCAGCCTTGATGCCCGCTTTGTCGGTAACGTCCTCAAAATTCCTGCCTGTGTTTCGGAGCAACACGTCGCGATCGCGATAGCTAGTCAAAAACAAATCGGGCCAGCCGTCGTTGTCGTAATCGCCAACAGCTACGCCCATGCCATAGCCCGGACTGGGCAAATTCCAGCTTTCGGTTTGATCGGTAAAATGTCCGCTGCCGTCGTTAATGAAAAGCTTGTTCAGCGCGTTTGACGGACGTGAGGTGGCTTCGATTGCGCCGCTGTTTATGAAGACGATGTCGGGCGCTCCATCGCGATTTACATCAACCAGGGCGACGCCGCTGCCCATTACCTCGGGCATCCACTTATTTTCAGTGCGGGTCGGCTGGTGCTGAAAAACAATTTTCGACTGCTGAGTGCCGTCTTCGAAGTGGAGCGCGGTGACGAGTTTTGCTATTGCCGCTGCGTGTTCGCTGCGGTTAGGCGCGGTCTGGCAAGCCGCGATCAAAAACAATGCCGTGCAGAGCGCTGCCCAACAACGGTAATCTCGAATTTCTGATTTTCGAAACTTTGGCAAAATCAAAATAGCGAGTGTCTCAAAAAAAATTAATTTGGTTGCTGCGGCGCTGGCTTTGCCGCTTCGCTAAACGCCGTCTGCGCTTCCACGTTGCGACCCAGCGCTTGATAGGCCTGACCGAGATACTGATAGAGCACTTGTCTTTGCTGACTCTCCGGATCTTCCCGCAGCAGATCCTGGGTGAGGCGCACGACGTCTTCGTAACGATGCTCGCTCCAGGCCAACTCAAGTTCTCTTAATTTGCTGGCCATGCGACTCAGTCGCGCGCGTTGCGTCGTTTGACGTGCCAGCGCCTCAGTTGCTTGCCTCTGGTTATCCTCAGCCTGTTTGGTATCGCCAGTCTTTTGGTAAACGCGACTCAAGGCCCCGTAGGCGGGATAGTAATCAGGCTGAAACGTTAACGAGAGTTTTAAAGTCTCGATAGCCTTCTGAGGATTGTTCTCATAAAAATAAATCAAGCCGCGTAGCATTACATCTTCAGAACGCTGGGCAGCCACTAGCGAACTCCACACACGATCAAACATGCGGGCAGCGTCATTGAATCGGTTCAGATGATAAAGGCTGCGTCCGGCCAGAGCGTTTAATTCCATGTCAGACGGGGCTGCCTCGGCCGCAGGCTCTGCCTCGTTCACCGCATCCTGATAGTGACCAATGGTTAGGTACGCCGTAGTCAGTAAGATTTTCTCTTCGCGGGAGCGTTCAGATTTGGGGACACTGGTTAACAACTGCGCTACACCGTCCCAATCCTTCCAAAGCACCAGAGCATTTTCCAGTGCCTGGCGCACCGGCCTGGCAGCCGGATATTTCAGGTTGAGCTCTTTCAGAGTCGCCATGTCCTGCTCTGAGATTCTCTGTACCTGAGCCAGCGTGATCGAGATCCGGCGCAATTGACTCGTGGCCGTCGCGTCATTCTCGAAAGCAGATGTTTGCGACTGCTGCTTGTTTTCACATGCCGCCGCACAGCTCAAAAGAATTGAGACGAGCAGGGACCCTAACCAGCGATTTTTTCGCTGGTCGACACGCGTATTTGAAAAGATGGAACGGATGGAGGGCGATCGCAGCGGCCGTACTCTTCTGAAGCAGATTCGGTTAATGTGAAGAGCAAGATGGGCCATGCGCTAGTTAACAAGGCGGTCGCTCTGGAAATGTTGGTGCTCCCGGCGCGATTCCAACGCGCGACCTTCCGCTTAGGAGGCGGACGCTCTATGCAACTGAGCTACGGGAGCAGAGCCGAGCTTGTGCTTGGTTCTTTGTACTTTGATATTTGTTCGCTGGCAAGTTAGTCGTACAAATTGGACGCCGAGTAAGAAGCACCAAGTACCAAGTACAAAGCACGCTTCTACGATTGATACTTAATCAACGAGCGCACATCGTATCGTTCCAGCTTCTGGCGACCGGGCAGGAATTCAAGCTCGACCACAAAGACGAGACCCACCACCGTTCCGCCCAGCCCTTCAACCAAATCGCAAACGGCTTTTGCAGTGCCGCCCGTAGCTAACAGATCATCGGCGATGATAACCCGATGACCATTGCCCACGGCGTCACGGTGAATCTCCAGTGTGTCTTGCCCATATTCCAGGTCATACGAAATAGACGCACACTCGGCCGGCAACTTCTTTGGCTTGCGCACCGGAACGAAACCGGCGCCAAGGTGATAGGCCAGCGCCGGCGCGAAGATAAAGCCGCGCGCCTCCACGCCAATGACGGTGTCCACTTTTTCGCCTTCGTATTCCTTAGCCAAGGCATCCACCGTTTTTCGCAAACCCTCAGGATGCTTGAGCAGCGTGGTGATGTCGTAAAAGTTAATGCCGGGCTTGGGGAAGTCCGGCACTTCGCGAATCAATTTTTTCAGATCGTCCATTTTTTCAGTAATCAATCGTTATCTTTCAATTCTAAAACTTCCATAGTTTCCGCTGGGCTCGAGATCGATTTCTTCAACTTGCTCAACGCGCGACCATTGTGGTCCCGTCACCAGATCCTTCTTGAATTCCTCGACTTCTTTCGCCGGTCCTTCGGCAATCACTTCGACACTGCCATCGGAACAATTCCGCACGTGTCCAAAAACTTGATGACGCGCCGCAGCGCGTTGAGCGAAAAATCTATAACCCACTCCCTGCACATCACCGGTAATCAAAAACTTCCTGGCTATTCGCATCGCAATTGATCACATGCACTTGAAGACTTTTCCGGCGCTTCCGCGTTTCAGCGTAAAAGTATCGAGGTCCTCGTTAGAACCAGCTAACCTAACGGTAAGTTTCATCGTGTCGCCCTTGATAGATCCTGTATAGACGGCCGGCTGCTGCGCATCTGTGTCATCCTGCCGCATCGGGCCGGGACGCTCACGTTTGAAGAATCCTCGCCACGAAAACACACCCTTGCTGTCCATCGTCAGTGGACCCGTGATGGTGCCATTAGCGCAGTCGTAGTCAACGGTTGCAGTCCGGGGGCCAACCTCTATTCTGATGTGCATACCGCCCCACGTTCCTAATGCCAGACGTTTTGGCTGGCGCGGTTTTGAAACAACAAGGCTCCCCGCCAGCATCACTATTGAAACCATCGCCAATAACTTCATGACCATAATTACTCCTAACTATTTTCAGTCATTGTAACGAAGGCAGGGGCATAACGCACCCGAGTACTGACCTACGGACAATCGGCAATTGGAGCTTTGCTGAGTTGTGTCTAAATTGTAAAAACCCACGCGCCGGCGTTGCTTTCGACCCGAGGATTCGTGCTAATCTTTATCTGTTCCTGCCCTGTTATCTCACTTACTTAAAACCGGCTCCATATTGGTCGAGTGAGGTAACTATGTCTTCAGCTGTAGCCCCAGCCAAAACCACTACTAAGATCCTGGTAATTGAAGATTATTCAGATACACGCGAACTGCTTTCTGTCCTGCTTCGCCAGCACGGCTACGATGTAGTCGAAGCGGAAGACGGTCTGGAGGGTTTACTCAAAGCAGGTTGGGTTTATCCCGATCTGATCATCATGGATCTTTCTTTACCGGAGATGGATGGCGTAGAGGTAGCTCGCCGCATCCACGAGCAGGCCAAACTTTCGCACGTGCCAATCTTCGTGGTTAGCGCTTACCTGACGCGGGCGGTCGTCGATGATGTTCGCGCCGCCGGCTGCGCCGAAGTGTTTCCGAAACCCTTCGACGCAGGCGAACTTTTAAAAAGAATTGAGGCAGTTCTGCCTCGCAACAACAGTAACTAATTCAGCCGCCGGTCCAGCGAAATCGCGCGGATGGCAGCTCCCAGCTCGAGCTGCCGTCTGGCTTTTTCTTCCGTGACTGCGCGGCGCTCTTTTTCCAGCTGATCCAGGCGGCCCTCCTGCTGATCAGCCTTTGCCACATAACGCACGACCAGTTGTTTGGCTTCGGCGGTGTCGGTGAGTGCCTTGATGTTCTCACGTAAACGTTCCTGGTCCTTCCCAATTTCTTCCGCTTCTTTGTCGATTTCATGAAGCCGCGTTTCAGCGTTCGCAACTTTGTCTTTAAGCGCGATGAGTTCTTCCAGCGCAGCTCGGCTCTTATCGTCGATGTACTTCCGCGCAATGAAAAACTCCAAATCCTTTCGCGTAAAGTTTGTTAGCTGATAGGTATCGCGGTACTCACTCCGTTCGACCACGGGGAATTCCACTTTTTGGTGAGGCTGGAGGGAAACGCGGAAGCGGTAGTAATTCTTTGTCGTGGTAACGAAAGCATGATTGTCGGGGGTTGTGCCGGTGTCATTAGCTTCCGGGCTAGTTTTATTATCGTCCTTTAAGTTAACCGGTTGATTGCCTGCCGCCGCCAACTCCCAATTATTGCTTTCGTCGCGCGGGTGTTCGATGTAAACGATTCGCGGCTTATCGGTCTGATTTACGAGCGTATAAACTTTTTGTCGGGTGCTGTAGTAATGCGCTTCGATTACGCCGTTAACCGCCCGCACCAGAAAAGTTGGTTGTCTGTCTTCGCCGTCATCATGCGCGTTAACAAGCGTGCCGAGGTCCAGAGCGAACGAAACAAGCCTCTCCTCATTCGGCTTCAAGCGTTCCAACAAGGCCTCACCTGCATACGCATCGCCGTCAAGTACTGTCAGCGAACCATCCTCAAGCGTGAGCGGTGAAGTATTTTTCAAGAGCATGCCACCCAGTGGTCGCGAAGGGGATTCGTTTTCATCGTCGTCGTCCGCACGTCCCCGATAGATAGAAACTCGTTCACCTTCCATGCGAGTTTGCAGGATTGGAATTAACGCCGAGCGATCCCGCAGCACAGTCACCGGCTGATCAATGTGATATTCAAAAAGATCGCCAATCCCGTTTGCGGAAGTATTAGCCTGGACTCCAGATTCGTGATGCGACAGCAAATCACCGATCGATTTTCGTCGACTGTTATTCCTGGCGCCGTTCACCGACACAGAAAATGCCAGGGAATCCGCTCCCTGTGTTGGTAATTGCTGAATGGCGCTGCTGGTGACTTCCACTGACGAGGAGTCGACGACCGTGACTGATTCTGAGACGCCGCCCACCTCGAGTCTTAGGTCGTACCTGGAATGCTCGCTCGGTTGTACCCGCAGATCCGTTACAAGATCTTTGAAGCCGGGTGCAGAAACTTTCAAGGTGAATTTGCCTGCCGGGAGGATTCCGGAATGATATACGCCGTTGCTGTCAACGGTAAGACCTAAGGTCTGTTGCGTGGCAACATTTGTCAGCGTAAGTCTGGCGCCAGGAACTACCGCCCCGTTTGGATCGGTAATCTTGCCGTGCAACTCGCCGGTTTCGCCAGAACCTTCCTCGGCGGGCTCGTACATTTGCGGTTTGAGATTCAAGTCGTCCTGGAGCGGCACGACGGGACGGTAACGGTAGACTGGGTTTTGAATCGGCTGAATGAACGAAACCGGCGTACCCGAAACAAGCGACAGCTCAATCCCGTTCCAGTCTTCTTCGCTGACATTGTCTACAATCGCCCAACCTTGAAAGAAGGGTTTCCCGGTCGTGTCCAGAACCACGCGGTAAGTTGTTTTCCAAATCGGAGCGGCGATGGTGTAGCTCACCACTAACTCGCGTTCGCCGGCACCGTCAGAAGTGACCACGATTGTTTTTGCGTCACGCCGTCTGGCTGAAGCGGCAGCGTGCGCAAATTCACTGAGGTCGCGCCGCGATCCTTCATCGGCAAGTTGCACCGAACGCACTTCACTGAGCTCGAACGCTGCGAGCGCACCGCCATCCGAAGCCAGAACCAGACGATGAGTGACGGTTGCAGGCTTGTTAATTTCAGTTTGGGAACGTTGGGCTTCGACGGTCAACACCGAACCAGTCACGGTGCGCGTCGCTGTCGTCACAATTACCCGCGCACCCTGGAGCTTACTCAGCACCCCGGCTAGTCCTCCGCCGCTGCTGCCGTCGGTGGCGGCCGATATTGCAAAAGGTATTTCGTTCATTCGTGCCGAGGCCGGTTCGGATGAGTTGTAACTAACAGCACCCACTCGGCCCTTGCCGAGATCGATTACCACCATCGACTTGAGAACGTCGTCAACCTGCGATTGCTTGAAAGAAAGACTAACCTCTGCGTGGTTTCTGATGAGGCCACGTCGCTCGATGTATGCAACGCCATTGCTGTAAAGAATGACGCGGCGAATTGGCAAAACGCTTGACCATTGGTTTGCATCGCTACTCCGTCTTCCGGTCTGCGAATGTTTTGCAGCGGGCAACAAACGGCCCGGAGACAGGGTCGCGCTTGACGCGGGTGAACCTCGGCGATGGTTTCTCGCGAGTTGGCGTCCTTGCGCGGCAACCTCGACAAACTGGCTGGTAGTCAGGGAGAACAGAAGAGTGAGCAATGCGGTTTTCATGGTGACCTCCAAAAGCGAAAGAGTGTTGATGGGGAGAACGCTTCGGAGGGGAGACTGATTTTTTGGCTTGGTGGGAGACGGCTGGTAATGCTGGAACCGAGAGACTGTTTTCGGAATCCGAATTAATGGATGCCGAAAGAGGCTGAAGTGGTTGCTGTGTGAAGGTTCGCGTAGGAGCAGGGTGAGCCCGCCTTATGTCGAAGAGCTAAACGCTCAGGAGGGAAGAAAGCCATCGACTCCACGCAAGACGAATTCAGAACTGAGGAGCGCAGCGACCAGCCAAGGCGTCAACTGGCGCAATGTGGTGAAAAAGGCAAGGACTTAAAAACCCGCTGAACGTCGTTGAGTCCTTGGCTGGTCGCTGCGCTCCTCAGTTCTGAATTTGTGTGGCAGACGTTGACGCCTTTCAGTATGCCGATCCGTAGCCGGGAGCAACGCCCACGTGTCAGTGCCGGGAATTCATCCTATGTGACCGTATCCTCTAGCTTGTCGCGGCGCTCCGACAAACTTCAAGTTTATCGGACATTCTCAGGTAGCAAGGCGAACTTTCCCTCACTTTTTTCGGTTACAAAATTCACCTTTCTTTAGAAGAAGGACTCGAATAACACTATCTTTTAGAAAAGGGGTACGACTGGATTTCGCCGTTGCTGCGTGAATCTGACGAAGCACGTCTGACTCACCGGCCGTGATATCGGAAAAACAACGTGATTTTACCTCGACCTCAGACGCGAGGTTGATTAGCATGGGGGGCCTCAAGGTTGTCTTTACCAAAACGGAAAGTTAAGCCGGCTGTGAACAAGCAGGTCAAAGCGAAATTAAGCGCAGTGAAAGACTTCTTTGCCGGTCGACCCGGCGAATCCTCAGAGGAGATTGACGCTAATGCCGGCCGCGAAGAGATCAATTCCGAACTTCTGGCTGTGATGGCGGAGCTACCTGCGCTGCAAGACGACACTTCGAACCTACCAGCGGGATCAAGCGAAACGGAAGAAATGTATCAAGCAAACGACAGTGACAACGAAACGAGGGAACTCCAGCCAGACGACGACAAGAGCGCGCCTCAAGTTCTTCTGGACGAGAGTTATTTTGAAGACACAGTAGAGAGTCTGCGGCCTGGACGTTCGTCAGCTGAACGTGCCGCAGCGGCACGGGCGCTTGGTTTGTTTGCCAGTGAGCGTGCCACTCCGCATCTGATCGCCGCCAGCTTTGATGATGACGCGGAAGTGCGTGCGGCTGCCGAAGAGGCACTTCGTCAGATTAGTCAGGCCGCAGCGGACGGAGTCACTCCTCAATTCGCTCCAGAGAAATCTACCGCGGACGAACCTGGCGAAACGGCCGCCGCTGTTCCGCCGAGCCTGGAAAGGGAAAGCTTGCTCGAAACATTAGATTCAATTGCCGATCAAGCTGGAGCGGTCGGACCCCCTGAGCTCCCTGGCCGTACTTCAGAGTTGGCGGTCGCAGAGGAAACTGAAACTCCTGAGCACGCTGCAACTGTCCAGGCTCTATCGCCAGAAATTGCGGCGTCCGATGAAATTGCCGGCGACGAAGATTTGCGCCGTGAAGAGCAAGCGGTGAAAGAGCAAATCGGCGCAGTGAACGAGCAGATTCTCGGCGTGGTTGCCGCCATCAAGGAAGCAGAAAACGAGATCAGTTGGCGAACCGAGCGAGAGAATCAATTGCGCGCTGAAGCAGTGGCGCGACGCCTTGAAGAAGAAGCGCTACGAAAGCGAGCTGATGAGGAAGCGCAAGCGCAACAAGCACAGGAACGCGAGGCGCTGCTTGCCGAGCAGGAGGCGCGACTAAAAACGCACGCTGAAGTTCAACGGCATGCTGCAGAAGAAAAAGAACTTCGACTGCAGCTGACAACTCTTCAGAGTCAAATCGCCGACGTGGCCCGTCGCCGACACGAATTTGAACTGTCTCAACAAGAAGCAGCGCAGGCAGCTAAGCAAGCTGAAGCGATGCGTGTTCGTGATGAGTCCAAAAATCTTCATGAAGCAGAGCTCGTAAACTTACGTGAGGAAGAGGAAACTCTGAAGCGAGCCGCCGAAGACTTGCGGCAGCAGCAGGCGCAGCTTCGTATAGACATCGAACATTTGCGAGAAGCTAATGAGCAGGTTGCCAAACAACGCGCTGAGGTGGAGGCTGCGCGCCAGAAGGCTGACGCTGAAAATGAGGAGTTTGGACGCGCCCAATTGCGAATGCGGGAAGCGCAACAAGCCCGCGTTCAGGCTGAGCAGGAACGTTCTGAGATAGAAGCCGAAATCAATCGCCAACTTGAAATTCACAAGCGTAGCCTCGAAGAAACACGTCAGCGGCAACAACACGAGCGCGAGCGTCTCGAAGAGGAAATTCGCCTGCAAGCGGCAAAAGAGAAAGCACAATACGAAGAAATGCAGGCAATGAAAGCCAGAGCGGAGGCCGAGTCGAACAGGCTGGCCGAGGTAGAGCGACACCTTGAGTCTGAAATCGATAGCTTGCGCATAAGCGATCTGGATACGCGGCGGAGAATTGAGGACGCCGAAGCCAAACGACGCGCGTCAGAAGAGGCATACCGGTTAATTGCCGAGAAAGTCCAGCGCACCGAAGCTGAGGCACATGCGCGGACAAAAGAGGAAGAACAAATCCTTGCCAAGCTTGAAAACGAAAGGCGTCAGGTTGCCGTTGAGGCCCAATCGCGTGCCGAACAGGAAAAGAGAATTAGAGACGAGATTGAAATGTTTCGCCGCCTCGAAGCAGAAGAGCGGCCGCGCATCGAAGCAGCTACCTTGCAGTTGGCCGAAATAGAGAAGCGAGTACTGGAACAGAAGGCGCGGTTGCAGGAACTTTACGAGGCCCGGTCAGTAGCGGAGGAGCAACTCCGAACCGGCGAATTCCACGAACCGCAGCCAATCCACCAGGCTGAGGTTTTTGAGCCTTTGCACGTTACGCCGGAAAAAGAAATGCCGGCTCAACAGTTTGCCGGTGATGCGGGTTCAATTGAAATGGTCGAAGACATTCCCGCCGGAGCTAAGACTGTTTCGCCGACCATCTCCACCTATCTCACTAGCATCGATCCCTACAAGCGGGCTGCTGCTGTCGCCGAGCTGGCGCGTTCGAAATCTCCCGACGCCTTCAATCGCATTGCCGAATGCTTCGACGATCATTCGACCCACGTTCGTAATGCCGCCGCGCGAGCGCTTCGCAAGCTTGAACCATCACGCACAGTCGATCTTTTCAATCGCGCGTTGGAAGGCGCCTCGCCGGAACGCAAACGTAACATCGGCGCCGCAATCGCCGGTTCCGGTTTGGCTGAGGAAGCGGTAAACAATCTCGCCGGCGAGAACAGGGAAGACACTTACAACGCGCTCTCGATGCTTTTTGTGATGGCAAAGACGGGTGAGGTTCAGCCGCTGGTAGCCGCGCTTGAAGCGCATCGCGATGATGAGATTGGGCGCGCGGTGAGTAAGTTATTGACGCTCAGTGGGCATCAGCCGGACTCGACGGCGAACCAGGAAAGCGCTGCTAAAGCTTCCGGCGGAAGTGACTAGTTTTCCTCTCCCTTTTGGGAGAGGTTAGGAGAGGGTCTACGGCGCTAAATCTTTCCTTTTTTCCGTTCGCCGCTGGGACGCGGTATTTAGATACAACTCGATTATCGAAATTCCGCCCGGCGCTATCCTGACCGTAACGACGTCTTGTTCGTTTCCACGTTTGATTTCCAGCTCCTTATCTTCATTCCACTCCAAAATTTTTCCCACTGAGTCCTGTGGAAAACTGATCTTGGTTGTGACGTAAGCGTTACGATCGACCAGCGCCATTCCCTCCTGCGGCTTGAAGACACCATTGTTGTTCAGCAGCGTGATCACCCAACCATTTTCGTTACGATTAATGAGGTACTCCACGTGGCCACTAACCCTAACTGGCGTCGCGTCGGCGAACACGTGGGCCAGCAGATGGGCTGCCAGTGGAGTCATTCGTTCGTCCTCTCCCAACAAATCTGGCACCGCAACGAAGAGAAGTTTGCCCTTGCCGACGTTGTTTACTGTGACAAGCGGATCACCCCCGGCAGCTTTCATCAGCGCAATAGCGCCTTTGAGTTCCAGTCGTTCATAGCGGAAAACCTGACCGTGAAGATCTTGGGTTGGCTCGCCGGGAGCCAGACATACAGCGTTGTGCGCTTCGCCTATCGCGCCCGTAAGGCGGACACCCAACAACTCAGGCGGCAGCTGTTTGATCTGGGAAGCGTTTACGACGACCGTGCCGCCGGAGCGAATGTAAGTTGTCAATCGCTGCACCCACTCCGTTGACCAATCTAAATGACCGCCAACCACTATGACGCGATAGGAATCAAGCGGACTTTGGACCTTGGACTTTGGACTTTGGACTTCGTCCGCAACAAGCACATCGAAAATATCGCCAAAGACGCCGTTAACAAATGCCTGCCGATCTCCTGACGCTGGTTCTCCCTCAACCACCAGTCCGGGGTAATAGGCGACGCCAAACAATTCTCGCAAGGCGCGATCGCCACTATTGATCTGTGAAACCTCGAAAGGCCAATGCGGGTAATCAGTCATGTCCCATCCATGAGCGGGATCGAGTAGAAAGGCAATCGGTGTGTAGGGCGTACCACGATTGGGGTGACGATCAACGAAATGCATGAACTCGTCCGTGATCCGGCCCAGCGGATTCAGTTGAAATTCGTGTTCGCCCGGCCCGGGTTTGAAAAACTGATCGAAGCCCTGCTCGAGGTAAATCGCAGAGGCGCCGGACATGTAATAAAAGTAGTAGCTTTTGCGATACCAAGAGAGTGACGGCCCCATGGTGGCGCCGTAACGCGTATGGAAAAAATTGTCAGGTCCGGCGAAGTTTTGTTGTTTGGTGAAGGTCGTTGCGGTGTCGCCAAAGGTGGGCGCATGATAATAAAGAAAGTTGCCGCCAAATTGGCGCGCCGCGCCGCGAGTGAAAGCGGTGCGCATCCCGAACATCGGCTGAACCGCGGCGGTCTCAAGGCCCAACAAACGAACGCCCCACTCGGTGAGCGCATGGGCAAATGAAGTGCTGGAAGTTGACTGTGCGGGAATGAGCTTGTCCCACATCGCGCCCGTGTCTACATGAAAAACTTTGGCCCACTTATCTGCAATTGCTCTCGTGTAGAAGTCTCGATGCGCTGCAAGCAACTCGCGACGCGACATCGCGCTTGAAATTTTTAGACTCGCCGGCGCTTGTTCCCAAACGTAGCCAACGCTCTCACCTGAAATCCAGCCCAGGAACTGGTTCTTGAATTCTCCGTTCAGGAGTTTCCAGGCGGCCTGTCCTTCTTCCGTCGTAAACGTAGCTGAGCCGTAGTTGATGAGTATCGCGAATGGCACTTTGGTTTCGCGCAGATAGCGGACAAAAGGACTGCCTTCTTTCAGATACTCCGGCAGGTTATTGATGTAGATAACCGGCGCCACAAGCTTGGAACTGAATAACGGCACGTCGCGCGCGCCGTTGTACTTCCGCACAAATTCCTCGATGGGCTCAGCATTGAAAGGATAAAGCGGACGCTCAGACTCGGGCTGGTCGTAAAGTTTCCAAAACTCGGTGCTTATGTTCCAGGGCATCAGGAAATCACGTCCGCCGAGCGGCTGACGCTGCCACTGTGACGGGGCCGTCGAGTTCATCGGTGGCGCCTGGGTAAGTGGCGAGAATTGAGTCCGAGTTCTTGACCACTCGCGCAAATAGCGCATGGCAGCGAAGTCGGGCTTTTGCCGGCCATCCGGAACGTATGCAAGGTCGTTTGTAAGAAGAATGCAGTCGACGTGACGCCGGGCCTCGGCAGATTTTTCAATTGCTATCGAGAGCTGGGCCTTACCTTTTGGCAAATCGGCTTCCGTTTTGTCCCAGGCGAACGTCCAGCCCCAGTACATACTTGTTTCATCGTGTGGATCGATGATGTCTTTGGTGCCGAACTCATGATGCAAGAGTTCTTGTGGTGAAGCAGTTTGAGTGAGGCGAATGACAAAGTTTTCTTTGCGATTCGCGAAATCGGCATAGCGGACCCAAACGCGATATTTTCCGGCGCGCGGTATTTCGAGTTCCTGATAGATCCGGGCGGATGATTCGTCGGCGCTAGCCGCGGCGGAATTCCATTCGCTTTCACCACCCTGCGACCATTCCGCTGAAACTCCAGGACCGTTGATGCCCCACCCGGGCGCCTTTGCTTGCGGCAAGCTCATCCACGAGGGGTTTTGCATTGGCTCGCCAGTACTTTTAGTCGCGAACCCGCGCATGTTCTCGGCTTCATACCAGAGGTACTCGAAGGGAGGGGACGCGGGGACAGAGGGACCCTGGGACGCGGGGAGAGACTGAGAGCTGACTGGATAAGAGCCGAGTTGGACTACAGTGATAACAAAAAGAATAGCTAGTGAGAAACGGCCTGTATTTAGCGCCCAGCTTTTGCCTGAAACTTGCTCTTCCTGATGGTCCACTGTTCAGGATGTTCTATCATTCGCACGAGTTGCGCAAGTATGCCATCGCAATCGCGATCTAGTTCGTCCGCGTCGGTCTTTGAGAGGTACCTGCAACGAAAGGCAAGTTCCAACCAAACGCGAGTCTCCTCTGCCTCTCCTTCTGAATCACTTAGCTTACTCACAAAATGTGCAGGATAGCGGCGCTTTCTCCATGCTTCGCCAATGTTGGTGCACACTGATCGAGACGAGCGCCGCATTTGGTCAGTCATCGAGTACGCTCTTCGGCAGGAAACAGCTTGGTCAATTCAAAGATTCGCATTGCGGCTTCAATAGCCGCGCGGTAGACACGAAGGTCCTTGTAGCTTCTGATGTTTTGCATTCATTGTGAGGGTGACCTTTCTCCAGTGGGAATATGCGGCTTGTCTGAGCGGTTCCTCTTGTTCTTTTCTCCGCGTCTCCGCGTCACATTGTCCCCGTATCAGTCTAACGCCCCCGCTCTTTAGCCCAAAGCATCGAGGCATTCAGCCAGAGTTCGCTGACGACAGGTGAACATCGGTGTGTCGCGCAAGGTGTAGGAGCTCGCTTTTGTCTCTCGTAGCTCCTGAACCAGATCAAGAAAATCGGCGGGGTTATCGGTCTCAAACGCCACGACGAATTCCTGATCATCCAGGCCGAAAGAGTAGGTGGTGTGAAGTTTCACCGAGCGGTATTTGCTGCCGATGCGGATGTGCTCGTCCATCATTTCCTGTCGCTGATCGGGCGTGCGGGAATACCACTCACGGGTCTTAACGAAGGGATAGACGAACAGGTAGTCGGATTTGCCGGGAACGATGTGCAGTCGATCTTCCACGTGAGTCGGATTGTCCTTGTCGATGTACATCGATCGCTTGGTCATGGACAAAAACGACTGGGCCGGCTCCAGGTACTTGGCCATCTGCGTGTGATTCAGTTTTGAGGTCATTGACTGAATCGGATCGAGTTCATAACCAATCCGCCAGATCATGAAATCAACGTTAGTACGAAGGCCGATTGTCGAGTAGGTATGGATCAGCAATTCGGGGCGAAAGGCAGCAACCGCAGCAACAAACTCTTCTTTAGATTCTTGCTTGGTTTTGTCGGCGAGTGTGCGCCATTCCGGGCGAGCATGATAGAAAGTGAAATTTACGAATTGCCGGGGAAGTTTTGCTTTCTGTTCCTCAAGTTCAATGCAATTAGGGGCCAAACGTAGCGAGCCTCTTGCTGCATTGCCAGGTTCCTTATCCGTACTCATTGCAATAACCTCTAGAGTTTTGAAAGAGAATTCGTCGGACCTGAACGTTAGAAAACTAAGTCGAAACTGAGTCGCAACTGAGTCGCACAAATATTCTGCCTAGTCTGATGTTGGTTTGCAACCGAGGAGAGCATGACCCGCTTGGATGAGCTCGCGCGTGAAAGCTGGCACAAAGTCAGTTTGGTGCTTTCTATTTTTCCTCCTGTTCGTGTCAGTTAGTGGTTTTCGTTTAGTGTGGTTTAGTGGTTATGGTGGCTTTGCCCGAAAAGTTGGCGGAACTGTTCTCTCTGTGCTGCCTCCGTGTTCTCTGTGCCTCTGTGGTGAATGAATTGCGCGAATAAACAACCACTGAGACGCAGAGAAGACGGAGGTGCCACAGTGAGGCGACGGGTCGGACTTTTTCGGGCAAAGCTGGTTATGGTTCTAGTTTTGCTCGGAGAAAAAGAGATCCACGAATAAACACGAACGGAAAAACAAATTACACGAAAAAGCACGAACGGTGCTGATGAACATGTATTAGGGAAGTATTCAACCCACACGTTATACTCAACCTTCCCCTAAAATTGGTCCGTGGAGAATAGTTCAATGAAACTTTGTGCCTTCGTGCTGGCAATCGGCTTTTCATTTCTTCTCAGCGGCTGCGGCCAATCAGGAAATCTAAATAGCGGCAACTCGCAATCGGCTGCGCCGTCGCCAAAGGCGACTGCCACACCCGACAAGTTTGCCTCGACGCGCGTCATCTACGCGAAACAATGCGTCGAATGTCACGGCGCGCAAGGCGAAGGCGGACTGGTAACGGTTGATAACAAGAAACTCAAAGTCCCCAGTTTCAAGGAAGGCCACGCGCTCAAACACACGGACGAGGATTTTGTCGATCAAATCCACGAGGGGGGCGACGGGATGCCGAAGTTCAAAGACAAACTGTCAGCGGAAGAGATCAATGGCCTCGTGGAGTTTATTCGTCACGAATTTCAAGGCAAGTGAACTTAGTTCTTTGAACTTTGTACTTTGAATTAGGTCGACTTCCAAAGGTCGAAGTACAAAGCACAAAGTTCCAGAGTCAAATTTACTATTCACTATTTACCATTTACTATTTACCCGCCCGTGTGCACCCGTAGCTCAGTTGGATAGAGCGTCTGACTTCGGATCAGAAGGTCGCAGGTTCGAGCCCTGCTGGGTGCACCACATTAACGTTGGGTTCCTACTCTTGCCTCATTCCTACTAGAAACGAAATCGAATCTGTTTAAGATTGTCAGTCATTGGGAAACGGAAATAAGATTCCCGTTGCTTCTCTCACACTTGTCGTCGGAGGATTCCTCATGGTCGGATTGATGCAAATCATGATTTACATGCTCGCGGTTTACCTTGTTTTCAAAGGCGTGGAGATTCTTCAGATCGCCCTAATGAGTCCGCGCCAGAACAGGGTGGGCGGCATCCTGATCGGGGTCGTCTTTATCGGAATTGCTGTGGCCGCTGGCATCGGTTTCAGCGTTTGGGCGGACAGCACTGCTCAGTCAATAAGCGATCGAATGAACAATGTCCCGGGCTTGCAGCGATAGCGGGCCAGCGGCGCGCTGGGCAGTTTAAGCTTTTGCGCCGGCAACATCGCTGAACTTGCGCTTTTCCATCGGCACGTAGTCGCGGGTGCGGTGTCCCAAATAAATTTGCCTTGGTCGCGCAATCTTCTGTTCCTTGTCTTCGAGCATCTCCACCCACTGCGCCAGCCACCCCGACGTCCGCGGAATTGCAAACAGCACCGGGAACATGTCGACCGGAAAACGCATCGCCTGGTAAATGATCCCCGAATAGAAGTCGACGTTCGGATAAAGCTTGCGCTTCACGAAGTACTCGTCTTCAAGAGCGATTCGCTCGAGCTCCACTGCGATGTCCAGTAACGGATCTTTCCCCGTCACTTCAAAAACTTCGTCTGCGACTTTCTTGATTATTCGCGCGCGCGGATCGTAGTTCTTGTAGACGCGATGGCCGAAGCCCATCAGTCGAAACTCGCCGGCCTTGACCCGCTTGATGTATCCCGGAACGTTGTCCTTTGAGCCAATCTCCTTGAGCATGCGCAATACCATTTCGTTAGCGCCGCCGTGCAGTGGACCATAAAGCGCAGCCGCCGCGCCCGCCAGCGCGTTGAACGGATCGGTCTCGGCGCTGCCAATGCCGCGCATCGCGCTGGCACTGCAATTCTGTTCGTGATCAGCATGGAGAATGAAGAGCACACTCAACGCCCGTTCCAGCACCGGGTTCGCCTCGTACTTCAACTCGGTGGTCTTGAACATCATGTTCAGGAAATTGCTCTCGTAACTCAGATCGTTATCGGGGTAGGCGTACTGCATGCCGATGCGGTGACGATAAGCAAAAGCCCCGAGCGTTGGGACTTTCGCAATCAGCCGGTAAATCTGTTTCTGCCGGCATTCCGCATCATGAATCTTTTTGGCGTCGGGATAAAAAGTTGAAAGCGCTCCCAGCGTCGAGATGAACATCCCCATTGGATGGGCGTCGTAATGGAAGCCGTCCATTACTTTCTTGATGCTCTCGTTGATGAACGTGTGATACGTGATGTTATACGTCCAGTCTTTCAACTGGGACTCAGTCGGGAGTTCGCCATAGAGGAGCAGATAAGCCACTTCGAGATAAGAACTCTGCTCGGCGAGTTGGTCGATGGGATAACCACGATACTCAAGAATTCCTTTGTCGCCGTCGATGAAACTGATGCGACTCTTGCACGACGCAGTGTTCATAAACGCCGGATCGTAAGTCATCAGACCAACGTCATCTTCCGACGCTTTAATCTGGCGCAGGTCAATCGCCTTGATCGCGTTGTTCTCTATCGGGACTTCGTACTGTTTGCCGGTGCGGTTGTCGGTGATAGTTAAAGTGTTGTTGCTCATGTGGTCACTTCGCGTTATTTAACGCCTAAAAGTTCAACGTCGAATATCAGGGTGGAATTGGCTGGAATGTCTGGCGGTCTGCCGGCTGCTCCATAACCAAGCCGCGGCGGAATTACAAAATGACGTTTGCCGCCAACTTTCATAGTCATCAATCCTTCGTCCCAGCCTTTGATGACCCTGCCAACACCAATTGGGAAATCAGCGGGGACGCCGCGATCAACCGAACTGTCAAACTTCTTGCCATTCTCCAGCGTGCCGGTGTAATGCACCGTTACAGTTTGTCCGACTTGCGGTGTCGCGCCCGTGCCGACGACCAGATCGGTATACTTCAAACCGGAAGGCGTCGTAACTTCAGCGCTGCTTGAGTAACGGTTGGCCACTAATTTCCAGCACAGTGGGATCCGAAGCTTGGAATTCACGTGACTTGAAGTCGCGGCC
>JADMIO010904369.1_pt1 | contig 49765 bp, 39 predicted proteins | sample 8958161 | NCBI WGS metagenome assembly JADMIO01 (sample SAMN16585339, study PRJNA669376) | soil metagenome | isolation source: Crop rotation soil | place: USA: Cullars Rotation, Alabama | collected 2011
GCGACAACTTGTCCACGTGGAATTCTAAGCTTAGGATCCCAATGTGCTGGAAAGTCTGGGACTCGCAAAATAAATTGGCGATTAGCGACTAGCGATTACGGGATTGGGGATTTGGGATCCGGGATTTTGGATTTGGGACTGGGGATTGAGCTGCCACAAAAATCGTCAATGCCAATCACCAATAAATCATCCGTCCCCAATCTCGAATCCCGGATCTCCAATCTCCATTCCCCGAATCGCTAATCGCTAATCGCCAATCATCGATTGTAGATCGTGATCCGCTTCAAAAACGTCTCCAAGCGTTTCGCCGGCATCGCGGCGCTCTCAAACGTTTCCTTTGAGATTGACGCGGGCTCCTGCCACGCGATCTGCGGCGAAAACGGCGCCGGCAAGAGCACGCTCGGCAAAATCCTCGCAGGCATCACCGAGCCGGACGACGGCGCTGTCGAACTCGACGGCCGGGCCGTGCGCTTTCGGTCACCGCGAGACGCCATCGCGGCGGGCGTGGCCATGGTGCATCAGGAGCTCGCGTTTTGCGACAACCTTTCCGTGGGTGAGAATCTTTGCCTCGGACAATTGCCGCGTGGCGCGCTGGGGTTTCTCGACGCCGCGGCGCTCCGTGCGCGGGCGATCGAGCTGCTGAGCGCGGTCGGCGCTTCGATTGAGCCGAGCCGCCGAATGGATTCATTGAGCGTCGCGGAACAGCAGCTCGTGCAAATTGCCGCGGCCGTGGGCGAAGGCGCGCGCGTCATCATCTTCGACGAACCGACGAGCAGCCTGGGTGAATCCGAGTCGGCCGCGCTCTACGCGCTCATCGGCCGGCTCAAGCAGCGCGGCGTAGCGATCATCTATGTGTCGCATCGCATGGCCGAGATTTTTCAGCTGGCCGATACGATCACGGTGCTGCGCGACGGCCAGCACGTGAGCACGACGCCGGCGAGCGCCATTGACGAAGCGTCGCTCGTGCAATTGATGATCGGACGGCGCATCGAGCAATACTTCGCGGCACACGCGCAGCAGCCGCGCGGGGAGGAGCTCCTGCGGGTGAACGGTCTCAGCTCTCCTGGGCGGTTCGCGGATGTGTCGTTTTCAGTACACGCCGGCGAAGTGGTTGGGCTGGCCGGGCTCGTCGGCGCAGGACGGTCCGAAATTGCACAGGCGATTTTTGGTCTCGATGGCGCCGCCACGGGTGAGATCTTCGTGCGCGGCACGCGCGCCGCCATCCGGTCGCCGCGCGACGCCATGTCTCACCGCATCGGCTTCGTTCCCGAAGACCGGAAACGCCAGGGCCTCGTGCTGTCCATGCAAACCGGCGAGAACGCCACGCTGCCGATCCTCAATCGCCTCTCGCATGCTGGCTGGATTGACGCGGATGCCGAAGGACGTGCGGTCAGTGAGAGCTTCGAGCGGCTGCAGATGCGCGCCGGCAGTGGGGCGGCCACGCTGTCGCTGTCGGGCGGCAACCAGCAGAAGATCGTGCTTGCGAAGTGGCTCGCCGCCAACAGCAACATTCTCATGCTCGACGAGCCCACGCGAGGCGTGGACGTCGGCACGAAAGCCGAATTGCACGCGTGGATCGGCCAGCGCGCATCCGGTGGTGCCGCTGTGCTCATGATTTCGAGCGAACTGCCGGAATTGCTCAACGTCTCGACGCGCATCCTCGTGGTCCGCGCGGGGCGCATCGTTGGCGAAGTCCCGCGCGACGACGCCACGCAGGATGGCATTCTCCGGATGATGACGGGCGTCGGCCAGGCGGCGAGCGCGTAGGCTCGTTCAGGTCACATCAGCTCGTTGAACGACATCTGCGCGTTGTGCGCCGCGTCCGCGCCGACGGCGACCGTGGCAAGGTGGTACGGCGTGACCCACGTTGACGCGATGAACCATTCACGATCGTTCCCGTGAATGGCGCCAACGGCACCGTCAGCGGAGATGTCGGTGTATCGCACGCGGGTGCCGCGCCCGTCGGCCTTGGCAATCGCCTCTTTGCACGTCCACAGCCGGAGCAGTTGCTGTTGTCGCGCCGCCGGCTGGAGACCGGCAAGGGTTTCACGTTCGCCGGCCGTGCAAATATTGTCCGCGAGTTCGCGTTGATTGAGCATCCCCGCGACACATCCCACGCCGGCGCCGACTGGTCCCTGCGCGACCGCACACACCGCGACGCCGCCGGTGTGCGACACACTGAACTGCCATTGGCGCGCCCGGCGCGGTCCCGCCACTTCAGCGCGGCCGATGCCCAATTGCCGGTATCGAATGGCCGCCGGCCGCGTGCGTGATGCGTCCGCGAGCGTCATGCGCGCGAGGACGTGCGCGGCGACGTAGTCATGGCGGACGTGGTCGTCGCGCAACCGTTCGGCGACGTGGAGTTCACTCTCGTCCAGAATGTTTGTGGCGAACCGTTCGGCATCGCGGCGCCACACGAGGCTGCCGGTGCGAACGAAGCGGACGAAAATCTCAGGCGGGTTGTGTTTCCCCAACACTGCGAGCTCGATGCGAGGCGTGACGGTGTCGCTGCACTCCGCGTCGAGCATGCGCGTACTACCGGATTCGCGCACCAAGGTTCCGTTGGTGTAAGTTCGGCGCATGCGAAAACACCTGCGAACACATATGCAAAAACATTTTCGATTCTGTGGCGTGGCTGCGTGGTGCGCGCTTGCGCCGGTCCTGCACGCGCAGACAGGCACGATCGTGTCGGCCAACATGAACGCGAGCACCGCGTCGGTCGTCGACATCGCCACCGGCACGACGCGCGCGACGTATCAAACGGGTGAAGGTCCGCACGAGGTGGCGATCTCAAATGATGGCAAGCTCGCGGCGATCTCCGTCTACGGCGGCCGCGGATCGATTGGACACAGCCTGATCATGATCGATCTCTCCGGTGGCGCGCCGCCACGGACCATCGAACTCGGCGATCTGCGCCGGCCGCACGGCATGCGCTTTCTCCCGGGAGACCGGAAACTCATTCTCACGTCGGAAGCGACACAGCGTGTCGTCATCGTCGACCTCGCAACCGGCGCCGTGAGCGACAGCGTGATTCTCAATCAGGGCGTCACGCACATGGTGGTGATCGACCGCGACGGGAAGCGCGCTTTCACCACGAACATCACCAAGATGACCATCAGCGTCATCGACATCGGGCGCGCGTCGGTGCTGCGCACCATCGATGCCGGCGTGCGCATAGAAGGCATCGCGATCAATCCGGACGCCACCGAGGTGTGGGTGGGCGCGAACGACGCGAAGAAGGTGCTCGTGTTCAATCCGTCGACGGGCGATAAGGTCGCGGAACTCGAGGGATTTGGATTGCCATACCGCATGTCCATCACGCCGGACGGGAAGACTGCTGTCATCTCGGATCCGGGATCGGAGCGCGTTGTGATTGCCGACGTGAAGACGCACGCCGTGCGCACGACGATCGATATGACGAAGGCGCCCGGCATGCCGCCGGATGCCGGCGACCACCCGTCGCCTCAGGGCGTCATTCTGTCGCGCGACGGCAAGACCGCGTTCGTCACGCTCAAGGGACTTGGCAAGGTCGCGGTCATCGACATCGCGACCGCCGCGATCACGAAGATCCTGACGGTGGGCGGCGGGTCGGACGGCGTGGGCTTCTCACCGCTTCACGATGTACATCCCCGCGGAATGCCCTGAGAGCGTGACGTGAATGAGTCCGGAAACGGACTTATTCGTGTGCGCCCAGAGGTCGCGCACCTGGTGCGTGCCGGCGGAGAGCTCGAGTTCGGTGAAGTTCACGGCGTATTCGAACGTGGTGGTGCCGCGGTTGAGCAACACGACGGCCTTATCGCCGTTCGACATCGGCTTCATCCACACTTCGAGTTCGCCGTCGTCGCGGATCTTGTGGCCCTGCATGCCGCCCCAGTCCTGATTGACCGCGATCACCTCTTTGTTCATCAGAATGGTCTTGGTCGAATCGCTCATCGAGCGCAGGTCGTTGCCGGCGATGAGCGGCGCGTTCATCAGCGCCCAGAGGCTGAAGTGGGCGACGTATTCATTATAGGTCATCCGGCCGTTCCCGACTTCGAGCATGTCCGGGTCGTTCCACGCGTTGGGCCCGGAATACTTCTCGAGGCCAACCTGCCGGTCGAGCAGCGTCATCGCGGACGCCCACTGGTCGCGAATGTCGCCCGTGGTGCGCCAGAGCTGCGCGCCCACGGTCTTGCCCCATTCCCATGATTTGTTTTGGCCCCACTCACAGAGACTGTACACGATGGGGCGGCCGGTGGCCTTGAGCGCGTCGCCCATGGCTTTGTAGCGGTCGAGCGCCGCGCGATTCTGATTGTTGCAGTTGTCGTACTTCAAATAGTCGATGCCCCAATCCGCGAATGTCTGCGCGTCGACCACCTCGTGATCGAGGCTTGCGGGGCGTCGCTGACACGTGCCAGTGCCGGCGGATGAATAGATGCCGATCTTGAGGCCCTTCGCGTGCACGTAGTCCGCGAGGGCCTTCATGCCGCCGGGGAATCGCGCGGTGTCCGTCGTCAGGCGGCCGCGCGCATCGCGCTCCGGCGCTTCCCAGCAGTCGTCGATGTTGACGTACTTGTAGCCGGCGTCCTTCATGCCGCTCGCCACCATCGCGTCCGCCGTTTCGCGAATGAGGTTTTCGTCGATGCGGCAGCCGAACTTGTTCCAGCTGTTCCACCCCATGGGAGGAGTGGGGGCGAGGTTGTCGGCGGGGCGGGGAGAAGGGAGGGTGAGGAGCGAGGCGAACAGCACTATCGCGGAGAGTGGCTTCATAAAACCTCGATTAATCGACTAATCGAATGCCCGGGGAGGGAGGGCGAGGGCGAGGGCGAGGGTGAGGAGGAGGAGGGAGGACGCCCCTCAATCTGACTCGCCCTCGTCCGCGCGGCTACTCGCCCTCTTCCTCGCTCCTCGGGTATTCGATTAGTCGATTGATCGAACGCCGCCGCCGCGCCGTCCCCGGCCGGGCATGTCCATCTTCGTGAAGCCCTCAGGCGCGGTGAAGAGCGCGGCGTCAAGCGATTTCTTCTCGATCTTGGTGGCTTCCATCTCCACCTTCCCGTCGCGTTCGACCTTGAGCGGGAAGCCCGATTCGCCCAACGCTTGCACCCATGCGGGTTGCGACGACATGCCCCCTCGCCCGGCGGACGGCACCATGAAGCGGGCGAGGCCCTTCGCCATGCACACGTCGCCCGTGTCACCGTCTCCGGTGATCAGAATGTGCTCGCACTGGTACCCGGCTATGGTTTCCATCTTTCCCGTGTGCGTGACTTTGGGCGGCGTCTTGCCCTCGGCGCTCGACGCGATGCCCTGCATGTCGATCTCGACGTACATCTTTTGGGGCGTCATCACCATCAGCATCTTCTGGGCCGCGCCGTCGATAATCATTCCGCCCGTCGGAGTGTCGATGCGAAGCTTGCCGCCCTTCACGAGATACGTCATCTCGTTGGCGTCGCCGTTGGTGCTCGTCCTCTTCATGGTGATGCTGCCTTCGAATCCTTGCGCGGCAAGCGTCGTTGCCGTGAGCGCGACCATCAGGGCCGAGCGAATCATGCGGTCTCCGGTATAGGGGGCACTGATACGACTGGTTCCCATTCGATGGCGTCACCGGCGCCGTCCAAACCTGACACCTGGGCCGCCTGTCCAACGTACGACCCGAGACATCACTCCACCCCGGTGACACGGTGCCCGCCATGTTGCGCGACCTTCGCTACGCCTTTCGCAGCCTCGTCAAGAGTCCCGCGCTGACGCTCGTCGCGATCTTCGCACTGACGCTCGGGATCGGGCTCACCACCACGATGTTCAGCATCGTCTACGGCGTGATGCTCAAGGGACTGCCGTATCCCGACGGGGACCGGATCATGTTCGTCTCGCGCGAGCACAAGGCGCGGCAGATCAGGCAAGGCTCGATTCCCATCAACGACATCGAGCGCTATCGCACGGAGAACAAGTCCTTTACGGAAATTGCGGCGACCACATCGGGCACGATGAACGTCAGCGGTGCCGGTGACAAAGCCGAGCGGTTCGATGGCTCGTGGGTGTCGGCCAACTTCTTTCATCTCGTGTCGGTCGCGCCCATCAAGGGCAGCGGATTTCAGCCCGGCGACGACACGCCGCAGGGCCGCCGCGTGGCGGTCATCAGCTACTTCATGTGGGCGAACCGGTTCAACAAGGCCGAGAACATTCTCGGGCAAACGATTCGCGTCAACGGTTCACCCTATGAAATCGCGGGCGTCATGCCGGAGAAATTCGAGTTTCCCCAGAACGACCGGCTCTGGCTGCCGATTCAGAATGATCCCCTCGCGCTGAAGCGCGATGTCGCCCCGCAATACACGCTCGTGGCCAAGCTCAAGCCGGGTGTGAGCGTCGACCAGGCCAGCGTCGACCTGGACGGCATTCAGCAGCGCATTGGACGGGACTACAAAGAAACGGACGAAGGGTTCACCACGAACGCCAAGCCCTTCATTGACAGTCAAATTGATTCGCAGCCGCGCCAGCTCCTCCTCACGATGCTCGGCGCCGTGTTCTTCGTGCTGCTGATCGCGTGCTCCAACGTCGCGAACCTGCTCATCGATCGCGCCGCGCATCGCAGCAAAGAGGTCGGCATTCGCTCGGCGCTCGGCGCGTCGCGCGCGGCCATCATGCGGCAGTTCCTCGCCGAAGCGTTCTTGCTGGCGCTGGGCGGCACGGCCCTCGGCATCGTCGTCGCGCAACTCGGCATCGTGCTGTTCAACCGCGCCATCGTGGACCAGCAGGTGCCGTCATTCATCGACATCCGGCTGCATCCGCCGGTGCTGCTCTTCACCATCGTCGTGGCGCTGGTGGCCACGCTGTTTTCAGGCGTCGTCCCGGCGTTCCAGTCGTCGCGCGCGGACATCAATGAAATTCTGAAAGACGAAACGCGCGGCTCGTCGAGTCTCAAGATCGGCAAGATCAGCAAGGGGCTCGTGATGTTCGAGGTGGCGATGTCGTGTGCGCTGCTCGTCGCCGCAGGCCTCATGATCAAAAGCGTCACGAAGATGAGCACGATGGACCCCGGCTTCACCACGCACGACGTGTTCACCGCGCGCGTGGGATTTCCCGCCGGCATGAACGACACGGTGGTGCAGCGCCAGTTCCTGACGCAACTCGCCGAGCGTACAGGGCGAATTCCGGGCGTGCAGGCGGCGACGGTGAGCTCGGGACTGCCGGGCGCACGGCAAAACGGCGCCGGAACGAACTTTGCGATCGAAGGCGCGAGCTACGCGAAAGAAACGGATTATCCCAACACGCGCATGTTCGCGGTGACGCCGGGATTCTTCTCGACGCTGTCGATTCCGCTGCGCGATGGCCGTGTGTTCAACTCGAGCGACCGCCTGGACGGCCTGCCCGTGGTGATCGTGAACGAGCGTTTCGCCAAGCAGCATTTCCCAAAGGGCGACGCGATTGGCCATCGCATCCGGTTCGGCGGCGAGAAAAGCACGCAGCCGTGGCTCACGATCGTCGGCATTGTGCCGACCATTTTCGGCGGAACGCAAAACGACCCGCGGCCGTCGATGGTGTTCCGTCCGCTCGAGCAGGAGCATTCCAATTTCTGCTACGTCTCGGCGCGCATTGCGGCGAACCCCATGTCGCTGACCGGTCCGGTGCGCGAGATCGCGGCGCAGCTCAATCCGGACATTCCGCTCTACTGGGTGATGCCGCTTGATGCGGCCATCGCGCAGCCGCTGTGGTTCGTGCGCGTCTTCGGCACGATGTTCATGATCTTCGGATTCATTGCGCTGTTCCTCGCGGCGGTGGGGCTGTATGCGGTGATGTCGTTCTCGGTCAGCCGGCGTACGCGTGAAGTGGGCATCCGCATGGCGCTCGGCGCGAGCGCGCGCAACGTGATTCGCATGATCTTCGGACAGGGGCTCGTGCAGGTGAGCGTGGGGCTCGTGGCGGGCCTCGCGCTGGCGACAGGCATTTCACAGTTGCTCAGCGTCATCCTGTTCGATGTGCAGCCGCGAGATCCGCTCGTGTTCGGCGGGGTGGCGGCGCTGTTGCTCGCGACGGGAGGCATGGCGTGCCTGCTGCCGGCGCGGCGGGCGACGCAGGTCGATCCGTTGTCGGCGCTCAGGGCGGAGTAGACTTCACGACCGCGTCACGTCTGCCGCGAGCAGGTACACCCGCACGTGTTGTACGCCGTCTTCATCTGACCACACGCCGGCCATGTCGTCGCGGCCGATAACGTACGGCACGAAGCGCGGCGGCAGGCGAAGTTGTCGCGCCGTGCGCGGGCCGGGATCGAGCACCACCCACCGCGAGTCTGCTGCGGCCGGGAACTCGTACAGTTGGAGCCAGATGCGGCCGCGCGCGTCGATGAGCACGCGTTTGTAGGCCGGAAACCGAGCTGGGTACGGCATCTCGTCGATTCGCTTTTGCTCCATGGCGCGCCGGTCAGCCGTGACGCCTTCCATGTCGTTCCGTTTCGACATTGCAATGTCACTTGCGGTCACGCTCTTCGCAGGAATGTCGACGCGATGCGTTTCGATGAGCGCTCCGGAGGGCGAGTATCGTCGCACTTCAGGCGTTGCGGCATCGCCGGCGAAGAAAGAATCACCTGACGCGATGCAAAAACCGCGGCGGCCGAATACCAAATCCCACGCGGCGGACCCGCCGAATCGCGGCTCCGTGGCTTGAATGAAGTATTCGCCTTGGAGAACGGTCCCGGCCGCGTGCACCAGCTTCCCATCCACGGCGTATTGACCGATGTGCTGAACGAAGGACACCGGTTTTGGCGCGGGAGCCGGCCGCCCTGCTTCGCTGTATGAAATCAGCAGAGTGCCGTCGCCGAACGCGTCAATGCCGACGTTGAAAGGCGGCGTGGAAAATGGCGGCGCGAAGGGGATCGTGGATACGTAGCCTCCGTCCGGCCCGAACAACGTGATTCTTCGCGACCGGCGGTCGAGCGTCACGATGGAATCGCCGCGTCGCACGACGGCGTCGTCCAGCGTCTGAAACTCGCCCGGGCCTTGGCCCCTTCGGCCAATAGTGCGGACGAAGTGCCCCTGCCGGTCAAACACGCGAATTTCGGGCGCGTCGCCGTTGACCACGAGAATACGCCCGGACGACTGTCGACGTACCGCAGCGATGCGACTGAACAGCTCCTCCGTCTCGCCCGACGCACCGAGGTCGAGCGCCGGCGATGGCGCAACGCCGAGCGGATAAGCGTCCGACGGCGAGAGGTGATACGAGATCACCGCGGCGGTCTGCGCCGTCGCCGGGCCGGCGAGCAACGCTCCGATGGCGGCTGCTCTCAACACCGTGCACAAGGCCATGGCGCAAAGAATGGGACTGCGCGGGCACCAGCGCAAATCCCGTGAGGGTCACGCGTCGCACCGCCGCCGGAGCGGCCCGTACCGCCGGAACCGCCGCGGCCGCCCTCAAGTAGTAGCGTGGCTGAATCTCAAACCGATCGCGCGCGTAGGTTGTCCAACGGTCACCAAGCACTGCGGCGCCGCAGGCATTGGACTCCACCCACCCGGATGCTTTGATGCTCGCCACTCTCGCCCTGCTCGGCGCGGTCCTCGCACAGAACCCATCGCAGGCACGTACCGCGGCCGACGCGCGCGTGGGCTCGTCTGTCCGCCCGACGCTCGTCACCGACAGCGGGGCCGTCGCGCTGCGGACCAACGCCCCTCCCGTGATTGACGGCCGGGACAACGATGCCGTGTGGCGCGCGGCATCGGTGATTTCCGGATTTCGCGAGTGGCGCCCGACCGAGGACAAGGATCCGCGGTTTCGGACGGAGGCCAAGGTCGCGTACGACGCGGCCAATCTCTACGTGTTTGTCCGGTCGTTCGACGCGCACCCCGACAGCATCATCCGGCTGCTCGAGCGCCGCGACACGTTCACACCGTCCGACATGGTGTGGATTCTCGTGGACGCATACCACGACCGGCTCAACGGCTATGAGTTTGGCGTCAACGCGGCCGGCGTAAAGATGGACCAGGCCATCTACGACGACCGCGAGGACGGCGCGTGGGATGCCGTATGGGACGCCGCAACGACCATCGATTCGCTCGGGTGGACCGCGGAATTTCGCATTCCGCTCTCGCAGATGCGCTACAGCCGCGATCTGACGCACACGTTCGGATTTACGATTCTTCGCGACATCTACCGCTACAACGAACGCTTGAGCTGGCCGCTGCTGCGGCAATCGAAGCCGGGGCTGGTCCGCCAGTTCGGCGCGCTCGAGGGCGTGGATACACTCGAGGCGCCGCGTCGCCTCGAGGCGATGCCCTACCTCGTCACCAAGCGTGCGCCGGGAATTGCCGGCAGCACGTTCACGAACAAGTCGAGTGCGACGATTGGCGGCGATTTCAAATACCGCGTGGCGTCGAATCTCACGCTCGACGCCACGGTGAATCCGGATTTCGGCCAGGTTGAATCGGATCCAGCGGTTCTCAATCTCACCGCCTACGAATCGTTCTTCGACGAGCGCCGGCCGTTCTTCGTCGCGGGCCGCGGCCTGTTTCGCTTCGACGTGAACTGCAGCCAGGTGAATTGCAGCAACGAGGGACTCTATTACAGCCGGCGCATCGGGCGCACGCCGGAACTCGGTGGCGTCTACGGTGCGTCAGGGCCGCTGCATCCAACCACGATTCTTGGCGCGGCGAAACTCATTGGACGCTTTCCCCACGGATTGACGCTCGGCGTGCTCGAGGCCACCACGGAGCGGGGCGCCGGCGGTGGTGACACGACGCTCGAGCCGGCGACGAACTTCGCGGTCGCGCGGTTGAAACAGGATCTGCGTGAGGGAAACAGCAGCATCGGTGCCATGCTCACGGCCGTCAACCGCCGGCTGGACGATTGGTCCTCGCCGTATCTGGCCTCCGGCGCATACGCGGGCGGCGTGGATTTCCGGCATCGCGTGTTTCAGAACAACTACGAGATCGCCGGATCCGTCGATGGGAGCCGAGTGGAAGGGACCTCCGCGTCGATGCGCGGACTGCAGTCGGATCCGGTGCATTTCTACCAGCGCCCGGATGGGGGCCTCGGGCTCGATACCGGACGCACGGCGCTCACGGGCGACGCCGAAGAACTCAGCTTTGGAAAAGTTGGCGGGAAGCACCTGATGTTCCAGTCGGCGTACGCCCGGCGTTCGCCCGGGTTTGAAATCAACGACGTCGGCTATTTGCGCCGCGCTGATCAGACATCGTGGAGCACGTGGATGGGTTTCTTTGACCGCCGCGAGACCTCCTGGTACAACTCGTTCCAGTGGAACAACAACTGGTGGCAGTACTGGACGACCGACGGTCTGCCGCTGGAAGCCGCTTACAACACGAATTTCCACATCACGCTCAAGAACAACGCCGGACTGCATTTTGGCGGCACGCTGGGGCAACTCGGCTCGACGTACGACGATCGCACGGCGCGCGGAGGGCCGGCCGTTCGGAACGATTCGTACATTGCGCCGTGGATTTACGTGTCGGGCACCGACCGTAGCGCATTGGTCCCGTCGTTGTCCGGAAATTTCTTCCGCGGCGACGCGGGCAGGAATTCGTCGATCAGCCTCAACCCGGAGCTCGACTGGAAAGCGCTGCGGCGGTTCAGTTCGTCATTCACGCTCGGCTGGGCGCGCAGCATTGCCGACAATCAGTGGTACGGCAATTTCACCGATACGGCGAGTACCACGCACTACACGTTCGCCCACCTCAACCAGACGACGACATCGGCGACGGTGCGGCTCAACTACACGTTCACGCCGAACTTGTCGCTGCAAGTGTACGCGCAGCCGTTCGTCACGAAGGGCACGTATACCAACGTGCGCGAATTGTCCGCCAACCCTCGCGCGGCGAACTATGACGCGCGGTACGCCGTGTACGGTGACACCGCGGTCACGAACAATCCCGGCGGCTTCAACTTCAAGGAATTCCAGTCCAACGTCGTGTTTCGCTGGGAATACAAACCCGGCTCGACGCTCTTTCTCGTGTGGAACGAGGGCCGCCAGGGGTCCACCCAGCAAGAAGGCACGGACGACTTCCAGGGTGATTTTCGGCGGCTGATGCGGCTGCACCCCGCAAATACGTTCCTGATCAAGGCCTCGTACTGGCTGAATCGCTGAGCGCGAGCCGCGGCTACGGCCGCGACTTCATTTGCGCGCGCAGCGCCTGGGTGCCGGCGCGACTCGCGGTGATGCGCGTGCCGTCCCTCATGAGCACTTCGAGCCGGTTCGGATCGTGCTGCGTGAGCGAAGCGACATAGTCGAGATTGACGAGGTGGGACCGGTGCACGCGAACGAACCTGGCCGGGTCCAGTTCGTCCGCGAGATCCCTCAGGTTCATGTACGCCTGGTGCACGCCGCCGTCCGCATGAATGGTCACGTAATCACCGGCGGCCTCGCAGCGGGTGATGCGCTGCGTGTCGACGGGAATGACCGTGCGCTTATCGCGAACGAAGACGCGAGCGAGCGGGCGAGGCGCATCGCGCAACTGCGCGAACCGCTGCAACGCGGCCGGCGCGTCCATTGGCGACGCTGATCCGTCCGGTACGGTGAGCTGCGCCCGCGCGCGCTCGAGCGCCAGCGCGAACCGGGCCTGGCCGAACGGTTTTCGCAGGTAGTCGATGGCGCCCAACTCGAACGCCGTGATGGCCGCGTCTCCGTGGGCCGTCGTGAAGATCACGGCGGGCGACGCTCCGGACCGCGCGAGCGCTTCGACGCCCGAGCACACCGGAAGTTCGATGTCGAGGAACACGAGATCCGGCTTGAACGACCGTAACGCCTCCACCGCTTCGCCGCCGTCGCGCGCCTCCTCGATGGGCGAAATCCAGTGTATGCCGGCGAGCATGGCGCGAAGCGACAGCCGCGCCACGGCCTCGTCATCGACGATGAGCGTTCGGACCGTGGCGGTCATCTACGGTACTCCGGCGCGCGTCAGCGTGGCTTCAGCGGGGAACGTGAGCATCACCGAGTAGCCGCGTCCCGGCGCGGAATCGACCCACGTTTTGGTCGCGTCGCCAAAGTGGGCGACGAGGCGTTGCGTGACCGCGCGTACGCCGATGCCTCCGCTTCCTTTATGCACGGTGTCGGTGCCGACGCCGTCGTCGGTGACTTCTATATGCAGTACGCCATCGCGCTCGCCGGCCACGACGCGAATCGTGCCGCCGTCACGCTTGTGGCTCAAGCCGTGCCGCACGGCGTTCTCGACGAGCGGCTGCACCGTAAAGGGCGGAACCAGGCACTCCAGCGCGTCGTCCTCCAGCTCCGCGTGCACGGCGAGACGCGGTCCCATGCGGAGCTGCTCTAGCCACAGGTAGCTCTTGGTAAATTCCCATTCGTCTTCGAGCGTGACCATCTCGACGTGATCGCGGTCGAGGCGCAGCACGTACCGGAACAGGTGCGACAACTGCTCTAGCGCGAACTGCGCCGTGGCCGGGTCGGTGCGAAGCATTAGCGCTACCGAGTGCAGCGTATTGAAAAAGAAATGCGGATTCATGTGCGCGCGCAGTGCCGCGAGTTCCGCTTGCGCACGCAGCCGCTCCGCGCGCTCGGCGACCAGCTGCAAATCACGCGAGCGCGCCTCGCCGCGCACCGCGTACGACGCCCCCGCGACGACGCCATAGAGAATGAAGCCGATGACCGCCTGCCACGGCAGAACGTAGCGCCACATGGCGTAGTCGGGCGCGCGCACGGGACCCACGGGCCCCATGATCAGAAACTCCCACGCCATCCATCCGAACGCGTATGCGACTGACAGCGCGACGTGCGCGGCGAGAAACCGGCTCAGATTGCGCTGCGGCCAGACGAGCCTGCCGCTCAGCAGCCACACGCCAACGCCCATTGCCGCGGGGCCGAGTGCGTTAATGAACGCGGCGAAGATGGTGCGCGAAACCGAGAGCGTGCCCGCGGTCATTGCCGTGAGCACGCCCGCGTAAATCGCGACGAGCGGAATCCACGACGCCGCGTAGAGCAGTGCAACGCGCATGGCATCCGTCCCGCGGCGCGACACACGCGCGTCGTTCATGATTGCAAAACGCGCGTCCGCGCGCCGAGTGACGCACTTTGCGCCGCGATGAATGCCATGTGCGAAACGTATCGCGGCACGCGCACCGCACACCCTGATACTCGCGCCAACGCAGTGACAGCGAGCGTGTTTTTCTGCGAACCGGCGATGCCGCTCGGTGAATGAGCGATGCGTGTGATCGCGAACATCCGATTGCGTGTTCCGTCGTCAGTATTGTGAACACTCCGGCCTGCAACGCGCTGCATGCGTTGCGCGTGGCGCGTCACGATGTGCGCGAATTGTGACATCGCGTGTTGATAGCGGCACGCGAATTGCCCGATCACTAGTCCGATGTGCCGACCGCGTTCATGTGCGTTCACACTCAACTAATACCGTAATGGTGAGCAAGACACCGTCACTTAGCAGGCGGAAATCGTCAGATTGTGACGGCGCACGCGCTATTAGTACGAATAGACGCGCGCGGCGTGCGGTCACGATCATCGAATTGCTCATCGTCATGATCATTGCCGGCATCATCGCGGCGATGAGCGTGCCGCATCTCAACTATTCGGGATACAAGGCGGATGCCACGGCGCGCCTCGTCCGCGGCACGCTGCAGATCGCGCAGCGCAACGCCATCACGCGGCAGAGCAACGTCGTCATCTCGTTTGATCTGACGAACAAGCGCGTGCGCGTGCTCGAAGACGCGAACGACAACGGGGCGGTGGACGCCGGCGAACGGGTGACGTTCGCGCCGCTGGAAGAAGGCTCGTCGTTTGCGGCGCCGCCGATGGGCCGGCTCGATGGCACGGCGGCGAGCGTCGCCATCATCGGTTCGGCGCTCCGGACGGTGGACGGAATGAACAGCATCATCTTCCGCCGCGATGGGTCTGCGAGCTCGGACGTCGAGGTCTACGTGACGGTGCGCGCCGGTGTGAACGGCGACTTCCGCGCGCTCGTGCTCACCCCGTCCACCGGCAAAGTCGATCTCTATCGCTACCTGGGCACCGCGTGGCGGAGGCAGAGTCAATGAAACGGATCAGGGCACGACGGGGCTTCAGCCTCGTTGAAGTCATCGTGGCGCTCACGCTGCTCAGCGGCGTGCTGCTGGGGTTTGCGTATTTCGCCACGCAATTGCTGCACGCCAATACCGACCTCACCTCGCGCACGCTGGCGAGCGATCTGGTCGTGGCGCGCATCGAGCAGATCAAGGGCAATCGCAACTACGCGTCGCTCGTCGCGACGTACAACAACCAGACGGAGACCTGGGCCGCACCGAATGCGAACGCGGGGTTCACGCGGCAGACGTTCGTGAGCCGCACGGGCCCGAACGCCCAGAACGACTTCGTGACGATCACCGTCGTGGTCTCGGGGCGCGGCCTCGCGCCGCCGGTGCGCCGGACCACTTCTGTCGCGGCCTTCTGATATGCGCAAAACCAGACGCGGGTTCACACTGATGGAAACGGTGGTGTCGATGACGCTGATGCTCGTCGTCGTCGCGTCCGTGGCGGCGGTCTATCGCACGCAGATTCGCGCGATCGACAGCGCCTCGGGCCGGTTCGAGGCCATGCAGAATCTCCGGTTCGTGCAGAACATGATCGATCGCGAGCTGCGACTCGCCGGCGGATCTGGCGGACAGCCCATCATCGTCATGGCGCACCCAATGGCGCTGGCGTTCAATGTCGATCTCGTCACGCGGCGGGCGGGCGACAAGAGTGCCGTCTATTACAACCCCGACGCCGATTCGCTCGCCACGGAAAGTTTCGATCCGGCGCGTGCGCGCGCACTGCCGCTCGTCACGAAGGTGTACCCGGGGCAGGCGTATACCGACGTCGGCGGCAATCGCAGCACGTCGGAAACGGTCACGTACTTTCTGCGGCGCGACGCCAGTGCCGCGCGGAACGACATCTATACGGTCTTTCGCCGCGTCAACGACCGCGACAGCACGGTCGTCGCGCGCAATATCGAAGTGCCGGGCGACACGACGTACTTCTTCCGGTACTGGCGAACCGACGCGACGGGCAACCTGTCGCAGGTGCCGTTCGCGAGCCTGCCCCTCTATTGGGATGACGCGTCGCGCCTGGCTGACTCCATCCGCGTCGTCGATTTGCGCGTGAACACGTACTACCGCGATGCGGCGCGCAACCTCGACGTGCTGCGCAGCACGACGACGTCAACCAAACTGCTCAACGCCGGTTTGCTTGGGCAAAGCACGTGCGGCAGCGCGCCGCTTCCGGCCCGCAATGCGGCCGCCGCGGTGCAGGTCGATGCGGGCGGCGCGCCGACCTTTGTCCACATCACGTGGGATGCCTCGCTCGAGGAGACCGCGGGGGAAAAGGACGTCGCCATGTATCTCGTCCAGCGGCGGCCGTTCGCCGGCACCGTGTGGGAGACGTTGTCCAATGCGCCGGCCAGCGGGTCGGCGTCGTACGCGTTCGACGATCACAATCTCGCCACCGGCACGTGGGTTTACGCGGTGGTCGCGCAGGACTGTTCGCCGGCGAATTCCGCGCTGGTGCTGACACTTCCCGTCGTGATTCCGTGAGACACTCCATGAAACACACTTCCATGGCCACACACGCACCGCGCCGTCGCGGGTCCGCGCTTTTGCTGGTGCTGATATTCATGCTCGGGTTCGCCGCGCTCGCGATGTCCGCGGTCTATCTGCGGTCCAGCGGCGTCATCGTCACCAAGCTCTACGAGCGCGAGCGGGACTACCGCTACGCGGCCGAAGCGGCGCTGCAGCAAGCCAAGTCACGGGTCAACAAGGACACGACGTGGCGCGCCACCATTCCGGAGTCGAGCTACGTACAGCTCGACGCGGGGCGGACGCTGCTCGATGCGCAAGGCACAGCCATTCCGCGCGTGCTCGTGAACACCTACGTCGGATACACCGGCGATACCGTCGGCCGGTTCGGCAATTTCGTCACGGTCCTTTCGAGCGCGTACGATGCGGGCGGTACGCGGCACGTGCGGCGGCTGGATCTTGCCGCCGAGAGTTTTTCGCGATACGCGATGTTCACGAATTCGTGGCCGTCGGGGCTGGCGTACGGAAACGGCGAGTTCATTCGCGGCCGCGCGCACTCGAACGGCAACTGGGTGTCGCTCGGCTCGCCCGGGCCGACGTACTTCGACACGGTGAGCGCATCGGGTACCGTGAGCGGCACCGCCACCTACAGCGGCATCACGCCGGTGTCGGGCGCGTCGGTGATTCCGTTTCCCACCGTGACCAAGCTCGCGGCCCTCGCGGGATATGCGACCACCGGCAATCTCAACTTCGCGCCGGTGAGCGGCGGCTTCACGAAGGCGACGTACAACGGTACGGACGTCTCCGGTACCACCAACGGACAAGCGACGCGCGCGACACGCGTGGAGTTCGTCACGGTCGACGTCGCGGGTGACGGCCAGCTCGGCGAAGAGGACGGCATGCTCCGCGTCTTTGATCTCGCGCAAGGCATCGACACCGCGCGCATTCGCGCCGACCTGCCGGGAAACCCCGTCGCAATCAACAACATCGTCCTGCAGAATCAGTGCGGGGCGATGTTCACGATTGCGGGCCGCCAGGAGTTCTTCCCGGTTGCCAGCATGCGCCAGGGCTGGGTCAAGACGCGCATACGCTCCAGCACCTTTCCGACCGTGACGGCGTCGCAGGCCAATAGCTTCGATCCGAGCTCGCGATCGGGCGTGGTGGCCATTGCCAGCCTGGCCACGGCGCGATGCTTTCCCGTCGGCTCGCCATACCTGCTCCTGACGGAGCGACTGGTCGATGCGGTGAACTGCGGACAGAACTTTCCAAATCCGTCCAACGGCGCGCCGTATACGTGGGCCGCGGGCCCGACGTGCGCGGCCGCGGTGCAGTACGGAGGGCAGGACACGACCTTCACCGTGAACCCGCGGACGTGCGTCGTGGATGTGTCGAATGCCACCGGTCGATGCACATCGGGGGGAACGAACACCGCCGTCGCGCTGGGAACGTGGCGAACGGTGCCGGCGGGGATTCAGCTGCCGGCGCTGCCGCCCGCCGTTCGCCAGGCGAACGAGCAACCGTATCTCTTTCCGATCACGAAGCCGTACAACCTGAACTCGAAGGGCGTAGTGTATTTCTCGGGCGGCCCGGTCTTTACGAACGGCACGCTGCGCGGATACGTCACGCTATATGTGTTGGGCCCGGTCGGCCTGATTGATGATCTCGTGTACGACGTCGATCCCGGCGCCGCCGTGTGCCGCAATTTCCTCGGCATCATTGCGCGCGACGACATCATGATCAGCGACAATGCCATGAACCGGCCCAAATACGTGAACACGAACGTCGGGTATCTGTTGGGCTCACCGCACTTCACGCTCCACGGCATCACCATGAGTCTCACGGGAACGGTGGGCGTGGAGAATTACAGCGGCAATGCGCAAACATCGCCGGCCGTGGTGTGTGGCGCAGGCAATACCACGTCGGGCGGGTGCATCAACCAGACCGGCGGCGTGATTGAACAGGTGATCAGCGCAACGTACTCAGGCAACGGCACCGGTCTGCGCGAGAATCGCACGGTGGACCCGTGTCAGAAGACGAATCGCAAGCCGCCGTTCTTTCCTGAGACGGGGCGCTATCTCGACAACAAGTACTACGAGATTGACCCAAGCCTTATCGCGACGCCGGCGCAGATTCGCGCGTTCTACAACGGGCTGCGGGGGCACGTGGTGCCGTAGCGCGGGTCGCGGATCCACGCCGTCCGCCGGAGCCGATTAGCTTCAGCGGCATGAGCTCCGTGTGGTCTTCGCTCCGCATGGTGGTGGTGGCGAGCCTGATGCTCGTTGCGCCACCTGACACCTTCGCGGTCCAGCGGAGCAGTCCGCGATTCATTCCGCACGAGATCGCGACCGGCCTCACCGGCGGATATCAGGTTGTTGTCGCGGATCTCAACCACGACGGAAAACCGGACCTCATCGCCGTCGCGAGCAATCTGCCCACGCTCACGTGGTACGAGAATCCGTCCTGGACACCGCACGTGCTCGCATCGGGCCTTCGCGGTTTGATCAACGTCGCGGTCACCGATCTCGACGGGGACCGAATTCCGGAAATCGCGGTCGCGTATGGATTCTCGACGAATCCCGCACAGAGCGCCGGCAACGTGGTCATTCTTTCGCACGGCGCGAACGTCACCGACCCGTGGACGATGCGCGAAATTGACCGCGTGCCGAGTGCACACCGGCTGCGCTGGTTCAGAGCTTCGAACGGCGACGTGATGCTGATCAATTCGCCGCTCGCGAATGCGTCTGCGCAGGCGCCGAACTATGCCGGTAACACGCCCATCTATTACTACCGTTCGCCCGACTTCAAGCGCGAGACGGTGACCACGGAAGAGCAGGGCGTCGTGCACGCCATCGAGCCCATCGGCGGACATCTCTACGCGGCGGGGTTCGCCGGAATACATCTATATGATTGGGCGCGGGGCGCCTGGACACGCTCGGCGGTGGTCGCCGGCGATCCCGCCGCCGCGCCGAAAGGCGGATCGAGCGACGTGCAATTCGGCAAACTCGGCGCGGCGACGTTTCTCGCGTCCATTGAGCCGTGGCATGGCAATCAAGTCGTGGTCTATCGTGCACAGCGAAATGCGTTTGGCCCGCGCACCGTGATTGACTCGATGGTGGTGGATGGTCACGCGCTCATCGTCGCCGACCTCGACGGTGACGGCAACGACGAGATCATCCTCGGGCAGCGCGGCGGTTCGCGGAGCGTGTGGGTGTACAGTGCGAACGCGAATGGCACCTGGACGCGCGCCGCGCTCGACGAAGGCGGCATGGCCGCGGCGGGATGCGCGGCCGTGGATCTCAACGGCGACGGGCGGATTGACGTCGCGTGCATCGGCACCGCGACGGCGAATCTCAAGTGGTACGAGAACGCCAAATAGCGCCGCTTACCGAACGATCTTCACCTTTTCGATCACGTAGCCCGCTTTCCAGTCGCCGTGCGACAAATACAGCACGCCCCCGCGCCCGAACCCCGCGAGCGCGCGCCCGCCTGGCAGCTGCACCCGCTCGATGATTTCGCCTTTGGGATTTACCACGTCGTACAGCAATCCGCCCTTCGCGCTCGCTGACGTCGAGGGAAGAATCCAGACGTTGCCGTCGAGATCGGCGAGCGCCGAGTACTCGCGAATGGGCGGGATGTAGTCGGGCATCGAATCGAGCGGGACAAACTGCGCCGTGACAGCCACGGTCTGGCATTCGTTTCCGCGTCCGCCCGCGCCGTCGCCGGCCCGGCCAAGGTTGATCTCCTGCGGAGGCTCGGCAGGATTCGCTGTGAAATTGAGCGTGCGTCCGCCCGCGCACATTTGCAGACGATAGCCGCCAATATTGGTGAGCGAGTCGATGATCTTTCGCGCAGAATCGACGCGGGCCTGCTTGTCGGCGTCGGACAGCCGCCGCCAGTCGAACGCCATCTTCGGCGTGGAGCGCGGCGCGCCCGCGGTGTCGATCCAGTCGATGTGATAGTCGTGACTGCGCACGATCGCGATGGCGCCGGCCGAGGTGACCGTCCACGAGTCGGTGGCCGGAATGGACGGGTTCACGCGCATTTTCGCGGACAGCACCTTGCAGTTTGCGTCGACGGTCGGCGCGGGAAACTCGAGGCCGAAATCGTTGGTCTTGGCGTGCCCAATGGTATCAATGCGGCGCGCGTCGAAATCCGCGCGGATAATGGGTGCCGAATCTTTCGGCGCCGTCGGTTGCGCCGGCTTGACCGGTGCGTCGGCCACCGCGCACGCCGGTTTCGGAAACGACATCGCGCCGAACCCCTGATAGATGAGCCGTCCGCGCGCGTCGGTGCCGACGAACCCCGTGCTGATGATCATGTTGAAGTCCTGCGTCCGCGGCGGTGCGAGCACGCGGCCCAGCTTTCCCTGCGGATCGATCAGCACGAACGTCCGCGAATTGCCGTCAGCGAACAAGGTGGAATCGGCGCGGTACGGAATGAGCTTCGCAAATCTCGGGTATTGCGTGCCGGTGCCGAGCGAATCCGCGAGGATCGCCGGGTTCTGCAGCGTCGCGCCGAACAGCAGCAGTTTGTGCGCAGTGCCGTCGTTGACGAGGAGGTTGTCCGGCGCGATCTCGCGAATCTCATCCGGCGAACCGAGCAACGGGCTCGTCGCGCTTGGCGCGGTAACGGCGCGGATCGGAATGGGTGCTTGCTGCGCGAGTGCCGGCGTCGCAACGCTCAGCACGCCAAGCGTCAGCGAAGCGCGAGAGATTCGAAGCGTGTTCATGGGTCGTCGTGAAGGGGATTTCGCGGTATAGATAAGACTCACCAACCACTGCAACGGTTGTGCGCTGCTCGCCGGTGCGGCGCTACTTCGGCCGCAAAAGGTCGTGCGAGACCACGTACCGCACCAGGTCCGCTTTGGACGTGAGCCCCATCTTGTCGAGCATCCGCGCGCGGTACGTGCTGACCGTCTTGGTGCTGAGATTGAGCTGTGCGGCCACGTCCTTGACCTCCATGCCGCTCCCCAGCGCGCGCAGCACTTCGAACTCGCGGTCGCTCAGGCGTTCGTGCGGCGCCTGCGTGCGGTCGTCGTCCACCAGGCCGGCCAGCGTTTCGGCGAGCGTGCTGCTCACGTACTTGCCCCCGCGCGCGACCCGGCGAATGGCTTGCACGAGCTGCTCGGGCGAATGGTCTTTCGTGAGGTATCCCCGCGCGCCGGCACGGAGCGCGCGCACGGCCCACTGATCCTCGGGATGCACACTGAGCACGAGCACCTTGATGCTCGGGTGTTTTTCCTTGAGTTGCTTCAGCGTTTCCACGAGCGTGCTGCCGGGCATGCTCACGTCGAGCAGCACCACATCGACGGGCGCCGACGCCAGCAGGCGGAACAATTCTGCCGCGGTGGACGCATCGCCAACGACGGAAATCTCGGCGCCTTCACTCGCAATGCGTCGCAAGCCTTCGCGCACGATTGGATGATCGTCCGCAATCGCGAGCCTGATCATCGCGCCACCGCCTCGGCGAGAGGGACTGTCAATAACACCGTAGTGCCCTGATGTGGTTGTCCGGAAATCCGAAACTCGCCGCCGCACGCCAGCGCGCGTTCGCGCATGCCGACGAGTCCCAGCGATGCGGTGCCGTGCATCCGGTCCGGCGGAATGCCCACGCCGTCATCGGCGACTTCGAGCGTCAGCAGCTCGGGGGTCTGGCGCAGCCTGATGGTCACGCGCGACGCATTGGCGTGGCGCGCGACGTTGGTCAGCGATTCCTGCAGGATGCGGAACGCGGAGCTGCCCAGCTCATCCGGAATCGCGGCGCCGTCGGCGGTGAGTTCCATCGTGACCTTGATCCCGGTGCGCGTTTCGAACGCCTGCCCCTGCCATTCGAGCGCCGCCGCCAGACCGAGTTCGTCGAGCACGCTGGGCCGGAGGTCGGTGACGATGCGCCGCACCGCGGTCAGCGTGCCATCGATTCGCTGAATGACGGACGCCGCCTGCGCGCGCACTTCGTGGTCGCGGGGCAGCCGGTCCTTCATCCACGCCACGTCCATCTTGAGTCCTGTGAGCGCCTGGCCAAGCTCGTCGTGAATTTCGCGCGCAATGGCGGTACGCTCTTCCTCGCGCACCTGCTGCAGGCGCGCGGCCAGCGCGCGAAGCTGCCGGCTGGACTCGCGAATCTGCTCCGCGGCCAGATGCCGGTGTGTCACGTCGCGCTGAATGCCGAAGTGGCCGGCGATGCGCCCCGGCCCGTCGTAGATCACCATATAGTCTCCCTCGACGTGCATCATTGTGCCATCGAGCCGCCGCTCGTCCGTCTCGGTGTGCGAGTGGCCGGCGTCGAAAAACGCGCGCCAGCGCGCCTTGGCGGCAGGGAGGTCGTGCGCAAAGAACTGCGCTGGGGTTCGCCCCAGCAATTCGTAGGCGGATGAGGCGTTGAACTGGGTGACCATGGCTGAATTGATCTTGGTCATCCGCTGATGTTCGAACACAAAGTCCAACGCCTTATCCTTGTCCACGTGATCACCCCATTCCACCGGCTCTTCGAGCATCATGAAGAAAAAGCCGTCCAGTGACTGGGAGAAAAAAAGCTCCAGCAGCCGTTCATTCTCGAGTCCAGCGGAGTGCGACATTGGTGCGGGCCACGCGGGAAGGAGAATGAAAGCTACGGAATTGGCGCCTAGAACGCTCTCTTGGGCTCCCCGTAGATCACGTTGTCCAGGACCACGAGGTCCAGGGTACCGCCCGCGCTGATGTCGTTGACACCGGCGCCAAGCGCGCCCGTGCCGAGCGTGATGCGAACGCGAGCAATGATCGGGGCATCGAACGTGACTCCGACGAATGACAAACCGGCGGCGTCCGTCCGGACTGGAGCGCTAAAAACGCCCAGACTCGAGCCATCCTGCGCAAAGAGCTGAATTGTGGTCTTATTGGCCACATCGACATCGCTGAAGACGATGCCAAAGCCGCGAGTGACTGCGGGGCTTGGCTGGCCAGCGACCTGGAACAGCTGGTCGAGCTGGTTGCTGCCAACCGGAGCGAAGATCTTGTTGGCGCTGAAGAAAGCGAACTGCGTGGCATAGGCAGCGTTGACTTCGCTGAAGAGGGTGGAGTCGTTGCGGAATCCGGTGCCGGAGGTGGTGTAGACCGCGCCGGCCTTCACCGTCGTGTTGAAAAAGTCCGCGGGGAAATCGTTCTTGTTGTCGAACGGGTTGGCGCCCGCGCCGTCCCAGTTGATCTCGCGCCGGCCCGTCGGCTGCTCACCGGCCGTGCCGCCGTTCGACGCGCCCAGCGAATTCCGGAACGCGTCCACCGTCGCGGCGATGTCGCCCGAGGCGTACGAGACCGTCGGAATCGGACCCGGATCCGGTGCGTTAGAGTCACTGGAGTTGCAGGCCGCCGTCAGCGCGACAACTGCCGCTCCAATCCATCTCGTCTTGTGCATCACTGTCGTGTCTCTCCCATGTATGAAAGGCGCGCGCAGCGCGACCGCGCCGCTTCGCGTTCCTTTCTGTCAACCGGTCACCGCCGTGGCCCCGGCATCGACGCTTCGGCGTCCGGCAAGACGCAAAGAGTAGCGTCGCGCCGGGTGGCGTTGGATCGGTTGGATGGGAGCGTTGTCGTGCGATTCGTATGAATCGCGAAGTAGGACAACGGACTACGCACTACTGCGGGGACCGCGATCGCGGCCCCCGTCGCCGGATTAGTTCGCGGCGGTCACTTCCGCGCGACGCATGTCGCGCGCGGGGCGTGCGTGCCGGCGTGCATGTCCATGTCGGCCATGTCGTCCATGTTCATGCCGCCCATGCCGCGCTCGTCGGCACTCACCAGCTGGGCGTAGTCTTCCGCGTACAGCGGGTCGAGGCGGTTCACCGCGGGCCACTTGCTCATGTCGTCGGGAATGAACACGCCGACGAGCACGGCCATGGCACCCTGCGGAATCACGCCGCACGTCGGGTTGTCGTACACGCCGACCACACGGTACTTGTGATCCGGCTTGAGTTTCAGCCCGCCCCACTTGAGCAGAAACTTGGTCGACGCCACGCTCAGCACTTTGCCGGTGGAGTCGCGCTTGGTCTTGAGCCGCGCGAGCACCTTGTTCGTGGCCACGTCTTCGAGCCGGATTTCCACGGCGAAATCGTGCAAGTGCGCGCCGAGCGCGCGCAGGTGCCCACCGGTGGCGATGGTGAACTCGGCGCTCGTCTCCGTCAGTCCCGGCTGCAAGTCGAATGAGCGGTCGCCGCCGTTCTGTCCCACGAACGCGTCGACGATGAACGGCATCACGTTGCGCGGGCCGTTCTCACGGTCGGGCGTGTAGTTGATCGTTACCCGCAGCGTGGCGCCGCCCACGGGCGTGGCCGTGTGATTGGTGAGCATGTAAAACAGCACCAGATGCTGGTCCGGCGTCATTGGCACGCCCATCGATGCGGGCAGCAGCACGGGCTTCGTCTCGGCGCCGGACGCGACCAGCCGTTCAGGCACCGGATACGCCAACTGGCGCCGGTCGAGATTCACGACGCCGGCGTGATGCAGCATTTCGCGCGGCAGCACGTTGCCGGCGGAATCGAGCACGTCGATGTGCCATCCGCGCATCCAGCCCTTCACCGGCCACTCTACCGGCAGCCGAACTTCGGGGCCGTGGTGGCCGCCGGCTTCAGCCGCGGGAATGGAAATCGAGTTGACGGTGATGACAATCTCGCGGCGCGCGGAATCGACGCGCGTATGGACCGCAGCCGAATCGTGCCCTGCGCCGTTCAGCGGCCCTGCGAATGCGAGAAAAGTCGTTGCGAGCTGGATAATCATGTGCGTCCTCCGGACTGCAGCCTCTATAACCTAACCCCGCCGCAGCAGGGCGTACTAGGCCGAGCGTGCGATTCTTCGCTTGCCGGCGAAATAAATCGCGAGGCCGATGAGGTTCGCACCGACGAGCACCGAGACGATCTTGATCGTGAAGCTATGCCAGTCCTTCACGTCGATGATCGGGAACACCGAGAGCACCGAGTAGAGGATCGAGATCGCGAGGCCCGCGGCTGCGGCGCCCTGCAGCCAGAGCGGAGGCGGCTCGGCGAGCCGCCGCGCGGCGAAGAGCGGAATGGCGAAGAGCGCGATGTACGCAAACGCGTAGAAAATCCCGGCGGCGTTTTCCAGCACCTGAAACGCTTCCTGCAATCCGACACCGATTTGTCCCGCGAGCGTGAACGCGGCCGTCATGGCGCCCACGAACAAGATGGAATTGACGGGCGTCAGATGCCTGGGATGCAGCGTGGAAAACCATTTTGGCAACAGTCCGTCCCACCCCGCGACCATCGGCAGCCGTGTGTTGCCGGCGAACACGAGTGAGCTATTGCCGATTTGCCGCAGCATCACGAACGCAATGAGAATGGGCGCGATGAGCGACACGCCGCCCATGCCCTTGAACGCAATGGTGAGCGCCTGCGGAATGGGGCTGACGAGGTCGATCTGATCCTTCGGCACCAACGCCACCACGGCGCTCGTGCCGAGGATGAACATCAGGGCAATGATGGGCGTGGCGATCATCACGCTGCGGCCGATGGCGCGCTTGGCGTTCTTCGTCTCGCCGGCGAGAATCGCGACGTACTCGAACCCGCTGAACGCGCCCAGCGCCATCTTGCCGAGGAAATTGAGATTGAGAAACGTGATCGGCGGGATGGTCATGGCCAGCGGATGATACTCGCTGATCGCGCCACGCTTGAGCGCGATGAACGGCACGATGATGAGCGTGCCGAACGTGAGGAACTGGCCGGCGCCGCCGATGTTCTGCAGCCACTTGCCCGCTTTCAGTCCGATGATTGACACGATGGTGATGAGTATGACCACGCTCGTGCTCACCACCGGCGTGTACCAGTGCGATCCCGCGAGTGCCGCGGTGTTGGCCGTGATGAGGTACGACAGGTTCGTGGCGATCACGACGCCGAACGTGGCGAGCACGAGAATGCCGTAGGCCCAGATATTCCACGCCGTGAGGAATCCGCCGAACTCGCCGAACCCCACCGTTGCCCACTGGTACAGGCCGCCCTCGAGCGGCATCAGGCGGTTGAGATAGATGACCACCGCCGCCTGCGGCAAATAGTAGAGCGCCGCCGCGGCGAGCCAGAAAACGACGTGGCCCGATCCGAGCTTGGCCGCCGTGCCGACCCACCCGGTGCCCACCACGTAGAGGATCTGCGTGAGGACGAGGTCGGTGAGGCCAAGTTCCTTGCGGAGCCCGGCAGTGTGCTCTTCAACGTCGCGAATGCGGGCGGAGCTTTCCGTCACCGTGCCGGGCCGATTGTGGTCGGACGACGCTACGGACCGGGGCTCGTCTGGTCAAGTTTGCGCGGCGCGCCAACTACACCGCGGAGGCGCGGTGGGCGCGGAGACTCGCGGAGGGGTGTATGTGGAACGGCAGATAGACCGAGGGGCCCAGCGATCTTTGATCACCGGACCCCCAAGGAAATCTCCGCGAACCTCCGCGCTCTCTGCGGCTCCGCGGTGTGGTTTTCTTGTCTGGGCTAGAGCCCGGACATGCTCGCCGGTCGGGGCCGACCGCCCTTCTTGGTCGTGGTCTTGGGCGGCACCTTGGTGGTCGTCTTCGACTTGGTCGTTGTCTTGCTGGTGGCAGCCTTGCCCGCCGGCTTCGTTGCCGGCTTGGCCGCCGGCATTGGTGGTGCGATGTCGGTGTTGAAGCTCAGCGCGACAATCGACCACTTGCCGTCTTCTCCCTTCTTGAACACGACGAGCTGCTTGCCCGTGTCCGCCGGCATGCCGGTCATCTTCACCGTGAGTTCACTGGTCCCGTACGCGACGTTTCCGTACCCCGAGATCTTCACATTCGGGAAGGCGATTTGCTCGAGGGCCGGGTTCGCCTTTTGCCAGGCGGCGATGGACGCGTGGCCCATCACGGCTTTCCCGTAATTCGGCTGAAGCACCGCGTCGTCCGCGAATTCGGCCAGCCAGCCGTCGACGTTGCCGGAGTTCAAGTCCTTCACGGCCGTGTCGAACATCGAGTGAACCGCGGTTTCGTCCTCGGGCGTAAAGATCGGCGCCTTGCTGCATCCCACGACCAGCATGGCCGCGGCAGCCGCGGCTGCCAGCGTGATACGGGATTTCATGATCGGTCCTTCTATGAGAGAGTGGTGGAGGGGTGGTATCTATATACCATAGACGGCTCGGCGGCTCCGCCGTTTCATGTCCGTATACACCCTGAACCAGAAATGCATTGACCGCGCCAAACGAACCACCGGCCGACGCCGTCCGCAGCAAGGATTTCATTCGCGAGATGGTCGCGGAGGACGTGAAAACCGGCAAGTTCGGGCGCCCCGTCAAAACGCGGTTTCCGCCCGAGCCCAACGGGTTTCTCCACCTGGGCCATGCGAAGTCCATTTGCCTCAACTTCGGCATCGCGACGGAGTTCGGCGGTACGGTCAACATCCGGTTTGACGACACCAACCCGTTCACCGAAGACATCAAGTACGTCAACGCCATCAAAGCCGACGTGGAATGGCTCGGCTTCAAGTGGGACGGCGAGTTCTACGCGAGCGACTACATCGAGCGGCTGTACGAGTTCGCGATCACGCTCATCAACAAGGGGCTGGCGTACGTCGATTCGCAGTCCGAAGAACAAATTCGCGTCAACCGCGGCACGGTGACGCGCGCGGGCGTCAATTCCCCCAACCGCGGCCGAACGGCGGCCGAGAATCTCGACATGCTGGCGCGAATGCGGGCCGGTGAGTTTGCCGATGGTGCGCACGTGCTGCGCGCAAAGATCGATATGGCGCACGCGAACATGATCATGCGCGACCCGCTGCTCTTTCGCATTCGCAAGGCGCCGCATTACCGGCGTGGCGACGCGTGGTGCATCTATCCGCTCTACGACTACGCACACGGCTTGTCCGATGCCATCGAAGGCATCACGCATTCGCTGTGCACGCTGGAGTTCAAGGACAACAAGGAGATCTACGACTGGCTGGTGCACAACGTGGGCTTCGAGCGGCCGCCGGAACAAACGGAGTTCGCGCGGCTCGAGGTGGATTACACCGTGCTGAGCAAGCGCAAACTCTTGCGCCTGGTCGAGGAGAAATACGTGAGCGGGTGGGACGACCCCCGTATGCCGACGATTGCCGGCATCCGCCGCCGCGGCGTGACTCCCGAAGCCATTCGCGATTTCGCCGAGACGATTGGCGTGGCGCGAAAGCCCGCGCGTGTGGAATTGCAAACGTACGAGCACGCCGTGCGGAACGACCTCAACATGACCGTGCCGCGCGTGCTCTGTGTCGTGAAGCCGCTCAAAGTCGTGCTCACGAATTATCCCGCGGATCTCATCGAAGAGCTCGATGCGTCGTACTATCCCCACGACGTGCCGAAGACGGGATCGCGGAAGATCACGTTCTCGCGCGAACTGTGGATTGACCGCGACGACTTCATGGAAGATCCGCCGAAGAAGTTCTACCGGCTGTCACCCGGGCGCGAAGTGCGGTTGCGCTACGGCTATCTCGTCACGTGCACGAACGTCGTGAAGGACACGGCCGGCAACGTCACCGAAGTGCACTGCACGTACGACCCCGCGACAAAAGGCGGCGACGCGCCCGATGGGCGGAAAGTGCAGGGGACGATTCACTGGGTGTCGGCGCGGACGGCGCTCGACTGCGAGCTTCGGCTTTATGACAAGCTGTTCACGGTGCCCGATCCGGACTCCGCGCCCGAGGGTCAGGACTTCACGTCAGTTCTGAATCCGGAATCGTTGACCGTCGTAAACGGGGCGAAGATCGAGAAGAGCGTTGGCGACGATCCGGTTGGGTCGCGGTATCAGTTCGAGCGCACGGGCTACTTCATCAGCGATCCGGATTCGCGGCCGGGGAGCCTAGTGTTCAACCGAACCGTCTCGTTGCGGGACAGTTGGGCGAAGGTGCAACCGAAATGATGAGCGTTGGGATCCGCTTTGTCATGTTGCCGCAGTCACGATTGGCACGGCGCCGGGAGCGTCACGAGTTTCTTGTGTGCCGCGCGACGTGAGCGTCCTACCGGATGGTATTGACGCAAAATCTTGTGACGGGGAACCCCGCCAAGAGCGCCAGCACGATCTGCGCATCGGCGGCCTCGAGCTTCCCGTTGCAATTGGTGTCGCCGTTTTGCAGCAGCTTCGCCGGTGGGGCGACGGGTATGCCGACCACTGCTTGCAGAATGAGTAGCGCGTCGGCCGCGGTCACCTGGCCGTCACCGTTTACGTCGCCGCGGAGCACACCCTGCTGAATCGCGATGGCACGTCGCACAAGCATTCCGGGCGTGAGGTCCGTCCCGGTGGTCGATGTGAGCGTGCTGAACACCGGATCGATCCTCACAAACGTGATGGCTCCAGTTCTCGCGAAGTGAAAGAACAGCCGCGCCACGCCGACGACGCCCGGGCGTCCCGCGGCGTCGGCGGCTGAGAGTTGCGTTGCGCCCGCCGACACCGCAGTGACGGCTGGTGTTGCGAATCCCCCAGGGACCGCGCGCACGGAGTCCAGGCGAACCCCGGTCGAATCCCAGGTGATGTTCGCCGTGTACGCGCCGAGGCTCACGCCGGCGAGCCCGTCGAGGTCAACGGTGAGGTCAATCGCGGCGACGTCATTCAGCGCGCCGTGAATCGTATCCGGCGTGAACGACGCCGCGGCCGTGGGTGCGCGAACGACGAGCGTGTCGATGATGCGCTGAGGACTGCCAATGGCGCCGGTGGCCGTCACAGTGATGGTGTCGACATAAACGCCGAATGTGAGTCCAGTGGCGTGTTTCCAGCGCACGCGTCCGCTCCCAAAGCCCGACGATGTCGTGAGCACGACCCACGGCCGGAGCGTCGCGGCGGTCCACGCGGTGTTGGCTCCCAGCGTTCCGGCGAGGGTGACGTCCGCCGAGTCTGAATGTCCCGTCAACGCGCCGAGCGAGGCCGTGTCGCGGTGATTCAGTGGCGCGACGGCAATTGACGTCGGAACCGTGACGGTAATACTCGTCGTTGCCGCGGAGAGTCCCGGCGTGGTGAACGTGAGTGTTTGGACGCCGGCGCCCGTGATCGAAAGATTCGCGAACGTCGCCACGCCGTTTACCGCGGCCACCGATGTCGTTCCATTGAGGGTGCCCCCGCCCGCCGTGATCTGCGCGGTGACCAGGTTGCTCGCGCCGGGTACGGTCACGCCGGTCACCTCGCGAACGCTCACCGTGAATTGTGGAGCGATGACGGTGCTGGTCGTAATCGAACTCGTGCCACCCTCGACGGTCAGCTGCGTTGCCACGAACGACGCGGGGACCGACGCGGTCCACACGCTGCGTCCGTGCGTGGCCGCGACGAGTGTCTGGGTCGCGATGCTGTACGCGAGGTCGAACACCGCGACGTTCGGCAAGCCCGACGATGCAACGCTCCACGTCGCGCCGTCGTCGCCGGATCGATACACGCCCAGGTCGGTTCCGACAAAGAGTTCACCGCCGGGAACGGTCACGATGGCGTTGGCTGGCACATTGGGCAGGTTACCGCTGACGTTGGTCCAGCTTACGCCGCGGTTCACGGTCTTGAACACGTGTCCGGTGCCGAACCCCGACACCGTCAGGTAGGCGATGTCGGATCGTCCACCCAGCACCGCGAAGTCGGTGATCACTCGCGTGGGCAATCCCGTGATCGAGAACGTCCATCCAACGCCGCCGGTCGACGTTACCTGAACCTCACCTGCGGTGGTGCCGGCATAGAGCACGAGCGTATCCGACGTCGCGACACCGAGGGCGGTCACTGTCGCGTCGTTGCTTTGCGCTCTGATCTCCTTCCACTGATCGCCGCTGTTCGCCGTGCGATAGATCCGAGAGGTGCCGAAGAACAGGATGTTGGGATGCGCGGGATCCATGACGAGCGGCGGAATGAACTGGGCATTGTCGCCAGTCCCGATCCCGTTGACCACGAGATTGAACCCTGTACCAGCCGTGCGGCGCCGCGGGCCGGAAAATCCGCTGTTCGGCGACCACTGTGTTTCGCCAAAGCTGGTCGTCGGCACAAGAGGATTGATCGCCGTGTATCCGCCGTCGCCGCCGATTGCGGGGCTCCACGGCAGAGCACCCAGATACTCGAGCGTGCCGTTATCCTGAGTACCGCCCAACATGGGAAACGTCGCGGTGGGATGCAGGGACATCCCCGGGTAGAACTGTGTGATGGCGAGGTTGGTGTTGAGGCTCATCCATGTGACGCCGGCGTCGCTCGAACGGTAGATGCCGCCATCGTTGCCAGAGTAAACCAACGATGGATTCGACGGATCGAAAGTGAACGCGTGCTGGTCCACGTGCACGTTCGTGCCAATCGCCGCGAACGTCGCGCCCTGATCGTTGGACTGGTAGAGACCCACGCCGCCGAAGTACACGACGTTCTCGTTGTTGGGCGACGCCGCAACGGTCATGGCGTACCAGCACTGCGTACCGCAGTTCACGCCCGTTGCGCCCATCGAGGTCCACGTCGTGCCGCCGTCGGCCGTACGGTACAGCCCCCCAAGGTTGCCGGTCCTGACGTCCTCGATGGCCGCGTACATGAGGAGCGGATTGATCGGGCTTACCGACAGCGAGATACGCCCGACATTCGTGGCGACAAGGCCGCCGCCGACGCGACTCCATGTCACGCCGGCGTCCGTTGATGTGTAGATCCCGTTCGCGCTATTCGTGAACGGACTTGCCACCGCCGCGAACAACGGTGACCCTGCGACGGGGGGTGCGACGAGGTCGGTCACGAAACCGTATCCGGCCGTGAACACGCGGGTCCACGCGGTCCCCCCACTCGACGATTTGTAAATCCCGATCGAAGTCGCCGCGTACAGCGTCGCATCCGTCGTGCCGGCCGTCGCGGAGTCGATGACAATCTTGGAAATCGTTGCGCCGCCGGCGGCACTCTGAAACACGGATTGTCCGAGCGTCATCCACGTGGCGCCACCGTCGGTGGAGCGCAGAATGCCGCACCCGTAATAACTATCCCCCGCGAAGTTCTCTTCGCCCGTGCCCGCGTACACGATGGACGGGTTCACCGGGTCGATCGTGATGGCGCCCATCGCCAGCGAGCACTGCGTGTCCGTGAGCGGCGTCCAGCTCGCGCCGCCGTTCGTCGTCTTCCACACTCCGCCCATCGCCGCGCCGAGGTAGATCGTGTTGCTGTTGCTCCGGTCGACCGCAATGGCGTTGATGCGTCCCGCATTCGCCGGGCTCGTATTGATGGGCGCGGGGCCGGCCAGGGTCCACGGTCCCATTGCGCTCAGGCGTCCGCCGGAGAATCCGCCACCGCGCATCGCTTGCAGCCGCGCCTGCAACAACGCGCCCGTCGGAATCTTGTCGAACGGAAAGGCGCGGCGCTCGATGAAATACGCGAGCCGCTCGCGAGGACGGTCCGTGGCGCCTGCGGGTGGCAACTGTCGCACCTGACTCAGCGTTTGCGCATGCGCGCTTGTCGCCGCGGCGGCGAGCAGCGCAAGAAACAGCACGGACAAGTCCAGCAAAGCTCGCCCCTTCATTTCAGCACCAGCGGCAAGCGATTGCTCGTGACATTCCGCGCCGTCACCGTGACGTCAACGGTCCCGGTGGGCATGCGCATGGGCGGAACTTCGCCACGCGACGGAAGCGTGGACGGTACGACCAGACGAATGCGCGTGCCCGCGTCGAGTGATGCAACGCCGGGGAAGGTCGCCGGTCCCACGTTCACCGTGTTCGAGTCCGCAAAGCCGCACCCAAGTATGTCGACCGGCGAAACGTCGCCGGCAGAAAGATTGACGGTCGCGGGAACCAGGGCGCGCAAGTGCAGCGAACCGGCCGCGCACAAGTTGGTCGCAACACTGTCGCGCGATGCCGCGTGTCGCGGCTGAGGAACGTGCGACAAGGCACACGCGGTCGTGGAAAAGGCGTACAGAACGATCGCGGCCGGCGCGATCCTCATCCCGCGCGGGTAATGGCAGCGCGTCATCAGTGAATCACGATGCGCTGAACGACTTGCACGAGATTCGCCGCGAGATCTGCAAAGTCGTTGCCGGACAGCTCGCTCGCGGTGACGGTAAGCTGGCCGCTCGCGCCGGGCGTCGACGCAGTTCGAAAGGTGACGCGCGCAACCTCGACGTTGCCCGTGAAGCCAAATGCGTCGGCGTATGCCAGCGTCAACGATCCGCTTGCTCCAGTCGCGGCATTGATGACCGCAGCGGGATTGGCGCCTGCGGCGGACGACACGTAATGCAATACCGCAGGGTCCCACGCGACCGTGATCCGCGTCGACGCGGCTCTCGTGATGCTCGGCCCAAAGTCGACGAACACGGATACGGTGACCGTCGTGTCGTGGTCAAGTGAAAAACTGATGAGGCTCGAACGAAGCACCGGCCCACCCGGGGCGCGCACCACTGCGACCACCGAATCGGTGATCGGTGCGCTACCGGTGGTTGTGGCGACAATCGTCGTTTGTCCGCGCGCGATGCCCGTCATCGTGCCCGACGGAGTGATGCTGGCAACGGCTGGGTTGCGGCTCACCATGGTTACGCCGCTGGTTGCGATTGGATTGCCGAACCGATCGCGCGTTGAAACCGTCACCGCCGCGCTGCCGCCCTCATCTACGATGGGCAAGCTGGCTCCAAACGTGATGCCGACGGTCGGCCCGGCAACCGCAGTCGCGGTGAATGTCGCGGCGTCACTCACCCCGGCGACGGTTGCCGTCACTTGATTCGACGCCGGTGCGCTCGTTCCGAGCGTCCACGCTGTGCTTGCGGTGCCGTCAGCGCCCGACGCGACGTTCGGCGTTACGGCGTTCCCGCCGCCCTGCGTCACGGCAAACGTCACGGGTTTGCCTTCGATCGCGTGACCCAGCCGGTCCACGACTTTTATCTTGACTGGCTGCGCCAGCTCGCTGCCTGCCGCTCCGCTTTGTTGATCGCCGCTCACTTTCTGTGCAGCGACGGCGATCTGGCTGACCGTGACCGAGACCGTGCTCGACAGCGCGGCGACTTTCGCCGAGATGATCGTGGTGCCATTGGCAAGCGCCGTCGTCACACCGGACGCGTTCACTGACGCAACCCTCGCATCACTCGACGTCCACGTGACCGCAGGATGCGCAATGACGACGCCGTTCTGGTCCAGCACCGTCGGCGCGATGCTCCACGTCGCGCCGATCGCATCGAACGTGAGCGTCTGCGTTGACAACGCCAACGAAGTCGGCACCACCGGCGCCGTCGGGTCGCCGCCGCATGACAAGCTTGCGGCGACAACCGTTAGCGTGACAACACGAGCGAGACTCGACACTCGCAGCTTGGCGACGCGGATGCGATTCGCGGTGTGGGCCGGGACTTACCGGCCCGACGCAGATACCGGCGCCGCCTGCTTCTCCCACACGAAGCGGTGCAGGAAGTCGCCAATCCGGTTGAACGTATAAATCCAGTTTGCGTGCACCATCGATTCGTGCTGGTCGTCCGGAATCACGATGAGCTCGTGATACACGCCGTGCGCCCGCAGCAGATCGACGAGGCCAATCGTTTGCGCAAAGTCGACGTTCCGATCGTCGTCGCCGTGCACGAGCAGCACGGGCGATTTCCAGTTGTCGATCGCCGACACGCTCGATGACTTGTATGCAACGTTCGCCGTGTCGAGTGTCGGCGTGTAGAGATGCACGCCCGCCAGGTCAGCGCCCGCAATGAAGATGTCCGAATTGCGCGCGAGCGCTTGCGAGGTGAGCAAGCCGCCGTACGACAATCCCCAAATGCCGATGCGCGACGCGTCGACGTCGGGCCGTGACTGCAGGTAGTGTGCGCCCGCGAGCACGTCCTGATACTCGCTGTTGCCGCGTGAGTTCGTGCCCGGCGCCGCGCGGAACGCGTTGCCGTAACCCACACCGCCGCGATAATTGATCGACATCACGATGTAACCCTGCGACTGCAGATACTCGTTGAACGCGTACGCCCAGTGGTAGAACTGCATGTAGTGATAACCGGGCAGCATCTGCCGCACGGGGCCGCCGTGCACGAACACGATCGCCGGCCGTTTCTCACCTGGCTTCAAGTCCTTCGGCACGAACACCTGGTTGTGAATGTCGAGTCCGTCGGCCGCCTTGGTCAGCACGATCTCCGGGGTGACGTGCGCATCGGTCGGGAAATCGGCACCAAGTTTCGGATAGATGATGTTCGTCTTGCCGCCGTCGGTCGGCACGAGCCCGATGGACGCCGGCGTGTGGCCGTCGAAGTAGATCACCGCGACCTGCTTGCCCGAGGACAGCGGTTGGGGATACGTCTCGATGCCGTCGTCCGTCGAAATGCGCTTCGGCGGTGAGCCGCCCGCCGTTGCCACGGCCCAGATGTGGCGCTTCTCAATGTCCTGCGCGTTCGTGCAATAGAAGAGCGTCTTGCCGTCGCGCGAGAACGACACCGACGTCGCGTCTTCAATCAAGCCATCGGTCGTCGTGAGCAACACCGGCCGCGCGGCCGGATTCGTCACGTTGAGCGAGTAATAGCGCTGGAAATCATCGCGCGGCGGCGTGTACTGGAACACGATGTTGTCGCCAACCCAGCGAATATTGCCGAGGTTGGTGACCATGCTGTCATTTGGCTGGTTGTGCCAGACTTCCTTCGCATCCCGCGGATTGGAGAGATCCGCGACCATGATCGAGAGCGTGTATCCGCCGGCGAACGTTGCGTTGCACAGACCGGCCGGAGCCACGCCGGCTGGAATCGAGTCAGTCGGCGCACCGGCACCGCCGCCTCGCCCGCCTCGTCCGCCGCCGTTGCCTCGTCCTCCGCGTCCGCCACCGCCGAAGGCGCCGCCGGGCCCGCCACCGTTCCCGCGTCCGCAGAGATTTCCGCCGCTCTGCGCGGTCGCAACGCTGAGCGACGTGAGTCCACCGGTCGTGCTGCCCGATGCGCCGCCGCGACCGCGCCCCGCCGTGATGCCGCCGTTGAACGCGGGCCCTTGCGGGAACCCGATGCCGCCGCCGCCGAGTTGGTTCTGCTGTCCGAATGGCGTGCCCGGGCGACGCGTGAAGAGGATGCGCTTCCCATCCTCAGACCACTGGGGATTTGCATCGAAGTCCACGCTCGGCGACACGTACGCGATCGTGCGCGTCCTGACGTCGTACACGACGATGAACGAATGCGCGACGCGATTGCTCACGTACACGATCTTCGACCCGTCGGGTGACCAGCGCGGATTGCTCTGGGAGCCCCACTCTTTAATGAAGGGCGCGTCGCCCTTGTCGATCTTCGTTTCGGCGGGCACGTCGGAGATGCGCGCGCGATAGATCTGCCCGTCGCGCACGTAGAGCACGAAATGTCCGTCGGGCGAGATTTCCGGATTCGAACCGGAGGCCAAGCGGACGGCCGGTGTCCCGCCCGCCGTGCGCACGGCCCATATGGCCCGGTCGCCGCCGTCGGGATCGTGCCCCGCGTTGGCATTCCAGTCATCGCGATTCGGTCCGACGCCGCGTACGAACACCGCGACGCTGCCATCGTCCGAGAGAGTCACGTCGGAGAGATCGACGCCGTCGTCCTTGGTGAAGTTCGTGAGTTTGACAGGCGCGAAAAGCGGCCCCGCCGCGGTGTATACGTTCCGCATACCCCGGTCGTACGTCATCCACGCGATGCGGTCGGCTTTTGCGGCGCTCGTCACCATGAGCGGTGAGGCGGGGCTGAGGAATTGTGCGACGGTTGGCTTTGCCGGCGGCTTGGGCGTGACCGCGCTCGTGGTGTTAGTGCGGGCTGCGGGCGTTTGCGCCTGAAGGGCGAGGGCAAACGGCAACGTGCAAAGGGCTAACGGCAAAGTGGCGCGACGCATGGGCATGAGTGAGAGAGGTGCCCAGAGCGTAACACGACGAGGAAAGGGAGTAAAGGAGCGAGTTCGGTGAAGGGTTACGGGTTCCGGATGGAGTGGGGAAATGGGTGATGGGGAGGGAAGAATTTCAGCGGATGATCCTCGCGCGCTCCAGCCGAGCGTCGCCGCGCGCCGGCACGTAACTCAGGAACACGACGCCGTTCGGCCCGAACCCCGCAAGGCTGCGCTTCTCCGGCAATCGCACGCGCTCGAAGATCTCGCCTTTTCGGTTCACCACGTCGTACACGAGTCCCGCCTGCGTCGCCGTCGACAGCGACGACGTTGCGGGCAGCAGCCAGATGTTGCCTTCGAGGTCGACCTTCGCCTGCGCCTGGCGCAGCGGAGGGAAATAGTCCGGCAGGTCACTCGGTTCGACCATCGTGAGCGGCGCGCGCACGAAACCCGGCGGTGGTCCTCCACCGGACGAGGCAATCGGCACCGCGCCGCCGCCTCCGCGGCCCACAGGCGGAGCCTGTATTTGCCCGCTGCCGCCGCGGGCGGCGCCTGGATTTGCCGCCTCGTCGGCAGCGGCCTTCGCGCGCGACTCTTCGATGGAACGCTTCACCGAGTCGAGCAACGCGACTTTCTCCTCGAGCGTGATGCGGCGCCAGTCGAACGGCATTTTCGGCGACGACGTCATTGTCCCGTCGGGATGCCGCCAGTCGATGTGATAGTCCTGCACGCGCACGATTGCGACGGTGCCGTCGGGCAGCAGCGCCCAGTCGTCCGTCGACGGAAGCGGATTGATGGCGCCCGTCATCGAAATGGAGCCGGGTGACGGCGAGATCGACACCGTCTTGCTCACCGGAATCTTCATCGTCGCGATGGTGTCGACGGTGCGGGTGTCGAAATCACCCCGAACGATCACGGCCGAGTCTGGTTGCGCCGTGATTCGCACCTTGCCGCTGCCGTTCGTTTCCTCGGCGGAGCGCGGGCCCGGCGGCGCCCGGCGCCCTACGCGATAGATGATTCGTCCTTGCGGATCGAAGCCGGGCATGCCGCCCGTGCCGGCGATCTGAAGAAGATCCGTCGCCTTCGGCGGTGCCATGGTACGCCCGGTGTTGCCCGACGGATCGATGACGACGAGCACTTGTGACTCGCGATCGACCATCACGGACGAGTCACCGGTGAACGCCATCAGCCGCGCCATCTGGTTGCCGTAACGGCTTTTCGCGGCAAGCGCGGTGTCCGCGCCAATGGTGAATTTTGCAAGCGTCGAATCCAGTACGATCAGCCGTCGCCTGGTGAAATCGTCGACGAGCACTTTGCCGCCGGAGAGCGCGCGAACGCCGGAAATGGACATCAGCACGCCCGAGTCGGTCGCGACCGGGGGCGTCAGCGCGCGGACGGGAATTGGTTGTTGGGCGGTGAGCGGCGCGGCGGCCAGCAACACGGCGGCGCTGAGTCTCCGAGACAGCTGGACGGTCATGGACATGCGATCATCTCCAGGAATTCCTGCGACACGTCACTTAGACCATCGCAGTGCGCAAAACGCTGCCGTCGCACTACGATACCACAACCAGGGCACGCTTGCATTGCGCGCGCGGTCCGCAAACTCCTACCTTCGTGTCGTGACACTACCCCGTTCATTCCGTCTCGCGGCGCTGATTGGCATCGCCGTCGCCGGGTCGCACCCCCTCCACGCCCAAAAACTCGAAGCGCTCTGGTACACGCGCGGCGAGGGCGTGACCACGTTCGTCGAACACGCCGACCAGATCTCCATCGTGGCGCCACAGACGTTTTCGATGGACTCGAACGGCATGATCCGCGGGCGCGTGGATCCCCGCATCGTCGCCGCGGCGCACGAAAAACACGTGCAAATCGTGCCGCTCGTGACGAACCCGGGCTTTGACCAGCCCACGTTTCACCGCGTGCTCACGAACGCCGTCGCGTGGAAAAACGCCATGCACAGTCTCGCTGCCATGTGCCGCGACAATCATCTCGACGGCATTCAGTTCGACATCGAGAACGTGAACATCAAGGACAAGGAGCTGTTCACGAAGTTCGTGCGCGAATCCACGGACTCCATTCACCGGGCGGGCTGCACCGTATCGGCGGCGCTGGTGCCGAGGCTCAGCGATGATCCCGGCGGGAACAACTACCACGCGTGGATCTATGAGAACTGGCGCGGCTCGGCCGACTACAAGGCCCTCGCCGACACGATGGATTTCATCTCGTACATGACGTACGCGCAGCACACGGGCGGCTCCACGCCGGGCCCGGTGGCCGGCTACGCGTGGATGGAGGCATGCCTCAAGTTTCTCCTGAGCCTGGGCGTGCCGCCGCAAAAAATCTCGCTCGGGCTCGCGTCGTATTCCGACTGGTGGTATCCCGTGTGGGATGCCAAAAAATCCATGTCGCTCGTGCGCGGCAGCGACATCGTGCATCAGCGCGCGGTGAATCTCGCGAAGGCGGCGAACGTCAAACCGACTTGGGACGACACGCAGAAAGCGTACTACGCCATGTGGGAGAACCACGGCGTGTTCGAACATCTGTGGATCGAAGACGCGCGGTCGTTCATGGCCAAGCTCGAACTCGTGAAGAAGTACAAGCTGCGTGGCTACTCGGTGTGGGTGCTCGGCACCGAAGACCCGGAGATCTGGACGGCGCTCAGGAAGGACGCGAAGTAGCTAGAGGATCCTGAGCAGCGGACACACAAAACCCGGCAGCACGTCTTCTCCGTCGAGCGCGCCGTCCATGCCGACGAGCGACGTCGTTCCGTCCGCCCGGTGGACGCGCGCGGTGCCGTGACGCGGATAGAGCACCCACACCAGCGAACTGCCGGCGTCAATCCAATCGGCCACTTTCTCGCGGATCGTGCCCGTGCGGTCGCGCGGCGACGTCACCTCGACAGCAATGTCCGGCGCAAAGTCGAAATACTTTTCCTGGAGCGGATCGAAAGCCCGGCCTGCCTTGATGAACGACACGTCCGGGGCGCGAACGGTATCGGGCGAGCTGAAGATCCTGAAGCCGATCTCGTGCCCAAAAACGCGTCCGCCACCGCGCGTACGAACGTGGTGTTCCATTTCGTACGCGATATTCGTCGCCACCCCGCCATGACGAGGACCGGGTGGTTCGCGCACCACGAGCTGGCCACGCACAAGCTCGACGTGCTTGTCCGGGATGCTCATTTCGAGCAGTTCGTCAGCGGTGATCAGTGGGGCGGGGCGCACACGCCGAGTATAGGCAAATCTCGTAGTCATTTCCAGCCGACGGTAACGCCACCGCGTCACCGAAGCGTCACTCGGCGCAAACGCTGTCCGCTCTGGCCAGCGCTGTCCGAAATCCATAGGTTGAACGCATGAACCGTCGCTCATTCGTCGGGTCGCTCGGCGCCACGCTGCTCACCGCGCCGCATGCCCTGCGCCGCATGCCCTACTCCCGTCTCTCGCGCATCGGCCTCGAGCTCTACTCGGTGCGCGACGAAATGAAGAAGGACCCCGAGGCCACGCTCGCCGCCGTTCGCGCGATGGGATACAACGACGTCGAACTGCTGTGGTCGTTCAATAATTTCGACCGCACACCCGAACAGGTGCGCGCGGCGCTCGAGCACGCAGGGCTGCACGCGCCCTCGGGTCACATTGCACCCGAAGCGCTGCTCAAGGACTGGCAGAAGAGCGTGGACAGTGCGCGGTTCGTCGGCAGCGAATATCTGATTGTGCCGAGCTTGCCGGCGGAGACGAACAAATCCCTCGACGCGTGGAAGCTCTGGGCGGACCGGTTCAACAACGCGGGGCAGATTGCAAACAAATCGGGACTGTGGCTCGCGTTTCACAACGAGCCCGACCACATGAAGCCCATCAATGGGCAGGTCCCGCTCGATCTTTTCATTCAGTGGACCGATCCCGATGTCGTGCGCCATCAGCTCGACGTGGGCAACATGCTTCTCGGCGGCGGCGATCCCATGCGCTATCTCACGAAGTACAAGGATCGTTATTGGAGTTTCCATCTGAAGGACGTCGCCGCGGGCCGGAAAAGCGACACGGAGCTCGGCAAAGGCATTTTCGACTTCAAGAAGTTTCTTGCCGCCATTCCGAATCTGGATCGCAAGCCGTGCTATGTGGAGCAGGAATCGCCGCCCGCGCCGATGGACAGCGCCAAGGCGAACTACGCGTATTTGCAGGCTCTCGAATTCTAGAGGCGCCCAATGACCACCATTTCCCGTCGCGATTTCGGCCGCTTGCTCGCCCTGTCCGGCACGGCCGCGCTGATGCCGGCGCGTGCGTTCGGCCAGCGTGAATTCTCGCTCGACGAATTCGGTCTCACCGACGCGCCGCTTCCTCGCACGCCCGCGGCGCCTGACGAAAAATTCTGGAAGGACGTCCGCAAGCGTTTCCTGCTCGCGCCCGATCTCGCGTTTCTGAACGCGGCCAATCTGTGTCCCATGTCGCTGCCGGTGGCCGACGCCATCAACAACAACACGCGCCACTACGAGGCCGGTCCCACGCCGAAAGTGCGCGACGGCCTGATGGCGCAGCGCGAGGTTGCCCGGAAGATGCTCGCCGACGCGATGCACGTGACGCCCGAGGAAATCGTGCTCACGCGCAATACCACCGAAGGGAACAACTTCGTTTCGAGCGGCCTGCATCTCGGCCCCGGCGACGAAGTGGTGGTGAGCAGCGACAACCATCCCAGCAACCTCAACGCGTGGCGTCAAAAAGCGGCCCGCTTTGGCTTCACCGTCGTCACGGTGCAGGCGCCGCTCAAGCACCTCGGCACCGACGGCTACGTCAATTCCTTCGTGAGTGTGTTCACGCCAAAGACGAAGGTGGTCGCCATTACGCACGTGAGCAGCAACTCGGGCGATCTGCTTCCCGTGAACGCCATCTGCAAGGCGGCGCGAGAGCACAACGTGCTGTCGCTCATCGATGGTGCGCAGTCGTTTGGCGTGCTCAACGTGAATCTCGGTGAAATGAAACCCGATTTCTACACGGGCTCATTTCACAAGTGGCCGTGTGGTCCAAAGGAAAAAGGTGTGTTCTACGTGAACGCCGCCATTCAGGACCGCATCTCGCCGAGCGTATACGGTGTGTATGGCGGCGCGGTGGGGATTTCGAAGACGTTCGAAGCCGAGGGGCAGCGCGACGACGCTGCGATTGCGGCCGTGGTCGAGGCGCTCAAGTTTCAGGAGCAGATTGGCCGCGCGGTGATCGAAACACGCGTGCGCGCGCTGGCGAAGCATTTGATGGACGAGGTCAGCAAGCTGAAGGGCGTCACGCTCTTCACCGACAACGACGCCGATTGCTCCGCGGCGATCGTGGTATTCAAGCCGGGCGACCTCGATCCCACGAAACTCGGCGCCGCGCTGACGGAGAAAGACAAGATCATCACCACCGTCCACGCCGCGCGCCCAACCGAGCCGCGCCCAGGCCTTCGCGTCGCGCCGCACTTCTTCAATACGATGGACGAGATTGACCGGACGGTCGGTGCGGTGAAGAAATACCTTACCAACGGATTAATCGACTAATCGAATACCCGAGGTACGAGGGTGAGTAATCGACGAATCGAGTTCGATCCTCTTCCTCGTTCCTCGGGTATTCGCTTAACCGATTAGTCGATGCCTTGCCGTTCCGCCGCTCTTTCCGCGCGCAGGCTCTCGAGATCCCGCCCAACGGTAATCACCGCAAGCGCGCTTTCTCCTGCGCGTAGCGTGACGGTCGCGTTGCCCGCGGCAAGATCTCCGTCGACAGACACGGCATCCCATTTGTCCGCGTGGCCCACGTAGGAAATGGACGTGTCGTAGTGCGCACTCCAGAAGAATGGGACGGCGTCGAACTTCTGCTTGACTCCCAGCATGTTCTTCGCCGCCGTTTGGCCCTGCCGCTCCGCCACGACCCAGTGTTCCACGCGAATCGGTGCGCCGCTGTGCGCGTCGGGCCACCGTGCAATGTCGCCGGCCGCGAAAATACCGGGCACGCTCGTCTCGAGGAATTCGTTCACCGTCACACCGCGGTCCATCGCCAGGCCGGCGTTCTCGGCGAGCGCGAGTGACGGCCTTACGCCAACGCCAATCACCACGAGATCGGCGGGGATCACCTCGCCGCTCTTGAGTGTCACGTTCGACGCGCCAATCGCGGTGGCGCTGTTCTCGAGATGGAAGATCACGCCGCGCTGCTCGTGCAGCCCGCGGACGAATGCGCCGAGTTCCGGGCCCATGATCTTCGCGAGCGGCACGGCTTCCGGCGCCACGACGTGCACCGTGAGCCCTCGCAGGCGCAGCGCCGCCGCGACTTCGAGTCCAATGAAGCTCGCGCCCATCACGAGCGCGGTCTTCGCGCCGGCTGCGGCGCCGATGATTCTGCGGCTGTCGCCGAGGGTGCGAAGGTAGTGTACGTGCGGCAGGTCGCCGCCCGGCATGGTCAGATGAATTGGATCCGCACCCGTCGCGAGCAACAAGCGGTCGAAGGGGAGCGAGCGGGCGTCGGCCAGCGTTACGGTTCTTGCTTTCGTGTCGATCGCGGTTGCGCGAGCGTTGAGCATGACTTTGATGTCGTGCTGGTCGTAGAACTCCGCTGAGCGCAGCGGAATCCATTCCTCGGGCGCCGCGCCGGACAGATACTCCTTCGACAAGTTGGGACGGTCGTATGGCAGGGAATCGTCGGCGGTGATCATCGTGACCGATCCGCGGAATCCCTCGCGGCGCAGCATCTCCGCGGCCGCGTTGCCCGCCGCGCCCGCCCCCACGATCACGATGGATCTGACGTCGCGCGCGGCCGCCGCGCCGTCGGTGCGCGCGGTGGCGCCGTCGCCGGGATCGGCCGGCTCGCGCACGAACACGTTGCCCTCACGAATCTCCACGGGCCACACGTGCAGCGGTTTGAGTGCCGGCGCACGCAGTGCCTCGCCCGTTCGCAAACTGAAGCACGCGTGGTGCCACGGGCAGCGAACCGTGTCGCCCACGAGCAGGCCGTCGGCGAGCGGCCCGCCGTAATGCGTGCAGTGCGAACTCGTCGCGTGCACGTCGCGTCCGCGGCGGAGCACGAGCAATGGCCGTCCGAACGCGTGCGCCGTGAACAACGCGCCCTCCGGCAGCCTGTCGAGCGGAAAACCGGCGGCGAGGTCGGGGCCGGAGAGGTCTGCGTGTTCGGTGCTCATTTGCTCAACGCTATCGACGAACGTGGTTCGACGCTATTGGCGTTCAGGCGCGGTGTTCAGCGCGAGGCGCCAGGTCCGACGATCACCACGGGTTGGTAGACGGGCGCGCCGTTGTCCGCAAACAGGATGTACGGACGGTTGTCGATCATGGCGACCTGGTTGCGACGTTCCTTGGCCTTCCACTCATCGGAGGTGACCCAGACGATCTGCTTGAGCGTTTCCATATCCCGGTTCTCGAGGGTGAAGTGCGAGCCCACAGCGTACCGCGGTTCGTTGCCCGGAACAATCGGGCGGAAGGAGTACGCCCCCTGTGCGATGGTTGTGCGACGCGAGGCAGGCTACTCATCCGGCTCGAACAATCTGTCTCTCGAATCCTGGAGTGTTCATATGTCTCGCATGCACCGCCTTATCACGCTGGGCGCATTGGTCAGCGTCGCGGCGCCGGTTGGCGCGCGTCTCGGCGCCCAGTCGCTCGTTCGTCCCATTGCGCCCGACTCCGCCGTGGCCGTCCCCGTCCAGATCCCGGCACCGCTCGCACCGGCGCCCGTTGCGGTTCGCGCTCATGCGCCGTCGAGCGCGCTGTTCGCCGCACCCGCACCGTCGCCTACACCGCGCAGCACATCGTTGATGATCGTCGGGGGAGCCGCGCTCATTGTGGGCGCAGTCGTCGGCGGCCGTAGCGGCACGATCATCATGGTCGGCGGCGGTGTGATTGGGCTCGTCGGGTTGTGGAAATACTTGCAGTAGCTGGCGCCTGGGCTGCCGCTCCGTTGCACGGCGTGATTCAGTCGTGGCGGGCGGCTCGACGCGAGAAGCGCCGCATGCGAGAGGCTCGCGTGCGGCGCTTGGTCGTCGACCGGCATGCCCACCGGTGCACTCCGGCGGCGGTGGGCCGCTATGCGGCGGCCGGCGGCAACTCGACGATCTCGAGCCAATAGCGGCCGAGGACGTTCATCGCTTCCACCAATCCGGAGAACGTGACCGGCTTGGTGATGAAGGAGTTCACGCCCATCTGATAGCTGCGCGCCACGTCCTCATCCAACGACGACGTCGAGAGGACGACGACCGGAATGTCCTTGAGATTGCTGTCCGACTTGATCGCCTTGAGCACGTCGCGCCCGTCCATCCTGGGCATGTTAAGGTCGAGCAGAATCAGGCCGGGGCGCGGGGCCAGGCCAAGTTCGCCCGCGTACCGGCCGCGCTGGTTGAGATAGTCGAGGCATTGTTCACCATCCTCGACGAATCGCAAGGCGTTGGAGATGTGGGCGTCCTCCAGCGCCTGCTGTGTGAGAAGGCGATCGTCCTCATCGTCATCACAGATGAGAATCGTGATGGGAATTTTGTGCCGGTCGAGCATCATGATGCGAATCCCGCTTTGTCCTGCGTGACCGGGAGAGTGATCGTGAAAGTGGAGCCCTCTCCGGCAATGCTGGTGGCGACAATGGTGCCCCGATGCCGCTCGACGATCTTGCGGCAAATCGCCAGTCCGATCCCGGAGCCTTCGTACACGCCCCGGCCGTGCAGCCGCTCGAACATCTTGAAGATCTTCTCCGCGTACTCCTGATTGAATCCGATGCCGTTGTCCACGACCGTCAGCACGCACCATTCGTGGGCATCCGGAGTGGCGTCGAGGCGAACGACCGGTGCGACGCCGGTGCGGCGGTACTTGATCGCGTTGCCGATCAGATTCTGCAGCAGCTGGCGCATCTGCAGGGCGTCGGCTTCGATCACCGGTAAGGCGCCGAGCTCGACACGCGCATTGGCGTCCGCGACTGCTGTTTCGAGATCGGCAATGACTTCGCGCGCGATGACGGCGAGATCCGTGGACGCGAATGGCTGCACACGCGTCGTGATCTGCGAGTACGCGAGGAGGTCGTTGATCAGCTTCCGCATGCGGCCCGCCGCTCCGAGCATGCGGTCGAGGTAATTGCGCGCATCGCCTTCGATCGTCGCGCCGGCCGCCATGTTGAGCCGCTCTCCGAACGACATGATTTTGCGCAAGGGCTCCTGCAGGTCGTGTGACGCCACGGAGGCAAACTCATCCAGGGCTTCATTCGACCGCTGAAGTTCACGGCGCTGGTCGGCGAGCCGCTTGTCCATCAGGCGGCGCTCGGTGACATCCTCGATCGACAGCAGAATGACGCGCGGCAGCCCTGGCCCCTGCGCCACGAGCCGCGCGTTGAGCAGCATGATCTTCCGGCCGATGCGCGGGAACACGTGATCGACGTCAAAGTCATACAGCGGTGCCGCAAGCGGGAGCCGGTTGTGCAGCAATTCACGCAGCGTCGGGATGTCCCACTGGCCATCGCCGAGCGTGAACAATACTTCGCCAATCGTTTCTTCCGGCTCAACGCGAAACACCCGGAAGAATGCCCGGTTGGCTTTGGACACACGAAAGCCGGCATCGAGGACCAGCAAGGGCTCGCGGACCGTATCGATGATCTCGTGCAGCAACTGCTCGGTTGCGGGCACGTCGTCCGCCTCCCCATTCGAGGGAACCGTGACCGTTGCTTGACGTGGTATCATCGTTTTGCCTCCGGTACCAATCCACCGGCCCGCGTGCCGCGTTGGGTCACCGGGCTTCGAACGCATAGTAGGGTGCGCGTCCGTGGGTTGATATCGCACAAACGTGCTAGGAGGCAGTAGCACCTTCGCGCACTGTGCCGGAGAGACCTGACGCGGTAGGTTCACTCGACAGGGCAGGCGCGCGCTCCTCTCGCCACGGTGTGGCTCACATCGATACACTCACGATCGCCATCATCGACGACAACCGGCTCGTCAGGGAGGCGCTGAGCGCGATGCTCGAAGTCCGTGGCGACATGAACGTCGTCGCGTCTGCCGGCGCCGACACCGCGTTTCTCCGCGACGCCAACGCGGATGTCCTGCTCCTCGACGCGGGACTCCACGATGTGGACAGTCTTCGTGTGGCGGCCGGGATCGTGCGCGACTTGCCGGACGCTCGCATCATCATCATGGACGTCATTCCGGTGAACGAAGAGATTGCGGAATTCGTGAATGCCGGGGTGTGCGGATTCGTGCTCAAGGACGCCACCTTCGAGGAGTTTGTCGCGACGATCAAGTCCGTCGCCGCCGGCGAGAAAGTACTTCCACCGCGAATGACCGAGTCCCTGTTTTCTCAGATCGCCAAGTCGGCGAGTGCGCGCGAAGACGCCACGGTCCTCCCTGATGTCCGGATGACGCGCCGCGAGCGTGAGGTGATCGACCTCATTGGCGAAGGGCTCAGTAACAAGGAAATCGCCCAGCGTCTCAACATTGCGACGCACACCGTGAAGAGTCACGTGCGAAACGTGATGGAAAAACTTGCGCTCCATACGCGGTTGCAGATCGCCGCGTATTCACACCGCGACAAGTCGTAACGACGGCGCACACCGTCCGCGGTCCGTGAGTCACGCCGGCGGCGTACTCACACTCTCATCCCTCGTTCATCCGTTGGTGTGATGGGTGCGCTCCCGCAGACCGGGTACTCTGCGTGACGCCCTCCGGGTCCGCAAAGACCGGGGGCGCCGAGTTCGCCCACAAACAGCAAAGGAAAATCATGATGAGGTTCACGAACGCACGAATCGCGCGAACGCTGGCCTGTACGGCCTCGAGCGCGCGGGTGCTCGTCGCTGTCGCTCTTGCCGGTGCGCTCAGCGCGGCGTGTGGCGGAGACGACGGCGTTTCCGCAGGCGCGCTGACGACCATCACGGTCTCGCCCAGCATTTCGATGGTCGCGCTCTCCACGCAACAGATGGTCGCGGTTGGTCGCGACGCGAACGGCACGGTCGTCACCATTCACCCGGTATGGTCAGTCGCCGCGAGTGGCGGCACGATCACCACGGGCGGCATGTTCTCGGCGGGAAGCGCAACCGGTGTGTTCAGCCACACGGTTGTAGCGACGGTGGGCGCCGTGTCGGGTAATGCGACCATTACCGTGACCTCCGGTGTGCTCGCGACGATCACGGTTACGCCAACACCCGTGGCCATGCAGACCAGCGCCACGCAGCAGTTCACCGCGGTTGGCCGTGACGCCGGTGGCAGCGTCGTAGCGACGACGCCCGTCTGGTCGGTGGCGAACGGCGGTGGCACGATCAGCGCCGGCGGGTTGTTCACCGCAAACGCAACCGCCGGCACGTACGCCAATACCATTCACGCAACGAGCGGCGCGATTACCGGATTGGCCAGTGTGACCACCAGTGTTACTGCGCCACCGCCGCCAACGTCGCCGCTCCAGTCGGCGGCTGACTACGGTGTGCTGGCCGGCGCCGGCTTGTCATGCGCCACGTCGGGCTCTGTCACCGCCGCGACCGGAACAGCGAACATCGGCAGTTCTCCGACGCTGACCATCACGGGATTCCCAACGCCATGCACGTTCAGCGGCAGCATTCCGCTTCCGGCGCTGGTGGCCACCGCGAAGGGCGATTTGACCACGGCGTACAACGCCAAGAAAGGCCAGGTATGCGATCAGGATCTCAGCGGCATCGACCTCGGCTTCTATGATGGGTCGACCGCCACCAAGACGCTGGCGACCGGCACGTACTGCTTCTCCACGTCGGCCGCGATCACCGGCACGCTCAAGCTCACGGGTTCGGCGACGGCGGTGTGGACGTTCCAGATCGGCAGCACGTTCGACGCGAACGTTGGATCGGCGATGATTCTGGCCGGCGGCGCACTCGCCAACAATGTGTACTGGGCGGTCGGCAGTTCCGCGACCCTCAAGACCAGCTCGCACGTAGCCGGCAACATCCTGGCCGCAGCGAGCATCACGATGCAAGCCAATACAGTGCTCAACGGCCGTGCGCTGGCGCAAACCGGGGCGGTCACCATGACCTCGGGCGGCGCTTCAATCATCAAGCCGTAAGTGCGACCTGATGCCGGACGCCGGAGAACGTTTCCGGCTCCGGTCTCGGGCAAGGTAACACCGCTCGACTGCGCAGCCTACCTGACCACGAACGCCCTCGCGCTCTTTACGGCGTCATTCCCCGGCTTCCTCACCGACATCTCGAGCGTGTACTCGCCCGGCGTCAGCGTGCCAATACTCAGAATGACGCTTCTCATCTGGATCGGCACGGCCCCGTCCACCGTGCGCGCGTCATGTCCGCGCTGCGGCTCTTTCCACGACACGGACACCGGCGCGTTGGGGTTGCCCGCGATTCCCGCGATGACACCCAGCCCGCGCAACAGGTTGAGCGATGTGGTGCGCTGAATTGTGATCGTGATTTCCACGGAATCGCGCGCGGCAAATCCGTAGGTCTCCCAGTATACGCCGAGCGACGTCGTGCCCGCGGCCAGCGTCGTCGAGCCGCGCATCATGTGGACCGCGGCCTCCGGTTCGTTGGTCAGGACGGACACATCGGGCGGGACGACGAGCAACACTGGATCGGATATCGCGAACGTTCCGCGCGGCATCGCCGAGAGTGGCGGCGGCGCGCTGATGGCGAATC